>Ga0157379_10006563_pt1 | contig 10039 bp, 8 predicted proteins | sample S25metaG_FD_121802 | JGI IMG/M metagenome (GOLD analysis project Ga0157379, IMG submission 121802) | Switchgrass rhizosphere microbial communities from Kellogg Biological Station, Michigan, USA - S2-5 metaG | ecosystem: Host-associated > Plants > Roots > Rhizosphere > Soil | place: USA: Michigan...
GCCGTCTCGGCCATAACGAAGCCGATGAGCCCGCAGCCACGCAGCCAATGATGTATCAAATCATTCGTCAGAAGCCGACCACGCGTCAGCTCTATGCCGAACGTCTGACTGCCGAGAAGGCTATGCCCATGTCGGAAGCCGATGCGATGGTGGAGCGCTATCGTCGCGAGATGGATGAAGGCAAGTCGCAAGCGCCGCAAGCGCTGGGTTTGATCGGCAATCAGCACACAGTCGACTGGAGCCAGTATCAAAGCGCGAGCTGGGATGAAGATGTGCCCACTGGCGTCAAGATCGAATCGCTGCGTGAACTGGCCGCCAAGCTCACCACGGTGCCGGCCAACATCACCTTGCATCGTCAGATTGCCAGCATTGTGCAGAACCGCGAAAAAATGGCTGCCGGCGCATTGCCTCTCGACTGGGGTATGGCCGAAACGTTGGCCTACGCAACCTTGCTGACGCAAGGCTACGAAGTGCGCATCAGCGGTCAGGACAGCGGGCGCGGCACGTTCTTCCATCGTCACGCTGTGTGGCATGACCAGACCACCGGCAATGCCTATGTGCCGCTGAAAAATATCTTGCCGACGCAACCGCGCTTTACGGTGATCGATTCGCTGTTGTCGGAAGAAGCCGTGATGGGTTTTGAATATGGCTTCTCGACCACTGAGCCTAATTGTCTGACGATCTGGGAAGGCCAGTTCGGTGACTTCGCCAACGGCGCGCAAGTGATCATCGATCAGTTCATCAGCTCGGGTGAATCGAAGTGGGGTCGTCTCTGCGGTCTTGCCTTGTTCCTGCCGCATGGTTATGAAGGCCAGGGACCGGAGCATTCTTCAGCACGACTCGAACGCTTCTTGCAGTTGAGCGCTGAGAACAACATGCAGGTGTGCGTGCCATCGACACCCGCGCAGATGTTCCACATGTTGCGTCGACAAATGCTGCGCAAGTTGCGCAAGCCGCTGATCGTGATGACGCCGAAGAGTCTGTTGCGTCACAAGCTGTCGGTATCGCCCTTGGACGATCTGACCACCGGCACCTTCCGCAATGTCATTGACGAAGTCGACGACATCAAACCGGCGCAGGTGAAGCGCGTGGTGTTCTGCGCCGGCAAGGTGTATTTCGATCTGCTCGAATCGCGTCGCGGTGATGGCATTCAGGATGTGGCGCTGGTGCGTATCGAGCAGCTCTATCCATTCCCCACCGCGGAATACGCCGCCGTACTGCAGAAATACACCAACGCGCGCGAAATCGTCTGGTGTCAGGAAGAGCCACAGAACCAAGGTAGCTGGTATCAGATCCGCCATCGTCTGCAAGAGCCGCTCAGCAGCAAAGATAAATTGTTGTATGCGGGTCGTTCGCCGGCGGCTGCACCTGCGACGGGTATTCCAAAGCTGCACAACATGCAGTTGCAAGCGTTCCTTGATGCCGCATTGCGTTCGGACACCACTGAGGACAGCTTGCGTCAGACCACCCGTCTGAAAGCGCCCATTGCAAAATAATGGGCGAAATAACGGGGCCAAGTAACAGCGTTTATTTCCGTTTTATTTTTATAGAGCCAGGTCCATGAGTATTGAAGTTCGCGTTCCACAGTTGCCTGAATCGGTCGCCGATGCCTTGCTGGCCAAGTGGCACAAGCAAGTCGGTGATTCGGTCGCCCGTGATGAGAATCTGGTCGATCTCGAAACCGACAAGGTCATGCTGGAAGTGCCTGCCGCAGCCAGCGGCGTGTTGCGCGAAATCAAGATTCAAAGCGGCGCCACGGTGAAAGGCGGACAAGTGCTTGCCATCATCGAAGAAGGTGCAACGGCTGCTGCGTCACCGAGCGCACCGGCTGCTGCAGCGGCTCAACCCGCTGCAGTGGCAAAGCAAACCACCGATAAATCCGGTCCCGCCGCGCGCCGTATCATGGAAGAAAACAAACTGACGCCTGCCGATGTTGTGGCAACCGGCAAAGACGGTCGCGTCACCAAGAGCGATGTGGTTCAACACCTTGCCAAGCCGGCCGCTGCGAAGAGCGACGCACCGGTAGCAGCCTTGACCCAGAAGGGCGCGCGCACCGAACAACGCGTTGCCATGACGCGACTGCGTGCACGTATCGCTGAGCGTCTGGTGCAGGCGCAATCCACTGCGGCGATGCTGACCACGTTCAACGAAGTCGACTTGACCGCAGTGAACGACATCCGCGCGCGCTACAAAGATCAGTTCGAGAAGAAGCATGGCGTGAAGCTGGGCTTGACGTCGTTTTTCGTCAAGGCAGCGATTGAAGCACTGCGCAAGTTCCCGGCGGTGAATGCGTCCATTGATGGCAATGACATCGTGTATCACGAGTACTACGACATGGGCATGGCGGTGTCCACCGATCGTGGCTTGATGGTGCCGGTGATTCGCAACGCTGAAAATTTAGGCTTCGCTGAAATCGAATCGGCAGTGGGTGCGTATGCCAAGCGCGCTCGCGAGGGCTCGATCACCCTGGAAGAACTGACCGGCGGCACCTTCACCATCACCAACGGCGGCGTATTCGGTTCGCTCTTGTCGACGCCGATTCTCAACACGCCGCAAGTCGCCATTCTGGGTCTGCACAAGATTCAAGAGCGCCCAGTCGTAGTGAACGGCCAGATCGTGATTCGTCCGATGATGTATCTGGCGCTCACTTACGATCACCGCATTGTCGATGGTCGTGAGTCGGTGCAATTCCTCGTGGCGATCAAGGAAGCACTGGAAGATCCAGCTCGCTTGTTGTTGCAACTGTAACTCTTGAATTGGGGCAAATGCCCCCATGATTCGTAGGGGCGGCTCACGAGCCGCCCTGTTGGTTTTAATACACGAGAATTTATATGTCCGAACTATTTGATGTCGTTGTTATCGGTGCCGGTCCTGCCGGTTATCCGGCCGCCATTCGCGCCGGTCAGAACAAATTGAAAGTGGCTTGCATCGATGAGTGGAAAAATCACGACGGCACCTATGCATTCGGCGGCACTTGCTTGAACGCCGGTTGCATTCCTTCCAAGGCATTGCTCGAATCTTCCGAGCTGTATCACCGCGCGCAACATGAGTTTGCCTTGCACGGCATCAAGATCAGCGGCGCGACGTTCGATGTCGCCACCATGCAGGCGCGCAAGAGCAAGATCGTGAAGACTTCAACGCAAGGCATCGCCGGCTTGCTGAAAGGCGCTGGAGTGACTGCATTGGTGGGTCATGGCAAGTTGCTCAAGAGCGATGGCACCAACAATCAAGTCGAGTTCACTGACAAAGACGGCAAGGTGCAGATTCTCAGCGCACGTCATGTGGTGCTTGCTTCGGGTTCGATTCCGACCGAATTGCGCAGCCTGCCATTCGATGGCGCACAAATCGTCGACTCATGGGGCGCATTGGAATTCGACGCCGTGCCGGCACGCTTGGGCGTGATCGGTGCAGGCGTGATTGGTTTGGAACTGGGCAGCGTATGGAATCGCTTGGGTGCAAAAGTCACCGTACTTGAAGCACTGGATAGTTTCTTGCCGATGGCCGATCAAGCCGTCTCAGCCGAAGCCTTGAAGCATTTGAAGAAGCAAGGCCTCGACGTGAAGCTCGGCGCAAAAGTATCCGGCGCTGATAAAGGCAAGGATGGCGTGACCCTCAAGTACACCGACACCAAGGGCGAACAAACGCTGGTTGTCGATAAGGTCGTGGTTGCCATCGGTCGTCGCCCATTCACCGGCAACTTGCTCGGTGAAGGCGCAGGCGTGGAAGTCGATGAGCGTGGTTTCGTTAAAGTCGATCACGAATGCCGTACCGCTGCTGCCAACGTATGGGCCATCGGCGACCTGGTGCGTGGCCCGATGCTCGCGCACAAAGGTAAGGAAGAGGGTGTGGTGGTCGCCGATCTCATCGCCGGCAAACACGGCGAAGTGAACTACGACGTCATTCCTTCCGTCATCTACACCGCACCGGAAATCGCCTGGGTAGGCCAAACCGAACAGCAAGTCAAAGCCAGCGGCCGTCCTTACAAGATCGGCAGCTTTCCGTTCATGGCCAGCGGTCGTGCCCGCGCGATGGAAGCCGCTGTCGGTTTCTGCAAAATGATTTCCGCCACCGATGACGATCAAGTGCTCGGCGTACACATCATCGGCCCGATGGCCGGTGAACTGATCGCTGAAGCCGTGTTGGCAATGGAATATTCAGCAAGCACTGAAGACTTCCAACGCACGATTCATGCGCACCCAACCTTGTCGGAAGCGGTGCATGAAGCCGCGTTGGCGGCAGACAAGATCGCGATTGATTTTCCCAATAGATGAGGCCGAATCGATAGTTCGGCATCGAAAATGATTGATCAAGACGGGTGCTTAATGCACCCCGTTTGCTTTCGCGAGATGGGTCTCCGTTGTAGGTCGGGTTAGCTGTCTTCAGCGCTACCCGATATTCCGAAGATGTCGGGTAGCGCTGAAGACAGCTAACCCGACCTACAAATTGCATTGGTTTTTTATTTAGGCCGATTCATTCTGAACTACAACCGCATCGCAAAGCCAATGCTCAACACCGGCCACCATTTCAGATTTTTCCAGTCATGTTCACGCGCTGCGGCTTCAGCGCGAATATCCGCCATGAGCTGATCGCATTCGCTGCCAGCGGTGGCGCTGCCGCATTCGGCAACGATCTTGCTTTTGGGTGAGCCCACATACAGCACGCCTAAATCGGCGAGGAAAGTGAAGCGATCCATTGTGCCGACTGCCTGGCCATAACCGATGCCTAGATAGGGTGCGACGGCATTGCGCGGTTTGATGCTCACGTCGATACGACCGAGATCGCTGGCGTTATAAGTTTGGCCGTTGAACGTCACGGTGCCGGTCGCATTGCCGCTCGCTTCGACATGGGGTCCCGATTGCGATAAGCCCATCGTCACTCGCCATGGCGAACCGATGTGGTGCAAATCAACCAGCAATGATGCAGCAGTGATTTTCAACTTGGCGTCGTAGCTCACGCCATCACTGGCCTCGTCGCGGCTCATTACATACAGGTTGTAGCCGAGACGCAGGATAGCGGTATCGCTTAATCGTTGGTTGTAATCCAGACCAAAACCAAACGTGCCGACTCGATAACCGATAGCGGACTCGGCATGTGCTTGCGCCATCGTGCCGCACGCGACAGCGCAGAACGCTACGGCCAGTGAAAGTAATTTGTGGAGGGCGTGCGACAACATGCCTCGTTAACGGCAGTAGTCGCACTTGCTTGACGTTATGTTGGTTGCGTTGCGCAAGTTGTTGTGGTCATCAATATGCTTGAGTGGTTATTTTTTAAGCTGCGCGTGACCAGCATCACAATCTCATCCTCACTTAACCAAAGTTCACAGTGCTGTCATCCAACCTGTGTATCGTTGTTTTTACGAGTGCGGAGATGGAGATTGTAGTGAGCGCTGCTAAGTCAGAACTGGTTGAGAGTTACTGGAACTCGTACTTCAGTTGGCGCACCGGCCAATTGGACAACGCTGCGATCGAAGCCGTCGTGCGCTCCATCTGGCAACAAGTAAACGATCAAGCAGTAACCGGCGCGGAACTGGATAGCCTCAAGAAACTGGCGCGCATGATCGAGGACGAAATCGCCGGGCTTGATGAGGATGACGAGATTACTTGGGTGGCGTGAACCAGGAGACATCATCGATCAAAGTCGCTGAGCGATAACGTAAAGATGTAACTCAGGATACTGATCGTATTCGAGATGACGACAGACACAGTCTGATTCGTCGATTACTTGTAGAAGCTTGGGAATGCCGAGCACGCTGTAAGAAACTTCAGGTCCCATAAAACAGTCGGTCTTCTCACTTGGGCCGTCGAGACCGCCTGTTGAAAAAATACAAACGCCGCCACTCCGAAGGCCCGTGAGGAGTTTCTTCAGAACCGGCTCTTGTGATGCCAACGGCAAATGCCAGGTGCTATCCCAAGCACTAATGAAGTCGTAACTTCGCGGTAGCGCCCATTCACATATATCCGCATGATGGAAGGTAAGCGCTGGATGGCGCTGCTTCGCTAGCGAGATCATGTTCGCCGATATATCGATACCTTCGACTGCAAATCCTTTCATTTGCAGTAAGTCGATGAAACGTCCGCTACTGCCGCAGCCCACATCAAGTGCGTAGCCCATTTTTCGGACGAAGGCAATTGCACGTTCATGCTGTGCAATGCCATTTGTCCGATCGAATGTGTCGCTGTTCCACCGATCAGCGATCAGATCGTAAGCTTGCCCAATGGCTTTAGGGTCCATAAATTGCTCTTGGCTTAATCAGCTTCTTCGCCGCACACTAATCACACTCCCCAATCCCTGAATCCGCCCCATCACATCCGTCAGTTCATTGATGTTGTGCACGACGATGCGTAGCTGCATGTCGGCGATGCCATCGCGTTGCGTCAGAGTGTTCATCGCCTGAATGCTGAGTTTGGCGTCGGTGAGTACGGAACTGATGTCGCGTACCAAGCCGCGGCGGTCATAGGCGCTGACGACGATATCCACTGCAAACTCTTGTCCGACGCTGCTACCCCAGTCAACGGGGATGACGCGTTCGGGGTGCTTTTCGAGTAGATGTTTGAAGCTGCGGCAGTCGCTGCGATGAATGCTCACACCGCGACCGACGGTGATGTAACCCGCGATGGCTTCGGGCGGGACGGGCCTGCAGCACTTGGCGAAGTTCGATAGCAGATCGCCCACGCCATCGATGCTGATGCCCTGCACGGGTTTGCTGGTGGTGGGTTTACGAATGAGTTTGTCGGTGATTTCTTCCTGGCGTGCACGCCGCTGCACAGCGCCAGTGACTTGCGCGATGGTGAGTTCGCCTTCACCTAGCGCTTGATACAGCGCATCGGCATTGGGCAGGTGCAACTCATCGAGTAACTCGGGCAGGGTGATGGTGTTCATCGCCAGTCGTTGCAACTCGCGTTCGAGCATCTGCCGACCTTGCACGATGTTCTGGCCTTCGTCCTGCTTGCGAAACCACGCGCGTACTTTGGCGCGGCTGCGCGGTGAAGCCAGAAAACCTAGCGACGGCGCCAGCCAATCGCGACTGGGATGCGGTTGTTTGGCGGTGATGATCTCCACCGTGTCGCCGTTGTTGAGCACATAGGTGAGCGGCACGATCTGATCGTTGATCTTCGCGCCGCGACAACGATGACCCAGATCGGTATGCACGTGATACGCGTAATCGAGCGGCGTCGCGCCCTTGGGCAGATCGACCACTTCGCCCTTGGGCGACAAGGCATACACGCGATCTTCAAACAACTCGGCACGCATGCGATCCAGCGAATCGGTTTCGCTTTTATCTTGCGCATCTCCTGAAGCAGGGTCGAGCACGCGGCGCAGCCAGGCGATTTTCTGTTCATACGCAGGATTGCTGCGACCGCCATCTTTATAACGCCAGTGTGCTGCCACGCCGAGTTCGGCATGCTCATGCATATCGCGCGTACGAATCTGTACTTCCAGCGGCAGCTTGCCGGGCCCGATCACCGCAGTGTGCAGCGAGCGATAGTTATTGCCCTTGGGTGTGGCGATGTAATCGTCGAACTCGTTCGGAATGTTTTGCCATAGGCCGTGCACCACACCCAGTGCGGCGTAGCAATCGGCGATGCTATCCACCAACAAACGCACGGCACGCACATCGAAGATTTGTTCGAACGACAATCCCTTTTTCTGCATCTTGCGCCAGATGCTGTAGATATGTTTTGGCCTGCCTGCGATCTCCGCCTTGACGCCGGCCTTGTCGAGCGCCACGCGCAGCTCGGCTTGCACATCGGCAATGTAGCGTTCGCGGTCGGCGCGCTTTGCGACCAACCAGCCGGCGATGCGTTTGTAATTGTCGGGATCGAGATAGCGAAAACTCAGGTCTTCGAGTTCCCACTTGAGTTGCCAGATGCCGAGACGATTGGCGAGCGGCGCAAATATCTCGCGCGTCTCGCGCGCCAGCCGTTCACGTTCGGCAGGGCTAGCCTGTTTGGCGTGACGCAATTGATACAGTTCATCGGCGAGGCGGATAAATACCAGTCGTACATCCGACGCGATGGCGAGCAGCATTTTGCGCAGCGCTTCGGCCTGGCCGGCAGATCGTGCCGCATCGATGGCTGGACTGCCGGGCTGGCCACCCGACACTTCAAATTGTTTTAAGCGCACGCTGTCGCGGGCAATGCGCGCGGCATTCGGTCCGGCCAGATCGGCAGCCAGTTCATCGTCGAGCAAATTGGCTTCGAGCAAGGGATACAACAACGCGCCACTGACGATGTCGAGCTCCACGCCTAGCGGCAACACGATATTGGCAATTGCCCAGGCGCGTTCCAGACACGCCGTGCTGCTCGCATTTTGCGGCAGCGCTTCCGCCAACGCGGTACGCAAAGTCGCGAGAGCAGGCGAATCGTGAGTGGGTTCGGCGGCGGTTGGAGTCAAGCGTGGTCCACATGTTTAGATAATGCCGGTATCATACGTGAGGCTTGTTGGTTCAAAGTCCCCATGAGCCGCGAACTAGTCAATCGCAGCAAGTGAAGCCAATAAAGTCCCCGTACGTCATCCCCGCGAAAGCGGGGATCCAGCTAACTTGAGTCGCTTCGCGACACAATCATTAAACGGATTCCCGCCTGCGCGAGAATGACGAGGTTTACCTGAGTGCCACCACACCGAGTAGTTATTTTAAAGCAGGGTTTCGTTATTACTCACGCACGTTTTCAAGTTGGTCGCTGCCTGCCTGCGAGGGCCGAATGACGGTGCGTGGCCGTGCCCTTGCTATGCGTAGAGTGCGCCGTTCGCCGCATCGGTTAAGCAGTCTTGATGAGTTGCAGCCGAAGGTGCAGGTGAACATCGGCTTGCGTGCGCGCATTCTCGGTTTAGATCCCGGCTCGCGCGTGACTGGCTTTGCGGTGCTGGATTGTGCCGGCGGTGAGATTCGTTACGTGATCAGCGGCGGCATTCGTGCTGAAGGCAACGACTTTCCGGCGCGCCTGCAACAGATCTTCAACGGCGTGGCGCAACTGGTGGCCGAACATCAACCGGATGAAGTCGCCATCGAACGTGTGTTCATGCATCGCAACGCCGATAGTGCATTGAAGCTGGGACAGGCGCGCGGTGCCGCGTTGTGTGCCACCTTTGGCGTGCCCGCCAGCGTGTTCGAATATGCGCCGCGCGAAATCAAGCAGGCGGTGGTGGGTACCGGCGCCGCGGAAAAAATGCAAGTACAACTGATGGTGCGACGTTTGTTGAAGCTGAGTGGCGAGATGGGCGCCGATGCGGCTGACGCGGTGGCGATCGCGTTGTGTCACGCGCACTCGCGTCGACTGCAGGGTTTGTTGAGCGCGAGCGCGAAGGCGGTGCGCAAGTGATCGGCTTCCTGCGCGGCAAATTGGTGGCCAAGCAGCCACCGCAATTGGTTGTGGACGTCGGCGGCGTGGGTTATGAACTCGACGCGCCCATGTCGACGTTTTATGGCCTGCCGGGCACCGGCAGCGATGTGCATCTGTTTACGCATCTGGTGGTGCGTGAGGATGCGCATATCCTGTTTGGTTTCGGCTCCGATCGCGAACGACGCATGTTTCGCGAGTTGCTCAAAGTTTCCGGCATTGGTCCTAAGCTCGCGCTGTCGATTCTGTCGGGCATCAATGTCGATGAGTTGTTGATGTGTGTAACCAGCGGCGATGCCGATTCGCTGGTGCGCATTCCCGGTGTGGGTCGCAAAACCGCTGAACGGTTGTTGATCGAAATGCGCGATCGCGTGAAAGGTTTCGGTGAACTGGCCTCGTTGCCGCAATTCACGCAGGTGGCAGGGCAGCCGAGCGGCGGCGCGCAGCACGAAGCCTTCAGTGCCTTGCTGGCATTGGGTTACAAGCCCGCTGAGATCACGCGCTTGTTGAAGGCGGTCGATCCCGAAGTGACCAGTGTGGAAGAAATCATCCGACATGCGTTGAAAGCGGCGGTGCAGAAGTGAGTAAGAGTCGCAATCATTCGATGCAATCCGTAGGGGCGCAATTCATTGCGCCTGCAATGCCGCTGGTGGCAGAGGACGCAACGACTTCCGACGTTGCGAGTAACGCAGGTCATCGCA
>Ga0157379_10006568_pt1 | contig 10036 bp, 8 predicted proteins | sample S25metaG_FD_121802 | JGI IMG/M metagenome (GOLD analysis project Ga0157379, IMG submission 121802) | Switchgrass rhizosphere microbial communities from Kellogg Biological Station, Michigan, USA - S2-5 metaG | ecosystem: Host-associated > Plants > Roots > Rhizosphere > Soil | place: USA: Michigan...
GTAGACGTCGCTCTTGAACGGGCTCTTGAAGAGCTTGTCCCAGTTCATCAGGTACGTCAGGATCGGCAGCGTCGCGGTCGTCAGCGTGTAGCGGCCGGGGCCGAAGACGTCGGCGACGCGGCCTTCGTTGACGAACACCGCCATCTGCGATTCGCGCACCGTGAGCGAGCCGCCGTTCTGGATCTCGCGGTCTTCCATCGGAAAGCGCCACGCGAGCGTGCCGTCGGCATCCTCGGTCCACTCGATGATGTCGATGAACTGTTTCTTGATGAAATCCATCAGCGCCATGACGAGGCTCCCACGCGTGCCCCGGACATCCGGGTGCGGCGAATAATAAGGCTGGCCCTCCAAACGCCATCCCCATGAAGGGTGTGCGCGCATGAACGAATCGACTCCTTTGAAGCTCGCCGTGATCGGCGCCGGTCCGGTCGGGCTGGCGCTCGCGCTGCACGCGGCGGCGTCGCTCGACGACGCCGAGGTCACGCTCTTCGACGCGCGGCAGCGGGACAAGGACGTCTCCGGCGATCCGCGCACGCTCGCCCTCTCCCTCGGCAGCGTGCAACTGCTGCAGCGGCTCGGCGCCTGGCGCACCGAGATCGCGCAGCCGATCCTCGAGGTGCACGTCTCGCAGGACGCGCCTTCGCTCGTCGCCGCGTTCGTGCCGCAGCTCGCCGAGCCCGAGCTCACGATCCGCGCCATCGACGAGGCGGTGCCGATGCTCGGCGCCGTGCTCAGCTACGGCCAGGTCGTCGCGACGCTGCAGCAGGTCTGGCGCGACGCGCAGGCACGCGCGCCCGGGCGACTGATCGACCGCTTCGGCACCAACGTCACCGCGGTGCGCAACGTCGCGGCGCCAGCGGCGGTCGAGGTCGAGGAGGCGAGCGGCATCGTCGAGCGCTTCGACCTCGCCGTCGTCGCCGAAGGCGGCGTCTTCTCGACCGCGGCGAAGAGCGAGCTCGTCGCCGGCGATCGCCGACCGGCGCTGCGCCGCGACTACGGGCAGACGGCATGGGTTGGCGTCGCCGAGTTCGCGCCGCACGCCGTCGGCGCGCCGCCGCATGCGCCCGGCGTCGCGTACGAGCGCTTCACGCGGCACGGGCCGGCGGCGCTGCTGCCGCTCAAGGACGGCCGTGCCGGGCTCGTCTGGTGCGTCGACGACCGCGACGACCCGGTCCGCGATCTCGACGACGCGCAGCGCGTCGCCGTCCTCAACACGATCTTTCATCCGCGCACGCCGCGGCTCGCGACGGTGACGCCGATGAAGGCGTTCGCGCTCGGCCTCTCGGCCGAACGAACGCTCAGCGACGGCCGCACGGTGCGGATCGGCAACGCCGCGCAGACGCTGCACCCGGTCGCCGGCCAAGGGCTCAACCTCGGCTTTCGCGATGCGTTCGAGCTCGTCGCCGCGCTCGCGAAGCGTCGCGACGTCGACGCGGTGCTGCGCCGGCTCGAGTGGCAGCGCGCGCCCGACCGCTGGGCGATGATCGCCGCGACCGACTTCCTCGCCCGCAGCTTCACCTGGTCGCTGCCCGGGCTCGGCACCGCGCGCGGCGCCGGCATCGCCGCGTTGCAGCGGCTCGGCCCGCTGAAGTCGGCGATCGCGCGGCAGATGATGTTCGGCTCGCGCTGACCGCGCGCCGCGGAGACCGCCATGCAGCTCACCGATCTCGACGCCGACGCGCTCTCGCGCGCGATCCACGCGAAGGAGGTCTCGTGTCGCGAGGTGATGCGTGCGACGCTCGACCGCATCGCGGCGGTGAACCCGCGCGTCAACGCGATCGTCAGCCTGCAGGACGACGGCGAGCTGCTGCGCCAGGCCGACGAACGCGACGCTCGGCTCGCGCACGGCGAAAGCCTCGGCTGGATGCACGGCATGCCGCAGGCGATCAAGGACGCCGCCGAGACGAAGGGCATCGCGACGACGCTCGGCTCCCCGCTCCTCGCCAACCACGTGCCGCGCCACGATGCGTTGATGGTCGAGCGCATGAAGGCCGCCGGCTGCATCGTCGTCGGCAAGACGAACACGCCCGAGTTCGGCCTCGGCTCGCACACCTTCAACGAGGTCTTCGGCGTCACCCGCAACGCGTTCGACGCCACGAAGTCGGCGGGCGGGTCGAGCGGCGGTGCCGCGGTCGCGCTCGCGACGCACATGCTCGCGGTCGCCGACGGCAGCGACTTCATGGGGAGCCTGCGCAACCCCGCTGGCTGGAACGACGTCTACGGCTTTCGCCCGAGCCAGGGACGCGTCCCACGCTGGCCCGCCGCCGACGTCTGGGTTGCGCTCCTCAGCACCGAAGGGCCGATGGGCCGCACGGTGAAGGACGTCGCCGCACTGCTCGACGTCCAGTCGGGCTGGGACGCGCGCACGCCGCTCGCGATCGCCGCAAAGGAATCGTTCGCCGCCAACGTCGACCGCTTCGATCCGCGCGGCGTTCGCATCGGCTGGCTCGGCGACCTCGACGGCCATCTGCCGATGGAGCCCGGCGTCGCCGACGTTTGCGCGCGCGCGCTGGCGCGCATCGAAGACGCCGGTGGCACCGTCGAGCCGGCGGCGCTCGGCTTCGCGCCGGAGCGCGTCTGGGAGACGTGGCTCGTCTGGCGGCGCTGGAGCGTCGCCGCGCGCATCGCGCCGCACCTGCGCGACCCGGCCAACCGCGCGCGCATCAAGCCCGAGGCGCTCTGGGAGTACGACCAGGGCCAGGGCCTCACCGGAATGGACACGGTGCATGCGTGCGCCGAGCGCACCGCGTTCTACAACGCGATGCTTCGCCTCTTCGAGCGCTACGACGCGCTCGCGCTGCCGACCGCGCAGGTCTGGCCGTTCCCGGCCGAATGGCGCTGGCCGCGCGAGGTCGCCGGCCGCGCGATGGACACCTACCACCGCTGGATGGAGGCCGTCATCTACGCGACGCTTGCCGGCTTGCCGTGCATCGCGATGCCGGCCGGCTTCGGCGCGACCGGGCTGCCGATGGGCGTACAGCTGATCGGTCGTCCGCACGGCGACCTCGGCGTGCTGCAGCTCGCGCGCGCGTTCGAGCGGATCGGCGTCGGGCCGACGCGCAGCGTCGCTGCGGGCGGCGTCACGCCGTCCTGAGCTCGGGCATCAGCGAACGATCGTCTCGGCCGAAGCGGCTGCGATCTCGTGCGCCTCGCTTCGTCGCGCGCTCGCCGGCGCACGCAGCAGCAGCAAGGCGACGACCGCAACCGCGCCGATCGCCGCCGACAGCCACAGCGACCGCGCGCCCCAGCGATCGATCGCGACGCCGAACAGCCACGGCGCGAACGCCTGCGCGATCCGCGCCGGCACCGTCAGCCAGCCCTGGCGTTCGCCGTAGCCGTGCGCGCCGAAGAGAACGAGCGGCAGCGTCCCCTTGGCGATCGTCAAGATCCCGTTGCCGGCGCCGTGCAGAATCGCGAACGCCGCGGCCGCCGGCGCGCCGACGACGACGAGCAGCGCAGCGCCCAGCGGATGCAGGAGCGCGGCGATGCGCGCCGACAGCAGCGGATGGATGCGGCGCAGGACGCCGAACTCGAGCAGCCGCCCGCCTACCTGCGCCGGACCGACCAGCGCGCCGATCGCGACCGCAACGGCGAGCGTCGTCCCGGTCGCTTGCAGCAATCGCGGCAGGTGCGCCGCCATCGCGGTGCTGACGAACGCCATCGTCGCGAAGACGATCGCGAGCAGCACGGAGGCACGTGCGAGCGCGCGGTCATCGACGTGGCCGTCGGCCGTGGCGGTCGGTGCTGCGCCGGGCTGCGCCGTGGTCGCGCGCGGCAGCCAGGCGTTGAGCGGAACGCCGACGACCATGTGCAGCGCGGCCCAGGTCCAGCACGCGCCGCGCCAGCCGACGTGGCTCTCGAGCAGCGCGGTGAGCGGCCAGCCGACCGTGCTCGCGAAGCCGGCGATCAGCGTGATGCCGGTGATCGCGTTGCGCGAGCCGGCACCGTACAGGCGCACCAGCGCGGCGAACGCGCCTTCGTAGAGACCGCACGCCATGCCGACGCCGAGGATCGCCCAGGCGACGAAGAGCGTCGCGACGCCGTTCGCCATCGCGAGGGCGGCGAGGCCGAGCGCGAAGACGACGTTGGTCGCGACGAGCACCGGCCGGCCGCCCCAGCGGTCGATCGCCGCGCCGGCGCGTGGGCCGAGCACCGCGCCGACGAGGAGCGACGCCGAAAACGCCGCGAACACCGTCGGCGTTGCAACGCCGAGGTCGCGCGCGATCGGCGTCGCGAGCACCGCCGGCAGGTAGTACGACGACGCCCACGCGAGCGTCTGCGCGGTGCCGAGCGCGGCGACGGTGCGCAGTTGCGCGTTCATGGCGAAGGACGCTGCGCACGACCGGCAGCGGCGCGCGCAGAGAGATGCTCGACGAGCCGCTGGCTCGCTGCAGGCAGCGCCTCGAATCGGCGAAAGAAGAGCACGAAGCGCCGCTCGGCCCACGGCTCGTCGAGCGGAATCATGCGAACGTCGAGGCCCGCCGCGTGGCGCAACCCGACCTCGAGCGGCACGACGCTGACGCCCAGACCCGCGGCGACGACGCGCAGCGCAGCGTCGAAGTTCGAGACGATCGCGCGCATCGCGAGCGTTCGCCCCGCGCTCGCCGCGGCACGCTGCAGCAGCGCGTGCACCGCCGACTGCGGCGGCAGGCCGACGTGCTGGGCGTCGAGCGTGTCGGCGAAGCGCAGCGTCTCGTGCGCGGCGAGCGGATGCTGCGGATGGACCGCGAGCGCGAGGCGGTCGCGCCGATACGGCCGCCGCTCGAGGCCGCCGAAGTCGACGTGGTCCCAGCAGACGCCGATCGACGCGCGGCCTTCGTCGAGCGCCCGCACGAGGTCGCGCGAGACGCGCTCCTCGATGTCGATGCGAACGTCGGCGTTCGCCGGCTCGCGCATGAACGCGGCGACATCGTCGGGCAGCTCCTCGGCGAGCGCCGACGCGGTCGCGACGAGCCGCACGTGTCCGCGCAGCGCACCGCGCGACGCGCCGAATGCGGCGGCGTCGACGGCGATGCGGTCGATCGTGAAGAGCACCGTGCGCGCGTGGTCGAGGAGCGCCAGGCCGGCCGGAGTCGGCTGCACGCCGCGTCGCTCGCGCACGAGCAGCTCGACGCCGAGGTCGAGCTCGAGCTGCGCGATGCGCTTGCTGATTGCCGACGGCTCGATGTGCTCCAGCTCGGCGGCGCGCGCCATCGTCCTGCTCTCGCAGACGGCGACGAACAGGCGCAGCGTCTTGACGTCGAGGTCGTGCACCCGGCGATCATGCCGCTCCGGCGGCAGACGCGGCGATTCCGGACTGCCGCTCAGGCGGTCGCGGAACGTCTAGAGTCCGAGCGACGCCGGCGCATCGACCGGCGATCTGCGGAGACTGCCCCCGATGTCGAGCACCAGCGCAGAGAAGAACGGCCTGCCGCTCGACGGGATCCGCGTCGTCGAGTTCACGCACATGGTGATGGGGCCGACGTGCGGGATGATCCTCGCCGATCTCGGCGCCGAGGTGATCAAGGTCGAGCCGCCGGGCGGCGACAAGACGAGAAAGCTGCCGGGCCTCGGCATCGGCTTTTTCCGCTCGTTCAACCGCAACAAGAAGAGCGTCGTCATCGACATCCAGAGCGACGCCGGCCGCGCGACGGCGCGCGAGCTGGTCGGCACGGCCGACGTCGTCCTCGAGAACTTCCGTCCCGGGCTGATGGCCTCGCTCGGCCTCGACCACGCGTCGCTCGCCGCCGACTTTCCGCGCCTCATCTACGTCTCGCACAAGGGCTTCCTGCCCGGGCCGTACGAGCATCGCACCGCGCTCGACGAGGTCGTGCAGATGATGGGCGGCCTCTCGTACATGACCGGGCCGCCGGGACGGCCGCTGCGCGCGGGCACGTCGGTCAACGACATCATGGGCGGCATGTTCGGGGCGATCGGCGTCCTCGCCGCGCTGCGCGAGCGCGACCGCACCGGCCGCGGCCAGGAGGTGCAAAGCGCGCTGTTCGAGAACTGCGTGTTCCTCTCCGCGCAGAACATGCAGCAGCATCTCATGACCGGCGAGCCGGTGCCGCCGATGCCGGCGCGCGTGTCGTCGTGGAGCGTCTACGACGTCTTCGCGCTGAAGGACGGCGAGCAGCTCTTCATCGGTGCGGTCAGCGACCGCCAGTTCCAGATCCTCTGCCGCGTCCTCGAGGCGTCCGAGCTCGCCGCCGATCCGGCGCTTGCGACCAACGAGCAGCGCGTCGCGGTGCGCGCCGAGCTGATCCCGAAGCTCGGTGAGATCCTGGCGCGCCACGACGTCGCCGAGCTCGTTCCCAAGCTCGAGGCGAACGGCCTGCCGTACGCGCCGATCGTCAAGCCCGAGCAGCTCGTCCACGACCGCCACCTGAAGGAGAGCGGCGGCCTCGTGCCGATGCCGACCGACGACGGCGGCACGACCGACGTCGTGCTGCTGCCGATCACGCTCGGCGGCCGCAGGCTCGGCGTGCGCCGGCCGCTGCCGCGCGCAGGCGAGCACGACGACGACATCCTCGGCGCGCTGCCGAGCCGCCGTCGCTGAGGCGAAGATCCACCTTGCGGAGCCCCCGATGACCGATTCCGTTTCCGCGTGCCGCCGCGCGCTGCTCCTCTTCGCCGCGCTCGCCGCGCCGCTCGCGGTCGCGCCGGCGCACGCCGCCGACCGGCCGCCGCTGCGCGTCATCCTGCCGGTCAGTCCGGGCTCGGGAGTCGACGTCATCGTGCGCAGCGTCGGCCCCGCGCTTTCGGCCAAGCTCGGCGGCCAGGCGGTCGTGATCGAGAACCTGCCGGGCGCGGGCGGCATCACCGGGACGTCGGCGCTCGTCAAGGCGGCGCCCGACGGCAACACGATCGCGTTCATCTCGAACAACCACGCCGTCAACCCGAGCGTCTACAAGAAGATGCCGTACGACAGCCTCGCCGACATCGCGCCGATCAGCATCGTCGGCGCGACGCCGTTCGTGCTCGTCGTCAATCCGACCAAGCTGCCGGCGAAGGACGCGAAGGAGCTGGCCGCGCTGCTGAAGGCCAGGCCGGGGGCGTACAACCTCGCCTCGTCGGGCAACGGCACGATCATCCATCTCGCCGGCGAGATGTTCGTCGAGGCCGCCGGCGTCGACGCGAAGCACATTCCGTACAAGGGCGTCGGCCCGATGCTCGCCGACCTGATCGGCGGCCAGGTCGACTTCGGCGTCGTCGCCGTCCCTGCCGTGCAGGGCTATCTGAAGAGCGGCCAGTTGCGCGCGATCGGCGTCATGGGCAAGACGCGCGTGCCGTCGCTGCCCGACTTGCCGACGGTCGCCGAGCAGGGCTTCCCGGACGTCGACGTCGCCGGCTGGTTCGCCGTCATCGCGCCGAAGGGGTTGCCGGCGGCGGAGACGAAGCGGCTCCACGACGCGGTCACCGCCGCGTTCGCCGACCCCGAGGTGCGCGCCGCGATGGCCAGGCAGGAGAACGTCATCGCGCCGACGACGCCGGAAGCCGCGGCGCAGATGCTGAAGAGCGAGCAGGAGCGGTACGCTCGCCTGGTGAAGAAGGCGAACATTTCGCTCGACTGAACCCGCCTCCGAGAGAAGGACGACCCGCGCCATGCCGCTCTACCGCATCGACGACCGCGTGCCCGACGTCGCGCCCTCCGCCTACATCTCCGAGCAGGCGACCTTGATCGGCCGCATCGTCGTCGGCGAGCGCGCGAGCTTCTGGCCGGGCGCTTCGGCGCGCGGCGACAACGAGACGATCGCGGTCGGCGACGAGTCGAACATCCAGGAAGGCGCGGTGCTGCACGCCGATCCCGGCTTTCCGCTCACGATCGGCGAGCGCGTCACCGTCGGCCACCAGGCGATGCTGCACGGCTGCACGATCGGCGAAGGCTCGCTCGTCGGCATCCAGGCGGTGGTGATGAACGGCGCGGTGATCGGCCGCGACTGCCTCGTCGGCGCCGGGGCGATCGTGACCGAAGGCAAGTCGTTTCCCGATCGATCGCTCATCATCGGCGCACCGGCGAAGCTGGCACGAGAGCTCCGCGACGAGGAGGTCGCGGGTCTCCGTCGCGCCGCCGCCGGCTACGTCGAGCGCGGCACGCACTACCGCACCGCGCTCGAGCGGATCGGCTGAGCGCGACCGCGACACTGGAGCAGACGAGATGGCAGACCTGTTCGACAACCCGATGGGACTGATGGGATTCGAGTTCGTCGAGTTCGCGTCGCCGGCGCCGCATCTGCTCGAGCCGGTGCTCGAGAAGCTCGGCTTCGGCGAAGTCGCCCGGCACCGCTCGAAGGACGTCTCGCTCTACCGCCAGGGCGGGATCAACTTCATCGTCAACCGCGAGCCGAAGAGCCAGGCCGGCTACTTCGCCGCCGAGCACGGACCGTCGGCGTGCGGGCTCGCGTTTCGCGTCCGCGACTCGCACAAGGCGTACTCGCGCGCGCTCGAGCTCGGCGCGCAGCCGCTCGAGATGCCGACCGGGCCGATGGAGCTGCGGCTGCCGGCGATCAAGGGGATCGGCGGTGCGCCGCTCTACCTGATCGACCGCTTCGAGGAAGGCAAGTCGATCTACGACATCGACTTCGAGTTCCTGCCCGGCGTCGAGCGCAAGCCCGTCGGACACGGCCTGCACACGCTCGACCACCTCACGCACAACGTCTACCGCGGCCGGATGGCGTTCTGGGCCGCGTTCTACGAGCGGCTCTTCAACTTCCGCGAGATCCGCTACTTCGACATCCAGGGCGAGTACACCGGACTGACGTCGAAGGCGATGACCGCGCCCGACGGCAAGATCCGCATCCCGCTCAACGAGGAGTCGAAGAAGGGCTCGGGGCAGATCGAGGAGTTCCTGATGAAGTTCAACGGCGAGGGCATCCAGCACGTCGCGCTCCTCACCGACGACCTCTTCGCGACGATCGACAAGCTCGCGCTTGCCGGCGTGCCGCTGCTGGCGGCGCCGAACGACGTCTACTACGAGATGCTCGAGCAGCGCCTGCCCGGCCACGGCCACGACGTCGGCGCGCTGAAGACGCGCGGCATCCTCGTCGACGGCTCGACCGAGGGCGGCAAGCCCCGCCTCTTGCTGCAGATCTTCTCCGAGCCGGTGTTCGGGCCGGTCTTCTTCGAGTTCATCCAGCGCCAGGGCGACGAAGGCTTCGGCGAAGGCAACTTCAAGGCGCTGTTCGAGTCGATCGAGCGCGACCAGGTGCGCCGCGGCGTGCTCGAGACGACATGAGCGACGCCTACCAGTCGGGCTTCGGCAACACGTTCGCGACCGAGGCGCTGCCCGGCGCGCTGCCGGTCGGCCGCAATTCGCCGCAACGCTGCCCGTACGGCCTCTACGCCGAGCAGCTGAGCGGCACCGCGTTCACCGCGCCGCGCGCCGACAACCGCAGGACGTGGCTCTATCGCATTCGTCCCTCGGCGATGCACGAGCCGTTCGCGCGCGTCGACGACGACAACATCGTCGGCGCGTTCGACGACGTCGAGCCGACGCCGAACCAGCTGCGCTGGAATCCGCTGCCGATGCCGAGCGAGCCGACCGACTTCATCGACGGCCTCGTGACGATGGCGGGCAGCGGCGGCCCGCACGCCCAGGCCGGCGCTGCCGCGCACGTCTACGCGGCGAACCGTTCGATGCAGCAGCGCGCGTTCTACGACGCCGACGGCGAGCTGCTCATCGTCCCGCAACAGGGGCGGCAACGCTTCGTCACCGAGCTCGGCACGATCGACGCCGAGCCGCAGGAGATCGTCGTCATCCCGCGCGGCGTGCGCTTCCGGGTCGAGCTGCCCGAGGGCGCTGGGCGCGGCTACGTCTGCGAGAACTTCGGCGCCAACTTTCGCCTGCCCGACCTCGGCCCGATCGGCGCGAACGGCCTCGCCAATCCGCGCGACTTCCTGGCGCCGGTCGCACGCTATGAAGACGTCGAGGAGCCGCACTGGCTGGTCGCCAAGTTCCAGGGCCACCTGTGGTCGGCGCGGATGGACCACTCGCCGTTCGACGTCGTCGCCTGGCACGGCAACTACGCGCCGTACAAGTACGACCTGCGCCGCTTCA
>Ga0157379_10006569_pt1 | contig 10036 bp, 9 predicted proteins | sample S25metaG_FD_121802 | JGI IMG/M metagenome (GOLD analysis project Ga0157379, IMG submission 121802) | Switchgrass rhizosphere microbial communities from Kellogg Biological Station, Michigan, USA - S2-5 metaG | ecosystem: Host-associated > Plants > Roots > Rhizosphere > Soil | place: USA: Michigan...
ATCGTCGAGCCGCGTGCGTCGCGGGGGAGCCTGCGCTGGCGGCCACAATTATCCGTCTACAGCCGCACGCCATTGCGACCATCGTGCGTTCAATTGAAAGAAACGTTCAGTTGGCGATTGCCGCGGCCCGGTGGAATGGCCCGATCCTAAAGCTGCCTTATCCAGGACGCTGGAAGCGGCATCGCGAAATCTTCGTCGGCGCGCTCGCCGACTGGTACGGCCAAGAGATTCTCGTGCGTCGCTAACGCGACTGGGATATCCCGACCGCTGGTACAACAATCCGCCGATTGACCCGAGGGCAATCCAAAAAGTTCCGGTCGTCAAAATCGACACAAGCACGAACCGCCGCGCCAACTCGACCGGCACCGCACTCTGGCCCGGCGCGACCGGCGCTCCGATCGCGTGAGGCAGGAATCAGTGCCACCAATCCAATCAGGCGGATCGCCCAAGGCCGCTCTTTGCTCGCCAATAGCTAAAGCCCAACGGTCGTCAAAGCTACGGTCGAGACCCACCAAAATTGACGCGGGTATAAGTCCGCCACAGCGGCGCCGGGCGGTTGCGGGAGCAATCCGAAAACTGGCGCCAAGTCGATGCAGATGAACGCGGCGAGTCCCCAAGTCGCGCCTTTGCGCCAGTCCAAGCAAAACGGGTTTCATCGCGGCAATCCCTAAGAGCAGTGTCGCAAATCCAATGGCAGTCCACGCCGCTTCTTCTTCCTCGTGATGATGCGCGTGAGGAGTCTGATCATGCGCCGCAGATTCATAGACGTCGGCTCTCGCAATCAACGGAACAATCGTGAAATGTTGAACGGCGAAAAGAAGTATCCCGCCACCGTTCCTGCAATTAGAACGACCGAAGCCAGTCTACGGAATCGATCCACAGGTGTCTCAGTGGCAGGGGAAGCCATTCACGTGACGGGTGTCATGCGCTGAAGGGAGAGAACGCCAGGAGGTACAACATCACCGACCCCAATGAAACCGTCGCAAAGGCAGGCAATCGGCCTGTCAGAACCAAGCTCTGTTGGCGTCGGGGACTGTTGTGGTGGTTCGCATAAAGCTCTCGCTTTGACGTCTTGCACGTCCCGAGACTCAATCGAAAGAAATCCAAAAGCACTTGCATTGCGTCCGCCGATTCGTCATACTTGGAATCCTCAGGTGCCCGCAAGGGCATAACAGGGAAGTCCGGTGCGATACCGGCGCGGTCCCGCCACTGTGATCGAGGGTCGCCGTTTCAAAGAGCCACTCGGATGAAAATCCGGGGAAGGCGAAACGGCCGGCAGCAAGCCACCCTCCAAGCCAGGAGACCTACCTGAGAGCAAAGACGGCTACTTTCTGCGGAGAACGGAAAGAATGCAATTTACCCTCATCACAATTCGAAGCTCCGCCGGGTCAATTCCACTCTTGTCGGAAAGTCTGTCGCCATCTCTTGGGAGACAGACGCCTTGGCCTCGACTGCAGTAACGATTCGCAAATGGATCATGCTGGCCCATCGTTGGATGGGCGTGGGCTTCTGCGTCCTGTTCTTCGCGTGGTTTACATCGGGAATGGTCATGATGTACTGGCGCTTTCCCACGGTGGATGCCGAAGACCGAATCGCTCGTGCGGCCGCACTCGATCCGGCTACCATTCACGTCAATGCGCAGCGGGCCGCCAAATCCGTGCCATCAGGTGCTCCTTCGCGAGTTCGATTGAATGTCCTTGATGGGCGGCCTGTGTATCGCTTCTCCAGTGGCCGGAAGTCGACTCTCGTGTTTGCCGACGACGGTCGGCGCATCGACGCCATTCCACAGGAAATGGCCCTGCGGATCGCTTCAGCGTGGATTGGACTTCCCGCCAACTCGGCTTCATTCGAAGGCCTGATCGTTTATGACGACCAATGGACCGTCGAACCGTCCATCAGTTCTCAGGGTCCGTTCTGGAAGTACTCGTGGCCAAACTTCGATGAGATCTATGTGTCACACGCAACCGGCGAAGTTGTACAACATACTAACCGCGCCTCGCGCATTGGAGCATATTTCGGTGCGATTCCCCATTGGCTTTACTTCACGGGACTGCTGCGCGATCGCCGTATATGGAGCCAAGCCGTCATTTGGATTTCAGGCGCCGGTACCGTTATGTCGCTACTTGGCTTGGCCGCAGGCGTCTGGTTGTACTCTTCCTCGAAACGAGTTCCGTTCAAGGGGCAAAAGCATTGGCACGTAATCCTTGGCCTAGTTTTTGGACTGGTGACCTGCACCTGGGTATTCAGCGGACTCCTATCCATGAGCCCGTTCGACTGGCTCAATGACCGCGATGTCCCGGATCTTCAGCGAGCATTTCACGGCGATCGGCTCGACCTAGGCCTGTTTCTTGCGAAGAAACCGAGTGAGGCCATCGTCGTTTCGCATCTCGAAGCGAAAGAGCTGGAGTTCGTCGTGCTCGCAGGCACGCCGCTTTATCTCGCCAGCGAGACCGTCCGAAAGACTCGACTCATTCCGATGAATGGACCTGCCACGAACTCACTGGAAACCAGCCAAATCATGGAAGCCATAAAACGCGCTGCAGCCATCGCCGAATCGCGCTTGGTGACTGAATACGAGAACTACTATGTGGACCGCCAGAACAAGCACCCGCTTCCGGTCCTTTACGTCCGGCTTGATGACGCGCAGAGGTCTGCTTTCTATATCGATCTCAAATCAGGCAAGGTCGTCGAAAGCTACGGATCCCGGTCGCGGTTAGAACGCTGGCTCTACCACGGACTCCACTCGATCGACCTACCTTGGCTGTACGCAAGACGGCCCGGGTGGGACATTCTGGTTCTCTTCTTACTGCTGGGTGGCGCGTCGCTTTCGGTCACGTCGCTGATCATCGCCTGGAAATTAATCCGGCGCAAATTCTCAAGCAAGTGCCGGCGCGTCTCGGAGGAGGCGCTGGCTCAATGAGTCATTTTCACAAAGGAGCTTACTTTGAGCATTGCAACTAAACGCGGCGACGCTGGACAAACCGGTCTCGCTGGAGGAATCCGCGTTTCCAAATCCTGTTTGCGCGTTGAGACTTATGGCACCGTCGATGAACTGAACTCGGTTCTCGGAATGGCCCGTTCTCATTGTGAGGACGCCGACATCGCGGAACGCACCAAACTAATTCAGCGCGAGCTGTTTCGCATTGGGTCCGGCTTCGCGACTCCACCGGAGAGCCGTAAACCGCAGGTGCCCATCACCGAAGAAATGGTGGAAGGGCTCACCAAACAGGTCCACGAAATCGAGGCGACCGAAGGCTTGCTTTCCGACTGGTCCTTGCCAGGCGAGCATCCGGCGGGATCCGTCTACGACGTGGCACGCACAGTTTGCCGTCGTGCCGAGCGCGGCGTCGTTCGCTTGATGGAATCCGGCGAAGGCGTCAACCCTAACGCGCTCGCCTATCTCAATCGCCTCTCCGACTTGCTGTGGCTCTTTGCCAGAAAGCTCGAGGTGGACGCAGGAGTGAGTAATTCCCTTCGTGAAATGAACGAGAAGACTGGGCCGAAGTGGTCGAGGGCATGGTAGTGATTTCACGCTTTCTCACGCTTCTGGCTGCACTCTCCGCGGCGGCGTTCGCGCAATCCACACTGCAAGGACTCGTCAAGGACCCGCAAGGGAAAGCCATAACCTCCGCGGACGTTCGGGTCTTTCGTCAAGATACGTCTGCGTCGGAACGCACGACCACCAACGGCGAGGGCCGCTTCAAATTCGAACGCCTTCCCGCTGGAACATTCCTCCTGCAAATTGAGAAAGGGGGCTTTCGGACAGCGACGTCCACGATCGATCTGAAGGCCAACCATTCCGCGACAAACGATGCCGTGCTGCAAGTGCTCGGCGTGAACGAATCGGTGATTGTCACCGCTGCGGGAGTCCCCCAAACTCTCGACGAAATCTCGAAGGCCGTCAGCGTAGTCTCCGCCGAAGAACTCCAGAGCCGTGACGAGTACTCTCTCAGCGACACTCTGCGGACCGTCCCTGGGCTTCTGATCACGAACGGCGGCGGGCCTGGACAAAACACGAATATGCGCATCCGCGGATTGCGTACTGACGCGGCCGCGGTGCTCGTCGATGGACTCCGCTTCCGTGACGCCAGCACTACGCAGGGCGATTCCAGTTCGTTCTTTTCGACGCTCAACATTGTCTCGCCCGATCACATCGAGATCTTGCGGGGCTCCGGCTCGTCCCTTTATGGATCCAACGCCGTCGCCGGAGTGGTGAATGTAGTGACGCAGCAGGGCGGCGGTCCGCTTCATGAAGACTTCCAAATCGAAGGTGGCGGCCTCGGGCTCTTTCGCACGCGCGGAACGATCTCCGGTGGTGCGCTGAATGATCGTTTCAAATTCTCTGCCGGATTGATGCACTTGAATGTCACACGCGGCGTCGATGGCAATGACGCCAATCGAAGTACAGGAGGGCAAGCCTTTGCCCGTTACGACATCACGCCGAAGCTAAACCTATCCGGGCGCTTTTGGGGCTCGGATGATTTTGTGATGTTGAATATCAGTCCCACGACGACAGGCATTCCCGCGGCGAATTACCCTACAACAGGAATCATTCCTTCGATTCCGCTGTCGCCCGCGAATGTTGCGGTCCTCAATGCCGGTGGAACGCCTGACTACACGGGCGTAACGTACATTCCAGGCCGCGACGATCCCGACAACCGCCGGTCATCGCGCTTCTATACAGGAGCGTTCATTCTTCAAAACGCCCTAACGCCGCGGTTCAGTTGGCAGGCGAGTCATCAACGCGTACACACGAGTCGGATTTTTGAGAATGGTCCTGCAGGTACCGGCTTTCAACCTGCTGCGCCGAACTTGAGCAATTATATAGGCGACATCGATACCGTCGATATTCATGGAACAGCGCGCCTCGCGCTGTGGATCAGCTTGATCGGTGGCTACGAATTTGAGCGCGAGTCTTACTTCGACCATCAGCTCAACAATCTTCCATCTCCGCTGACGCTCTCGGAACGTACGAACATCAGCCAGAATTCGAGCGCGGGCTACTTCGCCACGCAAATGAGCTTTTTGCAACATCGGTTGCAAGTGTCGCTGTCCGGCCGTTTGCAGGCATACCAGCTGGGGCGTCCCTCATTCGATTACGTGGGGCTCGCGAGCCCGTATAGCCAGATTACGTTGCCGTCTCCCAAGACCGCGATTACAGGGGATGCTTCTGTCGCATACCTGTTGCCGCACACGAACACCAAGCTGCGCGGGCACTTTGGCAACGCGTATCGCGCGCCAGCGCTTTATGAGCGCTTCGGCGCGGGATTCTCTAATAGTCCGGTGACGGGGCTTACTGTCTTCACTCCTTATGGCGATCCCAGGCTCTCGCCTGATCGCTACAACTCTGCCGATGGCGGTTTCGATCAGTACTTCTGGAAGGATCGTATGCGTTTGTCGGCCACCTATTTCTATACGCGCGTAGTCTCGATCACTGCTTTCGATTCCAGCGGAGTCATCCAGGTCGCAACTGATCCCTATCTTCGAAGCTCCGGCTATATCAATGGTTCGGGGGGCATCTCACGCGGTGCCGAATTCGCTGTCGAAGTGCGTCCCATGAAGACGTTGACTGTCTCGGGCTCTTATACCTACGTGAATGAGAATACCGACCGCGCCATCTCCGTCCCCGGACTCTTCAAGATCCTGCAAGTGCCCGCGCATACAGGCTCGGCCTTCGCGTCAAAGTCCTGGGGGCGCAGACTCGACACTACGTTCTACATGTCGCGCTACTCGAGCTACTACACGGCATTTTTCGTCGTGAACCGGTCGCGCGCGTTCGAGTTTCCCGGATTCACCAAAGCTTCAGTGGTTGCCAGCTACAAGGTATGGCAGGGCGAGCACGGTGCGCTGCGATTCTACGTGAAAGGCGATAACGTGTTCAATGAGCGCTACTACCAGACGGGGTGGCTCGCCCCCCAAGGTACGGCGATTGTCGGGCTCGGCTACAGTCATTGATGCTTCGATCCTTAATCTTCGCGATTCTCTCGGCGCTGGTTGTGCGTGCGCAACCGGCGCGGATCGTCTCGACTTCACCGAGCATTACGGAGACGCTCTTCGCCTTGGATCTTGGCGATCGAGTAGTAGGTGTCACGACGTATTGCCGGTTTCCGGCGGCCGCTCTATCATTGCCGAAGATTGGGACTTACAGCAAGCCGGATCCCGAAAAGATCGCGCTGCTGCGTCCTGACCTCGTGATCATTCACAAGTCCGCAGCTGTGCTCGCGGGCCGTCTCAAAGCGCTTGGCATCCGCTACGCCGAAGTGAACGTCGGATCGCTTGCGGAAGTTTACACAATGATTGAAGACATCGCGCGTGCGGCGTCCGTATCCAATCGAGGCGAAAAACTCAATCGCGAAATTCGTCGTAAGCTCGATGCGCTACGGGCTGAATCGCAATCCAAAGCCAAGCCGAGAGTCCTCATTCTTGTTGGACGAAATCCGGGACTGCTGACCGATCTAGTCGCTGTTGGGCACGACACGTACCTCGATGAACTCCTGGAGATCGCCGGGGGAATCAACGCGCTCACTGCCACGCCCGTCACGTACCCACACATCTCCCTCGAGACAGTTGTGCGCCTGAATCCTGACGTAATCCTTGATTCGTCCGTCATGGGTGAAGCGGGTTTCGACGCGGTTGCTTATCAGGTTCGCTTGCGGCAACCTTGGCTCACGCATCGCGAACTCACGGCTGTTCAGGCGGGCAGGATCTTCGGAATCACTTCGGAATCGCTTGTCACTCCAGGTCCGCGAGTCGTTGAGGCGGTGGAGTTAATTCGCGAGAAAATCAAGGCGCACAAGCCATGAGTTCGCTGCTGGACGTGCGCGACGTCTCCTCCGCTTACTCCGGACATGCTGTCCTCGATGCCATAACGTTCGCGGCCAATAGCGGAGAATTCATTGTATTGATGGGCGTCAATGGAGCAGGCAAGAGTACGCTTCTCGACATCGTCGCTGGAATCAGGCCGCCTGAAAAGGGCGCCGTCATGTTGCAGGGCCGCGATCTCCGCTCTTGGTCTGCCCGCGAACGTTCCCGCCAGATCAGCCATCTTCCCCAAGGAAACCGCCAGGAAGTTCCGTTCACGGTCGAGCAAGTCGTGCTAATGGGTCGCTACGCCTACGCGGACCAATGGTTCGAATCAAAGGAAGATCTGATGTACGCCGAGGACGCGATGAAGCGCATGGACTGCCTGCAGTTTCGCCACCGACCATTCTCGACTCTGAGTGGTGGCGAGCACCAGCGTGTCCTGCTGGCCGCATGCATCGCGCAATGTCCGGGCATGATGCTCTTCGATGAGCCTTCCACGTACTTAGATGTCCATCAGCAGTTGCAGTGCTTCTCCACGCTGGCCGCCCTTGCGCGCGAAGGTGCGCTGTGTATCGCGGTCACGCACGATCTCAATCTCGCGTTGGCTCACAGCACTCGAATGCTGGTCCTCAATGAGGAAAAGCTGGCTGCGGACTTCGCGACTGTTGACGCTGCCGCCCATCCGGAATGGCTCAGTTGGCTCTCGCCACGCTTGAGGATGCACCAAACTCCGGATGGCAAACCGTGGGTGCTCTATCAATGATCAATTCGCGGCTCATCGGCTGGATCTGGGGATCGGCGATCGCGTTCGTCTTTGCGGCAATAGTGCTTCCTTGGATCGGGAGCGGCTCGATTAGTTTCGAACGCGTACTCGCCAAAGCCTCACCGGATTATCCGATCTTCGTGGAATTGCGCCTGTCGCGCACGCTTCTGGGTTTGATGGCAGGAGGCGCGCTGGCACTCACGGGCAGTTTGTTCCAAGCCATGTTGCGCGACTCGTTGGCAACGCCCTACACACTCGGCGTATCGGCGGGCGCGGCGCTGGGTGCGGTGGTCACGTTTGCTCTGGATCTCGAGCGCCTTCTCGGTTTTCCGGCATCATGGGGCGGAGCAATGCTAGGCGCCGCCGCAGTCTTGGTCACAGTCGCGGGCAGTGCGCTCAAAGGCGGTCAACTCTCCGGAGTTCGTCTGTTGTTGTCCGGCATCGCGCTCAATAGCATCTGCTCTGCATTCATCCTGCTGATTAATAGCCTCGTGCGCGACCGGCGATCCTTTTCGATTACGCAGTGGCTGCTCGGCAGCGTGGACTCAGTCAGCTATACCGCGCTTCTCGTCTTTGCGGCTGTCGTGACAGTCACTTCGATCGTCATCATCACTCAAGCACGCAGCTGGAACCTGCTCGCTGTCGGCGAAACCTGGGCCGGGTCTCGTGGGGCAGATCTGCGGCGTTTGACCATCATCGGCTACTGTTGCGGATCGGCTCTAACCGCTGGAGCTATCGCTCTTACCGGCCCCATCGGCTTCGTAGGATTGATCGTTCCACACTTGATCCGGTCTCGAATCAGTCCCGACAATCGCATCCTTATGCCGTGCTCGCTTCTGCTTGGCGGCGTGATGCTCGCATGTTGCGACACCATCGGACGTCTGGTCATGGTGCCCGCGGAATTGCCCGCTGGCGCAGTTATGGCGCTCATCGGCGGGCCTTATCTGGTCTGGCTTGTCCGCAGGAGATTCTAAGCGAGTGGCCGCCACATCCTAACACCAACCGTTCACTCTCTCCGATCCCCGGACCATCACGCGGCTGTTCACATTTCGATGATTTTCCCGCAGAATGGGTTAGTTGCTCACGCCGAAGACCTTGCTCACGGACTCTTTGCTTTCCGCCGCTTTGACCATAAACTCAGCCACATTCGCCCGCGAAATCTTGAATCCGAAAGCTGGCAATCTTCCTTCGCCAACGCGATACGAGCCAGTGTACGGTTGATCGGTCAGTTCCGGGGGGCGGATGATTGTCCAATCGAGCACGCTCGTTCGCAGTGCCTCCTCCATTCCAGAGGCGTCCACGATGACGCCCGGAAACAGGAGCCGCCCAAGCAAGTATGTTGGCGGAAAAACCGAATTCTTGAAGAGGAAGGCGACCGACTCCACTACAACGCGTTTGACCTTCGCCTCGCGCATCGATTTGACCAGAACCGCTGCGAAGCGCTGCAGGAGATCCGAATCTTCCTTGGCGATCGGAATTCGCGGACCGAACGCTGAGATGACTGCGTCATGCCCCTCGAGCGCCTGCGCTAGTTCGGCGCCATTCAGCAGATCTCCCTTCCGAATCGTAATCGAGTCCTGATACGACGCTAGCCGCTCTGGCGATCGCACAAACGCCGTTACGGAATGCCCACGTATCAATGCTTGTTTCACCACTTCTATTCCCGTGCCGCCCGTAGCCCCGAGCACAACCAGTTTCACAGCGTTGTCTCCTTACACTATGCAGACCGGGCAGAGTCCTCGCTTGTGACTTCCAGATTCGGAATGTGAGAGAGCTTGTCAGGATTGGTCAGTACATAGATGGCTCGGATGCGATCCACATCGGCGTCCAAAGTGACAATCGAGTACGGTTTTCCATCGAGATACGAGACGACGCCCAGTTCGCCGTTGATGTCCGCGACGCGGTGCACCAGATTCTTTGGGACGAGTCTGCTCAGTCCTCCGTGGATTCCCCGGGCGACATTCTCCGGCCCGTGCACCAGATTCGGAACGGCAATCTGCTTTCCACCACCATCGGAGTGCAACACGACGTCGCTCGACAGAAGCGAGACGAGATCGTTCATATTTCCATCGCTCGCGGCCTGAAGGAAGCGTTCGAGCAGATCGCGTCTCTTGGCCGCTGAAGTTCTGAAACGCGGACGCGCGTCATTCACATGTTGCCGTGCCCGATGCAGGACTTGTCTGCAATTGACTTCAGTCTGGCCTAGTGACTCAGCAATCTCGCAATAGTCGTACTCGAATACATCGCGCAATAGAAAGACAGCCCGTTCGAGCGGCGTGAGGCGCTCCAACAATAGAAGGAACGCCATCGAGAGCGATTCATCCACGCGTATCATCGACAACGGATCGCTCGCTGGATCCGTGACAATCGGCTCCGGCAGCCACTGCCCCACGTACTCCTCGCGTCGCACGCGCGCCGACTGCAAGTGGTTGATGGACAGCCGGCTCAGGATGGTTACCAGGAACGCGC
>Ga0157379_10006571_pt1 | contig 10035 bp, 14 predicted proteins | sample S25metaG_FD_121802 | JGI IMG/M metagenome (GOLD analysis project Ga0157379, IMG submission 121802) | Switchgrass rhizosphere microbial communities from Kellogg Biological Station, Michigan, USA - S2-5 metaG | ecosystem: Host-associated > Plants > Roots > Rhizosphere > Soil | place: USA...
GGTGAACAAGAAGGTTCATCGGCACCTGCGAGATGGCGACATCCTTCTACTCAACCGTCAGCCCACACTTCATAAACCCAGTATGATGGCCCATAAAGCAAGAGTATTGCAAGGAGAGAAGACTATTCGAATGCATTACGCGAATTGGTTAGCACCATATTCACCGGTTTAATCCGCTCTACTAACCTGTCGCTGTCGTACTTCAGTAACTCTTATAATGGTGAGATTCCCCGTATTCCAATAATCTGGATACGACTAACTTGCCGTGTTTAGCTGATTTTGACGGTGACGGTACGAAAGCAAAATTTTATTACTGCATGGGATATTAATCTTGAACTCCCTTTCCAGAAATGAACATTCATTTCCCTCGTATGTTTTTTGCTCTCTAAATCAAGGAAATAACATCTAATGGATCTCTTTACAGAAAACGAAGTAGCTCGTGCTGAGGCATATTATATTGCCAACACAGACAACCAGTATCTTGTACCGACATCTGGCAAACCGCTGCGAGGTCTTATTCAGGATCACGTTGTGGCTGGCCTTTGGATGACCGCTAAGTCGTCGTTCTTCACCAGGGAGGAGTACCATCAGCTTCTATATGGATCATTACGACCAGAAGATGGCACGTTTACAAAGCCTCGTCTACTGACTGTTCCACCAGCCATTTTCAAGCCTAAGCCACTATGGACGGGAAAGCAGATTGTGAGTGTTTTCGGAAGTATCGTAGTAATTTAAATTAATCTTTGAAAGATTTCCACAATTCTTCGGAATATCCAACCAGAAAATGCTTCGGGACTGAACCTTCGATCAGAATGCAAGGTCTCTGGCTCTCTTTGGGGTAAAGACGCCATTGAAGAGGGCGAACTACTGGTCATGGATGGCGATGTACTAACTGGTGTCCTTGATAAGAGTCAAGTCGGTGCTAGTGCCTATGGCCTGGTCCATGCAGTTCAGGAGCTCTACGGTCCAGATGTAGCCGGTCGTCTTCTTGGTATCCTCAGTCGGCTCTTCACGAAGTTCCTCCAACACCGCGCATTCACATGCCGTATGGACGATCTCGTACTGACGGACGCAGGTAATAGTAAGCGGAGTAAACTGAAGGAAAACGCTTCAAAATTAGGTTTCGAAGCTGCTGTGGACAACTTCCCAGCGCTGAAGAAAGTCCCTGAAGCTGAAGTACCAGGCGCTCTTCGAAATCTTCTTCAGGATGTGTTATTAGATGATGCAAAAATGGCTGACTTGGACCGCCATGCTCAGAAGAAGATGAGAGAGCATACGAGAGCTATCACGGATACTTGCATGCCTCACGGTCTCATGAGGAAATTCCCTGACAATCACATGCAGACTATGACAATATCTGGAGCTAAGGGATCTTCAACCAATGCGGAACTCATTTCGTGTGGTCTGGGTCAACAATCTCTTGAAGGACGTAGGGTGCCCGTCATGGTCAGCGGCAAAACACTTCCTTCCTTCAAAGCCTTCGAGACAGCTCCAATTGCTGGAGGTTATGTTGGCAGTCGTTTCTTGACTGGTATTCGTCCTCAAGAATTTTATTTCCATTGTATGGCTGGTCGTGAAGGTCTTATCGACACGGCTGTTAAAACCAGTCGCTCTGGTTATCTGCAGCGATGTCTTATCAAGCATCTCGAAGGTCTTCGTATTCATTATGATCACACTGTTCGAGGAAGCGATTCTTCAGTGTACCAATTTTATTATGGCGGAGACGGCGTCGATGTCACCAAACAACCTCATCTCTACGAGTTCGAATTCGCCATCAAGAACGAGTCTACTCTGGTCAACCGTACAAAGCCCAAGGCTCTTATTGGACGTGTTGATGACGAAATTGCTGTATCGCATATGAAGAAGGCTCTCAAGAAACCCGAAAAATATTGCACGACGATGTCAGAGTATTCTCCAAGTCGCTACCTCGGAAGCACCTCTGAGAAATTCGCTCGGGCGATTGACCAGTATGTTAAAAAGAATAAGGACAAACTCTTGATCGTCAAGAAGGATGCCAGTGGAGAGCCTGATCCTTTACGTCGGAAAGGTCTTATAAAGCCCAACAATTTCCGTCAGTTGATGAACGTCCGGTATCTGCGTAGTCTGGTTGAGCCTGGTGAGGCTGTTGGCCTTCTAGCATCTCAAGGGTAAGCTATTCCTTCCATCTTTCTATATTTGGTGTTGATCGAATCGTTTAGTGTCGGCGAGCCTTCTACCCAAATGACCTTGAACACTTTCCATCTTGCAGGTCACAGTGCTGCTAATGTCACTCTCGGCATCCCACGTCTCAGAGAAATCGTCATGACGGCATCTACAAAGCCCAAAACTCCCAATATGACGCTCCCTGTTCTATCGAATATCACAGACGAGCAAATCGCTGATTTCTGTAAACGGACAAGTCGCCTCACTCTATCACAGCTTATCGACACGATATCCGTTAAAGAAAAAACTCTTTTCAAACATGGCAGTCGTTCGAAGCAATACACCGTCAACATCCAGTTCTTCCCCCCTGAAGAATACCAGGCTGAATACTGTACGAATCCCTCCGAAGTATTGGCCTCCTTCCCCGTATTTGCTATGATCCTCAAGGCGCAAATACAAGTCGAACTGAAGAGGCTTGATGCTGCGAGCGAGATGGCCAGTCTCGGCAAAGGGCAATCGAAGAAGGATACTGTGAGCGGTGGGGATGAAGACGCAGAAGAGGGTGAAGAGCCTTCAAGACGAAACAACGATGACGATTCCGAAGCTGGTGATGGTGATGCTGACGATGTTAAGAGGGCACGCCAGTCCAAGCAACAAGCCACATATGAAGACGATTCAGATGAGGAGTCCGAAGGAGAGAATGGTGCGATGGGTGATGACGAGATTGAAGCGGAATTTGACAAGGATGATGCTGCCAGTGGAGATGATGCAGCATCAGTAGATAGCCAAGAAATGAGCGAGGACGACATAGACCTAGTCCGGACGAAGTTCACCAGCAATTTGAAGGTTGCGACCTCGTTCTCCTTTGATGGAGCTGAATGTAATTTCACGCTAGAAGTAAGTCTTATCCTCGACTTTTGTTTGCTCATCCACTCACTTGCTATATAGTTCGGTGCAAATGTCCCGAAATTACTTCTTGTTGGTGTTATGGAACGAACTTGTGTCAAAACCGTTGTCCGAGAGATACCCAACATTCGAGACTGTTTTTCTATTACTGAGGATGGCAAGAAAGGGAGCCTTCCTACTAAAAAGGTCGGTTGTAAAGTTATAGTCGGGATTCTCAAATTGATTGCAGTTACAGTTCGTGACGAACGGATCTAACTACTCAGGGATGTGGAAGATTGCGTCGGCTGTCGCAGATCTTAATAATATTTATTCGAACGATATCTATGCATCGTTATGCACTTACGGTGTTGAAATGGCTCGTGCATCCATTGTCCGTGAAATGCGCGAAGTCTTCAAGGCATATTCCATTGCTGTGGACCAACGCCATTTGGAACTCATCGCCGATTACATGGTAAATCCTTCTTGTATATCAAAGGATTCTGGACACTCACTCCTACACTTTCCAGACGTTCGAAGGTGGATATAAGCCATTCAATCGAAAGGGTATCTCGACGAATAGCTCTCCATTACTGAAGGCCTCCTTTGAAACAACAGCATCGTTTATTTCAGATGCAGCATTATACGGGGATTTCGATGACTTGACTTCACCATCTGGTAATATTGTACTTGGACGTCCATCAAAGAGCGGTACAGCTTCATTTGATGTTGTAATGCCTATTTCCGGATCTTCGTGATGATAATCTTTATTCTGTTTTTGATTGGTAATAATAATAAATGTTTTAATTTTCAACTCGCATGAATTTTGAAGGAGTTAGAGTGTCAACTTTTGTCTATATATGGAGGAAGTTCACTTAGGTAATGAATTACTGCGTACCATTGGCTAACCCTGACGACCATCCACGGCTCTGACTAGCATGTCTAGTTCAAGAGTACCAGCACATGCGGCGGATGAAGGTGGTTTGTAGCATTTCCGCCTACTTTCTTACCGTTAATTTCTTGCAAACAGAGTCTGCTCCTTTACTCCAAAACGGTGCTAGACATGACGAAGATGAGTCGTTCTTCACACGCATTAGCAATTTAACTCAGGGTCTGTGCTCGTATCTTCAACAATTTAACGCGTATTCTGACCTCTTTGTGTTATTGCAGAGCCCTTGAGTTATCTCTCTAAGATATTGCTCGGTGTTATTCTTGTGCTGCTCATTCTCTCGAGCGTGTTTCTCGGACTCTTCGTCGGCGTTGAGCATCGGCTCTCCAAGATTGAGAATGGGGAAGGGCAGGAAAAGACTGTTACGGCGACAGAAACCAGCACTAGTATTACAACTACCACGATCATCTCAACTGCCCCTCCCTCTGAACCTACCACTCCGCCCACCGAGGTCTGTCATTCTGGGCCTGCTGTCTTTATCCTTATTGACTACTTTCTCGTGCAGATACCATGCGCCGACTCAGATTGCATAGTCCTTGCTGCGTCTGTTCTCAATTCCATGGATATATCCATGGATCCTTGTGAAGACTTCTTCGGTTTCGCCAGTAAGTCTCGATCACCGCCAATTAAATATATGATGACCCAGATCCAAATAGATGGAGGTTGGATGAAGGAGCACCCCGTACCGGCTGATAAGGGACGTTACGGTCATTTTGACGAGGTTGCCTTGAAGAATAAGGTATGCTCGCCAGGGTTCCATGCAGCATGATGCTAATGCCATGTCAGTTAACGATTAAACAAATATTGGATCAAGCTGCACCCTCTCTGCCATCTCCAGATTCTTCGACCTTAACCAAGCTTCAAACGATGTATGAGTCGTGCATGAATGAAGCCCTCTTAAACAAACTCGGATCAAAACCTATTTTCGATATTGTTAACACTGTCAAGCGTCTCTTTAACGAATCCAGCACGATTGTCGGTGCGAGTCATAAGGACCAGCATGTTTTCATGGCTTCTAATCGTGGCCTGACCGCGGCTTTGGCCTACCTTCACTCCCAAGGTGTGTATTCTCAACTGTAAGCCGTGTTTCAATCGTTGATCTCTTTATTAGGTATCGATGCTCTCTTTGAGTTTCTAATTGAAGGCGACGCCGCAGTGGATCCCAATAACATGACACTTTGGTTCTACCAGCCCGGGTTTGGACTACCTGCGAAAGTACTCGACCCGTTTTCACTTTGAATGATCAGATATCTTATCATTATCACCACAGGAATATTTTGAAGAACAGGAGATCGTAGACAAGTATACCTCGACCCTCGAACGCTTCTTCACCGCACTTGACGGCGAAACCTCAGACGAGGTTAACTTCTGGCCTCCGTTCCCTTGGCCACGTGAGTAATACTCACTTTGGTTTTGAACTAACATTGATCTTCTTCGCAGCATGGGGAGGGGATGACGATGACGATAAGGAAAAGCCAAAGACACCATCTGAACTTGCCAAAGCTGTGGTTGAGTTCGAAGGAAAGATTGCAGCTGCCACCCTCGATCTGTGGGTTCGTTTCACTCATTATCCTACATGGTACCTGACATATATCACCCTTCATTAGAGACCGCCTCCAACAAGATCCATTTGGAACCTACAATCCTATGCCAGCGAGTAACCTGTCCAGCTCTATCCCTCAGATTGACTTCCCCGCGTATTGGTAAGGCCAATTCCCTTTTCTTGGACTTTGGTCTAATTTAGACCGTCTCATAAAGGTCATCTTTCACCCCGAGAAACTTCCCAGAACGTATTATTGTGACATATCCGGCTTATGTGGATTCGTTGTCATCACTGTTATCGAACACTTCCAGTGATGTGATCGAGGGATACCTTATTGCCCGTGTCACCCAGTCTCTTGCTGAATACCTGGGATTAGAAACTGAAATATGGAAAGCTAACCGTGAGCTGGTGGAGCTACTTTCAGGTATCAAGAAAGGCGCTGTTGGCGATCGCGCAGAATATTGTGCCACGCAGGTAACGAACACAATGGGTTTCGCAGCTGGAAGGTGAATTATTTTACTCAGATATCGGTAGTATTATATTCACTGTGGAGTACAGATTCTTTGTTGAAGAGGTATTCGGCGGTGAATCTCGCAGTAAAGCCACACGAGTTATCACGGGTATGTCCCTCCGAAACTGTTTATTGTAATCTTCACTTATAATCTTTCCCTAGATATCGTCGAAGCATTCAAGAAATCGTTGCCCGGAATGGACTGGATGGACAAGGCTTCCGCCGAAGCCGCTGCTCAAAAGGTAGGAAGATAGTGCACATCATCTTTCTTTACTAAAATCTCTCAAGGCAACCAACATTAGAGTGAAAGTTGGCTTCCCGTTGTCGCCAAACACTTCCGATGCGACTGCCATCTCGAATTACTATTCAAGGCTCGCAGTGAACAAGTCCGACTTCATGGGCAATATCCAACGTGCTGCGTTAGTATGCCAGTTGCATCTCCCCGTTTTTATCTAAACGTTATTAGCGCATTCGAGTCATATCTGCAATGGCAACAACTTGGGAAGAAAAGGGATAAGGAAACCTGGGAGGTGTGTATCAAATCCAGGCGAGGTCTACCTTAGCTAAATGATCTTCTCAGATGATTCCCTCGGAAGTCAACGCATATTTCAACCCTCCCTCCAATGAAGTATGTATATCTTGGTCATTTTATTCTCTAACTGACATGGATCCAAGATTGTTTTCCCTGCTGGAATCCTACAAGAACCTTACTTCTCGAAAGATTGGCAAGCTAGCCTGTTGATACTCTATATCAATACTGACCTGAATCTAGGCCTGGATACTTGAATTACGGGGCCTTTGGAGCTGTTGCTGCACACGAGTTAACTGTGAATACCTATTTTTCCCTCGTCTGGATACAATTCTTATGCTTTTGGTCACTTCTAGCACGCCTTTGATTCTGCTGGTCGATTATACGACGAAAATGTAGGCGGTACAATCATTTCCGGGTAAAATAATATTCGAATCTGTCAGGGTAAACTCCGTGAATGGTGGACCAATAAAACCAGCGAGGGTTTCGAAGAACGGCGCGAATGTCTATCTCAACAGTATTCTAACTACACAGTTGATGACGGGCAAGGCGGAAGAATACATGTCAACGTAGGTGTTTGCTTCTGTCACCGCAATGTTTGACAACCTAACTGAATGCTTTAGGGTAACTTGTGAGCCATTTTTCACAACTCTGACTCAATTAAGATGCTGAACTTTCCCCCAGAACGAGCGGCGAGAACATTGGAGACCAAGGTCTCATTCAAGCTTATCGGGCATGGAAATTACAATATAACACGTCACTCGAAGCTGGAAATGAATTCTTACTTCCTGGTCTGAACTTCACCCGGTATCTTTCTATCTTTCTTATCAACACAAAGACCTCATAATATTATTCTCAGCGAACAATTGTTCTTTATCGCGTTTGGTAGGGTATGGGGATCAAACATCCGTCCACAAGCAGCAGTGCAGCAAGTACGAACGGATCCTCACTCTCCAGCACAATTCCGCGTACTTGGGACACTTGTCAATATCCCAGCGTTCGCCGAAGCCTTCTCCTGCCCCATTGGCTCCAAGGTATGGTACTTCCACCCTATGGGAGCAAACCTGACGTCAAGCTTTCAGATGAATCCACCCGAGACAGAACGATGCAGATTGTGGTAGTGAGAACCATGTACAGTAATATACACGCCCTGAGCTCTCGGAATTATAGCACGCCTTTCGTGCTTGGAACGTCCGAACCACCTGTGCGTTCTATCGCTTGGCGGACAGCAAGGGCTAAGGCTTTAAAGGCTGACTCCGCACTGTGTGGTATTTAGACTTGTTACCCATGCGATATGAATCCTTTGCTCACCGATGATGATCGTTCTCGCCTCTCAAAACGTCAACGTGAAGGGTAACACCAGCGGCCATTGCGAAAGAGTGGAATACATGCGGTATCATTTCGGTGGAAAGTTCGCCAATCTTCTCTCTCTTCAAGTGAAGATCAGTTACGCAGTATGGTCGTCCAGAGATATCAATGACCGCGCGAGATAAAGCCTATTGAAGAGAATGCGTTAGATTAGACTTCGGTCATTGCAACGCCAAGCCTACCTCGTCCAAAGGAGCATGACCTGTTCCATATCGGCGAATACCTCTAACTTCCCCTAGAGCATCTTTAAACGCTGTCCCAAGAGCGAGCGCACTGTCCTGTAAAGCAGCTGTAAGGCTTCATGCACAGCCGAGAGTTATTCGCAGGACATATCTGCAGTGTGATGATCATCTATCCACAGGTCGCCATTACATTTCATAGTCAGAGACATGCCACCGTGCTTAGCGAAAGCATGATACATCTACAGAAAACGTTAGTTACTCAGACTCGACAGTCACAATGAGTCCTTTACATGATCGAGGAAGCCTATCCCTGTCGAAATTTCGATGGTCTGGGCCCTTCCACTTCCTGCGGTACAATCCAAATCAATCTTCACCTCGATATCAGTTTCATTTGTTTTGCGATTTACTGTTGCTTCTCTGGGGGCCATGACGGAAAGCGAGGAAAAGTCCGCTTGCAAACGTCAAGGCGTCTAAAATTATGTTTTGTTTCGATGTTTGCCTGTGGACGACCGCTGCTGCTACGCATTCCAAATGTAAAGCTCTTCACAACAACTGCAGAGTCTACTTCACAAACAAATGTTGTTCAACAATCTTTGAACTCGACTACCCCGCCAATGGGACAGGATAGTAAGTTAGTTGGTATTGAACAAGGATGCATCTTATGGTTGTCATCAGACTCCGGTGCAAACAGTGGTCAATCGTCAAGTTTAAGATCAAAGTCTAGTCGATATGTCCACAAGAACTCAGCTCTCAGAACAAAACGTGCCTCGCAAGCGGAGGATAATACGATGCAGAGTGCCGGTCCGAAGGCATACAGTAGGTCGAACCATTTTACTGAGTCTATCTTTCTAACATGGCCGTAGCCATAGGTTTTCCCATTGTATGTCTTTTTGAAACCTTTTCATCATTACTTGCTGAAGCATCTTCACCTAGGCCGGACACCCTGATAAACTCCTGTCCTTCCAACACTTCTTGCGTAGCAATGCTGGTGAATTGGGTCTACCGCCACTCGCATTTATTCCAAGGCTATTCCTTCCTATCTCTAAAGTCTATCTGAAGGTAGCGTTCCTCTTGACCTCACTGATCTGTCTTAACCCATATTAGTCAAAAGGTTGCGAAAACAGCTCAGATCCATTTGGGCAAGCCTCGTATAATGTCGCGAAGGTAGAAAGGGTTCTCAGAAGTGTTGAGGTGTGTTATATACCCTCCATAAGCCCACGAGTGTAGCTCACGCTAGCCCCAGGATCCTATCCGACAAATACTCCCCTCGTCGAATTCTCCTCTCCGAATTTCGTTCGGACATCTCCGACCATCTCCTCTTTATGACAGGGAACTTTTTGACCCTCATTGTGTCAAAAACCTCGTATTATATCCTTCCAAAGGACCAGCCTTTGACGCATTGTTCCAGATTTATGGCGTGTAGTTTTTCTCCGCGATACACTACGAGTACTAATGCCTCCTTAGAAATGATATATGCAGCATTCCAGAAAAGCGGGCTTCTGTTTTTGGAACCCTTATCCCCCGAGTTCATTCAGGGATGCATGGCACTATCTATCGTTGCTCCATCTACTCACCAACCATCAAATTCACCATATACTGCTTCGGAATTCGATCTCGAAAAATTCTATTCATTACGTGGGATGGATATTTTCCGAAAGGACGATGCACCGCCTATCCCATCATCTCAGAATCTCATGGAACCGGTCGAAATGGACTTAGGAGAGGTTGAGCTGGGCGGGATTGTATTTGGGTTGCAGAAAGCACTCACGGCACTCCGATACACGCCGAAGGATTTTATCAAGTTTTAGTATGGGCTGTTATATATTAGTTTTCTGGATAATACCATAAATGAAAGGGTTTTGTATACATCGGCACTCTCTTAAAGTCCTAAAATGGCCCAAAATAAGCCTATAAATTTATTTAATCCAA
>Ga0157379_10006574_pt1 | contig 10031 bp, 8 predicted proteins | sample S25metaG_FD_121802 | JGI IMG/M metagenome (GOLD analysis project Ga0157379, IMG submission 121802) | Switchgrass rhizosphere microbial communities from Kellogg Biological Station, Michigan, USA - S2-5 metaG | ecosystem: Host-associated > Plants > Roots > Rhizosphere > Soil | place: USA: Michigan...
CGCTCCGCCATCCCGCCGGATAGGGATGGATGCGGTCATAAAACGATTGCAGCACGGCGCGATCGGTTGGCGGCGTCAACAGCGTCACCGCCAACCAGCCGACGGTCGTCGCCAGGACGCCGAGCACCAGCGCGGCAGCCGGCTCGAGCGGCGCAAAGCCAAGCCGCGCATGACCGAAATGCAAATACACCGCGAGCAGGAATGAGATCGCCATGGCGGCGATTTCGCCCCATGCGTTGATGCGCCACCAGAACCACCGCAACAGGAAAATGAGACCGGTGCCGGCGCCGATTTGCAGCAGGATCTGGAACGCCTGCATGGCATGGTCGAGGCAAAGCGCGACGAGCGCGGCGAGGATCATCAAGGCGAACGTCACGGCCCTGCCGACGTTCACATAGTGCGCTTGCGAGGCACCGGGGCGGATGAAGCGGCGATAGACGTCATCGACGATGTAAGAGGCGCCCCAGTTGAGGTGGGTGCTGATCGTCGACATATAGGCCGCCGCCAGCGACGCCACGACCAGCCCGAGCAGCCCGTGCGGCACGAACACGAGCATGGCGGGATAGGCGAGGTCGTGGCCGACGATCGAGGGATCGACATAGGGAAGGCGCGCGCGGATGTCGGCGAGCTGCGGATAGACGATCAGCGAGGCGAGCGCCACCAGGATCCACGGCCACGGCCGCACGGCGTAATGGGCAATGTTGAACCACAGCGTCGCGGCCATGGCCTGCTTCTCGTTGCGCGCGGCCAGCATGCGCTGCGCCATGTAACCACCGCCGCCGGGTTCCGAGCCTGGATACCACGTGCTCCACCACTGCACGGCGAGCGGCACGATCAGCACGGCGATCACGGCGGCACGGTCGGAAAAATCGGGGAGCAGCGATAGCTTGCCCCTGACCAACGGATTGGAAAACAGTCCGTCCAGTCCGCCGACGCTGGGATGCGTAACGGCGTAGTAGGCGGCGGCGATCGAACCGGTCATCGCCAGGGCGAATTGGAAGAAATCGGTGACGACGACGCCCCACAAGCCCGCCGTGCTCGAGTAGACCATGGTTATCAGCGCCGCCAGCACGACGGTCACGTGGGCATCGAGACCGAATAGGACGCCGGCGATCTTGATTGCTGCAAGCGTGACGGTTGCCATGATCATCACGTTGAAGAAGACGCCGAGATAGATGGCGCGGAAGCCGCGCAGGAAGGCGGCCGGCGCGCCCGAATAGCGCAACTCGTAGAAATTGATGTCGGTGAGCGCGCCCGACCGGCGCCACAGCTTGGCGTAGAAAAACACCGTCAACATCCCGGTGATGAGGAAGGCCCACCACAGCCAATTCATGCTGACGCCGCCGGTCCGCACCAGGTCGGTCACCAGATTTGGCGTGTCGGTCGAAAAGGTGGTCGCCACCATGGAGGTGCCGAGCAGCCACCACGGCAGCTTGCGGCCTGACAAGAAATATTGCTCGAGGCTACGGCCCGCGCGTTTGGTGAACAAAAGGCCGATGATGAGCGAGGCAACGCCGTAGACCACCACGATGAGCCAATCGATGGATTGCAGCTGCATGGCGCGTCTCAGGGTGAAGTCGGCCGAGCCGCCATGGCTTAAGGCGGCGTCTCGCCCGGAATGGTCACCCGCTGCCGGCTCGATGGGTCGACGCCGGTGATGCTACCGAGATAATTGAGGATGGCGGCGACCTGATCCTCGGAGAATTGGATCTGCGGCATGTCGCGGTGGCGGGAGCCCATGCCTTCGGCGAACCCCTCCTCCAGTTGATCGATGGGATATTTCAGATAGACCTCGCGCAGCGGCGGCGCTTGCGGCAGCGGGCTGGTGCCGGTCGCTTCGAGGGAATGACAGCGGCCGCAATTCTTCTCGAGCAGGGCCTTGCCTGCGCTGTCGTCGCTGCCCGCCGCAAGCGCAGCCGATGCGCCGAACATCAGCAGCGCCAGGCACCATGTTGCCTCGCGCAGGCGGAGAGGTTTGCTCATCGTCGCTAGCCTCCTTCGAGACGGCGCGGCAGTGGCGGCGCACGCCTAAACTAGTCGTTCGCGGGCCTTGGCGGCAAATGCCTTCGCGCGGTCACGATGTCAGCGTGCAGAGACTGTAATGCTCGTAGACGATCGATGCCAAGGGCTGCCCGGGCCAGAATTTCCGGTGCAGGTCGGCGACCGTGGTGGCGTCGGCGACGGTGAAGCCAGTCTCCGCGGCGAGCGCACCGACATCGTCGATGCCGTAATGCCAGGGCGCGCCCATGGCGGCGAAGCGTTCGACGAAGGTCGTGGTTCCCGCCTCGCCGGTCGTCTTCGCCACCACTGCTCTGTCCATGTAATCGAAGGCGATGCTGAACGCGCGCACGCCCGCCTTGAGGTCGCGCAGGACCTTCTTGGCATCGGCTTCGGTCAAATACATCGTGTTGCCCTCCCAGATGAAAAAGGACGGGAGGTCGGGGTCGAAGCCGTTGGCCTCGAGCAACGGCAGCGCGCCGGAGGCGACATAGTTGCCGGCGATGAAGGCGACCGGCGCCGCCATGCCGCGCTCGGCCAGCCGCCGGCCTTTGAAATCGAGCGTGCTGGCGTCGTCGATCTCGAAATAGGCGACGCCGTCGGATCGCTTGCGTTCGGCGCGGGTGTCGAGGCCGGCGCCGAGAATGACCACCTGGCGGCAGCCGTCGGCGATCTGCCGGTCGAGCCTGTCGTCGAGATACCGCGTCCTGAGCCTGACGTTGATCTCGGCAGGGGCGAAGTCCGCCGAGATGGCGTCGGCCGCCTGTCTGGTCCGCCGCTCGAGAAAGATCGGCACCACCTTGTCGACATAGAGCGGGTGCGGCTGCTCGTTCTCGCGCGCGCGGAACTCGGCCACGACGAAGGCTGTACCGGTCACGTTCTTGATCGGGCTCATGGCCCTCGCTCCTTGAGCTGTTCGGTTGGGTTGGGTGTCGGCGCGGGACTTCAGCCGGAGGGCGGCGGGGTGTGCTTGTAATGCTCTTCGATCTTCTCGACCAGCAGCCGCCAGGCCTCGTGCTCGCGCGGGCCGGCCGTCTTCTCCACCGCGGTCTGCAAATAGCCGAGCTCGCGCTCGATCTTCTCGCGCGGCAGCATATGCAGGCGGCTGGCGAGGATCGCCGCCTCGATCACCGCGGCCTGCGCGCGGTTGAAGCCCTGGAACGGCGCATGGCTCGCCGCGTGCACCACGCGGCAATGGAAGCGCGGCCGCTGCTCGTCCTCCTGCACATGCTCCACCGCGAGCTCGGCGTGAGACAGCGCGCCCTCGAGCACGGCGCCCGGCACATGCGTCGATGGCCGCGTCGGCCAATCCTTGCGCCCGGTGAGACAGCCGGCGAAGACGAGAACGTCGTCGGTGAAATTGGCGACCGCGTAAGGGGTGACGCGGAGATTGTCGAGCGTGGCCGAGGGACGGAACGGGGCGATGATGAAGCCGCCCTCCTCTGCGATCAGCCCGAGAGGGGCGATATGCACGCTCCCCTCCTCGCTGAGGGTGGTGACGATGCATTCGCGGATCATGGGCATGGCGTTGGGCTCGTAACGGTCAGGAGGCTTCGCGGTTCTTCTTGGCGACCAGCGTATGCCCGGAAGCCTTCAGCCGCGTCTTGTCGTCGGCGGGCGCGTCGGCGGCGACGCCCCAATCGAGCGGCTCGTCCTGCGCGTAGCGCTTGCCGAGCCGCCAGGCGATTTCGGCCCGCGCCAGCTCCGCCCCCAGATAGAACGCATGCGGGCCGTCCTGGTCCACGCCGAGCTTGTCGTAGAGCGCGAAAGCCTCCTGCGCCATATGATGGCCCTCGCGGTTATAGACATGGATGCCGTCCTCGGCGATCTCGATGCGGAAATTCTTGTCGCGCACCTCGCGCGCCGCCGCCTCGATTTCCTCGGGCTTTTGCGGAAACGGCCGGCGCGCATGCAGCGCCAGCAGGCCGTCGGCATAGTCCTTCGGCAATTCATGCTCGGCGCGTGAGGCATACATGATGCGGCGGGCGAGGTCGTGCTCCTCGACGGTGCGGCGCGTATGCGGGCTCACCTGTACCACCAGCACATTCCTGATGTGCAGCTCCGAGGCGATCCCCAGCAGAATCGCGGTGATGCCGGTCGTATCGGCATCGGTGAGCTCGGTGAGGTTGCCGGTGCCCATCAGCATCTCGGCCTCGGGGCGCTCGCGCCGCACCTGCGCGTAGCGCTCGAGCGACTGCGTGAAGCCGAAATTGATCGGATCGAGCACGGGATCGACCAGATATTTCTTTCCCTTGGCGTCGAGCGCGTCCATGGCGCGATAGAGCGAGGCCAGATCGCCGTGCTCCTTGGGGATCAGCACCGGAATCGATTCGACCTGGTCAGCGATGGGAAGCGTCGCCTCGTTGAGGCTGAGCAGGAAATCCGCGCCTGCCTTGCCGCCGCGCAGCAGCTCATCAGGGTTGGCGGAGTCGACACTCGTCTTGTAGCCCTTCGCCTTCAGCGCGCCGACGGTCTCCTCCAGATGCGGGAACGGCGTGTCGGGCAGACAGCCGAGATCGATGACATTGGCGCCTTTCTGCACATAGTCCTCGGCGCGCTTGAGGATGGCCTCGACGGCAAGCGCCGAGGCATCGACGATCTCGGCGAAGATCTGGATGTCGTATTTGGTCATGTCGGCGGCCTTCCGCGCCCGGCCGAAATAGGTGGCGATGTCCTTGAGCTCGTCGGGCCCGCGCAGGAAGGGCACGCCGAAGCTCTGGCTGAGCCGGTCGAGATCGGCGCGGCAGCGGCCGGGGAGCAGGATCTTGTCGGCCTCGACCGGCTTCGGCAGGCGCCTCGCGATAATGTCCTCGGTCATTAGCGCGGCGACCTTGACGCCGATATCCAGCACCTTCCAGTCGAAGCCGGGCTTCATGCCGCCGAGCACGGCCTCGAGCCGCGGCCGCGCCAGATGTCCGGTCAGGAACAGGATGCTTTCAGGCATGCTGCGGGCTCACGCTTCTCATGGTCCGCCGTCCTTCTAGCGTGTCATGGTCGGGCTTGTCCCGGCCATCCACGTCTTCGTGTCACGATAGAAATTCGTGGATGCCCGGCACTTCGGCCGGGCATGACAAGCCAGGGTTAGGCCGAAGCAACCTCGGACCCAAACGTTGCGCCGTCGGCAAAAGAGGCGGCGGAGGCCTCATGGTCGCCGCGGCCGAGCAGAAGCGTCGGCGTGCCGGTCTCCGCCAGCATGTCGGCAAACGCCTCGTCGACGATGCCCTCGCGCGCGAGCTGGCTGGCGCTGAGCCGGTGCGCCTTGGGGCGGGGGATCGACTTGATCAGATAGCAGCGCGCGGCGCCCAGCCGGCGGCTGAGCCAGAGCGCAAGACTGTCCGAGGTGAGCCGCCAGGAGCTCTCGAGATCGCCGCGTCCGGCGATCAAGGCATAAGGCGCCCAGACCGCGACGGCGCCGCGCGCGAGCGCATCGCGCAGCTCGGCTTGGGTGGCGCCCACGGTGAAGCCTTGCCGCAAGCCGGCCACGGCCCAGGCGAGCTGATCCATGGCGAGCAGCGCCATACGGTGCGCGGACGCATCGCCGAAGCCGAGCCGCGACTGGCAGGCGCGCACCTCGTCGGCCAACGCGCCGCCTCCCGGCACCACCACGATGGGAACTTGCGCCTTGGCGATCGCGTCGAGCCAAGCCGCAAGCTCGCCCGAACGAACGACGCTGCCGCCGAGCTTGACGACGATCGGCCGCGCGGTGTCCGCGGCGGTCGCCAGATCGGCGGGCGCGCGCAAGGGTCGGGCCACCATGTCAGGCGCTCCCCTTGGCGCGCACGATCTCGACGCCGACGGCGCCCGGCTCCTTGTCGAGCTTCTCGATGGTCACCTTGACCGAGGCCGCGCGAGGATGCGCCAGGCAATGCGCCGCCACCTCCTCGGCCAGGGTCTCCACCAGGTTGAGATGGCCGCGCGCGACGATCTGCTTGATGCCCTTGATGATGGTGTCGTAGTCGAAGGCGCGGCCGATATCGTCGTCGACGGCGACGGCGACGGGCAGCACGTCGACATCGACGGAGAAGCGCACGCGCTGGGTGACGCCCTTCTCATGCGTGTAGACGCCGATCTCGACGTCGAGCACGAGGTCGTGCATGAAGATGCGATCGAGCGGCTTGGGCTCGCTGCGCACGAGCTTCGCGGTCCGCCGCAATCGCTCTTCCATGGCCAAAGGCTCCGTTACCAGACGGCGCGTGCCGTCATCCCTAGCATAACGCTTGGGGAATGCGCTCGGCCACGTTCGGCTCATGGAAAATGCGCGGCCGTTCCGGGATCAGGGCCCTGATGCCGGCGAGCCGGTCGGAATCGAGCGGCATGGCGCGGTCGCCGCCGATGCAGAGGGCGCCGCGAAAGCCGAGCAGATCAGGCTGGAGCGCCAGCAGGCTGGGCACGTGGCGCGCTTGCAGCGAGCCGGCCAGGCCTACGATCAGCCCCTCGGCCTTGGCGGCGGCGATGCGGTCGGCCAGGCCCATGAAGGACATGTGCTCGGGCAAGGAGCCGGCGCGCTTGCCGATGGTGTCGAACATGACGCCATGGGCGCCGATCCTGGCCGCGAGCGCAACGGCATCGAAGTCGGGCATGGCGTCGGCGAACAGCACGAGAATGACGCGCAGCTTGCCGGTGTCGCCCGCCAGCCGCTTGAGGCAGCGTTGCGCATTCCCGCCGGGGAAGATGCCGAGCTTGACGTAATCGACGCCGAGCGAGGCGGTCTTGCGTATGGCGGCGCGCACGCCGTCGCCTTCGAGCGGCAGATCGCCGACGGTGGCGCTCACCGGCGCGCGGCCGGCGACCTGCTTGACGCACGCGGCGATGATGTCGGGCGGAAGGGCGCCGAGCGCCCCTTGCGTGGGGTCCTTGAGGTCGACGATGTCGGCGCCGGCGTGAAGCGCCAATTCGGCTTCCTCGGCATCGCGCACGCTGGCGAGGAACAGGGTCAATGGAACAGCCAGCCGAACATGCCGCCACCGCCGCCGCCCGGTGCTTGGCCGCCACGGCGCGCGGCGCGGCGGTTGTCGGCCGGCGGGGTATCGGGTCGGTCGAAGCCCCAGAAATCGTCGCGCGCGGGCGCTCGCTGTCGCACCTTGCGCAGTTGAACCTCGTTCTTGTTGCCGTCGGGATCGGTGATGACGACCGACACAGCCTGCCAGTTCCACTGCGCGGGCGCGTCTCCCCAGGTGTGGGGTTCGACGGAGATGACCTTATTCGCGCGCGTGTCGACGATGGCGACATATTCCAGGCTCGAATCCTGACCGTCGCCGAAATCGCCGGCGTAATATTTCAGAAGCCCGATGCCCGTGAGCGCGTCCTTCAGCAGCTTCCACTCGAGGATCTTGGGCTGCCCCGCGCCGTACATCTCAAGCTCCGCCTTGAGTGCGGGATATTTCTCATTGCTGGCGACGTAGCGACCCGGTTGCGGCTCCTTGATCACCCAGCCTGCCACCTCCTCGCCCAGCGGTTGACCCTCCTCGGGAGGCACCTCCTGGCCAAGGCGCTGCAAGGCATCCCGGCTCTCGGCCTGAAGTGGATCCTGGGCGAGTGCTTGCTTGTAGTCGGCGATTCCCTCGTCGGTGCGGTTCAACCCCTCGTAGACATTGCCCCGGATGCGCAAGGCGGTCGGATCGTTCGCCGCGAGCTGGAGCGCCTGATTGACGTCGTTCAGCGCATCGTCATTGGCCTGGGCATTACCCTCGGGGTTCGAGGTGACGCTGGGGGCGGCCTGGAGTTTCACCGACGCGCGCATGGCGTAGGCCTTGGCATTTTGCGCATCGAGCTCGACGGCCCGGTTCAGGTCCCCCAAGGCGTCGTCGAAGCGCCGCGCCTGAGTGAAAACGATGCCCCGCTCGATATAGGCATCGACGAGGTCGGGCTTGGCCTCGATCACCTTGTTGAGATCGTCCAGGGCGGCATTGAACTTTTTGTCGCCCTCATTGGCGCGGGCGCGCAGCAGCAGGATGTCGGGGAGAGTCGTGTCGGGTTGCAGGGTGAGAACCTGCGTGGCGTCGGCGACCGCCTCGCGATACATGTCGAGCGCGAGATAGGCGTCGGCGCGGTGCTGGTAAGCCGCCACATATTTGGGGTCGATACTGACGGCGCGGGTCAGATCGCGGATCGCCGCGTGATAGCGCTTGAGCTGCTCATGCGCCAAGCCGCGGCCGTTGAACGGCACGGCGCTTTGCGGCATCAGCTCCACCGCCTTGCGGAAATCCTGGAAGGCCGCATCGTATTGGCCGAGTGCCACATGCGCGTTGCCCCGGTTGTTGTAGGCCGCGCCATAGCTGGCGGAGAGGGCGACCGCGCGGTCGAAATCCTTGACCGCCTCGTCGGGGTGGCCGAGATCCATCAGGGCATTGCCGCGATTGTTATAGACGATGGCGTTCTCGGCCGAGAGCTGGATCGATTTGTTGAAATCCTCGATCGCGTCCTTGGTCTGGTTCATGCGCCATTTGGCCACGCCGCGATCGCTGTAGATGCTTGCCTTGATGAAGTCGGCGATCTCCGGCGCGGTGAGCGCCTCGTCGTAGGCGGCGACCGCTTTGTCGTATTGCCCGCGCATGAGGGCGGCCGCGCCTTCGCGCGCGCGCAACAGGGTTTTGTCCTCGGCATGCGCCGCGACGCCGGTCGCGATAATGAGAAGGACCGCGAGCAGCCAACCAATGGCATGTCGAGAAGCGTGCATGGCCACGATGCGGCAGGCCTTCCCTCAAAGCCCCTTTTTCCCATGTCTCCCATAAGGCGGAAGTATGTCAACAAAGGGTCGCGTTCGGCTTGGTGGTCAGCCTATTTCGCTCATTTTCCGCGCCGCGCCAAGCCCCTCGCGACTCCCGACTACTGGCGGCTTGCCGCCCTTTCGGACGTCTTCAGTGCGCGCAGCACCAGAGGCAGCGTCTCGGGCAGGTCCTCGGCAATCAGACCGGGTCCGAAGGCGTTGGCCGCGGCGCCGTGCAGCGAGACCGCGGCACTTGCCGCCAGAAAGCCCGGCATGCCTTGCGCCAGCAGCCCGAGAACCATGCCGCCCAGCACGTCGCCGGTTCCGGCGGTGGCCAGCCAAGGGCTGCTGGTTGCATTGATCGACGCAAGCCCGTCGGGAGCGGCAACCACGGTGTCGGCGCCTTTCAATACGAGGATGGCGCCGGACCGGGCGGCGGCCTGGCGCGCCCGCTCGAGCTTCGGCAATGCGACAAGGTCGTGGAAAAGCCGGGCGAACTCCCCGTCATGCGGCGTGAGCACGACCGGCGCGGTGCGCGAGCCGATCTTGGCGAACAGCGGCGCTTGGTCGTCACCAAAGGAGGTGAGCGCGTCGGCATCGAGCACGACGGCTGCCTCAGAGGCGAGCGCCGCGAGGACCAGCTCTTTGGTGCGCTCCCCGACCCGGGCGCCTGGCCCGATCAGCACGGCGTTCTTGCGCTTGTCCGCCAGCAGGGCGTTCAGCCCGCGTGCATCGTCAACCTCGCGCACCATGACGGCGGTGAGCTGCGCGGCGTTGACTTGAAGCGCGTCGCGTGGCGAGGCGACGGTCACGAGCCCGGCGCCGGCCCTGAGCGCGCCACGCGCGGCGAGCCGGGCGGCGCCGGTGCTGTAGAGGGGACCCGACACCACGACAGCGTGGCCGCGCGCATATTTATGGCTCTCCTCCTTCGGCCAGGGAAATTGCCCGAGCCAGAGTGCGGGCTCGTTGGCGAAAGTCTTCGGCGCGATCTCAGCAAGCACGCTTGCGGGAATGCCGATATCGGCGAGCCGCACCGCTCCGCAATGGATGCGGCCAGGCAGAAGGAGATGACCCGGCTTCAGCCGGAAGAATGTCATGGTGGCCACCGCATTGATCGCGACCCCCCTCACCTCTCCCGTGCTGCCGTCAATGCCGCTCGGCACGTCGACCGCAACAACAGGAACGGCCGAAGCGTTGACGCGGCCAATCAGCGTGGCGAGCTTGCCTTCGATGGGACGTGAAAGGCCCGCGCCGAACAGCGCATCGACCACCACGCCGGCACCCGTGAGGATGTCGGAAGAGAGAGGCTCGATGCGCCCGTCGAAGC
>Ga0157379_10006577_pt1 | contig 10030 bp, 10 predicted proteins | sample S25metaG_FD_121802 | JGI IMG/M metagenome (GOLD analysis project Ga0157379, IMG submission 121802) | Switchgrass rhizosphere microbial communities from Kellogg Biological Station, Michigan, USA - S2-5 metaG | ecosystem: Host-associated > Plants > Roots > Rhizosphere > Soil | place: USA...
CTACTTGGGGTATTTATGGACTCGGCTAATGACTTGCCTTTTTCGGAAATTACAAGAAAAATCAAATCAAATTATTCACTTGTCCCACCGTTTTTACGGAAAGTTACACCTGATCTGCCAATTTTATGCAAACACCCACTGGCCTAGCCAGTTTCACAAGTCATGACATTGGCTGGTCGTTTTACAAAGTAGTCGGTCATTTTTACATGGTGATGATAAGCAGTCAGCCACTTTACGCAGGGAAGGTAGGTGACCTTTTTTTTTCGAACTATACTGCCCATACACCATTGCTCCCATGTCATTGAACCATCTGGGGCAATGTTTTATCCATTTAATTGAATTTACCTGAAGTTTTTAAAGTGCTTATTTGAACTTTTCCTTGACATTACATGTACAAACTGTATGGGATTATACTATTTTACCCAAGAAACCATGCCGCAACCACTCCGAGAGCCAATTCCCGCCATATTCACCCATCACAGGCATCTATCACGACGATAGGACGGGGAAAGAGGCGGGATGAGGCGGGATGACATCTTGGCGCAGATCAATCGGGCCAGATTGTCGAATTGTAACTATCGGCTACAAACTCGCCAGTTTTCACATTGTCAAAGGCCCAGAGGTACCTCTGGCGCAGGTGAAATAACGGAGAGGGATTAGACGACTCTAAATATCACCAAAACCCTCTGCTTTGACTGGACGATGGTGCATTTAAGCGCCACAAATACCAAAAGGAAGGAAGATGGTATCTGGTGTTGCTGTGTCCGCCAAGCGCTGCAGGGATTGGTCGGCGCCCAGTACTGACACTGAGCCAACTGTCAGAAGAAAGGCTGGAAAAGGTTCTGTCAGTCCTGACAGCGGAACTAATAAGCGAGGAATCGGTGTTTAACGGGGTACAAACCGCTGAGGAAAGCGACTGCTAACTAGGAATCAAATAGGCTAGCTGGCTGGCGATAGAACTCCAGCAGGAGATAATCAATGGTTATAAAGGTACATGAAATATGGACGAATAGATAAAATCTTTAATGCCTGTAACCAAGAATAAGTATCAAGGGGATGCATATAAGTCGAGGAACATGATAGGATGACACTGCCTGCGAAGTAGGGTCAAGGAAATCAGTAAAAGGGGCTAAAATCCGCCTAGGAGGGGTCCGGGCTTACGGGTAAATTTGCATAATCCAACAATCAACGCTATAATATTTTGAACTAATCCATCACTGGTCCATCAGTCGGCGGAAGCACGTGATGAGTCCTCTAAAACAACGTTTGTTCTATGCCCGAAGACCCTTGACGGAAATGAAATATGATCCGTCACCTTTCTGGAACCCAATATCCGACAAATATCCGTGTATCGCCCTTGGCCATGGTATTCGAGGTACTACAGTAATTGACATCGAACTATTGGTAACCAGTAATCTTCGATACATTTTTCTAAAATTACCAGATTTATCTGATTTTTGCCGTTGTAACGCTCTCTATGGAGTGCGTCAAACGGGCAACTTTCTCGATAATCTTCGGGCGCCTTGGCATCTAAGGTGCCCGAAGGCTGTGTATATCAAGCCCCGCATTACCCATCCCGGACATAGCTGACAAACATGTTTCGAAGGACAAGTTGCGTGGAGGGGACGCGACACCGTGCGCACCCAGTTGCGCATTTCGAAGATGGCATGCTACTTCACTTTTATTCAACAGTGTTCAATTAATATGACTGACGTTATTTGGAGAGTTGAAATATCAGAACTGCTCAATTTCCTGCCAGTTAAACGGCATCCATCAATCTCCAAAATTATAACCTAACCGCCATCTTCGTTCCTACTGATTCTGTCGTCAATGACGGTGGTTACACCCTTTATCCACCCTCTGTGTTATTTGGTCAGTCTTCGATGCCTATTCACATTTATACGGTTGAATTTCAAGCTTCAAACTGAGCTCTTCGGCTGGCAACAAAGACAAAGAATATCGGTTGAAGCCCTCATGCACAATCTTACTAATCGGGTGGCAATGATCTCAGTATTAAAAACCCTAGTCATCATCGAGACCCAATTCAGTCGAATTTTCCGCTCTACTCACCAATAAGGGAGCAGGTTTTATCACTCGACTCGGATACACCATTTCGTGAACGTCCGGCACCTTGCGAACCCTGAAAACCCCGGGACGGCCTTTCAGGATGTAAGGCACTGTAGAGAATCCGAAGCGATGGTCAAAGGGTATATAAAGGCCTCTATCTAACTAGTAGAGCAAGTATTAAGCACGATGAAGGTCTCCCCTGCTTTCCTCTCCCTCATTCTTACAATACTTCCTTTCGCAATTGCTCACCCCTCGTCCAATGTCGTGAAGCCTCGCCGTACAAAGTCAATTCTCATTAGTATGTCCATAAACTAGGTCTTGCGAAGCATTCATTCACCAACTTTAGGTCCTCCTGGGATTCCTGACTTGCCGTCAGCCTCTCAGGCAAAGGTCGCATCTTCCAGCGCTGGACTCAACTTGGATAATATTCAAGGCGATGTCATGTAAGCCATTTATCACTTCTCATGCTTGTTCTCATTGTTTTCCAGCGTCGGAATGAAGAAGATAAAAGAGTTATTCTTCTTCTTTCAGATCAACGATGTTTCTGCTTTCAAGAGTAAGCTCCAAAGCGACATCGCCAGCCTGATTACGACTACTAGCCAACTTCTTTCCGTTGATACCCAACCCATTACTGCCGTCAATCTCGCTTTCTCGAAACCTGGACTCGATACCTTAGGTATTACCGATGATACTGGGGATATCTTGTTCAATGTAGGTGAAGAGGCCACCATCGGTGTGATGGGAGACGACTCAGCTAACTGGGTTCCACAATTTCTTGGCCAACATATCCACGGCGTCTTCCTTCTGGCTTCTGATACCGAGAGCAATATTGACTCTGAGCTTGCAAGCATCCAATCCATTCTCGGAAGTTCGATTAGTGAGGTCTATAGTCTTGCTGGAGCTGCTCGTCCTGGTAACGAACAAGGTCATGAACGTTAGTTATTCTCGGTTTGCCTCTTTGACGCAATTAACCATTAGCACAGATTTCGGTTTCCTTGATGGTATCAGTCAGCCTGCTTTGATTGGCTTCCAGCCTCCATTACCTGGACAGACCGTTGTCCCTCCTGGTGTCATCATTGCTGGTGCAGACGGCGATAATGACGCAGGTGGTAACCCTCGTTCTCGGCCCGACTGGGTTAAAGATGGTTCCTTCCTAGCATTCCGTCAATTGAAGCAGCTCGTCCCAGAATTCAACAAGTTCTTGGTTGATAACCCTCTTGATGTGCCAGGACTTACCCCAGCGCAAGGTTCAGAACTTCTTGGAGCCCGCATGATTGGTCGCTGGAAGAGTGTATGTCGATTTCTTCCCATTCAAGAGGTTTATTCATTTTGGGTTAGGGTGCTCCCATCGATCTTACGCCTCTTCACGATGATCCTGCTCTAGCTGCGGACCCGACCAGGAACAACTTCTTCAACTTCAGTCATCCTGGGTTCAACTTCACTTCTGACCAAACGCACTGTCCATTTTCTGCTCATATTAGGAAGTCCAACCCCCGCATTGACTTCCCAGACCCAACTATCATCATCCCCAACCATATCATTCGTTCTGGGATTCCTTATGGACCTGAGGGTACGTCTGATAACTGGTGTGGGATCTATTTGGCTGACTTTTCGGAAAGTGACGGCAGAAGAAGCTGCCTCGAACACAACCACTATTGAACGTGGACTTGCTTTTGGTAAGGCATCATGATATTCCGACAACTAAAACCGTTACTAACTAGCGATACACAGTCGCTTATCAATCTGACATCAATAGCGGGTTTTTCTTTATCCAGGCCAACTGGTTTAACAATCCCGGGTAAGTCTCGCCTACTCGACGCACGTTACTCTACTGACGTTTTTCCAAGGTTCCCCATCGAAAAGAGCGACCCCACCCCCGGTTACGACCCCATTCTAGGACAAATAAGCTCTTTCCCTGGTCCGCGATTCATGGATGGAATGGATCCAACCGACCCTTCCCATACATTCAACAACATTCCCGATTTCGTTGTTTCCCGTGGTGGGGAGTACTTCTTCTCTCCCCCGGTTTCTGCCATTGCTGCGGGAATGAATTTTTAGAGGGGTGAAATTTACCGTTATGACTGGTAGCTAATGGTACTTGTTTCATTGGGAATCTGCTTCACTGGCTGGCACGTATAAACATAAGTGCGGACATCCTCTCCTTGGGGGTGAAATTCTGTTCCCGTCAAGATACACTATATGTCCCCCTTCCAAGCCTCTCTCTATGTATGTCTACCAAAATATTTGCCGTTGTTCGGAAAATAAATAGGTCCACATCAGGAGAATGAACAAATGGTACCTCGGATAGCCGCCATATCGCTGATAGCTTTCAGATTTATGTCCCCATATATATCTCCAATAGTTGCCCTAGATCGCGCATCAGTTTGCTATCGTGACGTCGCCAGCTAAGTCCGGCCATTCCTAGCTTCGGGTCTGTAGACTAGATAGAGCTGTATATTTACCGACAGATATCCATAGTCTCATCTAGCTTCTCAGAGCTTCTCAGAGCTCTAATCATCCACGCGAAAATCTAATTAATTGCACCATAGAATTTGTATTAAAAACTAAACTTACATAGAACATAATAGCAGTAATCTAATGAGCAAGCGGCAGTATGATGCGATGGGAAGCTGAGCGAGTGGCAAGTGGTAGATAAGAAATGAATTAATGGGGAATATAGAGAGAGAGCGATGGAACGATGGAACGATTAAAATGAACGTAGTCTGGGATAAGAATGCCGCAGAAAGATTGATGAGCTTGGGTATAACCCCATCAGAAAAAACTCACTGTGGAGGAAGAAGACCGGGAGGACCATTCCATTCGTGCGGGGGACGAATTGATCCTGGGATCTGTGCATAGCTCGGGGGACCCGCTGCATAGCGGGATTGCATATGATAGGGTATGAGGTATGACGGGTCTCGCATTTGATTCTATGTATAATCCTGATACCATTTTCAAGAGGATTGAGGTTCCGGTCTCTCAACACCGATTGTCCCAGGTATAGTCATGTGCTTCTATTTGAGCATTTAAATTTTCTGGTACATTTACTCGGACCAATTTTCACCACATACTGCAAATGTTCTGACTCTACTTTAAAAGCCCCTTTCACATTCTCCACCAGTTGAGGAACCAAGGCTCCAAAGACGCCATTGTTCATAGTCACGCAAGCGAGGGCGCGATGTTAGGAGAGAAGAATTTATGGCAAAGTGAAAGTTTGAGGCAGTTGTCGCTGAATATCAAGGTCAGCTCCCCCCATTTCCCCATAGTTTTTTTTATTGGAAGTTCCCTCAGCTATGAACAAGCCGGTCCTGAGATTGATCCACCCCCAAAGCACCACAGATTGCTGACATGGCCACCAGTTGACCAAGTTACAGAACCAAAGGATACATCACTCTACTAAACAAAAGCGGAAATGTCCCCTCCAGTGGATGCCAGGTATTCTTCCAAAGAGAGCCAGAAGAGTCATGAGGAAAACTCGTACATCTTCTGAACCATAGAGATCATATTTTATTATAAAATCATATACAGATTTTTCTGCGGCGGAAAATACCCACAATGAATTTATGAAGAGACCTGGTAGCCAGAAAGTCATCCAATCTTTTTCAAACAAAATCGGTGATGAAGAATCACAGATTTTCCTGAGTCGCATCATCTGTTCATCTCTCCTCATCCGTCTTATCCTCGTTATGAGGAAGACCCCGCATATCTTATGGTGAGGTGGGACAATGTCGCATCCAAGGAGCTCAATGATTATTTTTGGTCTCTGTGGGATCATTTCCGTCCCGATCCCAACTATGCACTTGCGGAAAAGAGAAGGTACCGTCATCGAAACAAGAAAAGACCTGCATTCCATGCCGGGAAATGATCACACTATGCAAAGAATCCCTATCTAACAAAAGACTCAAAGCCTGTGAACAATGCTACAAAGAAAGCACTAGATGATTTTGTGGGCGTGATTAGGCAAATATACACCTAATCTATTCTGCAATTACTACTTTTGCATAACCCTAATGTATACAGCAGATTAATGATGTGAGTTTTGGTCTGTAGCTCAACATATACTGACATTTCTCTAGTGCTGATCAGAACTTCTAACCATCCCCGGATATTGCCCGGCTACTTCTCAATCTCCTGCTTCCAAGTTTCTTGGGATGTACCAAACCGTATAGTGGAAGACGGCTATTCACAGTTAGTTGCCCAGCACAAAACCAAACCAGTATAGGCTCAACCAGGAACATAGAGAGTGCCCTTCAAATCATGTAATTGGAAAGCTAATAGGTACTACTATTTAATATTAGGACTACTTTGGCCCCTGTTCACTTTTGATCTCCCACCCCCTCATTTTTGTTGCTTTCAGGAACCAGCAAGTCCTGGATGGATGCTTATACTCGCTTAGCAAGCATGAGTGATGCCACATTGATAATGGGCTTCCTCCACTCCCTCCACCTCTTCTCTGCATCAAATGCCAAAAACACAAAAACTTCGCACCTTCTCATAAAGATATTCAAGAAAATGTTGAATTTATTGAGCCTAAGCTTGAGTCAGGCTTTTAGCTGAATTTTCTGTAAAGAAATATATTTCTCATAGGGGGATTACTGCTACAGATCTCACTGAAGCTGGGAAAAAATAATATATTTAGGCTAATCCAAGCATGTAAAATTTTCTTCTCCAGCTCTATTTTCGCGGTTTGGACGCTTATTTGATAAAAATATTGTAATGAAAAATTTCACTATCATATATATATGTTTATTAGTAGGATTTCATTTTGGAGCCCTAAAAGTCAAAATTCTAGGTTGCTATGAATCTCTGGCAACCATCATAGCTATAAAGGAGTCTAGCAGTCAGCTACTGTGCATTGAATGGTTGGATCATCCAGGAATATACTGTTAAAATGAGATGTTCTTCAGTTCTCACTTGGGCAAATAGCAGCTGACCCTTGCAATCAAGTGAGATTTTCAAGTAAATGTAGCTGTGTTTAAATACATGTAATGGAGCTATGGTGAAAGTTAAATAAACCAAATGGGGAAATTGGTAAGCATCTACTGGAACAAAAGGGAATTGCAGGGGGAATTGAAAAAAGGGCTGGGCACAGAAGTTAACAACTTACAGGGCACTGGTATTACAAATCATAATCTCAACATATACACCTTCATAATTTGTATTGGACTCAGATGGAAAGGGGGAAAGATTGTATTTACTCCACTGAGAAAAGCAGTCCTGGCTGCTGTTAAGTCCCATTCTGGCCTTCACCTCTGATCCAATTCCAATTCCCCCAATATTTCTTATCTCTTATTATCTCTTATTATTTCTTATTCCGATGACATTCCAACTCTTATCTTCCCTCCAATTCTGTTATCTCCCGTTATCTTCTTATCCCCTTTGTTCTGTTTCCATTCACCCCTGCTTATTAGTTTCTGTCCAACCCTTTTATGTTTCCATGCAACTGATAACCATGTAGTTCTGTTTTCCTCATGCTCTCGTATCATGTGTTGACTTAACCTCATGTTCCTTCAATCACTCCTCCCATTGTGTTCCAATATCTCCTTCTGCTCCAGCCCCTTGTTTCCGAACCTCCTGTATTTAAACCCTGTATCTTCTTTGATACAACCCAATCTGATTATTGTGTTTAATTGTGTTAATTTCATATCCCCTATTCTATCATCTTCTACTTCGTATCTCTTGTCTCCCACTTCTCTCTGACCTCTCTCTGACCTCTGTCTTACTCTGGTCTCTGATGACCATCCCAAAATTATAGGACATACCTGCCAATCATATGAGTGGGTACAACACATAAGTTGAAGCCAAGTCCTACCCATTACCCTCTTCTGATTATCTGTTAACCCTCTCCAACCCTACTCCAAACAATTGACTCCAGTCCTCCTCCAGAGTGGACTCCTAACAGTATAATCAGATTTTTTCACTTGACAATTATGCCCACAAAGACAACAGTCAAAACAACCACCTGAAAACCTCCTCTCTGACAAGCAACCAACCACCCAATTCCATCTGGTTCCAGCCCATGACTTTCGACTATGCCAGGCCCAACCGAATGACACTGGAGACATGCCAAAATTTTCTGAGACACAATAGTTACAGAATATGTTGAAACAATGCCACATTTTGTCATAAATTTTTGAGGCAAGAAATTGACAAAAATCTCCCTTTTTAAAGACATTTGTTGAGACCAAAAATTTGAGAAAATATTTTCTTTCCAATGGTTTTTTGAGCCAGGAAGTTGGTAGAACCCATACAATTGTTCTTCTGTTGTTGTTGTCATCATACATCTGAAGGAAATAGAACTTTTGAGAAGATTTTTGGATCTAGGAAAACTTCAAAAAGCAGAAATTTGGAAATATTTCTTGATGTAACAAATGCATTAGAAGACTAAATTTCTCTTACAATTTTTATGATGTGAAAGATGATGGAATATCAAACTTTGGCTTAATTTTCTGTGACAGTGATCAAAAAATCTTCAGAAAATTGAGAAACATACAGGAAATTAAGCCAAAAGTTAACATTCTGTCACCCTGTCTACATTAAAAAATGTGGGGGATATTTAGTTTTCTATTTCATTTGTTGCATCAGAAAATATTTCCAAATTTCTGCTTTTTTGAAGTTTTCCTGGGTCAAAAAATCTTCTCAAAAGCTGTATTTTCTTAATATGTATGATGACAATGGAAGTGCAATTGTATGGTTTCTGCCAATTTCCTGGCTCAAAAAACCATTGGAAAGAAAAATATTTTCTCAAATTTTTGGTTTCAATAAATGTCCCCAAAAAGGGAGATTTCTGTCAATTTATTGCCTCAAAAATTTATGACAAAATGTGGCATTGTTTCAACATATTCTGTAATGTTTGTGTTTTAAAAAATTTTGGCATGTCTCCAGTGTGATTTGCTTCTGTTGAATAACAAAAACAATTCCTCCAGTGTGACGTAACAATGCATATATGCCCCACCAAGCCTTCTTCTATGTCTTTCTTTACTCAAGATCAACATTTACCAGGAAAACCACTTTAATTCAAATCGAATGTGAGCCAAATTAAAGTCCCCTAAAAAATATTTCTCATGCTCGAAACCTTCAATTTCTTTATGTGCCATATTAACATTGGCACCAATACCTTTCATTCCGATGATTCCAACTGGTATTAACCTTCAACAAACCCCCAAAAACAAGATGTCTCATATTTTGTTTCATTCGGAAAACCCTAAAAAATCTATCTGAGATATGTATCATCACATGTACATTTTCTTAAATCTCTAAAATCCTATTCATCTTCACAATAATGCTGTGCTCAATGTCTTCTGAGACATCTACACAGCATTCTTTTCAACTCAGATATAGTTGTACTTGTATTTTGGAACCTATGTTTTTATGTCTCTCTCAAGTCATGTATGTCTTACATGACTTGGAATGACTACATCTGTGTCTTAGTATAAAATTAGTACAAACTGGAGCTCAGCAGGAATTGTATAAAGGAAAGGCAGTAGGACCACAATAAAATATCTTACATTTGCCAACCAACCACCCCAAAGCCTAGCTTAGCCTACAACTCTTATTCAGTGCATTGCACAGTATAAACATTCTCAACTCTTGTGGTACAGTGTATCATTATGCTGTGGTTTAGGAACCAATCTCTTAATTCTTGCAGGCAAGTGTATCACTACACCGTGGTTTAAGGATTATATCTCTTAATTCTTGTGGTAAAGTGTATCACTACACCGTGGTTTAAGGATCATGCAGATAGGAATCCTAATGTGTGATTCTCTCTCCTATCTTGACCTCTACGTTCAGGTGGATCACTCATGTATAAGGATAGGTAGCTAAAATCATAAAAGAAACCAAAAATATATTAGCAAGACTCCTAGAACTCCAAGTTCAGAAAGACCCGAGTATATAACAGTGTCGCATAGTGTATCATTATGCATATTGTTAACAAACAAACAGAGCATTGCTTAGTGCATCA
>Ga0157379_10006579_pt1 | contig 10029 bp, 11 predicted proteins | sample S25metaG_FD_121802 | JGI IMG/M metagenome (GOLD analysis project Ga0157379, IMG submission 121802) | Switchgrass rhizosphere microbial communities from Kellogg Biological Station, Michigan, USA - S2-5 metaG | ecosystem: Host-associated > Plants > Roots > Rhizosphere > Soil | place: USA...
ATTTATCTACCACTATACTTTCAGAGTTACTCGAAATGATCTCAACCCTAAGTATCAATCCAGAGATAATCCCGACCCAAAAAGAATTTCAGTTGGAGATGTACCGGCCCGTTCCTCCCCCAGGAGAATATTTATTAAATCTGGACAACCCATTTCGAAATGAATTTTGTGAGTACTTACGTATCGCTATATTTCTTTGTAATCCAATTTATTAATTACCCACTGAAGTTACATGTGGTCTCACCTACTTCACGCAAATATATCCTCTCTTCCATTTCCCTACGTTCTATCCCAATCGTATGCATCCGTTTCTTCAAGAAGCCATCATAACGAATGGTGCATACTACATACGAAGCTCTCCTATTTTGGAGGAACAAGGACATTCACACGTATTGAAAGTGTTGCAGAGTGATTTGCGAAATAAAATCTTCAGAACATTTGTATGTTTATTTCAAGATTCCCTTTCTAACCACCCTCCAACTCTCTTTATCTCAGACGGAGTCTATTGACGACAACAACATCGAACTTCAGTATGAGCTCGTTATGGCATTTATGATCATACAAACCAGTGGTTGGTCACATCGAGACATTCGAGAGCGCAGGATTAACGATGGATATCAATCTATGGCTACCGCGGTATTTTATGGAATAATATTCTTCTGGTGACTTATCACTAACCGAATAACAGATGGTACGAATGAGTGGACTATCTGCTACGATCTCCAAGCTGCGGAAGTCCATTGACCTCTCCAACCTTACCTCTCCCAGTCGTGAAGTATGGATGAAATGGGTCAGCTACGAGTCTCTTAAACGGTATATCAGTATCACCTACTATTTCATTAACCTCCTAGATAACTCTCATACAGGCTTGTGCACCTGCTCTTTTTTCTCGATTCCCGGCGCGGTGATATGTCCAATCTGCCGCCATGCATTATGGATGAAGAATTAGATGAACTTGGCCTTTACCTTCCATCTGAAGACAATCTATGGTCAGCTTCCACCCATGAAGAATGGTTTCAGCTGGCCAATTCTACTGATAAGGAGAATATAATGGGCATGCCCATCCGAGAAGCATTGCATGCTTTTCTTTCAGGGGGAAAAGATCTATTGCCACGATTTGATGCACTTTCGAGTTTCCTGATAATCCACGGTCTTGTCCGTGCAATTCACGTCTACTTCATCTCAGGTCTACATGACCAACAACGATACAGAGTCAAACAGGCTCTGAATACATGGAGCCAACAACGGCTCCAACTGCTTCACACTTTAAGTCCAGCCGAGGCAACGGTGTTCAAATGGACTGGGCTATTCATTTATATGCTTGCCGTTGTTGTACACGATGATACAACTCGACTGGTATCTTATGCGGAGAAAAACTTCGATCTGTTTGCGGGATGGATCGAAGAGATTCCTGATACGATTTCGGGAAACAAGCGGATTAAAGCCACATGCGCTGCTTTTCGTGCATCTTCAACTGATCAATTGTCTACTCCCTGATTTAATTCATTTTCTCCTCAGCCGATTCATAGTAAACGCCTTTTCTTCTCGAGTTCTACTTTCGTGACCGTTGATGTTACTGTTGGTTGCATACTATATATATTTCGTCCCGTTTGCGAAGCATGAGCACTGTCAGGCTAAAAAATGAGTATTGAGTTGTCGGTTTTCAGATTTTGGTCACTTAACAAAAAAACATTTGAATTCGGGTTTTCAGTATGGGGGGTTTACAGTTGGTTATGCTCCAAGAGTCATCCAAGGAATCCCCGTACATGTAGACGGATACGTGCCAAGTCCTAAACGTGGCACAGTTGGTGCGAGAGCGAAAAGGGTATATTTTAATGTATTGCGGAGCGAATTGCTAGACAACTTTTTTTTTCGTAACTATGTAGGTACATCGCATTCACACTGCGAATCTTTCAAAACGTAAATAAGTTTAAAATGGGATCAGACACCTTGAGCCTACTCAATATCTTATACAGAGCTGCGCACCTGCCGTTCTACTGGATTCCCGACGAGGTGGCGTGTCTTATCTACCACCGTGCACTGAGAACCCTGTAACGGACGTAAACGTTCCGTTGAGTGTAAACCGTTTGTTCGGTACATTTTGTTCGCCAACGGTTGAACAACCGACGTCGGGATCTGCTCAACTGGCAGTAGGAGCCTTGCATGTCTTCTTGTGTTCGGACCAGTTCATCTTCTGACAAGACGAATCGCAGTACCTAACAGGGGTTGTCAATTATTTCCCCAAGCGATCGAGAGAGGTTTTTCCTGACTTTGCCTTCAAACAACGTGTACATTTCTTTAGCATCACGCTTGGGTTGCCACAATGAGCACACTTATAAAGCTCCATGCTTCTGTCACCGTATACAGGTGCATGATGTGAGTGATGGTGGTCTTCCTCTTCGTCATCATCCAGTTTAGTACCGTTTAGCCAGTCCGCCAGATCTACATCTGCAGGTCGAGGGAGAATTAAACCGTTTTCTGGTTCCTGTTCCATGGCATCAAAATGGGATATAAGTGAACCCCATTCAGCTGCGCCTGAAGCATAATACTTCATGATGGTCTCCTGGGCCAGACGGATCTGGGAGTTTGATACAGGGCCTTTTAACATCCAGCTTTGAATCTCGTCAGAGATTTTTAGCTTCTTGAGAAGAGGCTAATAAATTATAAATTAATAAATGTGTGTTAGAAAAGAATGGTGGTGATCATAGAACATACCTGTATCTCTCGCAAATCATTGCTAAGATCTGACCCCCGCAAAGTCACCGTAAAGAGAATACACCAAAGAATAGCGGAGCTCATATTCCTGGAATCAGGAGGAGCTTCCGCAATAAATGTCTTTGCATCTTCAAGGCCAACTCTCAAGAAAGTGTAGGCGTCTTCCCAAGCCGATTCCCCCCTCGCAGCTTTTGTCATGTATTCAATACCCATAAGTCCAGCGTTCATGATGGCGCTGTAAAGGAGTCCGAAACGAACATACGGTGTCATGGTCGGTCCGGTACACTTGAGACCCTTCTTTGCCCAACGGAGAGCATCTTCATGTTCTTCTGAGCCAAGAGACATGGCATAGTAATAAAAAGCCACGGTAGGACTGTTCTTCAGTGCGACGGGACAAAGAGCCCTCAGTTCCTTGTACCGTGCACGCAGAATGAAATACTTCAGTTCTACAACATTTGCTGCATCGGCTTCGGAGGGCTTTCCCTTTTCGCGGATGGCGTTGGCGCAGTGAGGCATTGCATCTACCCACTTGGCGAATGGAAGCCCCATCTCTATAGGCCTTCCATGTTCATCCCCGAAAATTCCATCTGCTAAGCTGAACTCAGTCCTTCCAATTAGCTGAAATAACTTCATCCCGAGAGCGTAATAGTCATGAGTTTGGACAAATTTCATCATCGCGTTTTGATGGTCACGTAGGCAGCTTAGCATAAGAGTAAGATCCGAGCGCTCCATTCCATAGGCTGCCAGCGCCGAGGTAGAACTATCTGGAAGTTGAATTCCTGTTTGAACATTTGCCATGATGACATTGGGATCTGGCTGGGACCGGCCGTTGTCAGCGTTGTGAAGATGTAGCCGTAGGATACCTCCTAAGGCGGAAACACGCGTTTGGATGTCCTTGCTCCGGAGAGTGGCCACCATCAGCGATATCGACTTGGGATGAGAGAGGAATGCACTCTGAGCGTTTTGACTGGCGTCGGTGAGGAATCCGAGCATATGAGAATATGCCTTGAAGGTTGTAGCAGGATTCCTCACGAGGGTATCAATGAATATTAATATAGAAGACAAAGATCCCATGGATTTGAGAGCTTTTTGATCTACAGGTTGGTCCCCAGGGCACAAGACAGCAGTGCAATTGTGCGAAATGATTATTGCGCATGGCTCTGTGACGGAGGGGTTGTCGATATTATCCTGAGCGAGTTTGATCAAATCGGAGGTATAGCGTGCTAATTGGTATCTAGTATTGATACCGCCGTGATGTGTGATCATGACAAGGCATTGCAAAGCTGATAACCGGCTGTTGGGGAAGTTGAGAAGTGGTATAATCTGAGGATAGAATCCAGCTGACGCAGAGCGATTAGAAGCATAAGGATAATAAATATGTAATCACGTACATTCTGAGGCCAGCTTATTCCTTAACAAGGAGTCGACACACATACGTGCGTAAATCGATACAACTGCTGCTTGAACTGCTTTGTGTTTCGTATTTTCGTTGTAACACGTGGACAATCGTTTATAGATGTCAGGAAAGGTCTGATGGATTTTTCTAAGACCCGAACGAGTGCTCATGTCTGATTGGATGAACATAAGGCATCTTCCTCATCTGAACAAAGAATGAAAACACACCCGGAATATGTAACCTCTCCCGCATAATCTCAATCTTCCCCGACCATGACGCAATAGCCTCGACTTCTTTCCATAATGTATTCTTTACCATTTGGGATCCTCAACTGTTCGTGAAGTTCAATATGAGAGGAGGACTTAAGCAAGTGGCAGAGGTCACCGTGCCTGCTGTTTCGTTCTTGGTCTATTTTATAGTTCGGCGCTTACTCTAACTAGACACAGTCTTGGCGAATAATAAACCCCTTCGGAATTGTCTTTGGACTGTCGAGGGAAGAATCATTAATTTATCTCAATAGAGCATATTCGCTGGTGGTCAAAAGTAATTTACCCCTTCCTAAGTCTAATACTACGGTGGAGTAGCTTCCAATTCCAAGAACCTAAATTTAGGAACTTCAGTGCAGGTGAGCTATTGCACTCAGTGGCATGTAAGATTATCCTGAAAAGACGGAGGCGCTGGAGAGATGCTTTGCCATAACCCTAGATAAAGTAATTCGAGCAGCACAAGTTTGCACAGATACTTACGAGCGGCGTATCGTGACCTTCTCATCATTTTTTGACTTGCACAGGTTCCACTTTGAGCTACGGTGGGGCATCAAAAGTCAGGGATTAGGCTCAGACCTGCAGCGAATATGCTCTAATGAACCTTAGGACGGCTGATTTTGAAAGCCTGTCTCTCATCTTTTGTTGATGCAGAGTGGAAGCATGTCATCAGCGTTAGGTCTCTCTGCATTTGGCCAATATAATAGAGTAAAATATACCTTATTATGCAATTACTCTGTCATACTATGTAAATATACCTTTTCGTAGACGCGAAGTCGAAGCTATCCTACTAAGGAGCAGTCATCCTCGCTTTCGCTTATTATATCCATGGTACCGGCATTCGAACGGAGCGTCCGAAAAAGAGGAAAGTTACCAGAACAGTCCAAGACCGTCTTTGTGCCCCTTGCACAGGAATTTCCAGATGATTGCGAAAGTCGGAGAAAGGAATTCATCGATCAACGTGAGTAGGAGCTATGGATTGAGGCATCTTCGACTTGGAGAGCACCACTTTTTTCACGACTCACGATGTTCAACGCCGCAATTATGGGACCATGGAAAGAGCCAGTACTGAGTTACCACGACTTGTAACCCCAAGCCCGTGAATCAAGACTTCTTTTACCCGACGGTAGTGACCCGCACTGGCACGTGTTCACCAAAGTACAGGAACGGACGAGTTGTGACCGAAGTCGCCATGGTCGTTTTCCAAATATTCTATGTTATTCTTGTCGAGCTACATCTGCTGGCATGGGTTACACGGGGAAACTTCCAAGCTTATCATCGAAGGACAATTTGTCAGCCTGATTTCACCTGTAATTCATTTACAGTGATTTCCAAGCAGAAGTTCAGTACCAATCGTGGATGGTCCCTCTTTATCGGAAACTATAGAATATATGCTGCATTGGGCGGCGTTACCGAATACCTTGTTGTGGTCGTATACATATTCCTGGGCTGTGTGGTATCCCCCACGCCTGCCGTCGAATCTGACGCGTGTCATCATAATTCTGAGACGGAGGCAAATGACAGAGCAATGGAGAAAGCGCGGTAGGTTCTTTCCCAATGTATCGTAGTTGGGACATCAGAGGCTTCTGATATTATGCCTATTCACGATAGTATATGATACCCTTCGAACATTCCAAACTTGGACTTTTTCTCTCTATGTAGAGAATAGTTAATGAATATCTATATTTATACGCAGAATATAATTCTACGTTCTAACCTTCCCTAGATTAGGGAACCATTCCCCTCTAATTAAACCCATCATAACACTAAAATATACGGTTTCCTCTCGAACCACGATAGATAATCCACGATCCACAAAGAAGGGAGCGGTATACAACCCGTAAAATACCACCCATAAATATCCTATCCATTTCTTTTGCAAAATGTCCCTTTTCGAGGGATCGTTCTTCTGTAATTCCCCCATATTACCCGTAATCTGACTGAGAGGTGTGGGTGAAATACCCAGAATTCCTTCTAGTGTGATACCGACAGCTTGTAAGAGGAAAAATCGTGTCGATTTCCCAGCCCAATGACGATGGACGGCGTATTCTCCTATTTCATGAATGAGACCCGATAAATAGAAAACGAGGTACAATTGAGCCACTTGAGATATACGGCCTTTCCCGGGTAAGATTTTGTCGGTTAGGAATTTGGCGTGGTTTAATAATACCTAAGGGAACGAAATTAATTGTACGAATCAGGAGGAGTCAGGATATACCCACCACCCGGAAGCTCTGATGCCATGTTCGACTAACTACGTGTCAGTACCTCAGATAGATATCCAAACTCCTCGAGAACTCACCCCCAAAATCGCCGCAAAGAATAGGTCCCTGCAATGGGGCCGAAGAAGGAAGGCCATTCATCGGTCATGGAAAATTTGAAAATTACCATTATAATACTGGATATCGCATAGGCGATATTCAATACCACGTAGGCGATGATGATAGTGACGAGCATGAGGGTATATCGCCATACGAGTGGGTAAGAAGAGGTTAACCATGGATCGCCAGAGACAGGTGGACGTAACGCAACGGGTAATGTACAGATGTCAAGAATCGTGGTATAACCGATCAATTTTAGGAATTGCCAAAGGACAAACCGTGTTCGAGTCGTTCGTTTCGGCCGAGGAGATATAACGCGGTGCGGTTCGTCCTCCCATCCGATCCATCGAACGTTGAATGCGTATTGCCAGCCCCATCGGATTTTGTCCGGGAAGGAAAGGTCATGGGTGGGGGTTTTTTGCCCTTGGATTTTTCGTTCGCCTCCGCCGAGGAAGAGAAAATCAGATACACGGAGGAAAGAGAACGCGATTTGACATCCATTCAGATAGGCAATGAATGGATATGTGGGCGTTATCCAGAGAAAGGAGCAATAGAAAGCCGTAGAGATCAATCCGAAAAAGAGCAGTCGTGCCAGCAGGGAGGTTGGATTGACGATAAGAGCGACCAGGAACATCCATAGAGCGAGGATACAAGCCACGTAACTTGGTATATCATCTCTAAATGCCATTTTCTTGATAAAAGACGTAAAATCAGTACCAAACGACCGTGAATAGAGATGAAGAGCAGCCAAAGAGCGGCGGATACTTACCTTTGGATGTGTTGGTTTGAGAACAATTCCGAAAGATACCGGAACTGTGCCCAATGATGCCCAAATATGCAGCTACGGTCCCAAAACGTCCATGCTGTGAAAAGGCTAGGAGATGTCCTTTTGCATGAATTGGCTCCCGTTGATCGTGATTGGCAGACTTCCGAGCGCCCGTCAGGAAATCCACCACGGTCACTGCAGCCAGACGTTCCAACTGTAAGCAAGCTTTTCTCTTGAAATATATTATGGAAATTTGAAACTCTCTTTGACATCTCTTCATATAAGAATCTGAAAGATTATTTTACACGAGAATAGAGAATTATTTTGATTGGCCAGACGCGCGCTACGGCGCATTAGTCACCGATGCCTCCGCTCAAACTCGCCATTATTGGTGGTGGTCCCTCTGGTTTCTACGTCGCCTCTCGACTCCGTCATCTGCTGCCTAAGACTGAATTTGGTGTTCATATATATGACCGACTATGGGCACCCTATGGTTTAGTGCGATACGGCGTCGCGCCTGATCATCCCGAAGTCAAGGTCTGTTCACATGTCACCGAACATTTTTTCTTCTATATCTCAGTAATTTTCGAATCCTAGTAGAATTGCACCCATAAATTCGATGAGACTGCTTCGGATCCTCGCATACAGTTCTTTGGGAATGTAGAAGTCTCAGCTCAGCCGAACCTGGCGTCATCGTCTGTTCCTCTCCATCTTCAAGAACTCTTTCCATATTACACACATCTCTTGTTCGCAACTGGCGGACCTCTACCTCGGCTTCATCCACAACTGGCGCGGTCCAAGTATTGTATACCAGCCCTGGACTTGGTACATTGGTATACTATGCATCCTCGGAGTCCATATAATCGACCAGCATCTCCTATCCCGGAATGTATCAAGAATATCACAATTATTGGACACGGAAATGTCTCTCTGGACGTTGCACGGCTTCTGTTGACATCTCCAAAGACCCTCGCGCCTCTTGACATACCAGGCCATGTAATCGAGAGCTTGGAGGGGCTATGGGACACCTTACGCCATCTCAGCATCGTAGGGCGCCGCGGACCTAGTGACGTACGATTCACAGCAAAAGAAGTACGAGAAATGATGTCACTCACAGACGCAGGAATGATACCTATTCCCGACGAAATCGTCCGCAATGCCGAGAAGGATCCTGGCGATGCTGACAATGGAGGTCTCAGCCGACAGCAGAGTAGGATACTGAAGCTGTTAAAGCAAGGGAGTCAAAAGGTTGGCTCAAATGCTAACAAGTCGTTTAGCATTGACTTTTGGCGATCACCTGTCGGGTATGAAGTTGCGCCGCCGTCATCGGGTAGTCGTGTTTCGTTGAAGCTTGAAGAGACGAAACTGGATGGAGGACGCCTTGTTGGGACAGGGAGATTCGAAAAGTTGGAGACGGACTTGATTGTTACGAGCTTAGGATACGAGAGCGATCCGTCGCTATTTGGATCTGATACGCCTGGGTCGGATACTTTCCCTTGGTATGAAAAGTCTAAAGGCCACATTCGAACCGCCTCGGCTGGAGGACGTGTCTTATCACCGGAAGGCCACATCATCCCAAACGTCTACGCATCTGGTTGGGCCGGCCGTGGTGCTCGTGGTGTGCTCGCAGGAACCCTAATGGACGCAAACGATGTCGCAGCTGCCATAGTCCAAGACTGGAAGGGCAAAGGAGTGCCTACCGTGAAAGAGTCTGTCGAGACGGATCTTGTCGGCAGTGCAACATTCGGCGGTGCCTTCACGGATCTTAAACCTCTCGCCAAGGACGTGCCAATGGGATGGCTGGATGTGCCGCCACCTGCTGTTAAGACGGGCGTATATGACGGGCGCGTTGTTACGTTTGAGGCTTGGAGACGACTGCAAGAAGAGGAATGCAAAAGAGGTGGCGGAGTGAAGGAACGGGAACGACTTACGTGGGATGAAGTCAGGCATATTTTGAAGTCGATCGTTAATTGAAGTCATTCTGGAAGCCCATTGAAGCCCAAGCCTCGACTCCGCTTATCGATGGTCCGTGGGTGTAAATGTATTTTATCTCACTCGCCTCGTAATGTTTACTACAGGAAACTGGGCCGTAGAAGAATAGACAGTCCAGTCGTACCTCTGAACTTTATCGTGTATAGGATAATCCGGGACCACCCATTAGGACTTGTACCAACGCAGATTCTAATACTTTTGTCGCTATTTTTGTCAACTTTCAAGCGTGGGGCGCTGGAGAGGCTGGAATGCCGTCCCCAAGTCTGGCCTCAATTGCTCAGGTGTCGTTCACTACTTATATTTCCAGTAATTTCTGTAGATTAGTCTTACATATATTGTTCTAATGAAAGGGCCAATCTGCAGAGAAAGCGTGACCGCACCTGGCGCCGTCTTCCTGGATCCTCCTATCCACTCCCTATTCTAACAACAGCCTGCTGTACTATAATGTGGCGTACTTCAATCCCGATTGACACTTGCCTTTTAACCATGACTTGACTTCGTTTATGCACTCTGTCCTTTGCTCCTCCTCCGCTGCACCATGTCTGCCCCACCACCACCACCACCTTCGTCTCAACC
>Ga0157379_10006583_pt1 | contig 10026 bp, 13 predicted proteins | sample S25metaG_FD_121802 | JGI IMG/M metagenome (GOLD analysis project Ga0157379, IMG submission 121802) | Switchgrass rhizosphere microbial communities from Kellogg Biological Station, Michigan, USA - S2-5 metaG | ecosystem: Host-associated > Plants > Roots > Rhizosphere > Soil | place: USA...
ACCAGATTTAGGAATTAGTCCCAGCGGAGAAGATCGGAATGGGCCAATTAAATACTCGAGACGTGATTTAGAGAAAGGACCTGTGTATCAGCCTTCTGAAAGTTCATTTTTGATATGATTTTCAATTATGACGGGATTTAAACGAGCAGAAGAATGATTCGGAGGGGTATAGGATTCGGAAATAATACTTTTAATGCCCATGTTGAAACCACAGCGAATGCCATGGACTATGTCACCAAACTCCGAGAGTAAGCCAGCACCGGATAGGGCATGATGCCAACCTTCTGCATTTAACGGAGTTCGAATGGTGAGGATGCTAGATGGCATTGCAAGATTGTGCATTGTGAGATCCACCACAGAGTGTACACCGGTGGAGTCCACGTTTGCAGGTGTTGTCCCTGTTGGAACAACCTTTTGTGCCATTGAAACCGAAGCAGTAACGACTGCCTTGGGAATCGCGGTAATCCTCTGACCCATAGCGTTTGAGAAATACTGGTTTGCCATTGGCAAGGGTGTTATGCCGACAATCGAGGGAGCGATGCTCGACAGAGCCACAGAGAAAGCATCTGTTTTTGCTAGAGGTACTTGACAGAAAATCCCTTCTTCGTTTCGAAGTATACTCGTGTGGATCTGGCGAAGCCTTACGTTTTGTGGTAGACCCTTGGCTATTATTTTGGAACAATTCTTGCCGAAGTTTGTCAAAGAGTTTGGTTTCAGCCTGCTTTGCCAGAAACGCAGGTTGGAGTCCATTCCAAATGGTCAGGTGGAAAACAGTGGGATCCAATGGTTCAGAGCATGACCTACGTCGAATTTCGATGTTGTATACTAGCCAGAGTTCCCAGTTGGTGCTGCAGTCTTCAGCATCGCGAATGAGGGTATAATGGTTGGTCCATGCCATGAGTTCGTCCGGAATGTACATCTCAATTAATCGGAGCAGGCAACGCCAGGCTTCATTCCACTCAGTGTACGTCAAGCGCGACTCGCCATCAGTGGGAAGTGCCTTGGAAGTTGTGGTGATCGATCCAGAAGTTGCGTCAATCGTCAAAAGGTCCTGGGTGGCTTTGGGATCGGAGGCAGTCCGCATACAGTACACATCGGTGAGGCATGTTAAGGGAATGTGCTCCTGCCATCCTTGTAGCATCTTCGGGCGAACAGCATCTGGGATTACCATTTGAGAGCCGCTAACAGTTTGGCCAGGGATATGCTCTGGGCGGCGAGATTTCGGAATGCGATTGAGTGCTTCGACTGAAATAACAATGTTCAGCAAGATATCAAAAGAAATTAATATTGGTGTAAATGGGAATTTATTGTACAGCTGGGAACAGTGTACCCAACCGGCAAGGAGAATCCCAATGAAATGAAAGTAATTGAACGCAAGTGATGGTTGTTATAATGGGTCCCAACGGGACAAGTAATTAAAAGGACCGAACAGGTCGTAGAGTCCGAGTAAAGCTACCCAACGGGTATTCGTAAAACGGATTAATCCCAACGGGAATACGTGGTGGAAGGGCCCAACGGGCTGCCGTACCGGCAATGAATATGAAACCGAGAACTTGTCTAAAGGAGGGCCTGTAACGGTGTCTGGAAGAAAGGCTTACGTTGAGGGGGATCGGGAACTCGTCCTTCCATTAGGGCCTGTACCAAATCATCCGGTAGGTTGCGCCTGAACGCGTCGATTCTCGCGGCTTCGTTTGGTATATGATCGTTTGGCAGATCAGCTTGATTATGACCTGGAACCCTTGGATGGTCAGGTGGCGGTGGCGGCGGCGGCGGTGGCAGCGGTTGTTGTTGTGGAGGACCGTTATCCAGGGGTTCAGGATCGGGATCGGGATTCTGACGTTCTCTGGGGAGGTTATTTTGGGGCTCGAAACGGACCAGAGCAAGTTTCTGACGAGTAGATTGGCGAGAAGCTGCGGTAGGTGGTCCGTTTGACTTCTTCTTTTTGGTCCCTATTCTGGGCGGCATTGTGGATATATTGATGGACGGAAGGCAAATAGCGAGGAACGAAGGATAATTTGAGAAGGAAAAAAGGATATCTGTCGAGTATCGACAGTGCACTATGAGTGATAGGAGGGAGCGGAGCGGAAGTAAATTAAACTCCGCTCCCCTGAACCAAAGACGGTGAACCACCTCTTTGTGCTCGTGTGGTCGGTGGTTCAATTGGATCTACCACCCAAAGCTCTATAGATGCAACAACTTCAATGTGTTAGGTAGCACATTCAACAGAACAAGGTTGGGAATGGTATTCAATATATTCTGCGTCAGTTGTATTCTCGTAACCTGCAAGTCAGCCTTAGGCGCAGCATTATTATTTCATGGCGAATTTTGATTGCCATTGTCAAAAGCTGTCCAGTAATCCAACTGGACAGCGAACGAAACCCGAACACCTTAAGTGGCTGTTCCTGGTTGTCCAGGATTGTAACTTGCGATGTAGGTGACTATCTGGGCTCTAAGATATGGTACTATGCCTTGGACAACATTGTATATCTGAACGACTTATTTAGATGATGGAAGTGTAAGTTAAAATGAATGACGCACGAAGTTATCGTAAATATTGGGCACATTCACGTTCGCTGGATTAGGGCCGCTGGCAGGGGCGAGTTGTTAGATTGACGAGCGCTCTGCAAAGAGCAAGCTCCGTGTATGCTATACTGTGGGATGTTGCCGGTCACCGTAGAGGGATCTTTTTGATTCCTCTTTGATTTACACAGCTTTTATTCGTTTAATAAGTAGTTTACAAATTGTAAATACTCTATCCGTTTGCCTCAGAGCTCACTGAGGTCAAACAAAATTTTACTTCTTATTTTGTGTTCATTATTCAAAGCGCCAATCTTATTTCAACACGAGTCCTACATAGTTATTGTACCATGCTGCCCAGCTTGCCTTGATGCAGTTATTGTCGCGAATAAGGTTTTGGTGGACCTGCAAATGTATAAGTGGTTTTGAAAACTAACAATGCTGACCAGAGGAAAGCTTTCCTGTAAAGTCATTCATATAAGACGCAACTCTGGCAGCTGCTCGTAACCGTGCAACCTGCTTGGTTGCACACATTAAAGCCCACTTGGCAGGTCTACAAGCTAAATAGAATCATCGCAGCCAGGTACTAGCTGGTGCTCAGTCTCGAACATTGCATAATTTGGAATAGATTTGTTCGTTGCTCCAGCATAACCATTGTATTCTGCCCGTTCGATCCGCCTGAGTAAAATAATGAGGGACAGCATAAGAGAAGAAGGCATAGAACAGACTTACCCAGATAACAGTTTTGAATCTGCTTGTAAACCGAATTTGGCCTGCCTTAAGTTTTGGTTACCCCATGTACACCAGCTCCTATGTGAAAAATAAGCATAAGTCCCAGTTGATGGGTGATTATTTGATCTAATCAGACTCACGGGCCATTGGGGATTTGCCACAGGTCAGTAAATTGCTGAAGATGATCAATGAGTTTCAATGCTGGTCGAAATCTGGCATCAAGTACTGAACAAAGAATCTTATAGCATTCATGTTCACAGCTCTTCAAATAGTGTGAATATGTGCCTTTTAAGTAGACATTATTTTCTAATAATATCATAGACTCACATAACAAGGGTCCATGATATTTCACTGAAAGAAAGACAGCTGAGAATTTGCTGGGGCTCATCCAGGAAGAGATGACATTGCTCTCAAATGACTATCATCTCCAAGACATTGGAGTTTGTACAGATGCCTCTGGAGAGTCAAGGGCTGCTCAACTTTGTTTATTGAAGGAAATGCCATGGCTTCTAGTTGCTGGCTGCTGGGTGGGTGCATCAGGTCAGATAAAAATAAAATAAAAAACTCTCTGTTGATTTTCATATCTGATGAACTATTTTATAGATTCTGTTAATTCTAGGGGACTATGTTAAGAGGAATCATACCATCACTGACAAAATTGACATAGCAAATGAGATTATTAAGGGGTTTAATAATCACTCATATGGTCAGGGACTTCTTTGTGACAAACCCTGATCTCTAGAGCAACCTGAGCTTCAACTCATTGCTGCATGTCTCACATGATGGACATCACATTCGCACCACAAGTTGATTGTTTCAAGTAGAATTAGCATTGAAATTGTTGGTCTTGAAGTATCAAGACAAATTCATCCGGTCCACTGGGAAAAAAGCAAAATTATGAAACAAGGCTATTTGTGTAATGGATTATATTCGAGATCCCCATCTTTGGACCAGACTCACCATGTAAGTGTGTCTATGTAAATGAATTGTATTTCACTCTAAAATCTTTTAGCATCAAAGGACATTTAAGCCCATTAGCAATTGCTGCTAATGTCGCTCAAGGGGCGAACATTTTGCGTTTCTTTGCAAAGATGTTCAAGACACATACCAGAATTTTAGAGCAGGAAGGGAGTGCTCATTTCATTCATCCTGTCTTTGCAATACTGGACAGTATTGAAACCTGTTGAGCTAAAACAGATCAGACCTTTTTATTGTTTACCTCTTCCTCAACCCCTTCATCTGTTATAGCTTGTTTAATGCCAATAGAATTCTGCTCTCAGTGATCCTTGGGGTTGTACATTGCCTGTATATCTGTGTCTTCAAAGTGGATGGTGACTCACCACTTGCTCCTACTCTGCAAATGATAGAGTATCATTCACATCAAAAGCAATTCTCTTATGAGATGTGGTGTCACTGGACACATGGCAGGTTTTTCCGAGACACAAAAGCTACAAAATATGTTGAAAAAATGCCATATTTTATCATGAAATTTTGATGCAAGAAATTGACTAAAATCTCCCATTTTAAAGAGATTTCTTGAAACCAAAAATTTAAGAAAATCAAAAATTTCTCAATGATTTTTTGAGACAGGAAATTGGCAGAAACCATACAGTTGTTCTTCCATTGTTGTCATCATACATCTGAAGAAAATACAGCTTTTGAGATGATTTTTTGATCCAGGAAAACTTCAAAAAAGCAGAAATTTGGAAATATTTGTTGATGTAACAAATGAAATAGAAAACTAAATATCTGCCACATTTTTCAATGCAGATAGGATGACAGAATGTTAACTTTTAGCTTTATTTCTTGTGTATTTCTTAAATTTCTGAACATTTTTTGAGGGCTGTCACAAAAAATTCAGCCAAAAGTTGATATTCCATCATCTTTTTGAATCATAAAAATTGTATGGGAAATTTAGTTTTCCAATCCATTTGTTACATCAAGAAATATTTCCAAATTTTTGCTTTTTTGAAGTTTTCTTGGATCAAGAAATCATCTCAAAAACTGTATTTTCTTCAGATGTATAATAACAATAATGGAAGAACAATTGTATGAGTTCTATCAATTTTCTGGCTCAAAAGATCATTGGGAAGAAAAGTATTTTTCTCAATTTTTTGCTTTCAAGGAATCTCTTTAAAATGGGAGATTTTTGTCATTTTCTTTCATCAAAATTTCATGACAAAATATGGCATTGTTTCAACATATTCTGTACCTATTATGTCACAGGAAACTTTGGCATGTAAGTATGTGGAGTGTGATCCAATCGAAATTTGGAAGCTCCTCCTGCCCAATCTCCCAATTGTCAAGTTGGCATTGCGGTCCTTACTTTTGTCCTGAATTCTGCTTCCATGGAATGTGTTTTCAGCACAATGGGGAACATCAAGTCCAAGAAACAAAATCATATGGCACTGCAAAAGACTTGCAATACAGTATTTCTTAAACTGGAGATTTGCTGTCAGCATGCAATCAACAGGACTGTGTGTGTTCCTGATTTAAATGTAAATTCAGGATGCCAGAGATGATGACTAACAAGGATAAATCTGGGAGCTGGATTGATGATGAGGTAGAAAGTGAGACTGAAGGAGATGGCAGTGACAGCAGCTTTGAGTTAGATGACAGGGCAATTCATGCTGAGAGCAACAGTGGTCACAGCTCATCTATAGTCAAGCATTGCTCAAAATTTGCTGAAGATGACAAGGATACAGCAGAATTGGGAGAAGAGGGAGAGAGCCCCACAGGTACATCTACTCTTCTGCACTGAGGAAGATTTTTATTTTTGCTCCTCCACTTAGCTGATGCAGGTTTGATAGGTTCATTTTTTTTTCAGTGTTAAAAGGCTCTTTACCATCAATGAAATCTTCAATTGGGATTGTGAATCAGGTTGGGTTGAGTTCTGGGGTCGGGGACAGGAGAAGAGTGGCAAAGAACTTCAATTTTACAAGTTGTTGACCAAGGATATGATGGAAAAGAAACAGGATAATGAAATCCCTGATACTACAGCTGGTGCCACTTTGATTGATGTATAAGATATGGGTGTTTAATACATTAAAACTCCCGATTTGTGGTGCAATATATATATATTATTTTTGGTGAATATACACATTGACCCATGTGACCCCTATGACCTGTCTCTAGGTCTGGTCACATCCAGGTCGACAGGTGACCTTTGGACCCAGACCCATTGGACCCAGGTCAAGACAAACACTGCTTCCAGAGATTCCCATGCTGATGAACATATCCACTTCAGCAAAAATCTGAATAAATACTTTGATAAGAAATTTTGCAGGATCCAATCATAGCAAAAAACCTGCACATCAATAGGAGCTTCTCCTAGCACATCAATCCCTAGTTGCAGTGAGGGTATCTATTGAGTGACCACTTTAGCAGCAGACCCTTCAATATGAAGCTTGACTAACCAAGTGAGCCTAATGGGAACAGGAAGTAAGTAACTTTATAATCAAGCTATAAAAAGACAGGCATCCAAGGACCCAGTGAGGTTGACATTATAACTGAGAGCATAATCATAACCGTTGTTATTTCTGTTTGAACCAACATTAGCTGAGGATGGTCCTTCATCTGCATGGCCATCCATTTCCCCAAACGCACAATTGATAGGCTAATATTGGTATAATTAGCACAATATTCAGGAGATAGTGTATAATGTTTTACTGGGAAAGTATATCCTATATTGGCTGTGAAACATCCAGATAGACTTATTTGTTCTGAGAGCTCCCTATAAAGATGCAGCGAAAGCCCAAGTGTCAATAGACCAGGATAATACACTCCAGGGATCCAAAGTTCACCAATTCTTGCTTGCCACTGCTGTAGTGTGCTTCTGCCATCCCCATGGTGGTAAATGATTCTTGAGTGCCAACAACAGCATCGAAGAGGACACATGCCTGCTGGATCACTGGTGGAACAATAGATGCTTCGAGATAATATCTGAACTGACTTGTAATCTGGGCAGTCTCAGTGATGCTGACATCAATACTCACCAAGAAATGTGGACATTGTTGAGATGCACTGACAATAGGATATGTGTCACTCCACTAAATGAATAGACAAGCTTGCCACATAATTAGAGCAGGTGGCGGGAGATTTGAGACATACATGGTAATTTCGACTAACACTGTCACCAGTTCACACTGTTGTGATTTTCGCCAGCCAGGAGTCAAATGGACCAAACCACCACTTCTCATATTCAATTGGCTGGTGGCAATCTCATTTACATGGTGTGTGGGTGGTTCCAGCAGCCAGTGGACTGTCAACAATGGCATCCCTGCAATATATGCTTGTCAAGCTGAGCCTGAAAAGGTGCTGCAGCAAATACGCAACCAATAACCTGGAATATCTGTCTTATTTGAATGAATTTAGAAAGACAAGGGTGATTAACTGTCAGTTTTTCTCACCACATCTGCTTGCATTCTTTTATGTAGGTTAGCAAAGCTCAAATATTCATACAAGTAAAACTTACAAAATGGGTCTGTTCTCCAATGGAACAGCAAGAAAATCGTAGTTGAATGTAAATGAGTATACCTTTTCTGTTGAGGGTTTTCAGACCAGATGTTCTTGTGGAAAAACATCTTGGTCAGGGTGTTCTTCTAGTGTGATCACTCTTGCATAGGGTCCCAGACCACAGGACTTCAGCAAGGGTACAATGGTTTTCATGGTCTGGCCAGCTAAAACATGCACACATCCTGAACCTTCATCCTACATCCTTTTTGAGCAATAGGTAAGAACCTAGAGGAGCCCGACAGTTCAGAGCATGAATCAATATATGAGGAGAATGGCATACAGTTTGAGCCTGATTGCTTGTCCCAGAGCAATATGTAATGACCAGTTCGATGCTAAATTGACCAAACTGACGGATCCAGGGTTATGTGATGAAATGAATACCCCTGCAAAAAGTCTTATCAAACTAGATTAACATTGTGGAATAAAGAACATGTCTCCAAAGGCAGTGTTTTTTTTTTTGCTATCATTGCCTATACCAGCTGAGCCTGTGCCACTTGAGGATGTATCTGAGGTTCCAGTGTTATCATCAAATCAGCTGTAAAGGTAGCAGGCTGGTTAATGTTGAACCTGTCACCAGTGGTGGGGAATACAAAGCTAGCAGGTACCTGCAAAAATGAAGACCCTATAGGTTTTCAACATTCATTTCATTTCCGAGAACCTGCATTTTTCACCAGTGGGCAGATCACAACAGTAAAATTGCTTGTTATTTCCAACACAGGAGGAGGTTGCATCTCCTTACATATTGCCAACTAAATGAAACGTGATTATTAAGAAGGTTTGAACATTCAATGGCTCTCACAAATGTGAAAAATCTTGACCAATCTGTGTATAACTGGTATCAAAACGAGACATATCACATTTGGGGAGTGTTGGAAAGGTAGTTAGAGGGTCATGAATGGATTGCATGCAATAAATTTACTATTTCTGGTAATATTAATCATTCTTAGTCAGAGAAAATCAAAGGTTCTAACCAATCTTTGTGATTTGACATGGCCATTTACCCATGTGTCTCCTTTGGTATTCCATTATGGATTGACTTGAGAGAGATAATTAATGGAATCTATAGGGGCATTAGTTACCATTGAAGGACTTGATATAGGAAAATACCCTAAGTTGGAGGCATATGTCAACAAGATCAAGGGACTCCCTTCTGTTGGTGCAGCCTACAAGCATTTCACAGGGGTGCCTACTCCCAATTAGCTATAGCATAAGATTCAGTTTTTGGCTTTGCAGGTTGATATAAAGGAGAATATTGGTCAAGACTTGCAATTGTGTATCTATAATATCATTACAAGTATGAAAAACTACAAGGGGATCATAGATGGTGACTAGAAAATAACTTCCTGTTTGAAGAGTCCAAGTGCTCTCATTGGAAGAACAGTGATCATTTGAAGATGATGTCTTTAGGTATAACCAGGCCTTCAGAGTGAATCATTGATTGAATGTCAAAGATTGGAAGGAGCCATAAAGGTTGACCCCCATATATCTGAATAAAAAAAGTACACCACAAATACTTCTTTGTGCTAAGCTCACCTGCCATCAGAGCATAACCCAACATAAAAAACCCTGCTGTCTCTCCATCCTGATACTGCCACAGTTGAGTGAACACACCTTCTAGCCATTGAAATGTTTGCATATCACTCATTCAATGTTTGCTTGTTTTGGCTGGTTTGTCTTCTCTCCATCACAGGCTCCTCTATGGCCCACTCTGACTTCATCCAAACTCACCTCAATGGTACTGACACCACCTCAACCCAAGCTCATCTCCCAATCCATCTAATCACCCTCACTGAAATCACAGCCAAATCTGATGATAATAGTAAAGTGAAAAAAGACAGCAAGAAAGTGAATGAGTTCTTTACCCATCTTATAGCAGTTAGAGCAGTTGCACTTGCAAAAGTGTACAGTGGACGAAGGAGTGGCTTTGAGATGAACAATGAGATGTGGGGGTGATATTTTGTAGATTGCAGCATTTATTTCAACATCTGGGATATCCTTTGTGTATGTTTGTTTGGTAGGCCATCCTGGGACATCCTGGGGACATCCCTTCAATTGCAACCCTTGCGGTATTTTGCACAAAGGAGTAAAAGATTTAAGTATATTGTACTGGGTATATTGGCAAATTCTACTGGGTTTATATGTATCCGTAGTGGCGGCAAGTGCCAGTCCCCGACTCCTTGGTTTGGGTGAAGTGGCTCCAATTAAAAAAAATTCTATACACTTCTAGAGTTCTACAAATTAAATATTAGATTATTCATAATC
>Ga0157379_10006584_pt1 | contig 10026 bp, 11 predicted proteins | sample S25metaG_FD_121802 | JGI IMG/M metagenome (GOLD analysis project Ga0157379, IMG submission 121802) | Switchgrass rhizosphere microbial communities from Kellogg Biological Station, Michigan, USA - S2-5 metaG | ecosystem: Host-associated > Plants > Roots > Rhizosphere > Soil | place: USA...
GAGAGTGTCACGGAATTGGAACACGGATGTCTTAAGTTGAGCATATGGAATGCTTTGATTCAAAGGTTTTGGAAGAATAAGGGCAACTGGAGACTGTTGAGACGAAGATTCACCTTCCAGAAGCGAAGCAAGCGTCGTGGGTTGAGCCCTTGTCATGGTTCTGTTGATGACGAATCACTGGAAGAAGTTACCTTTTGCGGAATGTCGTCGCTTGAAATTTATTCATTTATTTAATTTTAATACAGAGCGCTAACCCCATAGGGTGACTGGTTGGAGTCTAATAATCAATTCCAATTCGGAGCCCAATGCAAATCACCCGATGCATCTGGTAAACGCAGGTATGTGTCTTTCGACGTGGGCTCCGCATCGCATGACTTGAATGTCTCTGCCAATATCCAATTAAGTAGTGGGCCCTTGGGAACGAACCTTTAAAGCAGAGAAGGCTAATCATTCTTATATACGTACAAAAGGGTAAGATGACAGGTGTCATGTGTCTTCTGTACGCCGCTTCACACCATCATGTCCAACACAACACTCTCTGAAGTAGCTAATCACCACTTCGACTATATCGTCGCAGGAGGCGGGGTACGTTGGTTTGTGACTCAATACGTATATAAACTGACTATCGGTCGCTCATACAGACAGCCGGACTCACCTTAGCAGCCTCCCTCTCCTCGGACCCCAGTGTCACTGTCCTAGTCCTAGAAGCCGGTTCCCCCAATCTCGACGATCCAAATATCCTGATCCTTGGACAATTTGGACGAACCTTTGGGAATCCCAAGTATGATTGGGACTACAAGACGACTCCACAAAAATATTCAGATGGGACGGTGATTAATTGGAGGAGGGGAAAGGGATTGGGCGGGAGCAGTGCGTTGAATTTTTATGCATGGTCGTGAGTGGTAAAATATGGTCTTAGTTTTCCTTGTAGCCCAAGAGTGGCCAGAGTGCCACCGAAAGAAGATATCAACATATTTGAGAAACTAGGTAATCCTGGGTGGAACTGGGAAGACTACCACAGCTATATCAAACGTGGAACGACGTAGGCGCCGGAACCCTGCCTTATAATTCTCTACTTTATGAAACCTATAGCTTTACCGGAGCTCCGATTCCACAAGCTGTCATCCCCTTCGTAAAATCCTATCATGGAATCGATGGTCCACTTCAAACTTCCTCCCCCGCCGGAATGTGCGCCACGCTCGAGCTGCCGTTCCAAAAGGCCATGGAATCACTGGGAATTCCCATTCTTGAAGATGGCTATGGTGGGAATGTACGTGGTACTCCATTACACTAGTGCCGGGGATCTAATAATCTTACGGGAGATAGGTGACGGGTGTACATATTGCGCCTCTGACTATGGACCCTAAAACATTCACCCGGTCCTATTCCGCCAACGTATTTTACACTCCTAACAAAGACCGCCCCAATTTTAAAGTTCGTTATTCGCTTGGCATATTTACTCTGTCTTTACCGCATTATACCAGGTTCTAACCAACGCCCATGTAACCACACTCGTCTTCGCGTCCGACTCTTCGCCAGAAGGTCTCGTCGTCGCAAGTGTAGAATTTATTCATGAATCGAGCTCCAACAATCACATCGTTCACGCCTCTTGCGAAGTGATTCTATCAACAGGCACCATAGTCTCGCCACAAATCCTGGAATTATCAGGTATCGGAAGAAGAGACGTTCTTGACGGGATCGGAGTGGCGGTTAAGATTGAGTTGGACGGGGTAGGGGAGAATGTGCAGGATCATGAACATCTCGGTCAGTCTACCTATTCTCTCTTGACTTTTCTCTCACTTATCGCCATACCAGCTGTGAATTGGGAGCTGGATGGGAGCGTTACGCATGAGACGTGGGATAATATGTTTAGTCTGGCCTTCGCCGCCGAACAGCTTCGCCTACGGTCTGTCGCTTATGCTCCTGTTATACTAACCATTTAAATCCCACTTACTTTGTCCGCGTAGAGAGGAAGGTAAAGGAATGAATTGCCATGGAATTATCTCCTACGCCCTTCTGTCCTTCGGAATGATGAATCCGGAAGCCGAAGCTACATTTCTCAAAAACGCCGAACAGAACGTCAAGAAGCAAAATTTTGAAGCGGAGAATCTTCCTGGTCTCACTGAACAGTTGGGATTACAGCTGGAGTTGTTGAAAGATAAACATGCCCCTGAGATGGAAATGATCTGTTTCCCTGGATATTTCTCTGCGATTGGTATATTATATTTCTTTATATTTTGCGTTGCCTTTGTTTTGGCTGACCAATATTTTTGGTTTACAGGAGCTCCCAAACCCGGCAAGCAATATCTCAGCCTTCTCGTATTCCTGATGCATAGTTTCTCACGTGGCAGTATTGTATACCCTGCCAGCATTCTTATCCTCCCTTCCCTTCCCTCCGACTCCTCCATAGCACACCAAGAGTAATAATCCACTCGAAGATCCCGTTATTGATCCAAGGGTATTTTCGAACAATAGTGGTATGTTTTCGTTCTGTTATGCCCATGTCTCGGGAGCGTATTTGAGTGTGGATGTAGATTTGGAGCTCTTAGTCGAATCCGTGAAATTTGCTAGGAAGGTTGCAAACATGGAAGCCTTCAAAGATGTTGTTAGAGATGAATATGAACCTGGGAAGGATTGTGCCTCAGATGAGCAGATTCAAGGTAGGTTTACATTTTATCCCCCTTCTACTTCAACATTGATGGATGTGGGATGTGGAATAGGTTATATCAAGAAAGCATTAAGCTCAACATGGTGCGATGCATTTTCTGGGACTTCAGTATTCAACTGATCAGGCGTGATCAGGCATGCAGTTGGGAGCTGCTCAATGCTCCCTAAGGAGAAGAATGGAGTCGTCGATCCAAAGTTGAAGGTAATGTAGCCTGATGTTTGATGATAGTATATCAAAAAAAGAAGCTTATTTCAATGTTTAGGTTTATGGAACCAAGAATCTCCGTATCGCTGACCTTTCGATTATTCCGATTGATGTTGCAGCGCACACACAAGGTGAGTACCAACATGGATCCAATCTCACAGATATATCTGGTGCAGTTGCCGTGATAGCAACTGCGTATGTTATTGGCATGAAGGCAGCTGATATTATCCGTGAAGCGTATCGGCCATGATATTATTACATGAATTTAGGCGATGGTCTGTAGAGATGACATTGTACTAATATATAAGGTTCAGAGAGGATAATGTTGCCGGTACTTATGGATATGAGTGTGACCCTGAGATAACTCCTATTCTTCTAGAAACTGTATCGCCTATATTCAGAGTTTATATATATTCACAGACTGAGCTTACTAGTTCATTTGTCGTCAAGCAGAAAATGACAAGTTCATGTAGCCGCCACTGAGGGGCGGGCACTCCGAAGCCTCACAGTCTGCTGTATATTATTCTATTTAATTCGTATTTCACGTATATATACTGGATTTTAATAATGAAACTTCACCTTGCTGAACAATAGCAAAGCATCGCTAGAGCATGTTATCAGCAGATCGAGTGGATGATGCTTCGCGCGGGCTGGTGCTTCATCAGGCAGTTCCCTGTCAAGCGAAGCATCGCTGCTGAGGCTAGCCTCGCTAAGGTACAACCCAGAATCAAAATAATTTTGTTGTGATATCTACTTGTCAGTGCCAACACCCCTTGCTCGCATCTTTGATGGAGTTACATAACTAGTCACTTACAATCACACCCAGATGCTGGCTGCCAATGCTGACCACCTTGCCAAATATTTTTTGAACCCTCCTGAAATCAGAGGAAATACTCACATTAAGATCTTTTTATATATGTAGCTACAGTTGAACAATGAATTTCCATTTTGTTTCTACTCCTGAGCAAAGGGCAAAGGGTGCCCGTACCAACAGAATTGAACAGCTTGAGCTCATTTTGTGGGGGGTGTACATTAGTAAACAGTGAAACAATATCACTCTATGAGCCAGAGTAGGAGTGAATTTTGACTCTTGAATAATGGTACTAAGATGATATCTTCAAGAAGGGCATGGAATTCCCATGGCAAATTTCGAGGTACAGAATACTTGGTGGGTGACATGTCATGCACAACCCTGATATTCCCCCTAAATATTGAATGGAATAGCCTATGAGGCAACTTGAAGCATCAAGAAATGGTGTGAATCCCCCAAGACAGGTATCTGTTTTACACCAAAATGGACCCATTCCTGCTGCTGTAGCTTCTTAACTAGAATGAATTAGCTCATGGTCCTCACTCAAAAATTAGGAGGCATACCATCCAGTTGAATGGGCGCTCCAAATTACTAAGAAGATGTTTTACAAGAGTATATCTTTGGCCTAGTTTGGGTCTACAGAATACATAAACTGTCTGCACATTTCTGGAGATGCTAGTTGTGTCATCTTACAGCTCATCCTAGCCTAGACATGATATATTTGATACTCAGAAATATTTCAGTAACACAAAATTCAATCGGCTAACAGAAAGAATATTATACTTGAAAAGGCGATCACAGCGAATCATCCTGTTAAAGAGAATGGCCATTCTACGACCTGACCGTATTTAATAACTCCATTGATGAATATCAAACAAAGCGGAGATTCCAAAGAGTTTCGTATGAACCTTGATGGGAGCTAGAGCAGCACCGGATTGCCTACACTGTTCATTGGATAGGTGTGCCCGAGTTGCAGTCCGAAAACTATGCCAGAAAAAGGTACAATAAGTACCAACTTCTCGATGATTTTTGGAAGCTACTGATTGAGCAATACAACTTGACTCCTCGCGACAGAAGAATGCGGATAATTTGGACCATTGATTCTTTTCATAGCTATTCGGCAGACAATGGGCGTGAGCAAGCCGTTTGGTATGTGAAGAGGAACATACATTTTTGAGCTGGTATGGGGTGTTCTTATCTAAATCCAAAAGAACTGGATGTACATGTGTCAGGCTCAATTTAATAAGAATAAACGAGAACAGAATACCTTGAACTTTAGTCAAGTTCATCCCGACCCGGACCCTATTGGGTTTGGACGTCACTAAACGTATGTCACCAGGTTCCAATTCGTCAGATTCGAGTTCAGCGTCAGTTTTATTCCCCTCCGGAGCAAAGGTAGTCATAAGAAAGGACCATACAGAAATCACTGGGTCCATAGGCCCATGGAATACAGAGGGAGATAATGAAATTCTGACGTCCTGATCATATCCTTCGTACTTCAGAACGAATTCCGGATGAGTAGGCTTGATTTTCGTGAACAGGATCTTCATAAGGTTCGTCTCTTCTTGGCCGTCTGTGGGAAGCAGAGAAACAGAGGATGTTTTCGGATCAGCGAACTCCATTTTTATAATGCTGCATTGATGCATAAGTGGCCATAAAATACCAATGAAGGCTAAACCCACCCTATATCAGTGTCAACCACATATTTCCCTTTCTGCACGCTGCATAGAAAATGAACGTCTTGGGCGTGCATCACACCCAACGTCTCAGCGTCTGCTTCGTTCACTGATTTGGCTAAGGAAACGTGGAACATGTCGATTTTTATATCCAAAGCCAGAAAGATCTTGACACTTGTTTGTTCAGGTTCTTCGGGGATGAGCGGAACATCTCCAAGCAAGATATCGACAGTATCTTCTCCCATCCGAATACGAGTACTTTCTTCTGGAGACTCCGCAGGAATATTTTCAACTTCCTCGAGGAAGTCCAAAGGAATGACATCAAATTCAAGTTGGGGAGAGTCACCAGAGGAACCGGCATGGAGCCTTTCAAAGTAGGGGATGCATCGTCGAATGATTCTTGCCATCGTTTTATATGTCGTATCGGTGATGGCATAGGATAACTCTGGAAGGTTCAATAATAACCTGCAAAACGGCCTATTGACAGCATAAGAGCTTGGATATTTGAATATTTCCAGGAGTATGCTCAGATCGACAGGCTGAATCAAGACAAGGGTTGCTTGTGGATCGACCAGTTTGAGGTATTGATGGTAATCCTCTCGATGATTAAAGAGTATTAGCTACAAAATGCTGAGTAAGCGATATCGCCCGTGTTGGCAGTTGGAGTCTCACCTCTGCACAATCCAGTGAAACAATGAGAGGGTCGTATGCAGGAGAAAGGTTGATATCAGTGTCGGAATGATTCGGTACTGGTGGACAAGATAAGAGTCGTTCATACTCGCCATGAAGATGCAAAGCTGGACTGGTCAAGAAAAGAAGTGGGGCTTCGGAGGACTCAATGCTGAAATGAATTTAATAGTCATGCTTCATATAGTACAGACATACTTACTCTTCCGGAAAGGTTACACTTATACCATCAATTTTGATATTATATTCCCAAACTGTGTTAATTTGGAGGACCTGTCCGCAGAACAGCGCTCCCTGCGGGAAAATATTAAGTAAGCGATAAAGCACCGTTCAATATACACAAAACAATACCAGGAGAATTTCATGGAAAGCGGCATCCTTTTCAGAAACATTGAGAAACCGGTAAAATGATTCTACTGGAGACCTATCATAGACAATATCCACTGGACCAGTGTTAAGAGTAATACTGCTTTTCGGGCGATCTGCGAGGAATTGTCTCTTCAGGATCAAGACCAAACACTCAGGACCGGTAGCATCACTAGGAACTAGCTCGGATGATGGTCGAACGATTGTTCCGAATTTCGCAAGAGGGTTGTAGCTAAATGAACCAAGTCCCTCATCAAATATCGCGAAAGATCCTAGAGACACATTGAGATCCACAACATCGCTACCTTGTTCGGCCATGACCTTAACGCTTTCCATGAGCAAGGAGTATAGATGCACATCGTGGGAGCCGTTCTGTAGGTGGAAAGTGATTGAAACCTTTTCAATGTTGGCATGGAATAGAATCTGGACTCCTTGAGACATGCCAATATCGCTGTGACCAAAGAGGTGTGAATTCGTTGAATGGGCATGCTGCCAAGCGAGTCGACGAAATAGATAGATATCCGAGAGATGCAGAGATTGCTCCAATTCTTGTAAAGTTTTCGCGTCCTAATCAATGGGTCATTTCTCACAAAGCTTTGTAAGAGATTGATGAATACTTACGTCTGAAGTAAGGGTATTTCTTATCTGCTTCGTAAACAGAGACAAATATTGACGGCGTTGTTGACAAAACACTTTCAAGCGCTCGGAGGAAAAGGAACGTGTTGCACGGAGTTTGTTTAATATTGTCATGGCTGCAAACCAAAATTTGCCATGCGAATCTTTGCATCGCCGGGGCCAGTATCGACGATGCTATTGGGAAGTTAGAGGAGAACGCCTTCAAGTTAGGAATCCTTCACCTTTCGTTTCCCGATAAATAGACAGTAACGCTCTGTGAATGTCATTATATAATTGTATTGGTATTGATGAAGATGCAATTGGCAACTATCAAGATATATCTGTATATCCATTATGATCGAGTTGGGAACCGGAGTTATGAGGACCTCGTTCAAAAGTAAATATATCTGTTTCGCGCAGGATTAGGAAGAAGCTCCTTACCTGGATATTTATATCTACTGGCTGGATTATGAAATATTGACCGGGAATATTGGCATTGAGAAGATCCTGGTAGGCGTCAGGATGAATGGTAAGGATACGGTGCAGCACGAACCAAACTTGAGAAACCATAGGTAGAGGGGATCTTTGGCGGTAGATTACTGAAATCTACAGATTTATTGAGATAGAGGGCGAGTGCCTTTATGGTGACACTTTGTTCCACCTTCCTGAGCGACTCAGCTGATCGCTCAGTAGGAACCGTACTGGATATTGCAGAAAGCTCCTGGAAAGTAATCCCTGTAATAATTGTCTGGAATAGGAAGAGTCAGGGACAATCTTTTAAGGTGATAGCTTAGCTTACATCGGAGAGCGTCATGGCGTCTTCCAAATAAACATGGGCATTCTGAATGGTGGTGCAAATATTTTCCCTGAATTGACTTATTAAGGAGATAAAAAATCCTAACAATAACCGATGAGATCTATGAACCAATTAACGGAGAAAGCTGCATACCAGAAAGAAGGTAGTCAATCTCCACGTTATCAAAGGATTCCATGGTTTTCAGTCGGCTCGTGAGTCTCAATTTTGCACTAGCGTCCCGGTCACGAATGTGGTGGACCTAAAACTATTGTCGTCGATCCAATTGCGATACAGCAAATCTTACATTAAAATTGGGTATTAGTTTCAGTATGAGCTCCTTCAGCTGTAGATGAGTTTGTCCGAGCTTGTTGTATAGAGACAGGGATCCGACATGTCCTAAAACAAGGAAAGTCAGTTGAATACGAAGGAATTCCAAACTGATTAGAATACCTTCAACCACTTCTACAGGTAGCTCAAATGTGTCCAAGATTGACTTTTTGAGACAAACATTAGAGATATCAATTCGACCTACGAAGGTAACTTAAGTTTTTCGATGAGCAACGATTGAATCCACATCCTACCGGAAATGGCAGAGGCAGATACGCCATCTGTATGACGCTCTAAATCCTGGATATGAGGCGCTAAAATACGGAAGAAAACCTTGGACAGGAGCAGACGATGGTTAGTTAGATGGGCCGGATGATACCATAATCGCCGACCCTATCATGCACTCACATCTTGGATAGATCCATTTAAATGGTTGTTAGGCATCTGCATTGACCACTATGGAGTATCTACGGCAAATCATTGCCCACAAAATATTGACATGGGCACAGAGTCCAACGGAACCAAATGGGCTGGCGTTATCGGCTTCTGGCGGAGCTTTAACCTTAGGCTTCGGGCGAGTTGCCGCGGTATGAAAAACATTCAAACTTCTTTCTGTCACCGCCAACTCTCCATCAACTTATGACGAAGGTATCAAACTGATGCAAATCCAAGCAGTACTGTAGCTGATTGATTTTCCTTGCAAAATTTGTCTGCGGTCTGTCAAAAAGCTGTACTCCCCTTTCTTTTCCAGATGATGCATACGGATTCAGTACAGGGCAGCAGATCCGGAATTTTTGGTCTGTGAAGGTACTTCACAGGCCTATAGCCCATAGGAGCATTTGATACCTGGAACCGACACGTCTCAGGCTATACGGCCGCGGACACGAATACCCGCGCACAAAGGTATATGTCTTTGGTTCATCTTCGTTAGACATGGTTCTTGATTTCATATTTATGCTTTCGACGGATGCTCTATTTTTTGAGGACATTTACGCATTTTGTTCAATGAACACTCTGCGGTCTCATGGCAGTGACTTTTCCCGACGTAAATCAGACGAAGTTATCTAAATTTGGAAGACTGAAAATCCGTTGGTTCCATTTAGTAGGTGATCATAAGGGACTGACTCCTGCTCGAACCTAATAGGTTCTGATATTTCCTGAACGGGCTGTGTAGAACCCAGTGTTCCTGTGGCAGCGAAGTATATTTCATGGATTGGAATGTTATAAGGGTTCTCGGATATCCTGATCATAATTTGACTAAAGGGCGGTGTAGATGCTTCTGTAATTCGAGGGCCGATAATCTCTCAGCTAGGAAGGATTTTGGAGGTCCAGAAGAACGGTGCTTCTAAAACATCCTGTGTACATAAACTGAGCTTTTCTCCACACTATCCTCAGGGCTCCCATCCCACCTCTTCTACTTTACACCCTTTAGCTGTTCGTTATGATTACGCCGGACGCTTATCATACCATTTTATTTCAAGTATATGCAGGCACTTACAGCAATGGTGAGCCCTTACCCTTTCGTTGGAATTGGTTTCTATTTGAATCTTACCTTACCTTACCTAAAGTTGCGGCGTTGACTGCCCTTTTTTATGACATCATTATAACCATGAACCTAGAAGTAAGTATCTCAGTAAGCATCTGTACTACTCGCATGGCTTACGTATATCCTTTCAGAGACATGTCATTTGGAAGTGAGTATGATCTACGTTTCGAAGCTGAAGCTGGCTCATATTAGGTACAGGGCCAAGTGGACGATTCCAAAGGTTCTTTACATTATTTGTCGCTACCTTGGTCTAGTTGGAATGGTGTAAGTACCGTTTAGAATTTCAATTGGACCATTTCTTAACAAAATATTTCAGGCTGAGTGTCATGC
>Ga0157379_10006585_pt1 | contig 10026 bp, 10 predicted proteins | sample S25metaG_FD_121802 | JGI IMG/M metagenome (GOLD analysis project Ga0157379, IMG submission 121802) | Switchgrass rhizosphere microbial communities from Kellogg Biological Station, Michigan, USA - S2-5 metaG | ecosystem: Host-associated > Plants > Roots > Rhizosphere > Soil | place: USA...
ACCCCGGAATAGGAATAGGGGCTGATCTGCGCCTCCTGCCGGTTGAAGCCCAGTTGCAGCTGAAACAGGCTGGAGGGAGACAGGACATAGGTTGCCTGGGTCTGCAGCGACCATAGCGGGCCGCTCTGTTCGGGAATGAAGCGGTTGGTGACCGACTGGCCGCCCAGCGAGGCCCCGACCAGCCAGTCCGAGGTGATGCCATAGTCCGCCGCCAGCTTGCCGCCCACGCCGCTGACATAATCCTGGTTGGCGAACCAGCGCTGAAACCCGGTGGCCAACGCGCTGATATCCCAATTGTCGAACAAAAGCTGCGGCCCGCCATAGGCGGAGATGGTCATGTCGTCGAACTGCCCGCCGCTATAGTCGACGCGATAGAGGTCGGCGCCCAGCCGTGCCTTGAGATTGTCGGCCAGGATCGGCGACCATTCCCCGCCGATATCGCCTGCCACGCCGATGCCGCTTTGCTTGCGGGCGGATCTGTCGAGCGCGAAGGGCAGGCCGAAGATATTGATCTGGCTGGCAGAGGTGGCGGCGTTCTGGTTGGTGTCGGGGGCCAGCGCCAGGGAGAAGTTGACCGTCCATTCCCGCAAGCGGTTTATCGCGCCCAGGAAATGGTCGATGTTGGCCTTGACGGTGTCGTCGATGCCGCCGGCGCGGGCAAAGCGGAACTGGCGGTCGGCATTGTCATAGTCGGCCTTGAGGAAGAAGGCCCGTGCCAGCTCCAGCCTGACTCGTTCCGCATCGGGCTCGCGCACCAGGATGCGGCGGAACAGGGTGATGGCGCCGTCGTAATCCTTGTCCTGGACCGCAAGCAGGGCCAGCAGGAACTGGGCTTCGGTGTCATCCGGCTTCGCCGCCAGCACATGCGTCAGAAGCTTTTTGGCGTCGTCCAGACGGTTGTTGGCGATCAAGAGTTGGGCGGCCTGCTCGTCCGAGAGCGTGATGGTCTTGCCGTCGCTCTTCTCTTCCGCGAACGCAGGACCGGCTGCACACAACAGGACAGCCAGGATCGCTGTCCGCACGGATCGCATGACCAAATCTTCTACTTCGCGCCGGCAAGCGCCCCGAAGGCGGTTTTGCCGCCACCGGCCGCGTTAGGCTCGGTGAGAGTCCAAGTGGCTCCCACTTCCTCCGCATTCGGCCCGTAGAAAAGCCCTGCAAACGATCCCGACGCGGTGTTCGAAAAGCCCGCGGCGCCCGCGCCTGGAGGGGCACCCGATGTACTTGTCGCCCCTGCGAATCCGACCGCGTTGGGGTCCGTGCGGTTGATTGTGCCGCTCAGGGAAACGGTATTCCATGGCGTCGCCGCGCCACCGGCGCTAGGTGTCGCCATCATGTTGCTCAGTGTGCCGTTGACATTGTTATTTGCGAAATTCGTTGTCAGGCTGACGTTGCCGGTCAATGTGCCAGCGGCAATGCTGCCGGATCCCGAAGGCACGAAATAGGCGCCGATGACACCACTGGCGTTGACACCTTGGGTCCCGTTGTAGGTCGCGGTTCCGGTGGTCGGCACGCTGGCCGGTTTGGTGCCGAAACCGTCTACCGTTACGCCGATGTATCCTGTCCCGCCCGAGGCGGGTGAATAGCTCCATACTCCCAGTAAAGTGTAGTTCAGAGTGCCGATGCCCGCCGCAACTTTTCCACCATCCGATGTTGTGGAAGGTGTGCCGTCACCCCGTACATTTGTCGCAGTCAGGGAAATATTGGGAACGCTCAGATCGAACACCGGATAGGTCACGCCATTGGACGTGACGGTCCCACGATAGGTTGCGAGAGACTTCGTTGTATCGATGCCGGACGCGCTGACGGACGTGCTTGTGATCTTCACTGCGGGCCCGGTGATCGCGAACAGATTCCCCACCGGTGGCAGATTGGTCGAAAAATTATAGGACTGTTCGTTCCCCGCCACTTTCGGCGCGTCAGGTGTCCCAATTGTGATTTGTGCCGGCGTGGTCGTTCCAGTGTTGCCCGTTTGCGTGGGCGTGCTCGTCGTCGTGCTTGGCTGACCACCACCGCCGCCGCCGCCGCAAGCTGCCAAAGCCAGAAGACAAACCGATGCCGCGAGCCGATCAGCCCGCCAGGAGATAACCATGGCGTTCCCTTACTTATATGTCTCGTTCGGGATGCATGGAATTTCCCAGCCCCATGCACGAACAGCGTCATGATTAGGGAAGAGCCATCTTCGAAGCAAGAACGCAAAGGACCGCATCAGGGACACAAAATCGGGTTTCCAGTGTCAACGTTAAAAGAGCACTGCCTGTGTATCGGATGACAACTTGTCATGCCGTGAGACATGTCAGGTCATGCCGCTTCTTCCGCTAAACCGGCAACGCCGCCGATGTCTTTTCCAGATTGGCCGCGGTGTTGGTCAGCATCTCGGCCAAAGGCCGTTCTTCGCTGTTGATGCAGTAAGCCGCCGCCAGATCGATGGAAGCGATCTGTTCTTGTGTGGCGGAAAGCTTGCCGCACAGGGCAATCACTTTCTTGCCCTTGGCGCGCGCGCACAGTCCCTGGATCAATTTCCCTTGCGTGCTTTGGCCGTCGAGATGGCCTTCACCGGTGATGATCAGGTCGGCGCCGCGGGCGGCCGCGTCGAAGCCGGTCAGGTCCAGCACGATCTCGATACCGCGCCGAAGCTGTGCGCCCAGGAAAGCCACAGCACCGTAGCCCAAACCACCGGCGGCGCCGGCGCCGGGCGCGGCGGCAACATCGCTGCCGAGCGTGGCTTTCACCAGTGAGGCCAGATGCTGCAATCCGTCATCCAATTCCCCCAGCACCGCATCGGTGCCGCCTTTCTGGCGGCCATAGATCCAGGCGGCGCCATTGGGACCGTGCAGGGGATTGGTGACGTCGCACAGGACTTCCATGCTGTCGAAGGGCATGGGTGCCGGTTCAAGACGTGCAATGTTTTTCAGATGACCGCCATCCGGCGGCAGGTCCTTTCCCGATCCATCCAGAAAGCGCCATCCCAGCGCCGCCGCGGCGCCGATGCCGGCATCATTGGTGGCGCTGCCGCCGATGGCCAGGATGGCGCGCTTCGCGCCGCGTGCCTTGGCGTCGGCCAGCAACTGGCCGGTGCCGAAGGTCGAGGTCTTGCGGGGATCGCGCTCGGCCAGGGTGAGCCGCTGCAACCCGCTGGCTTCCGCCATTTCCACCACGCAGGTCTTGCGGTCGGCGGAGAGGCCGTAGCGGCCTCGGATGGGACGTCCCAGCGGATCGGCGACGGTCTTTTCCATCCATTCCAAACCCAGCGGCGCCTGCAGCACATCCAGCAGGCCTTCGCCGCCGTCCGACAGCGGCATTTCGGTGATCACGGCATCGGGACGGCTTGTCTTGAGACCGCGCGCGATGGCACGGCACACCGCGTCGGCGGGGAGGGCGTCCTTGAAGGAATCGCAGGCGATCAGAATGTTCATGGCGCCGTTATAGAGGCCTGGCTCAGCCCATGAAACCGCCCTGTGCCAGATAGGCGATTTCCTCCGGGGTCGAAATGCGTCCCAGCACGGCGTTGCGGTGGGGAAAGCGGCCAAAGCGCGCAATCAGCCGCTGGTGCAGCAAGGCATAGTCCAACTCCGTATGCCTGTCGGTCTCCCGCGCCAGGTCTTCAAACAGGGCGACGGCGCGCGCCTGGGAAGACGGGTCCTCATGATGCTCGAATGGCAGATAGAAGAAGCATCGCAGCAGGGGCTCCGTCTCCCTGTCGAAACCGTGGGCGATGGCCCGGTCCGCCGCGTTGCGCGCCAAATCGTCGGTGGCGAAAGCCAGCGCGCTATGGCGATAGAGATTGCGCGAGAACTGGTCAGTGATCAGGATCAACGCCAGCGCCGAGGGCGCCTCATTCTCCCAGGAGGCCAAAAGCCCGCGCGCCGCTCGGCCGTGCAGCTCCGCGAAACGATCGCGAATGGCGGTATCGAAAGCGGCATCGGCGCTGAACCAGCGCTCCCACCCGGCTTCGCGCCAGAAGGCAATGACGTCACCCGGTTCAATGGCGCTTGAAATACTGGACCTCACGCTCGTGTTTTTCGGCCGCGGCGCGGCTGTTGAAGGTGCCCAGGTTCTTGCGCTTGCCGGTCCTGGGGTCTTTCTTGCGGGAATAGAGCCGGTACTTGCCGGACGCCAGTTTGCGGATCATGGACCTGTCCTTTCTGTAAACTCGAAACGGTTTGCGCTAGTGTCGTGGTTCCGAAGTTCGCAACCCCCTGGATATCGGGCACGAAGCGAACTTCGGAACCAAAACGACACTAGAGTCAATGAATTGCTAGTGTCTTTCGATTCCGAAATTCGCCTGGAGCCCGATATAGAGATCATGCGAATTTCGGGATCGAGACACTAGAGGCCGTTCCTGCTTTGATGGGGTCATGAATTTCCGCAGCGCAGCGATTCTGCTCACCCTTGGGGCCGTCACCATTCTTTTGGGCGCCCAAACCCCGTTGGATCGCAACTTCAAGGAATGCCCCGAATGTCCGGAGATGGTGGGCATCGCGGCCGGAAAATTCCTGATGGGCAGCCCGGCGCATGAACCGGGACGTTTCGACTCCGAAGGCCCGCAGCATGTGGTGACGATCAAGGCTTTTGCCCTGGCCAAATATCCGGTCACCAGTGAGGAATTCCTCACCTTCCTCAATGTCACCGGCTACCAGCCCCAGCCTTGCAATCCTTTGCTGGGCCTGGGCTGGCGGCAGCTTCATCGCGGCCAGGCGGCCACGCCCACCGATGTCGAACCGCCACGCTGGCCGGCGGTCTGCCTGGACTGGAAAGACGCGGAGGCTTTCATCGCCTGGATCAATGCCCGCGCCCGCGCCGCCCACCCTACCATCGGCAATCGCAATCCCTATCGCCTGCCCAGTGAGGCGGAATGGGAATATGCCGCCCGCGCCGGCACCCATACGGCGCGCTGGTGGGGCGAGGAGATCGGCGGCGGCCATGCCAACTGCAATGGCTGCGGCAGCCAGTGGGACAACAAGCTGCTGGGACCGGTCGACGCTTTTGAGGTCAACGGCTTCGGCCTGTCGGGCATGCTGGGCAATGCCTGGGAATGGACGGCGGATTGCTGGCATCCCAGCTATGTCGGCGCACCCGCCGATGGCCGCGCTTGGACGGATTCATTCTGCATCCGGCATGCGATCCGCGGCGGCGCCTGGAACAATGTGCCGATCTTTGTGCGCAGTGCGGCGCGGGTGGGCGCGTCGGAAGATGGCGCCGACCAGGACTATGATTATTCCACTTTGACCGGCTTCCGCATTGCGCGGGATTTACCGTGACGACCTGCAACCGGGTTTAAATGTCCGGTTTGCGCCAATAGCGGACATGCACGAAGGCGCGGCTTCCCGCAAATCACGTCAGCCGTCCAGATCCTGCACAAAGGAAGCAACTAAGTGCCCTTGGCGTATCACGGCGCAGCGTTAGCCATAGGTGAGGTCGGTGCTCTGCCCGACTTCGATAATATATCCGTCAGGATCGCGGATGTAGCAGCGCGTCTCGCCGTATTTGGGGATCGGTTCCGTGATGAACTCTGCCCCTCGACTCTTCCATAATTCGTAGCACGCTTGAATATCCACAACGCGGAAATTCATGAAGCTGTTTATGTGGTTCGGGTCGGGGACGCTGAGCGTTACCGTCGGCTTATCAGGAGTTGGTCCACCTCCAACGTTCAAAATCATCCAGATATTCGCAAGTTGGAGATATGCAGGCGCGTTGCCGTCGCCCAGGGTCAGAATGCGAGCGCCGAAGATCTTTTCGTAGTATCGGGCCGACCGCTCAATATCGGCGACTGTGAGAAAATGCGCGATGCTGATCCCCTCTCTCGGGGGCATCTCATAACTCTTCTGATCGATTTGTACGCCGCTCATTGACGACCTCCAATTCCGATAACATCGAGATCTGGCGGGTGTGCGTCCATGGTATATAACGGGTGCAAAAATTTCGCTATGGTAAGCATTTGGGTTGTAAATCGAGGAGGGTTCGGGTTTCGCCGTAGTGACGAAAGAAAGAACAAGAAGCTCAAACTCTCCTCGAATATTCATTGCCAAGGTCCCGCTCGAAGCAGCGGCCCTGGCAGTGGGGCAAGATCAGGTGTCAAAAGCTTCACAATTTTGGAGCGTCATCAGGAATGTCCGCTCTGGATGAGAAGTGGACTCTTACGGTCAACGCAGCACGGCCTTCGGATCCAGATCGATCGTCAAGGTCTGTGTCTTCTGAAAGTGCACACCGGGAATCTGGATGGGTGAGGCGAGCAGCGCCGCATCGCGCGCCGACAGCGCCATCTCGTGAAAGATCTTGTCCACATGGAAGCGCTGCTGGTCGACAATCGCGACATCGTCGATCATCCCGCTTTTGAGCAGCCGGATGCGGAGCAGGACCGGCATGTTGCGGGCGCCCGGCGTGGAAAGGTCGGGCAGCCAGCGCCGTAAAATCTGTGCCCGGATGAAATCCTTGAGCGCGTAATTGCCTTCGCCGCTGTCATCCCCAATGCCGCCCCCGGGCGCGGCACTGTTGTCGGCGTTGGGCAGGGCGGCATCGGGCGTCTTCAACTGCGCCAGCGCCCGCAGGCGGGCGGACAGCTCGTCCTCCGGTTCCTTGGTCCCTTTGGGATTGGTGCCTTCCGGCACCGGAGCGCTTTCCGGATGGGGGCGGGCGATTTGCAGCCTGGTGGCGGGGGCGGTGGAGACGGCTTGTCCGGCGCCCCCGCCGATCACCAGGTCCACCGGCAGGGCGCGCAAGGATGTCTGGGTGATGACCGGCCGGTTGTGGAGATACCCAATGGCCAGCAGCAGGAGCATCCCATGCAGCAGCAGGGACAGAAGGACACCCGGTCTTTTTCCCGTCCGGTCCGGATGTGATGGGATCGGCAAAGCCTGCATGGGGCTACTCTATTAATTAACGCCCCGCTGCGCTATTGGAGCGACATGAAGATCAGGCTGCATCAGGGCGACCTGCCCGACGGACTTAACTTGGGGCCGCTGGTCGCCATCGATACCGAAACCCTGGGCCTTATTCCGCAGCGCGACCGGCTGTGCCTGGCCCAACTCTCGGCCGGGGACGGGGTGTGCCACGCGGTCCAGTTCGCGGCCGGCCAATATGCCGCCCCCAATCTCAAGCGGCTGCTGACCGACTCCAGCGTGACCAAGCTGTTTCACTTCGCCCGCTTCGATGTCGCGGTTTTCCGCCAATATCTGGGCGTGGACTGCAAGCCCATCTATTGCACCAAGATCGCGTCCAAGCTGGTGCGCACCTATACGGACAAGCATGGGCTCAAGGATCTGGTACGCGAATTGTTGAATGTCGATCTTTCCAAGGAGCAGCAATCCTCGGATTGGGGCGCCAGGGAGCTGAGTGAACGCCAGCTTGCCTATGCGGCCAACGACGTCGCCTATCTGCATCAGCTCAAGACGGCGCTGGATCAGATGCTGGCGCGCGAAGGGCGCACCGCATTGGCGCAGGCCTGTTTCGATTTCCTTCCCACCCGCGCGAGGCTAGACCTTGCCGGCTGGGACGAAGTGGACATCTTCGCGCATTGAGGGCTTTGCCGGACGACAGACAGGAAAATCTGGCATCCCGCCCTTCAAAGGCTGCCGTCCGATGTTCCTCCCCCAACCTGAGCCATCAGACGTTTCCCTATCGGGATGGTGTCTGCACGCCGCGACAGCCAGATGCTGGGCCTTTCAAGGCCAAACCATGTGAGCCAGGCGACGCAAAATACCACTGGAAGGCAAAGGATGCCGCCCCACGGACCAAGCAGCTTCACGAAAACAGTCAAGACCAGGAAATGCGAGAGATACAGGCTATAGGAGATTTTACCCAGCCATTGGGGAATTGCGGATTCCAGCCAGCCGTTGCGCACCACTTTCCGCGAGAAGTAAGCGCCCGCGATAAAGAACGCCAAAACGATGATAGGTGCATAAAATAAGCCGGCACAAAGCATCAAAAGCATGGCGAGGGCCGCCCGATAGACTGTCGAAGTGCCAGCCCAGACGATCAAGGGCATGAACGGCATGGCCCATGCTTCCAGCACCAACGACCAGGTCGGTGGATTGACGGTGCTTGGATCTCTGGGATCGATGTAGGGATACCAGAAGAATTGCGTCCACTGAGGATGCCGGCCCGCGATAATGAAACCCACGGCAAGAGATGCGGCATAAACGGGCCAAAGCCTGAGGAAGCGCCGCAACAGGAAGTGAACCAGGTCGCCTTGCCAGGCGCGGGTCAATACATAGCCCGACATCACAAAGAACAGGCAAACGGCGACATGCGATGGAATAAGCAAAAAGGTGATGCCGAATGGCTTGCAAACGTGCCCGGCCAGGACAACCACGGCCAGGATACCGCGCAACCCGTCGAGCGCCGCCACACGCTGGCGGCCGAAATTCGCGCGGTTTGGATTCACCAACGATGATGCCCCTGAAGCCGTAATCAGGCTCCATCCCATCGCACCCCCCATAGGTGTGAAAGTGCAGCATGGGACGCGAGGCAAGCCGAGGCAAGGCCGCCCAGAAACAACGTTAATCTCCGTCGCCTTCCTGTCGAACTAGACCACGCAAGACCGGTGTCCTATGCCAACGGGCATCGAGTCATTGGGCCAAGGGCCCGGGGAAATCAAATGGCGCCGGATTCGATGCCGGCGCGCGAGGGATACACACTTGTTATTCCAGGGGCGTGGTGACTGGGTCAGCTTTCACGGTGTGGCAATGGTTCATTGCCAACCTTGCCCCTCGCTTGCGGTTGCCCCCGTTTCGGGCGAAACTGGCACGAAATTCGCTTAACGGCGCCGTAACCTGCCGCCGCTAAGCTAAAATAAGAAAACAAACTTTAAAAATCAAAGGCTTACATGGCGATCGCCAAGGCATCCCTGCAAAGCGTCTCCGGCGCACCCGGTGACCTGGCGGCTGCCCGCAGGGTTCTGTCCACCGCCAGCCAGGCGCTGATCACCCTGGCGGATTCCCTGGACGGCGACTTCACCCGCGCCGTGGGCCTGATGCTCGCGGCCAAAGGAAGGGTGATTGTCAGCGGCATGGGCAAGTCCGGCCATGTCGCCCGCAAGATCGCCGCCACTTTCTCTTCCACCGGCACGCCGGCCTATTTCGTCCATCCCGCCGAAGCCTCTCATGGGGACATGGGTGCCATCACGCCGCAGGACGTGCTGCTGCTTTTGTCCAAGGGCGGCGAGACGGGCGAACTGTCCGACCTTCTCACCTATGCCAAGCGCTTCGGCATTCCTTTGATCGCGATGGCCTGCAACGGTGATTCCACATTGGCCAAGTCCGCCGATGTGGCGCTGCTGCTGCCCGATGCGCCGGAGTCCTGTGCCATCGGCATGGCGCCAACCACGTCCACCACCATGATGATGGCGCTGGGCGACGCGCTGGCGGTGGCGCTGATGGAGCGCAAAGGTTTTTCCGCCGACCAGTATCGCGATTTCCATCCCGGCGGCAGCCTGGGAAAAGCCCTGATCCGCGTCTCCGACCTGATGCATAGCGGCGAGGATGTGCCGCTGGCGCGCGAAAATACCGGTATGCGGGATGTGCTGCTGACCATGGCGTCGGGACGGTTGGGCTGTGTCGGCATCATCGACGATGCGGGCGCTCTGATCGGCATCGTCACCGATGGCGATATCCGCCGCCATGCGCTCGGTAATTCAGATGGGGGCATTGAAAACCGCAAAGCCGCCGAGGTGATGACCCCCAATCCCAAGATCGCCCGGCCCGGCCAGCTGGCGGCCGAGGCTTTGGCACTGATGACGGAAAAGAAGATCACCCAACTGTTCGTGTTGGCGGAAGCCGATTTGAAACCCCTGGGCGTCATCCATATCCATGACTGCCTGCGAGCGGGAATTGCATGAGCATGGCGGCTGAACCAAATCCTCAAAGAGCGGGTTATGACTGGTCGGCGCGGGTACGCACCACCACCGGCGAGGCGGTGCGCTATTCCCGCTTTGTCGCGCTGATGAAGCGGCTGTTGTCGCTGGGCGCCTTTTTGATCATCGCCGCGGTGCTGGCCTTCTTCTTTGTCCAGCGCATGCCGCGCCAGTTG
>Ga0157379_10006590_pt1 | contig 10024 bp, 6 predicted proteins | sample S25metaG_FD_121802 | JGI IMG/M metagenome (GOLD analysis project Ga0157379, IMG submission 121802) | Switchgrass rhizosphere microbial communities from Kellogg Biological Station, Michigan, USA - S2-5 metaG | ecosystem: Host-associated > Plants > Roots > Rhizosphere > Soil | place: USA: Michigan...
ATCGGCGCGCTGACTGGCCGCATCACGCCGTAGCCGACACGCGCGATCGTCATCGTCGAGATGCAGGAGAAGGTCGAGGGCGACGTCGTTGCGCAGGCCATCGCCCGCTACCGCGCCAGGGCGGCCGACTACGCGAAGCAGTTCGGCTACAGCGGCTACGTGATCCGCGAGGTGAACGTCAACAGCGCCGAGCCGCAGGGCTACGCACCGGTGCCGATGATGCGGGCGAAGGTGATGTCGGCGTCGGCCGACGAGGCGCTGCCGGTCGAGGCCGGCAAAGCCACGTTGACGGCCAGCGTGAACGGCACGGTGCAGATGACGAAGTGACGGTGTTGCTACAGTCGTTGCCAGAAGGGACAACGACCATGAGCGAACCGCGCCTGGACTTCGTGCAATGCCTCGGTGCCCGCGGCCTGCACCGCATGGCGTACTGGGAGTGGGGTGACGCCGCGAACCCGCGCGTGCTGCTGTGCGTGCACGGCCTCGCGCGCCAGGCGCGCGACTTCGACACGCTCGCGCAGAGCTTGTCGGCGCACTACCGCGTCGTCTGTCCGGACGTGGTGGGGCGCGGACACTCCGACTGGCTGGCCGATCCGACGGGCTACCAGCTCCCGGCCTATGTCGCCGACATGGTCACGTTGCTGGCACGCCTGCGCGCCGACGAGGTCCATTGGGTCGGCACCTCGATGGGCGGGCTGATCGGCCTCGGCCTCGCATCGCTGCCGAACACGCCGTTGCGCAAACTGGTGCTCAACGACGTCGGGCCCACGATCCAGGCCGAGTCGCTGCAGCGCATCGGCAGCTACCTCGGCCAGCCGGGACATTGGGGCAGCGAAGAGGAGGCCGCCGATTACCTGCTGACGATCTCGCAGGGTTTCGGCCCGCACACGCGCGCGCAATGGCTGGCGCTGACGCGGCCGATGCTCAAGCCCGACGGTGCCGGCTTCAAGCTGCACTACGACCCCGCCATCGCCGTGCCGTTCCGAGCCGTCACGCCGCAGATCGCTCAGGCCGGCGAAGCGATGCTCTGGCAGGGCTATGACGCGATCCGCTGCCCGACGCTGCTGCTGCGCGGCGCGCAGTCCGACCTGCTGGCGCCGGCGACGGCGCAGGCGATGACGCAGCGCGGTCCGAAGGCGACGCTGCACGAGTTCGCCGGCGTCGGCCATGCACCGACGCTGGTCGCGCCGGAGCAGGTGCAGGTGGTGCGGGAGTTCCTGCTCGCACCATGAAGACCGGCCTGCTGGACGCCCGCGACGAGGCGGCGCCCATCGTTCAGCTGGTCGAGGCGCCGCAGCCGATTGCCGGCGAAAGCGACCTGGCGCAGGTGGCGCGTGCGCACGCGTTTGCCGAGCCGCTGCTGGCCGGGCGCCCGCTCGACACCGGCGAGGACGCGCTGGCGCACGCCGACGGCGTGGCCGCCATCCTGCAGGGCATCGGCGCCGCGCCGTCGATGCGCGCGGCAGCCTACCTGGTCCACGCGGGCGACTATCTGAACAAACCCGAGGAGGTGGTTTCGAAGGCCTTCGGCCCTTCGTTCGCGAGCCTGGTGACGCACACGCGCAAGCTGGTGCAGATCCAGCGTGCGGCGCGTGAGGCGCAGGTGGGCGCCGAGCAGCGCGCCGAGCAGACCGAACGTGTGCGCAAGATGCTGCTCGCCTTCTCGCGCGACCTGCGCGTGGTGCTGCTGCGCCTGGCCTCGCGGCTGCAGACGCTGCGCTGGTACGCGGCGAGCAAGCAGCCGTGCCCGGCGCCGCTGGCCGCCGAATCGATGCAGGTGTTCGCGCCGCTCGCGAACCGGCTCGGCATCTGGCAGATCAAGTGGGAGATCGAGGACCTGGCGTTCCGCTTTCTCGAGCCGGAGCACTACCGGCAGGTGGCCAGCCTGCTCGACGAGAAACGTGTCGAGCGCGAGCAGCGTGTCGAGGGCTTCCGGCAGCAGCTCAGCGCAGACCTGGCGCATCACGGCTTGAAGGCCGAGGTGCAGGGCCGGCCGAAGCACCTGTACAGCATCTGGAAAAAGATGCGCGGCAAGGGCCTGGATTTCGCGCGCGTGTTCGACGTGCGGGCGATGCGTGTGATCGTCGCCGACGTGCCGGCCTGCTACGCGGTGCTCGGCCGGGTGCACGAGCTCTACAGCGTGGTGCCCGACGAGTTCGACGACTACATCGCCAAGCCGAAGCCGAACGGCTACCAGTCGCTGCACACGGTGGTGCTCGACGACGAGGGCCGTGCGGTGGAGGTGCAGATCCGCACGCGTGCGATGCACGAGCATGCCGAGCACGGGGTGGCCGCGCACTGGGCCTACAAGGAAGCGGGCGCGAAGGGATACGCCGGCGTGAGCGCCGGTGGCGACTTCGATGCGCAGGTGGCCGAGGCGCGCAAGGCGGTGCTGCGCCAGTTGCTCGCCTGGGAGCGCGACTTCGTCGAGCAGGGTGCGCCCAGCGGCGCCGGCGTGTTCGACGACCGCATCTACGTCTTCACGCCGCAGGCCGCCGTGGTCGAACTGCCTGCCGGGGCCACGCCGATCGACTTCGCCTACACCGTGCACACCGACCTGGGGCATCGCTGCCGCGGCGCCAAGGTCGACGGTGTGATGGTGCCGTTGAACACCGCGCTGCACAGCGGCCAGACCGTCGAAGTGACGGCGATCAAGGAGGGTGGGCCCTCGCTCGACTGGCTGAACGCGGAGCTCGGCTACCTGCAGAGCTCACGTGCGAAAGCCAAGGTACGCGCCTGGTTCAATGCGCTCGCGCAGCGCGACACCATCGCGCGTGGCCGCGAGGCGGTCGAGAAGCTGCTGCAGCGCGAGGGCCGCACCGCGATGAAGCTGGACGATCTCGCGGCGCAGCTGGGTTTCCGCGAGGCCGACGCGCTGTTCGAGGTGGTGGGCAAGGACGAGTTCTCGCTGCGCAACATCGAGAGCCTGCTGCGCCCCGCCGAACCGCCGCGCACGCCCGATGAGGCGATCGCCGCGAAGCGGGCTCGCCCCGATGGCGAAGCGCCGAAGGGCGGCGTGCTGGTGGTCGGCGTGGAATCGCTGCTGACCAGCCTCGCGCGCTGCTGCCGCCCGGCGCCGCCGGATGCGATCGGCGGCTACGTGACACGCGGGCGCGGCGTGGGGATCCACCGCGGCGACTGCAGCAACTTTCGCCAGATGGCCACGCGCCAGCCCGAGCGTGTGATCGCGGTGGCCTGGGGCATGCCGCGCGGCGACCGGGCGGTGCTCTACCCGGTCGACGTGATCGTGGAAGCGTCCGACCGTCAAGGGCTGCTGCGGGACATCTCCGAAGTGTTCGCGAAGGAGAAGATGAACGTGACCGGCGTGAAGACACAGAGCCTGAAGGACTCGCGCGGCGGCACCGCGTGGATGACCTTCACCGTCGAGGTCGCCGACTCCGCACGCCTGGCACAGGTGTTGGGCGCAGTCGCGCGGATCGGGGGGGTGCGCAGCGCTCGGCGCAGGTGAGTGGCGGGCCCGCCCTGATATACTCCAAGGCTTTCGCAGGCGCGTAGCTCAGCTGGTTAGAGCACCACCTTGACATGGTGGGGGTCGTTGGTTCGAGTCCAATCGCGCCTACCAACATTGAAGCCGCCAAGTTCTTGTCCGACGAGAACTTGGCGGCTTTTCCATTTGCCCGACCGGCGCATTGCACGCCTTCAGAGCGGGGTGGTCCGCAGCGCTGCGATCTGCGCCGCCGAGAGTGCCTGGTTGTAGACGCGCAGTTCGTCGATGAGGCCGCTGAAGGGGTTGGCGCTGCCCTGGTTGCCGATGGTGACGATGTGGGCGGGGTTGTCGGCCTCCAGGTTCTTGGTGGCGGTGGTGCGCAGCGTGCCGTCCATGTAGATCTGGGCGGTGTTTGTCGAGCGCGTGAAGACCACGGCGTAGTGGTGCCAGTTGGTGTCGTTCACGGTGACGGAGAGCGTGTCGCCGGTGACGAAGGAGCCGAAGCTCAGGCGATTGCCTGCGAAGTAGAACTCCTTGCAGCCGCTTTGCCAGGCGGTGGCGTGGCACTTGCTGAACAGATGGCGCTGAGTGGTGCCGCCCAGCGCATTGCGCTTGGCCCACAGCATGATCGTGAAGTTCGAGCCGCCCAGGTCCAGCGTGCCCGGGTTGGCCAGCGTCACGGCATTGTTGGTGCCGTTGAAGCTCAGGGCGTTGCCGTACTGGCCGGTCACCCAGGCCGGCGCGTTGACCAGGGTGGCCGTGTGAGCGTTGCCGCTGAGGTCGGCCGAACTCGTGCCCGAGCCCTCGTTGAAGCCCAGCGCAGCCACCAGCCCGCTGGGCACCGTGTTGGCGACGGTCACCCCGACAACTGCGGAGGTGGTCTGGTTGCCCGCCGCATCACGCGCTCGTGCGCTCAGGCTGTGGGCACCGTTGCTGGCGGTGGTGCTGTTCCAGCTCACGCTGAACGGCGCGGCCGTGACCTCTGCGCCCAGGTTCGCGCCGTCGAGCAGGAACTGCACACCGGCCACGCCGACGTTGTCGCTGGCCGTGGCGTTGACGCTGACGCTGCCACTGACCGTGGCACCGGCCGCGGGCGCACTCAGGCTCACCGTGGGTGGCGTGGTGTCGGGGGCGGCCACCGCGAAGGCGATCGTCAGGTCGCTGGTGTTCGCATTGCCTGCCGTGTCCTGGCAGCGCACGTAGTAGGCGTAACTCTGCCCGTTGGACAGGCCGCTGACCACGCTGCTGTGGCTGGTGCCGCCGGTGGAGGCGAAGGTGTTGGCCATCGCTGCGTAGGGTGTGCCTGCCACGCTCGCGTAGCGGCAGCTGGCGTTCTCGTTGCTGCTCAGCGTGAGCGTCGCCTGCGTCGTCCCCACCGGCAGTACCCCGCTGGGCAAACCGTTGCTCAGCACCGGCGCTGTCGTGTCCGAGAACGGCACCATCGCGCTTTGCATCAGGATGAGAATCTCCCCCGCGTTGACGGCGCGCGGAAAGAACTGCGCCTCGTCGATGAGGCCGCTGAACGGGTTGGCCCCGCCCTGGTTGCCGATGGTGAAAACGTGCGAGGGACCGTCCGCCTCCAGCACCTTGGCGGCGGAAGCCATCTGTGCACCGTCCACGTAGATCTGCACCGTGTTCGTCGAGCGGGTGAACACGACGGCCACGTGGTGCCAGCTGGTATCGGTGATCGCGACGGATGACGTGTCTCCCGTGGTGTACGAGCCGAAGTTCAGGATGTTGCCCTCGGAAAAATAGAGCTCCTTGCAGCCCGACGCCCAGGCCGTCGCATCGCACTTGCTGAAGATGTGGCGCTGGCGGCCGCCGAAGCTGTCGCGCTTGATCCAGGCCATCAGGCTGAAGTCCCCGCTCCCCAGGTTGATCGTCGCAGGCTGCGCAACACGCACCGCGTCGTCGATGCCGTCGAACGAAAGCGCGTTGCCGAACTTGCCCGCAGTGGTCCAGGACGTGCCGTTGAGCAAGGTGGCCGTGTGGCCGTTGCCGGACACGTCCGCTGAGGTCGTGCCGCTGCCTTCGCTGAATGCGAACGCAGCACCCGGCGCCGCCAGGGGGTTGTAGACCGGCAGCGTGATCTGCTTGGTGTCCGACACGCCGTTGCTGTCCGTTGCCTTGAGGATCAGCTCGTAGGCGTAAACGCCGGATGGATCATGGTTGTCGACCACGAAACTGCCGGAATTTCCGGTGCTCTCGGCGACGACGTGAACGTGGGTGTTGTGATGCAGCAGGATCGTCCACGACAGCGCCGCAGGTGGCAGCACACCGTCCTCCGGGTCGGTGCCGGAGCCCTGGAAGCTGACCGTGGCGCCGATCGCCAGCTGGGTGCCGTTGGCCGGCGACAAGATCTGCGCCGTGGGCGGGCGTGTGCCGACCGTCACCGGAATCACCGCCGTGCTCGACAGGCCGGCGCTGCTGGTCACGGTCAGCGAGACCTGCAGCGTCGTCACGCCGGTGGTGGTGTAGGTGTGGCTCGGGTTCGCCTCGGTGGAAGTGGCACCGTCGCCGAAATCCCAGCGATAGTTCAGCAGGAAACCCTGGGGATCGCTCGAGCCCGCGCTCGAGAACGCAACAGTCAGAGGCGAGAGGCCGGCCGACGGGTTGGCCGCCGCGGCCGCCGTGGGCGGCGTGTTGCCGCCGGTGCCCGCGGTATTGTTGATGCGGCCGATGATGCCGGTGGTGATCTCGACGTAGTAGAGATAGCCGTCCGGGCCGAGTTCGAGATGGACCAGCCCGCCCTCGGCGGTGCCGGTGCCGCTGGCGAAGGGCACCATCGCCTGGAAGTCGCCGTTGGCATCCAGGACGATGCGCCGGATCCAGCGCGCTGCGTAGTCGGCGATGAACAGGCTCAGGACATACTGCGCGGGGTACTTGCTGCCTTGGTAGAACGGCCCGCCGATGATGGTGGAGCCGCCCGAGGAATCGTGCGAATAGGTGTAGAGCGGCGTGCGCGTCGAACCGAAGGGCACGGCCGCGCAATCGACCGGGAACGTGGCCTGATAGAGAGGCTGCTGCCCCGCGCCTTCGTAGCAGGGCCAGCCGAAGTCGGAACCGGCCACCCCCTTGTCGACTTCCTCCCAGAGATCCAGCCCGACATCGCCGATGTAGGGAAGCCGGGTGATGGGGTGCAGCGTGTAGCGGTAAGGATTGCGCAGGCCGTAGGCCCAGATCTTGGACCGGACCGAGTTGGTTCCGTCGTAGAACGGGTTGTCGGTGGGGGCCGTGCCGTCCGGGTTGACGCGCATCAGCTTGCCGGAAAAGCTGTTCAGGTTCTGCGAGCGCAGTGCGTGTGCATCCGCACCGCCGAAGTTCGACGCATCGCCACTGCCCAGCCAGAGCTTTCCGTCGGCGCCGAAGCGCACCGTCCCGATTGAATGGGACAGGCCTTCCGAGGGGATGCAGTTCACGTTGGGCGCGGGGTCGGGGCATGGCACCGTGCCGGTGCTGCCGACGAGCACCACTTCGCTTCCCGCCAGTGCGACGTCGAGGTTGGACGGGTTGCTGGTGACCCGCGTCAGCACCGACACCTTGGGCCCGGTCGATCCCGGATCGTTGCCCTCCTCATAGGTGTAGAGCAGGTAGACGTAGCCGTTCTGGGCATAGTTGCCGTCGACGGCCAGACCGAGGAGGCCGCGGTCGCCCGCCGAGTTGACTCGCGACGAGATGTCGATGAAAGGCGTCGACAGCAGGGTGCCGTTCTTGAAGACGCGCACCGTGCCGTTCTTGGTCCAGATGAGCATCCGGCCATCGGGGGTCCAGGTCAGACCCACCGGCGTGTATGCCGGCAGTGTCGCCACCGTCTCGGTGAAGAAGGTCGGGTCCGTGAAGGTCCAGGGGGCGCCGGGGGCCGCTGCCGCCTTCTTCACCGACCCTGCGCCCCGGCTGACAGGTTGCGGACTGTCGCCACCGCCACACGACAGCAGGGCCGCTGCGAAGACGGCACACACCAGCCGAAGCGGCAGTCGCCGAAGGAGAGCGAGTCCGACGCGCATACGAGCCTCCCCACGCGCATTCCGTTTGTGAGGGAAGGGGGCGCAACGCCTGCCGCCGCTCCTTCCCACCGGGTGTTTTGAACACTCCGACACGGATGTTCTCACGCGCAACGCGCCGTGAAAACCCCTGCCGGCAGGTGTGGCTCGGCGCTGATGACGGGCCCATCGACAGGGCGCGATTTCAGGCGGGAAAACCCCTCACGGGGCGCAGAACGTCGATCACTAGAATGCCCCAGTCCCGCCGGGCGGGTTCACGAGGAGTTTTCTGCATGGTCACTCGCCGTACTGCCAAGACATCGCCGGAGACGCCTGCGACGGTGGGCGGGGGCGACACGGCCGACGTGCGCGTGCTGAAGAAGTACCCGAACCGGCGCCTCTACGACACCCAGACCAGCAGCTACATCACGCTGGCTGACGTGAAGCAGATGGTGATGACGGCGCAGATCTTTGTCGTGCGCGACGCCAAGAGCGGCGAGGACCTGACACGCAGCATCCTTCTGCAGATCATCCTCGAGGAGGAGACCGGCGGCGTGCCGATCTTCAGCACCCAGATGCTGTCGCAGATCATCCGCTTCTATGGCCACGCGATGCAGGGCATGATGGGTTCGTACCTCGAGAAGAACCTGCAGACCTTCACCGACATCCAGCTGCGCCTGGCCGAGCAGAGCAAGGGCCTGTACGACCCGAAGGCGATGAGCCCGGAACTGTGGGCGCAGTTCCTGCAAGGGCAGGCGCCGGTGGTGCAGGGCCTGATGGGCAACTACCTCGAGCAGTCGAAGACGATGTTCCTGCAGATGCAGGAGCAGATGGCCAAGCAGGCCGAGACGCTGTTCCCGGGTATCGCAGGTCTGGCCACGCCGAAGCGCTAGGCGGCGCCCGCTGCCGCGATCGGCGAAAATCGCGGCATGACCCAAGACACATTGAGCCCGGCGGCGGCGCCGAAGATCGGCTTCGTCTCGCTCGGCTGCCCGAAGGCGCTGACCGACTCCGAGCTGATCCTCACCCAGCTGCGCGCCGAGGGCTACGAGACCTCGAAGACCTTCGCCGGAGCCGATCTGGTGATCGTCAACACCTGCGGCTTCATCGACGATGCGGTGAAGGAGAGCCTGGACACGATCGGCGAAGCGCTGGCCGACAACGGCAGGGTGATCGTCACCGGCTGCCTGGGCGCCAAGGCCGGCGAGGGCGGCGGCAACCTGGTGCGCCAGATGCACCCGAGCGTGCTGGCCGTCACCGGTCCGCACGCCACGCAGGAGGTGATGGACGCGGTGCATTTGCACGTGCCCAAGCCGCACGATCCGTTCGTCGACCTGGTGCCGGCGCAGGGCATCAAGCTGACGCCGAAGCACTACGCCTACCTCAAGATCAGTGAGGGCTGCAACCACCGCTGCTCGTTCTGCATCATCCCGAGCATGCGCGGCGACCTGGTCTCGCGCCCGATCGGCGACGTGCTCGGCGAAGCGCAGCGCCTGTTCGAATCCGGGGTGAAGGAACTGCTCGTCATCAGCCAGGACACCAGCGCCTACGGCGTCGACGTGAAGTACCGCACCGGCTTCTGGGATGGCAAGCCCGTGAAGACGCGCATGGCCGACCTGTGCGTGCAGCTTGCCGAACTCGCAGCCCGGCACGGCGCCTGGGTTCGGCTGCACTATGTCTACCCGTACCCGCATGTCGACGAGATCCTGCCGCTGCTCGCCGGCGGTGGCGTGCTGCCTTACCTGGACGTGCCGTTCCAGCATTCGCACCCCGATGTGCTCAAGCGCATGAAGCGACCCGCCAGCGGCGAGAAGAACCTCGAGCGGTTGCAGCGCTGGCGCGAAGCCTGTCCGGAGCTCGTCGTTCGCAGCACCTTCATCGCCGGCTTTCCAGGCGAGACCGAAGCGGAGTTCGAGCACCTGCTCGATTTCATGCGCGAGGCGCAGATCGACCGCGCCGGCTGCTTCGCTTATTCGCCGGTTCAGGGCGCATCGGCCAACGAACTGCCTGGCATGCTGCCGGCCGAGGTCCGCGAAGAACGGCGTGCGCGTTTCATGGCTGTGGCCGAAGAGGTCTCAGCCAGCAAGCTCGCGGGTCGTGTCGGCGCGACCATGCAGGTGCTCATCGATTCGGCCCCGGCGCTCGGCCGCAAGGGCGGTGTCGGCCGCAGTTATGCCGACGCGCCCGAGATCGACGGCCGTGTGCGCCTGCTCCCGCCCGAGAAGGCCTCGAAGACGTTGAAGGTCGGTGAATTCACCCGCGCGAAGATCGTCGCCGCCGAAGGACACGATCTGGTCGGCCTGCCGGTCTGAGGCGACGATGAGCGACAAGAAGCCCGATCCGGCGACTGCACTGATCCATCATCCGTACAAGCCGCCCGGCGGCTTCGCGGCGCCGCAGGTCGCGGTGCACAAGGGCTCGACGGTGATCTTCCCGACGATGGCGGCGCTGCGTGCGCGCAACTGGAAGTCCAAGGCCGGCTACACCTACGGCCTGCACGGCACACCCACCACGTTCACGCTCGAGGAGCGCATCGCCACGCTGGAAGGTGGCCTGCAGACGCTGCTGGCCCCCAGCGGCCTGGCCGCGATCGCAC
>Ga0157379_10006591_pt1 | contig 10023 bp, 11 predicted proteins | sample S25metaG_FD_121802 | JGI IMG/M metagenome (GOLD analysis project Ga0157379, IMG submission 121802) | Switchgrass rhizosphere microbial communities from Kellogg Biological Station, Michigan, USA - S2-5 metaG | ecosystem: Host-associated > Plants > Roots > Rhizosphere > Soil | place: USA...
GGCGACGGCATCCAGGCCGAGCGCTCGTACTGCGAGGTCTACGAAGAGGGCAATGTGACGAATCAGCTCCGGCACTAAGCACTGACCTAACGTGGGTTACTACGCCTTGGCTGACGCGCGCGCTCGTTGCGCGCGCGTCCAGCGTCCGTAGGCGACGAGCCCTGCCAGCGCTCCAAGGAGCGCTGTGAAGAGGGCGAGAGCGGTAGCTCCATCGATTAGATTGATCACCGTGGCGCCGCTCATGATGATGAGGAGTCCGCCGGCGCCCACTGGCGTCAGCCCGGGCCTAATGCCGGTAACGCCAGGAAGGATCATCCCGATTGCGCCAAGGATTTCGCAAACGCCGATGAATCGGATGAAGCCCACGGAAAGTTGAATTGGACCTGGCGCGGCCACTTGTTGCGCTGACATCATTGCAAACTCGGCGCTGACTCAAGCGATAGAGTATTTCTGTCTCGCTGGCCCTAATTTCGACAACCGCGAGCGGCCGGTCGGTGAACATTTCGTCCAAGCGCTGTGCCTGCTCGAGCGTCCTCGGATATCCGTCGAGAACAAAGCCGTCCGCGGCGTCGGACTCTGCCAGTCGTGTTCTCACGAGCATCGTCATCGTGTTGTCGGGTATAAGTGCGCCCCGAGAGATCGCGGATTCGACCGTTGCGCCGAAGTCGGCGGTGGCTGAAATCTTCCGCCTCAGAATGTCGCCCGTAGAGATGTGCGGCACTCGCAAGTAGGCCGCGAGTCGAGCGGCTTGTGTTCCTTTCCCGGCGCCAGGCGCCCCCAACAGCACGATGTTCATCGTAGCCCTTCCGACTGTCGATGTTAAGCGGAGCTAAACAGCTCGTCAAGCATGAGAGAAGTGAGCGGACCGGACTAGCGAGCGGCTAACAGTTCTTCCGAGATTGCGGAAAAGACATCGTCAACGGAGATTTCGAGTTCGGTGGCCAAAACATAAAGTGACGCGACTGACGGCATCGTCACCCCGCGTTCCACTTGAGAGACGAATGTTGCTGACAACCCTAACCGATGGGCGAGCGCGAATGCTGAGATTCTTATCCTCGCGCGCTTGTTGGGCGCAGTAACGGGACCTTAGGGCAAAAACCTTCTCCGACCGGTAATTGTGCCGGCGAGCGTCATGCTTCTTCATAGTTCGCTGCCCTGAGGAAATGTGAGAGTGTTTAGCTATACTAACCGGGTCGAAATGATCTAAGCTACCGCTGTTTCTGTGTGCTGAACACTCCGGTTCGGGTTTGAGGCAGGAACGAGGCGACATGGAACACCGGTATGCGTCGCGCAGGCATCTATGGACGTCGATGCGCCTTCGGTGACTAGTCTTCCGAAAAAGGCAAATGGAGAGGGGATTCACGTGGGGAAGCTGAGATCACTCACACACGCTGTTCTGGTGGTTGGAGGACTCGCAGCGGCAACAGCGACACCGTTGGCCCAATGGCCGAAGTACACCGCGCCTGGCGTCCCGATGGGCGCTGACGGCAAACCGAACTTGGACGCTCCGCCTCCGCGTCTGGCGAATGGCAAGCCCGATCTCTCAGGAGTCTGGGAGATCGGTCGTGGTCGTGGCGGCGCTGCAGCACCGGGCGCTCCCGGACAACGAGGAGCGGGTCCCGCTGCATCAGCGGCGCAGTCCGCTCCGGCTCGTGGCGGCACGCCTACGGCTGTACCGGCCGTAGGAGGAGCATTCGGGAACATCGGAGCGAACACGGAGGGCGGCGCTCCGTACCTTCCGTGGGCCGCGGAATTGGTTAAGAAACGCGTAGCCGATAACAGCAAGGACAATCCGGACGCGAATTGCCTGCCGATGGGCATCGGACAGCTAAACGCACACATTTATCCGCGGAAGATCATCTCAACACCGACAGAAGTTGTGATCATTTACGAGGGGTCGGGAACTACTGTCCGAGAGATTTTTCTGGATGGCCGCGCGCTGCCCAAAGATCCTGAGCCGTGGTGGAACGGATACTCCGTCGGTCACTGGGAGGGCGATAGCCTCGTGGTCGAAACAACGGGCCTCATGGATGACGGGTGGCTTGATGTGCGCGGAAGTCCCATCACCAGCAAGGGCAAAATCACTGAGCGGTTTCGGCGTCCCAGCTACGGAACACTGGAGCTCGAGGAGATCATCGAGGATCCCTCCGTGTACACGAAACCGTTCTCAGCTCGTCTGAACTATCGAATCAGCACTGACACGCAACTGATCGAATTCGTTTGCCTTGACAAGGACGCTTCCCATTACGTCGGCGCCAGCACGAGCGCGCCAGGGAAAACGGAGGCGCCGAAGTAGATTGCGCGTAGAGACGTCTGTGTCGATTGCGACAAACAAGGTCAGCATAGCTGCAGCGTGAATAAGGTTCTTCCGAGCGCCGAGGCGGCGGCCGCGCTTGTTCCAGACGGCGCGTCGATCATGATGGGCGGGTTCGGGTTGTGCGGGATCCCCGAAAATCTGATCCGCGCGCTCCACGAGCGCGGCACGAAACACCTCACCGTCATCAGCAACAACGCCGGCGTCGATCAGTTCGGCGCCGGCGTGCTCCTGCACGCGAAGCAGATCAGGAAGATGATTTCGACCTACGTCGGCGAGAACAAGGAATTCGAGCGCCAGTTCCTGAGCGGCGAGATCGAAGTCGAGCTCGTCCCGCAGGGCACGTTCTCGGAGCGCATGCGCGCCGCGGGCGCCGGCATCGAAGGCTTCTTCACTCCCACCGCGTACGGCACGATCGTCGCCGAAGGCAAAGAGACGCGGATCATCAACGGCAAAGGCTACGTACTCGAGCAGCCGCTGCGGGCGGATTTTGCTTTCGTCAAAGCATGGAAAGGCGACCGGCTCGGCAACCTTACATATTGGCGCACCGCGCGAAACTTCAATCCCGTGATGGCGACCGCTGCAAAGGTCACGATCGCGGAGGTCGAGCAGCTCGTCGAGCCCGGCGAGCTCGATCCCGACGCCATCGTCACACCGGGCATCTTCGTGAAGCACATCCTGCAGGGCCCGAGCTACGAGAAGAAGATCGAAAAGCGGACGGTGCGGACGTAATGGACATTCGCGAACGCATCGCGCGACGAATCGCGAAGGAATTGAAAGACGGCGATTACGTCAACCTGGGCATCGGCATGCCGACCCTGGTGGCCAACTACGTGCCGGCGGGCGTCGACATCACGCTGCATTCCGAGAACGGCATGCTCGGCGTGGGACCGTACCCGCTCGACGGCGACGTCGATCCCGACTTGATCAATGCCGGCAAGGAGACGGTGAGCGAGATCCCCGGCTGCTGCTACTTCAACAGCGCGGAGTCGTTCGCGATGGTGCGTGGAGGCCACATCGACTTGACGGTGCTCGGCGCGCTGCAGGTCGACCAGGAAGGCAACCTCGCGAACTGGATGATCCCCGGCAAGATGGTCAAAGGCATGGGCGGCGCGATGGATCTCGTCGCCGGCGCGAAGAAAGTCATCGTCGCGATGGAGCACACGACGAAAGACGGTGGACACAAGATCCTGAGCCGCTGCACGCTGCCCTTCACGGGCGTCAAATGCGTCAACGTCATCGTTACGGAAAAAGCTGTGATAGACGTCGTGCCGCACGGCCTGCGGCTGCGCGAAGTGTCCGCAGACACCACGATCGACGCCGTGAAAGCCGCGACCGGCGCTCTGCTTATGGTTCCCGCAGACGTTCGAACATTCGAATAGGACACGCTCTCCAATTCAGATCACCACTGGATCTCGACGCTTGCTGACGACTCCGTCAAGCTCCTCCGTTACGATGCAATCATGAACCTCTCTCATAGAGTTGCCCTGGTTACCGGCTCGACCAGTGGCATCGGTCTTGGAATCGCAAGAGCCCTGGCGGCGGCCGGCGCTGACGTCATGTTGAACGGATTCGGCGAGCCGGCGCTTATCGAAACGCTGCTTGCGGACTTCAGGTCCGGTTACGGCGTGCGGGCGGCTCATAGCACGGCCGACATGTCCAAGCCCGAGGAAATCGCGGCGATGGTGGCGCAGGCCGCGCGCGAGCTCGGCGGCGTCGACATCCTGGTGAATAACGCCGGGATCCAGCACGTCGCGCCCGTGGAGCAGTTCCCGGTCGATAAATGGGACGCCGTGATCGCCATCAACCTGTCGGCGGCCTTCCACGCCATTCGCGCGGCGCTGCCTCACATGAGAGCGAAGAACTGGGGCCGCATCGTCAACATAGCGTCCACGCACGGCCTGGTCGCGTCGGCCCACAAGGCAGCGTACGTGGCGGCCAAGCACGGCATTCTCGGGCTGACTAAAGTGGTGGCGATCGAGACGGCGACTACGCCCATCACTTGCAATGCCGTCTGCCCAGGCTGGGTGCTGACGCCGCTCGTGCAGAAGCAGATCGACGCTATCGCTGCCCGCGACAAGCTTCCAGTTGATGCCGCGAAGATGAAGCTGCTCGCCGAAAAACAGCCCTCGCTCGAGTTCGCAACCCCGGAACAGATCGGTGCCGCGGCGCTTTTCCTCTGCTCCGAGGGCGCGGCGCAGATCCGCGGTATCGCGCTGCCGGTCGACGGCGGCTGGACCGCGCAATGAGCTTGCTCATCGTGATTCTTGCGCTTGCGCTACTGATGTTCGTCGCCTATCGCGGCTTCAGCGTCATCCTTTTCGCGCCGATTTGCGCGCTGCTCGCGGTTCTCGCCACCGACCCGGCCCTCGTAGCACCGGTGTTCAGCGGCGTGTTCATGGACAAGATGGTCGGCTTCGTAAAGAACTACTTGCCGGTATTCCTGCTCGGCGCCGTGTTCGGCAAAGTGATCGAGCTCTCCGGCTTCGCCCGCTCGATCGTCACCGCGGTGCTCGGCTTGGTCGGGCGTGAGCTCAAGACCGCCGCTGTCGGGGTGGCGATCGGCGTGTTCTATCTCACAGGACTCTACTGACCATCACCAATCAGCCCGCTACATGGCCAGGAATGAAACTGGCAGGGGGAGAAACGCGAGGACACCTTGCAATGTAAGTCCGAGCGAAATCGTCCCATCCCTCAGGCGGTACGGTCTTGCAGGTATCCGATGAGTACGGTCCCCGATGACGGCCACTGCGGCCTGGTCCGATGAGCCCGTTGAAACGATGACAACCCTCCACCATCTCCAGCCAAGGTGTCTCTGGCGACCTCATCATTGCCCAAGGCGAGGACCGCTACTGCCACAGGCTCAATACGTTAGCGCGGTTTAGACGTGCCTGCCTCAGCGCCTTGTCGCGACGCTTTTCAGCCGCCGCTCTTCTCGTTCTGCTTCGTTTCGCAGGACGTTACGCACGACGCCGTAAGCGACGGGCCGTCAAATGTTTCCCAGGCGCTGCGACCGCAACCTCACTGTCGCCCGCGCTCGAGACACCAGCTCCAGCCGGTTGATGGCACCAAGTCCATGGCAGGTGCGCCCCCAGCTTCGTAACACGTCCCGACAATTGGCTTGGTTATCACGCAGGCCGGAAAATGCTACAATCCGCCCGCGCTGAGGGGCGCAACCACTTCGCGGGAAGGACTGAGTCCACCCTCGACGGCTACGCGCCACGTCGAACTGACCTTTCAGCCTGCAGATGCGGAGACAGGCACATCAGGAAAGGTGAGTTCACATGCCTACCAAGCGGCTCCCGTCTCGCCCGAACGTCGATCAGCTAAAGCATCAAGCCAAGGATCTGGTGGCCGAACACCGGGCGGGTACGCTACAGGCCTGCCAGCGAATACGAGAGTTCCATCCCCGATACGCCGCCGCGACAGACAACTCTATCAACGCCGCAACGTTCGCCGTGAGTGACGCTCAGCTGACCATCGCTCGCGAGTACGGATTCGCGAGTTGGGCTCGCTTGAGCACGTTCGTCCGTGAGGCGAGTCCTTCTGACCTTGAACGGCCTCATCATGAGCGGATCGCTGACCTCCGATTCCGCCAGGCTGTTGAGCTGCTTGACGATGGGAACGTGGAAGGCCTGCGTCGTCTGCTTGCTGACGTGCCGAGCCTTGCCACTCAACGGGTGCACTTCGAAGGCGGCAACTACTTCCGGGAACCATCACTGCTGGAGTTCGTTGCCGAAAACCCTGTCCGTCACGACGGCCTCCCGCCCAATATCGTTAACGTTGCACGAGCGATTCTGGAGGCGGGCGCACAATCTGATCATCGGTTGGTCCAGTCGACACTTAGCCTCGTGTCGTCCGGGCGTGTGGCCCGCGAATGCGGCGTCCAGATTGCCCTTGTGAATATCTTGTGCGACTACGGCGCAAACCCCGACGCTGCGGTTGGCTCAGCATTGGGGCATGGGGAATTCGAGGCGGTGAACGCTCTGATCGCGAGAGGGGCGAGCGTTGATCTCCGCGTTGCCGCCGCAACTGGCCGTCTCGAGGAGGCACGCACGACCGCGACGACTGCCTCTGCGGAAGACCGGCATTTCGGTTTCGCCTTGGCGACTCAGTTCGGGCACGCGGCCATCGTCAAGCTGCTACTTGATCTCGGCGAGAATCCGAACCGCTTCAATCCTCAAGGAGCCCATTCGCATTCGACGCCGCTACATCAAGCAGCATTCGCTGGTCATGACGACACCGTTCGGCTGCTGGTCGAGCATGGAGCCAGACTGGACATCAAGGACATCCTCTGGGCGGGCACGCCGGCAGACTGGGCCGACTACGGCGGGCACTCGGCCGTCGCGGCCTATCTGAGAGCCTCAGCGCGCGCGCGAACGACGGGATCACCGCGCGGAGAAGGGTGACGCAGCAGCGGTCTCTGTCGAACTGACTTGAATCGGCTCTGACGCATCTTTGGTGCAGGTTGGAATCCGGCGAGCGGCGCAATTCGTTGACTATACGCGAGTAGCCGCGATGAAACGCCTAATGGATGAGGTGGCCGGAACCGGAACGGCGACGATTGGGGTAAGCGCGCTGTCTTCAATGGGTTAACTCCTGTCGAAGCACCGGCCCTGCACCAAAGATGCGTCAGAGCCGCTCTGAGTGCAGGTCGACAGAAGCCAATTTCAACGATTACTTAGTTCCGCTGCGCGGGCGGCGCTTAGGATATTGCGCAACCCGTAGTTGCCTTCGTGACAGGCGTACTCGAACACCTGTTGTGTAGCGTCCTTCGTCAAATTCAAAGCAAACGTCCAAGGGCGGGTCCACGTGGCAGGGTCGTTGACCGTCACGGACCACTCAAGGACATTCGGACCCACAGGCGTGAACCGCTCCGTGAGGCGCATCTTGACGCTGTTGGGGTTTCCGTAACCGTTGATGCCGATCGCCGTCTTGTCCGTGAAGTTCGTCGTCTCGACGACGAGCGTGTTTCCGTCCCAGTGGCCTCGCGCGTCACCCATATAGCTGGTGTGCTTCGAGTTCAGGTGCGGGCGCCCGTCAAGTGGGATGATCCGCGTTTCGTGGATCATTTCCTCGCGGATCGCGACGGTGCCGGGCCCCTGCACGAACTGAAACGAATTCCCGTAGATGACCGGGAGCATCGAGCCAGTGACACCTCGAGTGATGCATCGATCGTACAAGCTCCGGTCTAGGTACGAATCGGCGCGTTCCTCGCCGAACGGCGGTAATGGCCGCGCGCCGGGTGCCAGGGGCGGAATCTGCCCGTCAGGGGGGTCCACGACCATCCACGCCCGGCTGTTGTTCGCACTGAGGTGCTCGTACCAGTGTGACGGCCCGGCTCCGGTGTCCTCCCCTACCCCCCCGCCGATAGCAGCAGCGATCTGGTTGGCCTGCTCGCGCCGGCGTCGACCGAGCTCAGCGAGCTCCGCTGCCGTGACATCCTCTAAGCGCCGTCCCTGAAACTCGGATGGACGCTCCATCGGAATCCCCGCTTCGTCCTTGTCGGTGTACGTTCCTTGAAGATCGGGATCGCCCCAAGGCGTCTTCGGCGGCGAAAAGGCGCCCACTGGAGGTTGGGCTAGGTTGCGTGGGTGTGACTGCGCCTGGATAGTGCCACTGAAGAGGCCGAGGAATGATGCAACGAAGACAATCGAGTTGCTGGGCATAATCTGGTTCGCTCTTGCCCAATGTGCGCCCGTTATTGGGGTGGCTAGAGGTTGGCGAGCCTTTGTACTTGGATGTCAGGGACCATGTAAAATACTTACTAGATCGGTAGTGAGACGATTTAGATATCGTCACCGCTTACTTGTTCTCTGTCGGATCTTTTCCGTCGGCCGGCGCGCCGGTACCCGATGAGCCGAGGAACAATTTCTTGCCGTCGGGCAGCGTGATGTCGCGGCCGTTAGCGCGGTTGGTTCCGTTCTTCGCGCGATAGCCCTCGACGACCACTTCGAGGCCGGCCGGCACCGAGTTCTTGTCAACGCCGCGCCGCAACAGCGTGTTCGGCGTCCCGCCTTCGATCATCCATTCGGTGACTTTGCCGTCCGGCTCCTTGACGTTGATGTGGAACCAGGTGTGAGGGTTGATCCATTCGATGCGCGTGATCGTGCCGTGCAGCGTGATCGGCTGCTGCGCGTCGAACTCGGCGGCAAAGGCGTGATGCGCGCGCGCCGGCGCCGCGATCAGAACGAGCAGCACCGTCGCCAGAGCCGCACCCAGGGCTGCATTCGTTTTCGCGCTCATTTCTTCTTGGCCTCCTCGGCGCGAGCGCCGCTCAGGATTCCTTCCATGCCGTAATTCCCCTCGTGGCAGGCGTATTCGTACAGCTGCTCGCCCGTGTAGACGAACGGGATCGACGCCGTCCACTGACGCGTGAACGTCGTCGGATCGTCGACCGTGAACTCGTACTCGACGGTATTCGGATCCACTTTCGTGAATCGCTCGATCAGCTTGAGGGTCTCGGCCGACCCGCGATACAGCGTGCGGTTCGAGAAATTCGTTGTCTCGACGACGAGCGTATTGCCTTCCCAGTGTCCGCGCGAATCACCCATGTACTGGCGCAACGACGAGTTGATGTGCGCGCCGCCAGTGGTCGGAATGACGCGTGCTCCGCCCAGCATTTCGATCTGGATCGCGACGTACCCCGGGCCCTGCACGATGCGGTAGTTGTTGTTGTACGCCGAAGGCGACATGGCGCCTGGTAGTCCGCGGGTGATGCAGCGCTCGAACAGACTGCGGTCCGTCGTCCAGTCAGCGCCGCGCCCGTTGGCGCCGCCGCCTCGGTAGATCGGCTGCTTGTATTCCTCCGCCTGACGACGCTGCGCCTCCGACGTGAGCGGCGGAACGCGGCCGTCCGCCGGATCGATGATCAGCGACGACCGTTTCGTCGTCACCTTCTTGCCGCGATCCCACCAGAATTCGTTGTAGGCGCTGCTGACGTCCCCTTCCGTGCCTTTGTTGCGGCCGTTGTCGACACTCCGCTCGGTCGCACCGCGTTCCAGATCAGCGATCTCGTCGTCGCTGAACTCCGCCTTGCCCGCGAATTGCGCGGGCCGCTCGAACGGCGTGATCGTGCGGTTAGAGTAGATACCCTGCAGATCCGGTTCACCCCACGGCGTCTTCGGCGGCACGAACGGTCTCGCGGCCTTCTTGGGCGCCGCTGGCGCTTGGGCCGCCGCGCTGCCGCTCACAGCGATGACACATACCGTCGCAAGAGCAAATCGTCGACTGATCATCGTTTTCTTCCCCGTTCCCGGATGTAGCGCAAGCTTTTAGGCTTGCGGTGCACGGCAAAGCTAAAGCTTCGCACTACGACGATCACTTCTGCGCGTTGCCGACATAGTGCACGGCGTCCTTGTCTATACAGACGAACTCCATCGGCTGGGTGTCGGGGCTCAGCCGCCAGTACAGCTTCGCCGTGAACGGCTTCGTGTACGCGCTCGGGTCGTCGATGGTTTCTTCGAGCTCGATATAGCCGTATCGGACGCGCCGGAACTTCTCGATGATCTTGCCCTTCTCCGTGATTGGACTTCCCCGTACATCGAGCCATCCCTCCATCAGGCCAGTGGTCTCCGCGACGAGGGTGTCGCCCTCCCAGTGACCAACCGAATAGCCGTTGTACCAGGGACTCGGGTCCTTCGGCGCCGTTCTGCCGTCGAAGAAGATCTCGCGGACGGTCGTGCCTGATCCTTCGTAGATGAGGATCA
>Ga0157379_10006592_pt1 | contig 10022 bp, 8 predicted proteins | sample S25metaG_FD_121802 | JGI IMG/M metagenome (GOLD analysis project Ga0157379, IMG submission 121802) | Switchgrass rhizosphere microbial communities from Kellogg Biological Station, Michigan, USA - S2-5 metaG | ecosystem: Host-associated > Plants > Roots > Rhizosphere > Soil | place: USA: Michigan...
GTCGCCGCCCTCGAAGCCGGCCTTGAACCAGCGCACGCGTTGCTGCGAGGTGCCGTGCGTGAAGGCGTCGGGCACGACCGTACCCTGCGATTGCCGTTGCAGGCGATCGTCGCCGATCGCGGTGGCGGTGCCGAGGGCCTCGTCGACGTCGCCGGCGTCGAGCCACTTGTGCCGCGCCTGGGCGTGATTGGCCCACACGCCGGCGAAACAGTCGGCCTGCAGCTCCTGACGGACGCTCAAGCCGGCGGCACCTTCCATCGGCTCACCACGCTGCCGCGCCCGCTGCGCCTGATCGAAGACCCCGAGGAGGTTCTGCACGTGGTGGCCGACTTCGTGCGCGATCACGTAGGCATAGGCGAAGTCGCCGCCGCCGCCGAGGCGGGTGCGCATCTCGTCGAAGAAGCTGAGATCGAGGTACACCTTCCGATCCTCGGGACAATAGAACGGCCCCGAGGCCGCGCTCGCCCCGCCGCATCCGGAGCGCACCGCGCCGCTGAAGAGCACGAGCCGCGGGCGCTCGTATTGCTTGCCCGCTTCCTGGAACACTCCGCCCCATACGTCCTCGGTTTCACCGAGGATGGCGCGCACGAACTGCACGTTCTCGTCGTTCGGGTTGGGCGCGTTCGGCGCCTGGCCGTCCGCTTGATCGGAGTACTCGGTCTGCGGGCCGTTTTGCAGCTGCGACAGCAGACCGAGCAGCTCGAGCGGATTCTTGCCGAGCAGCAGGCTCGCGACGACGACGATGGCGAGCCCACCAAGACCGAGCGGCATGCCGCCGCGCATCGATGGGCCGGCGCTGCGCTCGTCGTCGACGTTGTCGCTCTCGCGGGCGTCTCTCCAGCGCATGGGCCCCTTTTATCAGTTGGCCACGGCGTGGACCAACAGGATGCGCCGCACCTCCTCGATCGTGCTCGGATTGCCCTGGCACGAATGCCCGGAGTGCACCACGTACTCGGACTCGACCCCGTCGACGTGGGCGCTCGTGTACGCCACGACGCCGTCGTTTTCCCGGTCGGGCGGACCCTCCTTCTCGACCGCGATGATCGAGTGCGTCGCGACGCCGGGGCTGACTGGAATCGAGGCCAGCGCGCGGATGAAGGGCCGCGTCGGGTTCATGCTGTCGATGCTGGTCGGGAGCTGTCCGGATGATGCCAGGACGAGCGCGTCCTTGTTCGCCGTGAGGAGGTCGGCGCTGAGATGCACGAGGCTGGTCGGCAGCGTCACGAAGCGCGCAACCTGATTCGCGAGCCAGCCGCCGGCGAGATAGCTGCCGTGCTGGGGCGTCGCGAGGAAGATGACCCGCCGCACGAACGGCAGCGGCTGTACGAACATCATGCGGTGCAGCAGCTCGCTGCTCGGGCGAGTCAACGTCAGCTTGGTGAGCGGCTGCTTGCTGACCGTGTCCCAGAGCACCTCGCCGCTGTCGATCACCGCCATTTTCGCGAGCAGGCCGCCCTGGCTGTGGCCGATCAGCACCATGCGGCGCAGCTCGGGGTCGCGGCCGTCGGGGTCGAGGCGTTGCAGGGCGTCGGTGAGCGCCTGGCGGAAGAGCATCGACGAGTAGGCGATCGGATTCCCGGTGTCGTAGGTGAAGAGCCAGAACTGATAGCGCGAGTGGATGCGCGGGTCGTTCTCGAGCTCGTTCAGCATCTCCGCCCAGCGGCCGGCGCTCGAGGCGGTGCCGTGTACGAGCACGACCGGAACACGGCCCGCGGTGTACGGCTGCAGCGCCGCCAGGTACGCCTTGGAGTCGGTGACGCCGACCTTCTGCAAAAAGCCGCGGATCTCCTGCTGCCAGACCGGCGCCTCGGCCAGGGTGTAGGCGAGCGACGCCGTCGACTCGATCTCGAGCGGCACCTCGCGGCCGTCGATCGTGACCGTCTTCGGCTCCAGCGCCGCGTCGAGCTGCAGCGTGCCCTCGACCTGGGTCGATTCGAGCTGGCGCCGCGGATCGGGGATCGTGAGCAGCAGCGTGACGGGCACCTTGGCCCACGGCTCGACGAAGTCGCTCACCTCCTCGCCGGCGAGCGGCTCGGTACCCGCGACCAACGGCGCGCCGACGCCCGGCCAGCGATAGCGCGTCTTCATGCCGGTGACGGCGAGATCGGCGACCGGCACGAAGTGGTCGAGACGGCGCCGGCCCCAGCGCAGCTGCTCGGCGTCGAATCGCACCGTGAGCGTCCCGAACGGCAGCGGATAGATCCCCTCGCGCGGGCGCACCTCGAAGGAGTCGGCGCCGATGAACCCCTCGGCGAGGCCGCGGTTGTAGAGATCCGCGGCGAGACGCAGGCGGGGATCGAGGACGTCCGGGGTCGTGTGGTTCGGCCCCGGAAAGAGGAACGCGTAGGCGTAGATCGCGGCGGCGAGGTAGTACGAGCGATCGCGCGTTCGCTGCGCGTGCTGGAACGAGAGCTCCGCGAGCGCGCAGATGTCGTCCCGCCCGGCAGAGCCGGTCGCCAGGGCGCGGTGCAGGCTCGCGATCGTCGGCCCCGGCTCGTGCGTGTAGGCCTCGTAGATGCCGCGCCGGTAGAGCACGTTGCGGGTCGGCGTGCTGAGCTCGTCGGTGGAGAGCACGCTCGCGGTGAGCATGCGATGCGCCGTGTCGGGATCGACGCGCGTGATGCCGACGGGCGTGCCGCAGGCGGTGGCGGTCGTGATCGCGACGGCGAGCAACACGATCGTACGCGGGCGGGTGGCGGTTCGGCGGCGCCCGAGCTTCGTTGACCGGTCGATCGTCACGGCGGTAGGGTCCTCGAACGGCGGTAACGTGGCAGGAGCGGCCATGGACGACAAGGGGTGGCAGGTGCCCGCCGCCACCGGCGACGAGGAGACGCACAGGGGACTGGCGCGCGCCGCCGCGCTGCTGCTGCTCGGCGGGCTCTGCTGGCGCGCGACCGGCACACCGCTCGCGATCGTCGTCGCGGCGCTCGTCCCGGCCCTGGTCTACGCGGTGCTCTTGACGGTGCTCGCGCGCGGGGCGCGTCCGCCGAGCTTGCTCGCGGCGGCTTTTCTGTGGGGTGCGGTGCCGGCGGCCCTCATGGCCTCGACCGGCAACAACCTGATGCAGACGTGGATGGCGGTCACCTCGTCGGCCTCCGACGCGAGCGTGGTGGTGCCACGCCTCGGCGCGCCGATCGTGGAGGAGCTGGCGAAGGGCGCGGCGCTCCTCGTGCTCGCCGCGCTCTGGCCGGCGCGGATCGACCGTCCCGCCGACGGCATCGTTTACGGCGCGCTCATCGGTCTCGGCTTCGCGGTGAGCGAGAACCTGCTCTATCTAACCATGGCGGCACTGCAGGACGGCTACACCGGTCTGCTCCGCGGCGCCTTCCTGCGCGGCGCCGTGTACGGCATGAACCACGCCGTCTTCACCGCCATGACGGGCGCGGCCGTCGGCTACGCCCGGGCGGCGTCCTCACGCGTCGCCGCGACCTTCGTGCCGCTGGCCGGCTTCGCGACCGCCGTCGCCGTGCACGTGCTGTGGAACACCATCGCTTCCGACGCGATCTCGCGCATGCTCTGCGCCGCGCCCGCACCCGGCGGCGCGTGCCAGAATCCGCCGCCGGCGCATCTCCTGTTCTTCAGCGTGCCGTTGATGGTCGCGCTGTTCGTCGGGCCCTGTATCGCCGCCCTCCTCGCCGTCGGGCGGATGGCGCGGCCGCGCCTGCCCGACGCCTAGGGCGCGCGGCCGCTCCCGATCTACGCGCGCGTCGAGGCGCCCATCAGTCCCTGAATCTCGCTCGCGACGCTCGGTCGTCCGGCGACCCGCCCGAACCAGGTGCCGAGGTCGCCGAGCCCCGGGTCGGGCGCCGCGCCGAGATTGGTCGCGAACGTGATGGTCAGGAAGTAGGCGATGTCGGCGACGGTGAACGCCTCGCCGCACATGTAGGCCCGCGTCGCGAGCGTGTGATCGAGATCGCGGTAGATCCCCGCGATGGCGCTCCGCGCGGCGGTGACCGCCGCGGCGTTGCGCTCGGGCTCCGGCTTGTAGAACGTCTCCAGGATCAACGTGTAGACGTGCGGGAAGAGGATCTCGTCGGAGGCCGCCTCGGCCTGCCGACAGCGCGCGCGCGCGATCGGATCGGCGGGGAAGAGCGGCGGCGTCGGATACCGCTCCTCGAGATACTCGAGGATGAGCGTCGAGTCGTAGAGCACCAGGTCGTCGTCGACGAGCACCGGCACCTGCGCCTTCGGGTTGTACTTGAGGACGTCCGGATGCTTCGGCGTGTAGCCCTGCGCGCGGCTGAACGGTACCTCGATGCGCTCGTAGTCGAGTCCCTTCTCGCTGAGCGCGATGCGGACCTTCCCCGTGAACAGGCTAAGTGGACCGGAGTAGAGCTTCATTTTCCATCCTCCCTTCAGGCCACCCAATGAACGCCACCCGCGCCCCTGAGTCCATGGGGGACGGCGATTCGACTGGCGGCGCGAAATACGCTTTGCTGGACCTCCCATGGGGCTGGACCCGAAGCTCATCGAGGGCGCCCGCAAGGCGTTCCCACCGCGCGACCACGCCGCCACCCTGGGCGCTATCCTCCACGGTCAGGAGTGCCACCCGGAGCCGATCGCGACGATGCCGTACGCGATGCTCAACCGCCACGGCTTGATCGCCGGCGCCACGGGCACCGGCAAGACGAAGACGTTGCAGCTCCTCGCGGAACAGCTCTCTGCCGCCGGCATCCCCGTGCTCGTCGCCGACGTCAAGGGCGACGCCTCCGGGCTCGGCGCGGCTGGCGAGTCGAGCGATCGGGTCGCGCAACGCGCCAAGGAGACCGGCTACGCGTGGGCGCCGGCCGCGTGTCCGGTCGAGCTGCTGAGCCTCTCGGGAAAGCGCGGCGCGCAGCTGCGCGCGACCGTCTCGTCCTTCGGCCCGCTCCTCCTCGCGAAGGTGCTCGGCCTGAACGAGACCCAGGCGAGCGTGCTCGCGCTCGTGTTCAAGTACTGCGACGACAAAGGTCTTCTGTTGCTCGACTTCGCCGACCTGCGCGCGGTGCTGCAATACCTGACCGGAGACGGCGCCGGCGATCTCACGGAGTACGGCGCGATGTCGAAGGCGACGGTCGGCGTCCTGCTGCGCGCGATGGTCGTGCTCGAGCAGCAGGGCGCGCAGCAGTTCTTCGGCGAGCCCGAGTTCGACCTGGCCGATCTCCTGCAGGTCGAGCGCGACGGCCGTGGCCTCGTGAGCCTGCTCGAGCTGTCCGACGTGCAGGACAAGCCGGCACTCTTCTCGACCTTCATGCTGTGGATGCTGGCGCGCCTGTACCACGATCTCCCGGAGGTCGGCGATCGCGACACGCCGAAGCTGGTGTTCTTCTTCGACGAGGCGCACCTGCTGTTCGACGGCGCGAGCAAGGCCTTTCTCGGAGAGGTCGAGCAGGTCGTCCGGCTCATCCGCTCGAAGGGCGTCGGCGTCTTCTTCATCACGCAGAATCCGAAGGACGTGCCGCCCGACATCCTCGGACAGCTCGGCAACCGCGTGCAACACGCCCTCCGCGCCTTCACGCCCGACGACGCGACCGCGCTGAAAGCGGCGGCGCGCACGTTCCCGAAGACGGCCTTCTACGACGTCGAGGAGGTGTTGAAGACGCTCGGCACCGGCGAGGCGTTGGTCACCGTGTTGGCGCCGAACGGTACGCCGACGCCGCCCTTCGCGGTGCGCATGGTGCCGCCGTCGTCGCGCATGGGGCCACTCACCGACGACGAGCTGTCGCGCCGGATGATGACGCCGCAGGTGAAGAAGTACGCGCAGGCGATCGACCGCGAGAGCGCGCGCGAGAAGCTTGCCGCGCGCGTCGCGCCGCAGACGTCCGCCGGCTCCGGGTCCGCGACGGCGCGCGCCACCGACACGTTCACGCAGATTCTGCGCTCGCCGATCACGAGCCGCGTAGCCGTCGTGGTCGCCGGCGCGATCACGCGCGGCGTCCTGGGCGCGATCCTGAAGCCGCGCCGCTGAGGCGCCGCGACGATCGCTCGCATCGGCGTCGCGCGCCGGCGCCGGACCGTGTCGCCGCCGGGCGATCCCCTGGAGGCGATCCGTTGGAGGCGATCCCCGGGGCGATTCCCTAGACGCGGCCGCCGGGGGCAGGGGTGCCGTCGCCGTCCGGCTGCAGGTGCGCGACGCAGTTCAGCACGCGTACCGTCCACGGCTCGGCGGCGTCGATCTCCGTGACGGACGTGTTCGGCCACGACTCCGGCGCGGCCTCGTCGCATCGCACGTGGCGCTCGGCGAGGACGTGGCACACGAGTCCGTGGGTCACGACGGCGAGGTGTCCCGGGGTCGCGGCGGCCGTGCGTGTGACCCGCTCCCACGCCCGCGCGACGCGCGCGCGGAACTCCTCCCAGCTCTCGCCCTCCGGCGGCACGTAGCCGGGCGCGAAGATGTCGAAGTCGAGCTCGGCGTAGGGCGTGCCGCGGATGGCGCCGAAGTCGCGCTCGCGCAGCAGCGCGTCGTGCTCGACCGGCAGGCCCGTGGCAGTCGCGATCCGCGAGGCGGTCATCACGGCCCGCGCCAGGTCGCTCGAGAGGATGCGCGCGACGCCGGCGCGGGCGAGGCGCTGCGCCACGCGCTCGGCCTGCGCGATGCCGCGCGTGCTGAGCGGAGTGCCGGGCAGCTGCACGATGCGGGCGGCGTTCAGGTCCGTCTCACCGTGACGGACGACGAAGATCGACACGGCCGCCGACCCTAGCAGGGGGCCGCGTGCGCGTCACGCCGCGCGCGGCGCGGGCATTCTCCGGAGATTTGACGAGGTGGCGCGGCTGTGCGAACCGCATGGGCATGAACGACGCACCCAACCAGGACACGCTGGACCAGCTGGTGTCGATCCTCGACCTCGAGGAGCTCGACCTGAACCTCTACCGTGGCCGCACGCCCAAGGAGGATCGCATCCGCGTCTTCGGCGGCCAGGTTGCTGGGCAGGCGCTGGTCGCGGCCGGACGTACGGTCGAGCAGGGCGCCGTCCATTCGCTGCACGCGTACTTCCTGCGCCCGGGTGATCCGTCGATCCCCATTCTCTACCAGGTCGATCGCATCCGCGATGGCAAGAGCTTCACCACCCGCCGCGTCGTTGCGATCCAGCACGGCAAGGCGATCTTCAATCTCTCCGCGTCCTTCCAGATCGAGGAGGCCGGGCTCGAGCATCAGAGCGCGATGCCCGACGCGCCCGACCCGGAGACCCTGCCGACGTTCAAGCAGCGCACCGAGCCCCTCGTCGCCGCGGCGCCGCCCGAGTTGAAGCGCTGGCTCCTGCGCGAGCGCCCGATCGACGTACGGCCGGTGGAGCCGATCGACTATCTCTCGCCCCGCAAGCGCGAGCCGCGCCAGCTGGTATGGATCCGTGCCGACGGCAATCTTCCCGACGGCTCGCTGCTGCACCAGTGCGTCATCGCCTACGCGTCGGACATGACGCTCATGGACTGCGCCACGCTGCCGCACGCCGTGTCGTGGTGGGACAACAGCTTCCAGATGGCGAGCCTGGACCACGCCATGTGGTTCCATCGCCCCTGCCGCGCCGACGAGTGGCTGCTCTACGCGCAGCAGAGCCCGACGGCGTCGGGCGGCCGCGGCTTCACCACGGCCTCGCTCTTCCGTCGCGACGGCACGCTCGTCGTCTCGGTGGCGCAAGAGGGCCTGATACGCCAGCGGCGGCGCTGAGGTCGGCCGGCGGCGTCACTGCACGACGGCGTCCGCGTTGCCGATGGTGCCGTCCTCGGCGAAGAAGCCGTCGACCGCAAGCCGGTCGTCCGGTGCGAGGTCCGTGCACGTCCGCGGCTGATGTTGGCGATCATGGAGCGTCGAGGTCTGCAGGGTCAGTACGTAGGTGTCTTCGTCGGCGGGGTCGCGCTGCGTGCTGACGAGGGTCACGCGCCCGGCATCGCAGTCGAGCGCCACGACCCGGCCCTCGAAGGCGACCTGGAGCGCCTCAGCATGGGCCAGGCCGGTCATGGACGACAGCTGCACGTTCTTCGCCGTCAACGTACCGCCCGCCGGCACGTTGACGTTCAGCCGGGCGAACGTCTCGGTCGTGCCGCCGCGCGCGAAGAGGAGCATCGTGTCGCCGGCGAAGTGGCCGTGCACGGAGAACCGTCCGTCGAAGGCGGTGTCGGTGGCGAGATCGGTGCCCGCAACGGTCACGTGGATGCCGCCGAGCGAGATGTTGTCGCCGTCGATGCTGGTGACGTTCCCGGTGGCGAACGTGATGCCGCTGCCGCGTTGGCCGCCGTCCGAACACGCCATCGCCCCACAGAGGAGGGCGATCGAGAGAAAGCGAGTCCACGTCATCCTGGGTGCTCCTTGCGCCGTCGCTCGGGCTTCGTGCGCCGCCGTCTCGACCTCTGCCCGCGAGCGCCTTCGGCGTTCTCGAAGAAGTAGACGCCGATGCCGGTATACAGGCGTTCGCCCCCGGGGGCGCGTGGATTGCGATCGCGATCGTACTGCGCCAACAAGCGATCCATCCGGGTGAGGAACCGCTGGCCCTCGCGGCGCACTTGTCCGCGGAGTCGGGCGGCGCCCTCCGTCCCGACGTTATCGTAGTACACCTTGCGTTGCAGCAACTGCTCTCCTCCCGCGAAGGCGTTGTGAAGGATCGTCTCGATCAGCTCGGCGGGGTCCTCGACGAGAATCTGCAGCATCTCCGCACTCCCCCGGCGAGGCACGAACGCGGACTCGCGTAGCGCGATGACGTTGCCGTCGCGGATCTCGCCGGCGCCGCTCGTCACCAGCTGCTCGAGCAGGACGCCGGGAGCGAGATCGGCCGTGACCTGGCGCACCAACCCGACGAAACTCGGTCCCCGCGCCGCGCGGTAGGGGAGCGGCCGCGGGCGGCCGCGGCCATCGGTCGTTCTCGGGTCGGCCGTCCAGCGTCCGACGAGGCTGGTCATGTGGTTGAGGCCGAACGTGCCGGCCTGGGGCTGCCGCGTCCGGGTCGAGCGGAGACGTCGCACCTCCTTGCGGTTGATGCCGGTGAGCAAAGCGACGCGGCTGTCGGTCGGCCGTTGTCCCGGCAGGGCGAACTCGGCGGCGGCGACCTCGATGAACAAGGCGCGTAGGGCCCGCTCGACCCAACCGAACGGGACGCCGAGCGCGAGCATGCGCCGCACGAGAGGACGCGCCGCTTCGGTGGAGGCACGAATCAGGGCGTCCTGCGCTACCGTCGTCGGCACGGCCGCAGTGTACCGCTTCTGATCGACCCTGCTCAATCGGCGAAGGGACAAATTCCCTCCCCAGTTGACTGGCATTGTGCGCGGGAGTAGCGCTCGGGGAGGAAAGGGAAACTTTCCCTTTATCGCAAAGCTCAACCCAGGAGGATTCGATGACTACGCAGGATGGCAACAAGAGACAGGCGCCGTGGCGGCAATTCGTGGCATGGGCGGCGATGGCCGCGCTCGCGACGCTGGCCGGTGTCTCGAGCGTTGCGGCGCGTTCGTCGGGCGGCGCACCGGTCGACGCCGAGCACATCGCCGGCCGCCCGGACATCCACAAGCTGCCGAAGCCGCTCCGCGATCGGTTGATCGAGCTCGCAAGCTCGCGACCCCACACCTATCCGCCGATGCGGGTGTTCGCCGAAGCCGACAGCCCGAGCCAGCTCTTCCAGTACTACCTGCTCGACTCGATCAACATCGAGCCGAACATCTTCACCGCGATCATCCCCGGCGTCAACGACCACGCGATTCCGACGGCCGCCAACGCCGCCAACCACCAGCTGCCGACCATCGGCGGCGTGCGGGTCGCGCTCGAGCCGAAGCCCGGCTTGCCGACCGATCCGAACGACGCCGGCGCCTTCATCGACATCTTCACCGACATCTCGGGCCTCTTCGTCATCAACAACGAGTCGGGCTGGTACGAGGGATGGATGATCCACGACCTCGAGGTTCCCGAGGTCGGGCCGCCGCGCGAGGACGGACACGCGCTCTTCGGCATGATGACCGCGGCCGATGCGACCGCGCTCGAAGGGATGGGCGGCCACAACGTCGTCGGCGCCGTCTTCACGATCGACGGCGAGGAGCCGCGGCTGCCCGACGCGAGCGACCAC
>Ga0157379_10006593_pt1 | contig 10022 bp, 19 predicted proteins | sample S25metaG_FD_121802 | JGI IMG/M metagenome (GOLD analysis project Ga0157379, IMG submission 121802) | Switchgrass rhizosphere microbial communities from Kellogg Biological Station, Michigan, USA - S2-5 metaG | ecosystem: Host-associated > Plants > Roots > Rhizosphere > Soil | place: USA...
CAAATTCCGGCGAGCACGTACAACGCGACGAGCGCCGCCATCGCGATCCCGGCGATCCAATCGTGGCAGCTCGGCCAGGGCCCGGATATCCTCGTGCGGGGGATTGGTGAACACGATCGACGCGTGGCGGATCTTGCGCGCCAATAGTGGCGCGTTGTCGGTTGGATGACACTGATCGACGTACAGGATCGAATCGGCTTCACTTTGGCATCTCCAACAGTTGTAATCGAGTACGTCGGCGTGAATGTGGGCGATGGTCCCGCGCTCGTGGTACGCGCGGGCGGTGCCATCGTGTCGATGTAGGGCAATGATGATCGATGGATCGTCGGGGCTCATTTGCGTTGCAGTCCGCGCAGGATCAGATACGCGCCCGCGAGCACTACGTACACGCGCAGGATCGCCCAGAAGTACCACGCGAGATCCGCGCTAGTGATCGTCACCTTAGCAATCCGCCTTAATGCGGTAAATGTGGCGGATCGCGCGGACGAGATCCCGCGTACGCCAGTACGCATGATACGCGCGCCCGTTGCGAATTTCCTCCAGCAATTCGACGCGTAAGTACTCGATGTAGCTCATAGTCGTGGCGGGGCGCGTGATGGTCGTCATAATTTCCTCTCGAATAACAAATTCCAGCGGGCGCGCCAGAATCGCGATCGAATCGGGGATCGGCGGATCGCGATCACACGCATCAGGTTTAGGGCCTCCCGGCGATAGTCGCTATGAGCACAGGCTTGAAACGCGATCCGTTCCGCTGGTGTGAGTGATTGAGACATTCGTAAGAGTACGTGCCATCCTCGGCGCGTGCGATCAAAACGAGCCCACTTAAGCCGAAGTCCGACGATGCGACATAGAGCGAAGTACGCTCGGATGTGGGGGCAGGTACGGTGATCGTGATCGATATAGACAAGGTGCGAATCATCACTCTTCGCTTTCAAAATCCCCATGCGCGCGGACTTGTACGCGCGCGTGATGAAGTAACCTCCCGAACTTTTGCCACTCGCGTTGTTCTTCCTGGCTATCGGTCCAATCGCCATCGCGCTTGTGGCGCCAACGAACGATCCGCAGCTCGATCCCTGGCGGATCTTCGCCATTCTCGATCTTGTAGTCGATGGCCTGGCGGATCACATCCCGGCCGATCGTGGTCCCCGCGGGCTGGTGGACCGTCGCGCTAATCTGAATCTCGATCGCTCCTGGCGGGCGCGTTTTAGCTTTCTTCATAATCGATCCCTACTTCGATTTCGACCACATCAAAATCGCCATCGTACTCCCCGTAGAAGTCGATCCAATCGTCCAGGGATTTGATATCGGCGCCGCTCTCTCGCGGGCCCTCGCGCTCGCGTGGGGGCAGCGGACGCTCAGCGGGGCTCGGGCCCTCTCCGAAGGATGGGGCCCGCCCTGGCGGGCGCGTGGGGCGTCCCTCGCGGCTCTCCCGTTGAATCCGATCATTCAGCCGGCGTGTCTCCCATCCCTTGCGCGCCGCGGTCGCGCGTTTGGTGTGCTCGCGCGCTTGGGCCCGCTCGCGCGCCCGCGCATTGGTCGCGCGGGTGATCAATCCCTTCGCGCTGGCGCGCGAAATAAACCGCCCATTCACGCCGCGGGGATGGGCGCCGCGTAGCCGCGAAGGAATTGATCCGGGGCGCATGGCTTAAAACGGGATATCGTCGTCAGACACGGGCGCGGGCGTGCTCGATGCGGTGTTCGCGTGTTCGTCCTCGTGGACGTTGACGTACTGGCCGGTCTGATCGACCTCGACGCTCAGAATTTGTCCGCTCCACTGGCCGATATCGTCACCCAGGGCGATCTTGGCGGCGATAAAAGAGCGCTTGCCAATCATCAAGGAGTAGTCGCGCAGCGGGCCCTTGGTGCTCCCGATCCGTACTTCGCAGATGAGACTGACGCCGCGATCCCCGGAAAACAACCGCATAACGCCCGTCAGTTGCAGGCGGGTGATCCCCTGGCGGTTGACATCGTTCACGGTCAAGAACGGATTACGGGGGCGTTTGACGGGCGCGCTCGATGGCGCGGGCGCGGGCGGGGGCGGGGGCGCGGATAGCGACGTGGACGGGCGACGAACGGCTTTCTTGGTCATGTGAATCCTCGATTGTGCCAATCGTATCCGATCCTCCCACTGGCACACGTAGAAGGAATTTCGCATCACGAAGCGCGACGCGAGACAGGGTGACTCTCGGGCGTCAATTCTCGGCACGTCGTAATCGACACGTATTGATCGACCGCGCGCAGAAATTCAAGATCGATGTTTGCGACCGCGGTACGTTTTTGCAGTAACGCATGGGCGCGGATCAACGCGTGGTAGTTTTTCAGGAGACGAATCCCGATCTGTTTCAAATCGGCGGATCGAGCATCGGCCAGGGCGCGGACGGATGCGGTATAGCTGCGCCCCATCGTGATCGCGATCGGGTGTTTGCCGGCGCCGCGGGGCATCGCGTGGCGCGGGATCAACGTGGACGCGTGGCGTTCGTCGTCAACACTGTTTTTGATTTGCGCGATTAATTCTGCACTGTACTGGTAGGCAAACGGGATCATGCGCGAGACAAATCCCATCTCGCGCCAGCGGGCCCGGTGATCGGCAAAAATCCCGAAGGGAATACACCCGATGATGCCGATCTCGCGGGTGATTTGTTCCGTATCCTTGCCGGCGAATCCGACAAGTCCGCGCTCGTTTTGCGTGAGCTGATTCAAGAGCGTAATCAGCAACGCGCTCGCGCTCGGGCTCAGGGCGCGAATCGACGCGAGATCGTTAAACAGAATAAATTCGGTTTTCGGATGCTCGCGGATTTCGCGCAGAATCGATCGCCCGCTGATGAGCGCAATGCGGCAGACGTGTTGACAATTGGCCGCGGTAGAGATCGTGGTTTTGCCACTCTCGGGCGCCGCGAGCAAGAGTAACGAGACACGGGGATGATGTTTGATCCGGTGGCTCAGGGCGACGCTCTGTACTAATTCTTCAACGAGTCGCGTGCCGATCATGCGGTCATACTCCTGCACTACAGTGAGAATCGAAAGTCACTGCACTGCGATGAATCGCGTTTTTCATATGCTAGGTAGTGCGCGCGTATCCTAGCATATGAGAATTGATTCTCACTATAGTTTTTTGGTAGGCTCTCCTGCGAACAGGAGACGTGACACATGGCGAAACGCAAAAATGAGGCAGATGGCGGCACGAGCCCAAGCGAACCCGCGGCCGATACTCGCGACGCGAAACCGCGGTTGTCGATGCCGCTGACCGATCAAGGCAAGATCGATTGGGCCTCGATGCGCCCGAGCACACGTGATCAATGGTTGGACTTGTTGCGGAACGATCCACAGCTCGGCGCCGGCACGGGCGCCGCGCGCAGCTCGGGCGACGGGGACATTTTCTCGGCGCCGATGGCGGGGATGCTCTTTGACATGCTCGGCAATGCGGAAGTCGCGATCACGATGAATGTGTACCATTGCTCGCGGGAAGATGCCGCGATCATGCTGTACTCGGAGCAAGAAAAAGCGTATCTCACGGGCCCGCTCTTGAAAGTGCTCAATAAGTACGGGGCGTCCTGGCTCTCGAAATGGGGCGATGAGATCATGCTTGCGGGGCTGATGGTGTCGGTACATCTCCCGAAGATCACGAAGTTGCAAGAGACGATCGACACGCCGAAACCGCGCCGCGTACCGCCCGATGTCAATGTCGTCTGGCCGCGGACGGCAGAATCCGCGGCAGAAGTCAACGACAAAATCACCGAAAACCCGTAAAATGATCGTAAAAAATGGTCGGTTTTTACGAGAAAAAAATGGCCCTAGAACGCGCCAGGATGCCCCAGGAACGACGCATCGGGCGATCCGCCACTCTTGGCCGCGGACGCGCCGATCGTTGAATCTGGGCGATTTGTCCTCTTTTTGAGACTCAAGGAGTTACGGTGATTTATCTCAATCTCGGGCGTCGCGAACTTGGCAAAACAACCCTGGCGCTTTATCTCGTGCGGACGATGCCGGCGCGGGTCTATTTCGATCCGCGGGGGCTCTTACCCGCAACCGGGACGCGTGTCACCCTTCCCGATGATGTCGGGCCCGCCTTCGATCAATTGTGGGAACGCGTGCAACGCCAGGGCGACGGCGAATTGACGTTCACGCCGCGGGGCAATGTCCAGCGCTTTTTCGATCTGGTGTGCGCCCAGATGCAACGGTGGATCGAAGAACCCAACGCGCCGCGGATCGCGTTTCTCGTGGATGAATTACGCTTCGTGAATACGGATGGGGATGCGTTTGATTGGGTGATGCGGTGCGCGCCGCGTAGTGACGTGACGATCGTGGGGACCGCGCATCGGCCGGTCGATGTATCGGTGCATATGCGCGCCATTGCCGATGTCTGGTGTGTGTTTCAGATGTCGCAGGAACACGATCTAAAAGTCCTCAGCGAAAAATCGCCCGCCCTGGCGCTCAAAGCCGCGCGCTTGCACCCCCGTGAATTTGTCGCGTGGGATGATACGACGGCGACGCTCACCGAATACCACGATCCGCGCTTGTGGTACGTGCCTCTCGCGGCCGAACGCATGACCGCGGTACACGGGCTCGATCTTCCCGCCTCGGCGCCGCGCGTTGACAGGGGGAAGCTATTCGAGTAGGCTTGCCGCTTGTGAATCCTGACGATGCGAAGCTGATCGGCTCGTGGTCCGCGGAAATTTTCCGCGTACAAATAGTCGATCAGCTCTCGCGGTATCGGTCGCGCGTGGCGGATCTTCCTATTCCCTCGTATGTGCGAGAGGCGGCACAATCGACCGTGGCCGCGGTCGATCGGTGGACCGCGGAACGCGAAGCGATGATCCGGCATGGCTGAAAACGATCCGTTGAACGCCCTGCCGAACCCGGAACCCGCCCGCCCGCGCGTGGAACCCATCCCGATTACCCGCGAAGAACTTCACTGCGAATTTTGCGAATGTACGCTCACGCCGCGCGGTCATGCCATGGAATTGTCGGCCAAAGCGCGGAAGTTTCGCGACGGCGCCGAAACGATCGGCAAGCTCGAAGCGCAAATCGCGCGGCTCGAATCCGAGCTGACCGCGACGCGATCGCAGCTGGCGGAAGCGCAAGGCACGAAACGATCACGCGGCATTTTCGAGTAAGCGAAAGGAGGTGGTACTAGCGATGAGTTTTGATATCAAGTCCCTGGCGATCGGCGCGGTCGCGGTCATTGTCGGTCTGACGCTCGCGCAATTCCTCTCGGGGCTCGCGGGACGCAAAGCGGGCGTGCGGCTGTAAGTCGGTCGGGGCAGGCGGCAATGGGGCCGCGCGAAAGGAGTCGCGATGAAAGGTGAACACTTCGGCGCGATCGTGTTACTCGTGGTCGTCGGGGTACTGTTGAACAGTTACCTTGGCGTCACGCGTATGGTAGCGTGATCGTCATGGGCCCGGTTCATGCGGATTACGTGGCGCGGGTCTTTGGCTTCGTGTTGTTCACGCTAGCCGCGCTTGGATTTCCGAGCCCAACCCCGCCCCTTCCGTATCCGCAACGGTGGAACTTGATCGCGGGCGGACTCGCGTGCTGGATCGGATCGACGCTGTTCTAAACCCTCGGCAATTGTCCTTCATGTTTGTAAGGAGTCGTACCCGTTATGCCTGATCAATTAGTGCGTCGGCCAGTCCCTTCGCTCACGGGCGGGATGCGTCGCCCTGGCGAGAATCCCAATCGCGCCGCGGCGCAAGTCCTCTCCCGGTTCCAAGGGCCCGAACAGTTTTTCATCCAATCGGTTACGCCGCTCACGAGCCCGATCATTCCGCAAAACATCAACCTCAATCGCCCGCTGGAATCGATCGATCTCTGGTGGCGCGGGCGGGTGACGATCACGGTCGCGAACTTCGCGTCAGTGGCCGCGGAAGCGCCGCAAAGCATCTTGCAGCAAGTGATCCTCCAGGGGACTCACAAAACGCTGAATCAGATCATTCCGATCTCGATGACGGGCGCGACGCTGTTCGCGTGGCCGCGGCTGTTTCAGACGACGGGCAATCCGCTCCTGATCAATGGCGTCATGCAACCCGAACTGAGCGTACCCGTCGCCCAGACGGGCCCGAACTTCGGGGATGTGGGCGTGTACGATCTCGAAATTCGGTACACGATCCCCACGGCGCCCGTGTTTGGGCCGGGGGCGCGCCGGGTGACAAATTGGTTCGCGTACCAGCCGGCGGATTGGGTCGGCCAGTCGTTGCAGCTCCAGCTCTTTTTCGGGGACGAATCCAGTTTCGGCACGCCAGGCGCCGGCACCGTGGTCGCGTTTTCGGCGTTTGGCTCGAACACGGGATCTCCGAGTGTGACGATCGATTGCAATTACATGATCCTCGGTGGCGCCGCGAACAAGATCAACGCCGCGGTTGTGATCCGCAACGAGCAAAACCTGATCGCGGGCTCCCTCTCGGCAACCGCCAACGCGCAACGGATCGCGACGCTGCAAAAGCAAAAGACGACAAACGTTGTCCTCAAGACGGGCGTCATTCTCACGGGGACGAGTGCGGGCGTCCAGGTGTTCGATACGCTCGATGATGACATTTTGCAGCGAACACAAATCATCGTGGACAACAAGCCGGTCAGGAACAACAACAACAACCGGATCGCGCAGTGCTACCACGGGCGCATGTTCAACACGATCGTGCCTGGCGGGTATCTCCCGTTTTCGTTCGTGGAGTCGCAAACGCCGCTCACGTACTTCCGCGGCGATCAGATGTCGGGGGGCAGCAATTTTGAAGTCGATTCAGACGTGCTGACCGCGCTGGCGAACCAAACCGGCACGATGGTACAGGAACAAGTCCTCGGCAATCCTGGCGGGCCCAGGTAAGTCATGGATGCCGCGGATCTCGATCGCTTGATTACGGACGGCACGGCGTCAGGGCTCGAATGGTATTACGCCATCAACCCACAAAATCGGCCGGCGCCCGTGGGCCCGGTTGTGTCGCCCGTGATCTACACGGCACAATCGCCCGCGGGGACGAGTGTCGGGATCGAATTGGCGCCGATCGTCGTGCTCGTGGGCGTCGTGCTCGTGGCCTGGCTCGTGTTTCGTCGGTGATCCATGCCGGTCATTACGGGGCAATTTGTCACGGTGACGATCGCGGGGACCGCGCCGCGATCGTTTTTTGACGAAGCGCCCACGGCGTCACAAATCCAGGCCGCGATTACGGGCGCGCTCCAATCGGATGGCTTTCAAGTCCGATCGGTTCAGGTCGCGGGGGGCGCCGCCGCGGGCCCAAGCGGGGGCGCGCTCCCCTTCCAAGGGGACGCGAGCTATACCGCGACGATCACGGTGATTGCGTCGGGCGATTTCGGGGCGCCCGATGATGTCGGCTTGATCGTCGCGCATGATGTGGGCGTGGCGGTCGGGCAGTATCCCACAACGATCGGATCGGCCAGTGTGAGCAGCTCGGGCCCGGTCCCGGTGATCGCGTCCAGCGGATCGGTGTTCGATACCCTGGCAACCGCGCTTCAAACTGATGTACGGCTCGTGATCCTTGGGCTCGTGGCGCTGGCGGCGCTCGCGATCGTCATACTCGCGCCCGAGCTAAAGCGATCGGTTGGCGCGTGATCGTCATGCGTCGCGCCAATCTCGGGCTCCTGGCGATCGTGGGGCTCGCGGCTGTGCTCTATCGCTCGCGGTCAACCCTTCCCTCCTTTCCTACCCTTCCGAGCCCGAGCACAGGCGCCGCGGGGCTCGATGCCCTGGCGCAAGCGATCGCGTACGCGGAGGGGTACGGCGCGAGTCCCACCAATGCGCCCACGCGTAACAACAATCCGGGGGATCTCGGGGGCGCCGCTCGCGCGTATGCGACCGCGCAAGCGGGATGGGATGCGCTCTATCGACAGCTCGGGATGATCGCGGATCAAACCTCCGCGATTTACGATCGCTCGATGACAATCGCAGACATGGCCGCGCATTGGACCGTCACCGAACAAGCCGCATGGACCGCGAATGTGGTGGCATCGCTGAATCGGCAAGGTTTCGCGGTAGACGCGTTCACGCCGCTCGATCAGGTGCTCGGCTAATGGATGACGATCTCTTGCTCCTGGCGCTCGTTCTAGGCGTCCTATACGTGCTTTCGCAAGGGGGCTCGGCCGCGATCGGGCCCATGCTCCCCATCCCAGGGCGCCAGCTCCCGATCGGGCCCGCGCCCGCGCCGCCCACGGCGGACGGGTGTGTCACGATGCGGCCGGCGCTTACGCCGCTCGATGATGGGTACATGCTCGCGGCATTTACGGCGAGTTTCCGCGGGCTCTTTGGGCGCGATCCGAGTATGCAACCGGGCTCGGGCTCGGATGATGGTTGGTACTGGATCGGTGTGAGCAATCATCACGGGGCGTTCAGTGACAACATTTGTCGCGCGGGATGGTCCGCGTATTGGGAAGAAAAATTGGCGGGGAACGATAACGTTCCGTCAGAACTGGCCGATCAGCCGGCAAGGTTCCAACCATGAAGCAGGAACGCATGATCGTCATTGGGATCGGGATTGTGGGCGCGTACGTGATCCTCCGCAAAGCCGCGCCTACTTCCCCGCTTGGCAAAGTGGCCGCGGCGCTCAAGATCCCTAGTGGGCCGGGGCCCTTGCTCCCGCGCGCCCTTGGCGGGGGCGCGGGGACGCTGGCGGGCAGCTCGGCGCCGCGGGCGTTGAACCCGCTCGGGACGAATGTCGCGACGCGCAACGGCACGGCAACGGCGCCGCTTGCGCCAGGGATCGGCGGGCAGATTGGCGCCGCGACCACGGGGATCGGGAGTTTCCTGACGGGGCTTAGTCGGTTGATTGGCGGATCGCCCGCCTCGGCGCCCGTCGCGACGCGCCCGCCCACGGCGGCGCCCTCGGGCGGGGGCAGCGGGGGCGGGGGCGGGGCCCTGCCGAACGTGTCGCCCAGTGGACGCGTACCCGCGGCATTTACCGATGGGACCGATTGGTCACGCGTGGTCGGGTACGACACGAACGGCAACCCGGTCTACAACCCGAGCCAAGCCGCGTTTGACAATTACGGATCGCTGACCGCGATCGGATGGAACTTGGTCGCGGGGTACACGGCGGACGGGGAACCCGTATTCGATGCGAGCCGCGCCGTGTATGACGCCTCGGGGCAGCTCACAACGGCGGGCTGGAACCAGGTCGTGGGGTATACGGCTGATGGGAATCCGACCTTCGATCCGGGACAAGCGATTTACGACGCAACCGGCACACCGATCGGCGCGTTTGAGGGGGCGTCGCCCGAAGAAACCGCCGCGCTCCTGGCGGACGGGGGCGCCGGGGAAGTGATCGTAGATCAAGGGGTCGGGTACGGCGTGTACGACGAATCCGCGTACGCGGTCGATCAGGGCGCCGGTTCTGACGTTGTGGACTATGGCGCCGGGTATGGCGTGATCGATACCGTCACGGATCAGGGCGCCGGGTATGGCGTGGTCGATGACAGCGGGTACATCGTAGACCCTGGCGCGGGCTATGGCGTGTACGATGGCGGGTATGATTACGGCGGGGGCGCGGATTACGCCGAAAACGAATTTTACGACGGCTTTTGAAACGGCTCCCGTTGACTCGGGAGTGAACCCAGGGATCGATCAGAGTGTGTTCGACACGTACGGGGCGGGGATTGATTCGGGCGAATCGTGGGCCGGCGCCGGGTATCTCGGGGCGCCGGATGATTGGCCTGAGGGGTACGCGTGGTATCAATAGCGGGGCGAAGCGATGAAACAATCGGAATGGATTTGGATCGCGGTGCTCGCAGTGGCCGCGTACGTGTTCAGTCGGCCGGCGCCGCTCGCAAGTCGCACGATTGGCGCCGGGGGGCTCTTGACGCTCCCGCCAGGGCTCCCAAGCGGGCAAGCGAACATCAACGCCGCGCTCGGGTATGACGCGATGGGGAACCTGGCGCCGCTCCCGAGTCGGCCGATCGGCTCGGGGTACGTCGATTTGATCGCGGGGGGCGTCAGTGGGGGCGGATTCGATGATGGGCTCGCGTTTGACTCTCTGGGGGAATGAACGATGGTACGTGATGCGGTCGTGGGCGTGATCTC
>Ga0157379_10006597_pt1 | contig 10017 bp, 7 predicted proteins | sample S25metaG_FD_121802 | JGI IMG/M metagenome (GOLD analysis project Ga0157379, IMG submission 121802) | Switchgrass rhizosphere microbial communities from Kellogg Biological Station, Michigan, USA - S2-5 metaG | ecosystem: Host-associated > Plants > Roots > Rhizosphere > Soil | place: USA: Michigan...
CCAGGGCAGTCCCCACGCCGACCACTGCAGTGAACGCGACAATGGCCAGGTTTGGTTTCACATCGAGGTCGAATGTCGTCGACAGGAACGAAACGAAGTAGTGGCTTAACGCATACGCGACTCCAAGACCGAGCACAGCCCCGGCGGCTGAAAGCACCACGCTTTCAGCGATGAGCTGCCGGACGAGTCGACCTCGTCCGGAACCCAGAGATAACCGCAGCGCGATCTCCTTCTCACGAGACAGCGCGCGAGCGAAGAGCAAGCTCGCGACGTTCGCGCAGGCGATCAACAAAAGAACAACCACAATCGCCATGAGCACGTTCAGCGGCGCGCCGAAGCGGCGGCGAGGCGCGGATATTCCCGATGCGGCCGACTGAGCGATGGGACGCCAGCTCTCGAGCTGCTTGATAACTTCGCGGTCCCGCTGATCGGCAGCGTTGCGCGCTGCAATCTCAGTCTCGATCACTGCCGGGCGAAACAGGAGCGCGAGTTCCGCATTCGCTTCCTTAAAGGTGATACCCGGTTTCATCACCGCGATGACCTGCAGCCACTTCGACGCGGCCGTGGCAGTGTTACTGGGGCGTCTTATCTCCCGTTCGACTTCGAGCGGCACCCAAACGTCAACGTCCAGTCCAACTTCCAGGCCATGGAATTCGCGCGGCGCGACGCCGATGACGGTAAATGGAACTTTCTCGAAGGTCAGCGATTGGCCCAGCACATCACTTCTGCCGCCCAGTTCCTGCCAGAGCGCATAACTGATGACGGCCACTGTGTTCGCCCTTCCCACTTGATCGTCGGCAGGAGTGATCGGACGGCCCAGCACTGTATGCACTCCAAGCGCTGAAAAGAAATCTCCAGTCACAAACTGTCCGTCCATGCGCTGCACGGGTTCGCCCTTGATGACGGTGTGAAATGAGACATTCGAAATACCCAGCACCGTGGAACAACTCTGACAGTTGCGGCGGTAATACTGCAGTGCCTGGTAGGATTGCGCTCCGCCCGGGCCCTTACCTGCATCTCGGAGCACCTCGATCAGGCGTTCCGGTTCCTGCACGGGCAACGGCCGGATCATCACCCGGTACATCAGGCTGAAGATCGCGGTGTTTGCCCCGATTCCCAGGGCCAGGGTGACAATGGCCGCGGCGGCGAATCCCGGCGTGCGACGGAACGAGCGGCACGCATAAACAAGATCACGCCACAGGTCTTCGAGCAAATCGAACCGCCACAAATCGCGGGCGGATTCTGCAATTGAAGCGGCGCTTCCCAGACCAATCGGATTGGACTGATCCCGGGCCATGTCGCGATGGAACGCGAGTTCCTCCTGCAGGTCGCGTTGCAGGCCACGCCGTCGCCAGAGTTTGAGCCAGAAACCACGAAAAATCGACATGCTCAGTTACCTCGCGAGAACGCGCGACACAGCACCGGCGAGCCTGTCCCACGTTTCCTGTTGCTGCGCCAGGACCGTTCGGCCGCGGCGGGTAATCCGGTAGTACTTCACCCTGCGATTGTTTTCCGACGTGCCCCAACTGGAGGTGATCGCTCCGTCCAGCTCCAGGCGATACAACGCCGGGTAGAGTGACTCTTCCTCCACCTTCAGCACCTCGTTGGAAAGCATGTGATTGGTCTGCGCCACAGCGTATCCGAGCCTTCGGAGGTTTTGATGTACCTGGAGCATGCTGTTCTCCGTTACGAATTTCGGTGTCAGACGATTCAAGTCAGCTCCGTCCCTCGGCATTCCCGTCCTTCAGCCAGCCATCGAAGAGCTGGATGGTCTTGTTGCCGTAGGCGGCGTTGGCCTCGGAGTGTGTGACCTGAATGATTGTTGTTCCCTCCTCATTCAGGCGTTTGAATAATTCCATGATCTCCCTGGCTTGACTGGAATGCAGATTGCCGGTCGGTTCGTCTGCCAGAATGAGCTTCGGCTTTGCAATCAATGCGCGTGCAACGGCGACCAGCTGTTGCTGCCCACCGGACAATTGATTGGGATAGAGATCCTTCTTGCCGACAATTTGAAATCGATCCAGAACGTCGGCGACCATGGATTCCCGTTCGCCTCGACGGATGTTGCGGTAGGAAAGCGGAATGTCCAGGTTTTCGTACACCGTCAGGTTGTCCAGCAGATGATATTGCTGGAAGACAAATCCGATATGACGCTTATTGAGTTCCGCCCGAGCCTTCGGTTTCAGCAGGTGAACGTCTTCGCCGAGGAATCGGTATTCGCCGCTCCATGCGACGTCCAGCATGCCGAGAATGCTCAGCAGAGTCGACTTGCCGGCCCCGGAAGGTCCCATGATCGTGACGAACTCCCCCTCCTTGATGTTCAGGGTGATGCGCCTCAGGACGAAAGTTTTCATCGATCGGGCTTCGTACGACTTTTCAATGTTCCGTAATTCGATCATGCGGCCTCGAGGAGGAAGGTATAGCAGGTGGTCTGCCAACCCGAAAAAGTGTTGAACTGCTTCAAAGATTACCCGGTGCTTCGCAGCAACGGGCAAACGTTTTCAGTTTCAGTGAGCGAACACGGTATTCCCAATCCCACAACCGGACACAATGGCTTTCCCTTTTCAAAGCGCCGAACGCTTAAGTTCTTCGCCTGCAAAGTGCATTCCCGCTTTTATCAAATGGCACTCTGCTCGCTGGGGCGTTGCGGACGCAATGCTGATGCGGTACAGGCATTACGTTGCACCTCGGCTGGAAGACTTGACTCGCCGTCCCGTTCCGCATGGCCTCTATCCCCCCCGGAAGAATGCCTGCGTCGGGCGGCGTCAAGTCTCCGGCTTTCACCGACCGCGTTCTACCTACCGCCATGTCGCCGCGGACACCGATCCGATTGTCTATATCCGTTTTCCGTTTCAGTGAGCGAACACGACATTTGGAATCCCATAATCGAACACCGTTCCCGTCCATGCCCGCCGCACGAACGCTTAAACCTTTCTTCTATAAGGTGGATCTTCGTGATCGATGGATGGAACTCCAATCGCTTGAGGAACCCCGGAGGTTTGATGGATATTCCGAGGCTGGGAGTCGCGCGCAAGAGGACGATCCGGCGAATTCTATTTCTTATCGCGATCCTTCTTGCAGTGTCCGCCGCCACGTATCGACTCTCGAAGATGAAGGCTGCGGCTCCCGCTGTGGACCGGGCCACGCTCTGGCCCGACAAGGTCAAGCGCGGGTCCATGCTCCGGGATATCCATGGCACCGGCACGTTGGTTCCGGAAGACATTCGATGGATACCCAGCGCACGCGATGGCGTTGTGGAGAAAATTAACGTCCGGATTGGCGATACCGTCAATCCGAATACGGTCCTGGCGGAGCTCAGCAATCCCGATCTGGTTCAGGCCCTGATGGATTCCGGGCTGCAGATCAAAGCGGCCGAAGCGGATCTGATCAATACGCGAACCAGCCACGAGAATGACCTCATCAGCCAGCAGATCCTGATCGCCAATCTCGGTGCCGCCGCGAAGCGAGCCGCTCTACAGAAGGATACGGACGAGGAGCTCCTCAAGCGCGGCCTGATCGGCCAGCTTCCGGTAAAGCTCTCGCGCCTGGAAGCCGACAATTCTCTCTCGCAGATTGATCGTGAAAAGCAGCGGGTTGCGATCAGCGCGAAGTCCGCCGAGGCGCAGATTGCGGCGCAGGAGGCTCGCCTCGATCAGCTTCGCGAAACACATGAGATGAGGAAACGGCAGATCGATGAACTTCGAATCCGAGCCGGTGTATCAGGCGTCCTGCAACAGCTCTCTATCGAAGGGGGGCAGCACATCGCCGCAGGTACAGCAGTTGCCAGGATTGCCGAGCCGGGCCACCTGAAAGCGCAACTTCGAATTGCGGAAACCCAGATGAAGGATGTTCTGCTCGGGCAAACCGCGTCCATCGATACTCGCATTGGAATCGTTCCGGGACGCGTGGTGCATATCGATCCGGCAGCGATCCAGGGTACCGTCACGATCGACATCCAGCTGGACGGCGAACTTCCGAAGGGTGCGCGTCCCGACCTCAGCGTGGACGGCACGATTGAAATTGAACACTTAAGCGACGTACTTTATGTCGGACGGCCGCCCAACAGTCAGCCCGATTCGACGATTCAGATCTTTAAAGTACTGCCAAATGGAGAAGCCATTCGGACCCGGGTCCGCGTTGGAAAAGTTTCCGTGAACTCCATTCAGGTACTGGAAGGCCTGCAGGCCGGTGATGAAGTAATTCTTTCCGACATGTCCACATGGGACGCCTATGACCGGATTCGACTGAACTGAGGAGCAGAACAATGGACGATACGGTAATCAAGCTTGAGGGTCTGACAAAGGTGTTCCTCACCGACGAAGTGGAAACCCATGCACTGGTCGGTATCCACCTGGAAATCAAAAGAGGCGACTATTTTTCAATCTCCGGTCCTTCGGGCTGCGGCAAGTCCACGCTGCTCTCCATTCTGGGCCTGCTCGACTCGCCCAGTGATGGCGCATACACCTTGAACGGCAAACCCGTTCAGGAGCTGACACACCGTGATCGAGCGCGTGTGCGCAATCGCGAGATCGGTTTCATCTTTCAGGCATTCAACCTCATTGGAGACCTGACGGTTTATGAGAATGTCGAACTTCCTCTCACGTATCGCGGCATGCCGTCATCGGAGCGCAGGAAGCGCGTGCAGGAATCTCTCGAGAAAGTCGAGATGGCCCACCGCATGAAGCACTATCCCTCGCAACTCTCCGGCGGACAGCAGCAGCGCGTCGCGGTCGCTCGCGCTCTGGGCGGCCAGCCGTCGATCCTGCTCGCCGATGAGCCGACGGGAAATCTCGATTCGCGAAACGGTGAAGCGGTGATGGAGCTTCTCCGCGATCTGCATCAGGAAGGCGCAACGATTTGCATGGTCACGCACGATCCGCGCTACGCCCAATACGCCGATCGCACCATTCATTTGTTCGATGGACGAATCGTGGAAGAGAACTTCGCAGGCGCACATGCTTAGAGATCTCGTCCTGGACTTGCGGCTCGCCGTACGAGGCTTTTCGCGAAACCCTGGCTTCTGCATGGTGGTTGTAATGACGCTCGCGCTGGGGATCGGCGCCACCACAGCCATCTTCAGCGTCGTAATGGCGTGTTGATCAAACCTCTGGCGTACCCCGAGCCGGACGCTTTGGTCGGAGTGTGGCACTCCGCATTTGTTCGAGGCGCAACCGTCAATGACGTGAGCGTATCGCCCAGGATGTATGCCACCTATCTGGACAACAACCAGACCTTTCTGGACTTCGGTGTGTGGAGCACAGGGCAGGCAACCCTCACCGGTATGGGAGACCCCGAGCAAGTGGGGACGTTGGTAGTGACGCAGGGAATCCTGCCCGCGTTGGGCGTACAGCCAGCGCTCGGACATTGGTTCACTCAAGCTGACGATATGCCGGGAACTCCGGAAACGGCCATCCTCACGCATGGCTTCTGGGAGCGCCGGTTCAGTAGAGACCGGTCGGTGATCGGACGGACCATTGCAGTCGACTCGCGGCCTCACATTGTGATCGGCGTCATGCCGCAAACGTTCCACTTCCTGAATTCCGACGCCGAAATGATTTTGCCGCAGCGTTTCAATCGCAGCCAGCTCGCCTCGGACTTCAGCTATTCCGGCATCGCCAGACTCAAGCCGGGTATGACGCTCGCACAGGCGAGTGCGGATATCGCGCGCATGCTGCCGATATGGAACGCAACGGACCCGGTAAATGGAGGATTGCTCACCGCCATCCGGCTGAACCCCGCCCTGCGACCACTCAAACAGGATGTGGTCGGCGACGTTGGTCCGGTGTTGTGGGTCCTGATGGGCACCATCGCCATGGTGCTGCTGATCGCATGTGCCAATGTCGCGAATCTGCTGCTGGTTCGAGCCGACGAGCGCCAGCAGGAACTCGCCATTCGCGCATCATTGGGCGCCGGCTGGAGTCGGATCGCGCAGGAACTGTTGATTGAGAGTGTGACGCTGGGCGTTTTGGGCGGTGGACTGGGATTGGGGTTCGCCTATGGCGGGCTCCAGCTTCTCGCGGTCATCGGTCCAGCAAACCTGCCCCGGTTAACCGAGATCTCGATCGACCCACTGGTGATGGTCTTCGCGCTGGCCCTTTCGCTGTTATCGGGTCTGCTGTTCGGACTCATTCCCGTCGTGAAATATGCGGGGCCGAAAATTGCAGGGACTCTCCAGTCCGGTGGACGCGCGTTGAGCCCCAGCCGGGAGCGGCATCGTTCACAGAATATGCTGGTTGTTCTGCAGGTGGCTCTGGCACTGGTTTTACTGGTGGCCTCCGGTCTGATGATTCGCAGCTTCCAGGCTTTGCGGAACGTTCAGCCCGGATTTGCCGCGCCAGAACAAATCCAGACAGCGCGAATAACGATCCCTGAGGCGCAAGTCGCCGAACCCGAGGCCGTAACACGGATGCAGAATGAAATCCTGGCGAAGATCACGGCAATTCCGGGAGTCACATCGGCGGCGTTTATGAATGCGTTGCCCATGGTTTCCGATTTTCAAAGCAATAACACGGTGTTCGTCGAAGATATGCCTCTCGCGGAGGGTCAGGCTGCGCCACTTCGCCGGATCAAGTTCGTTTCGCCAAACCTGTTTCAGACGTTGCGCACACCTTTGATTGCGGGTCGGGATTTCACGTGGGCCGACATCGACAACGATCGAGACGTTGCGGTGATTTCCGAAAACCTGGCGCGGGAAACGTGGGGCACGCCATCCGCAGCGTTGGGCAAACGTATTCGTAGCGGGGGCACGGCCAATCCGTGGCGCGAAATTGTTGGCGTGGTGGGCGACATCTACGATAACGGCGTTCACCAGCAGGCTGCGCCCATTGTGTATGCGCCAGCGAGCTTGAGCTTTGGACGAACTCCCGAACGCATTCGCCGTTCCGTGGTTTTTATAATCCGCAGTACCCGTGCCGGCACGGGGAGCTTCCTCACTCAGATCCGCGAAGCGGTATGGGCCGTAAACGCAAATATTCCCCTGGCCCAGGTTCGCACCCTGGGCGAGATCTACGACCAATCGATGGCGCGGACTTCCCTCACGCTCATGATGCTGGCAATCGCAGGCGGAATGGCTCTGCTGCTGGGCATCATCGGAATTTACGGCGTCATTTCCTACGCCGTGTCGCAGAGGAATCGGGAGATCGGCATTCGCCTCGCGCTGGGCGCGCAGCGGGGCGAGCTGAAACGCATGTTTGTGCGGCATGCGCTGGTACTGGCATCGATCGGAGTCGCGATCGGGCTGGGCGTGGCGGCGGGGCTGACGCGGCTCATGTCATCGCTGCTGTTCGGGATCAGCCCCTTCGATCCGGCAACGTATCTTGGAGGAGCGCTGATCCTCGCGATGGCTGCAGTACTGGCAAGTTATCTGCCGGCGCGCCGAGCATCGGCGGTGGATCCCGTAGACGCGCTGAAAGCGGAGTAAGGCCATGATGAACGACATCCGCGATGATTTACGAACGATTCGTCCGGTTCAGAATTTCGAACGGATGGCGAAAAGATCGGATCCCGAAGAATGCAATGTCATTGAGAATCGGATACTGGTTGCAGACGATCAGGTGGATGTCCTGGAATCCCTCCGCCTTCTGCTAAAACACGAAGGGTTCATGATCGACGCGGTCACATCCCCTGCGGCGGCTGTGGAAGCGGTCAAACTCCGCTGCTATGACCTTCTTCTTCTGGATATGAACTATGCGCGCGATACCACATCGGGCGGAGAAGGTCTGGAGTTGCTGTCCCGCATCCTTCAAATTGACGATGCGCTGCCGGTCGTGCTGATGACCGCATGGGGCAGCGTGGGACTTGCGGTCGAGGCGATGCGCAACGGAGGATACGACTTCGTCGAAAAGCCGTGGGATAACGGAAAACTGATTGGCACGCTCCGACGGAACATCGAAGAAGGGCGATTGAGACGACTGAAGAAGCGAAGGCTGGAGAAAGTCTCCGCGGACGCCGTTCGAGATCTGGAGGAAGCGCGCCGGACCCAGCTGTGCCTTCTCCCCGTCGAAATGCCGCGGATTCCGGGAATCGAAGTGCATGCCGCATGGCGTCCCGCGCGCGACGTTGGTGGAGATTACTTTGACGCCATCAAGCTAAACGAGAACATCATGGCGTTCTGTATTGCCGACGTCGCAGGCAAAGGTATTCCCGCAGCACTCACAATGTCGAACATACAGGCCGCAGTGCGCGCCTATGCCAGCGTCAACCGAAGCCCTTCCGAAATGTGCAGGCAGCTCAATCAAGTTGTTTGGGAAAATACTCGCGGCAGGAGTTTCATCACCTTGTTCTATGGTCTTCTCGATTCCGCGCGCGGTTCTCTGCTCTACACAAATGCTGGCCATGTGCCGCCAATTCTTGTGCGCTCCGATGGAGTGCATGAAGCCCTGTCGGAGGGTGGAACAATCCTCGGCCCGTTTCCGGATTCCGACTACCAGCAGCGCGAGGTTTCAATTCAATCCGGAGATCATTTGATTCTGATGACGGACGGAATCACCGAGGCAGCAAGCTCAAGCGGAGAGCAATTCAGCGAGGGCGGCAGGATCCATCAATTTCTGTCGCGCCATCGCAGTCGGACATCGGAACAAATAAAGGACGCTCTTCTCGATGCCGTGACTTCGTTCGCCGGCACAGACTTGCAGGATGACGCAACGCTCATGGTGGTTTCGATGCACTGACATCCCTTTCATTTGCGCTTTGAAAGAGACTTCGAGTGAGCGCGAGAAAAAAGATGCGACCGCACTCCTCGCGGAAGCGGGCAGAAGACAGAGGGCTTCATGACAGAATTTCGTGATCAGCGGAGCCTGGCATGGCTTAACAACTTCGGACGTGATGGAAGCCACGCACTACGCCAGTTGCTGCGGACGCCGGCGTTCATCGCAGCCACTGTGGCCACGCTCACCCTTGGGCTCGGTATGTTCGCGGTCGTGTATACGGCTGTCGACAAGATCCTGATCGAACCGATGCCGTACAGGAATTCGGATGACCTCTATTACGTCTGGCGCGACTATGGACCGATACAGGAACGCAATCGAGGAAGGATCCCCGGTAAAGATATCGTCGATTTGCAGAATGCGGGAGGGGTGATCGAAGGTGCCGCGGCGCTCCAGCCCTTTCTTGGCGGAGTGTTCTCCTGGCGTGAGGGCACGGATCCAATCGAAATCTCCGTGATGGTCACCTCGCCGAATGTGTTCGAGCTCCTCGGCGTGACTCCGATGCTCGGGCGCAGTTTCGCATCCGACGATGCCGGCCCCGGCCGTCCGCTTGTAATCGTGCTCACTCACGAGTTCTGGGCGCGTCTCGGAGCCGACCCGGAGATCATCGGCAAGGACGTTCGGCTGAACGGCCGGCCGCACAGGGTCATCGGTGTGTTGCCGGAGGACTTCAAGTTCGTGCGAAACGATTCGGACGGTCCTCCTCAGCGTCCCGATGCCTACACCACTCTCCGCGTCAACCTGTCGGACCCAAGCCCGAACCAATCCGACTACTCCGCTTTGATTCGAGTCCGACCCGGCACATCGCCGCAGGCCGTGGTGGCTGCGGTCGATGCCGTGGGCCGTGTTGAAGATCAACGCGATTTCGGTGGCCGCGGCACGAAGCTGTACCCGGCAGGGCTCAAAGCCGATCTTGTCGCCAGAGTCCGCCCCGCGCTGCTCGTGCTCGGCGCAGCGGGCATCGTGCTCGCACTCATGCTGTCGGTAAACCTGGCGTCCGTGCTGCTCGCGCGAGCGGCGCAGCGCGCAAACGAGTTCGCGGTGTCGCGCGCGCTGGGTGCGAACGACATGGCCATCGCGCGCGGAATGGTCATCGAGGGCGGCCTGCTTGGACTTGCCGGCGGTGGTCTGGGCGCGTTGGTCGCGATCTGGGGCACACGCGCTCTGACCGCGCTCGCACCTCTTGATCTGCCGCGTCGCGAGTCCATGGCATTCGACTGGCATATCGCGCTTGTTGTCGTCGGCGTGGGAACCTTGCTCGGGCTGCTCGCGGCGGTCGCGCCTGCGCTTTGGGCGGCACGCTCGTCGCTGC
>Ga0157379_10006598_pt1 | contig 10016 bp, 8 predicted proteins | sample S25metaG_FD_121802 | JGI IMG/M metagenome (GOLD analysis project Ga0157379, IMG submission 121802) | Switchgrass rhizosphere microbial communities from Kellogg Biological Station, Michigan, USA - S2-5 metaG | ecosystem: Host-associated > Plants > Roots > Rhizosphere > Soil | place: USA: Michigan...
CATGCTCGAAGAGATCGGCAAAGTTCAGGGCCATGGGGACGAAACTAGAACGTGTTACTGTTCCGGGCAAGCCCCCTGGGCGGCTTGGGCGCAGCCTGAGGAGGCTGAGACTTGTGACCACGACTCCCGCGGCCGCGGCCGGAGCCGGCACGGAGCAGCCGCACCTGCTCACCGAGCAGCGCGGCGCGGTGCTGATCGTGACCATGAACCGGCCGGAGAAGCGCAACGCGCTCAGCGGGCCGATGCTGGCCGGGATGCGCGAGGCCTGGGACACCGTCGACAGCGACCCGGGCATCCGGGCCTGCGTGCTGACCGGGGCGGGCGGCGCGTTCTGCGCGGGCGCCGACCTGAAGGCCATGAACGAGTCCCATCCGGGCTCGTCCGGCTCCGGCGTCGACCCGGCCGTGCTGGAACCGCTCCTCAAGGGCCGCCGGCTGACGAAGCCGCTGATCGCCGCGGTGGAGGGTCCCGCGATCGCGGGCGGCACCGAGATCCTGCAGGCCACCGATATCCGGGTAGCCGGCGAAAGCGCCCGGTTCGGCATCTCCGAGGCGCGCTGGGGGCTGTTCCCGCTGGGCGGGTCCGCGGTCCGTCTGGTCCGCCAGCTGCCCTACACGGTGGCCGCGGACCTGCTGCTGACCGGCCGGCACATCACCGCGGCGGAGGCGCTGCGGATCGGCCTGATCGGCCACGTGGTGCCGGACGGCGAGGCACTGGCCGCCGCCGTGGACATCGCCGGGCAGATCGCCGCGAACGGCCCGGTGGCGGTGCGGGCGATCCTGCGCACGATCAGGGACACCGAGGGCCTGCCGGAGAACGAGGCCTTCCGGATCGAGGCCAGGATCGGCATGGAGGTGTTCCGCAGCGAGGACGCCCGCGAGGGCCCGCGGGCCTTCGCCGAGAAGCGCAAGCCCCGGTTCCGCGACCGTTAGAACATCAATCCTTTAGGGTTACGGGATTTGCGCGGCGGGCCCCGCGTCCGGACTGCGATCTAGATCGCGGTGTCCCGTCCGGCCCAGTGCGGGTCGCGGAGCTTCCGCTTGTACAGCTTGCCGTTCGGGTCGCGGGGCAGTTCTTCCACGTAGTCGATCGTGCGCGGCCGCTTGAACGCCGCGATCCGCCCGTCGAGGAACGCCAGCAGCTCGCTGGTCAGCGCCTCGCCAGGATCGATCCCCACGGCCGGCTCGACCACCGCCTTGACCTCCTCGCCCCAGTCCGGGTGCGGGATGCCGAACACGGCCACGTCGGCCACGGCCGGGTGGGCGGACAGCGCGGCCTCGATCTCGGCCGGGTAGATGTTCACCCCGCCGGAAATGATCATGTTGCTGCTGCGGTCGCAGAGGAACAGGAAGCCGTCGTCGTCCAGGTAGCCGATGTCGCCCACGGTGAACATGTCACCGGCCCTGGCCGCCCGCGTCTTCTCCTCGTCCTTGTGGTAGCTGAAGCTGGAGTTGCCCATCTTCATGTAGACGAGACCCTGCTCCCCGGCCGCCACCGGCTCGCCGTCCGGGCCCAGCACGGAGACCTGCGAGCCCGGCCACGGCAGCCCGACGGAGCCCGGCTTGCGCAGCCACTGCCCGGCGGTGATCAGCGTGCCGCCGCCCTCGGTCGCCGCGTAGTACTCCACGATGACCGGTCCCCACCAGTCGATCATCGCCCGCTTGGTCTCCGGCGGGCACGGCGCGGCGCTGTGGATCACGCACCGCAGCGAGCTGGGGTCGAACCGCGCGCGCTCGTCCTCCGGCAGCGCGAGCAGCCGCCGGAACTGGGTGGGCACCGCGTGGGTGTGGGTCACCCGGCGCAGCTCGATCAGCCGCAGCGCCTCGGCCGAGTCCCAGCGGTCCATGAGCACGACCGGGTGGCCGAGCGTGACCGAGTTCGCCGCGAAGTTGAGCACCGCGGTGTGGTACAGCGGCGAGCCGCACAGGTGCACGTGATCATCGAACGGGGCCAGGCTGAAGATGCCGAAGAACCAGGTGGCCATGGCGGACGCCACGTCCGGGTCGAGCCCGGTGAGCGGGCGGCGCACGCCCTTGGGCCGGCCCGAGGTGCCCGACGTGTACAGCATCGGCGCGCCGTGCGTGCGGTCGCGCGGGCGGTCGTCCGTGCCGTCGTCGCCGAGCCGGGCCAGCGGCTCGAAGCCCGGCACGGTGCCCACCGCGAACCGGTGCTTGACACCGGCCAGGCCGGCCGCCTCCGTGGCCGCCGCGGCGAACCGCTCATGGGCGACCAGCACGCGGGCGTCGCTGTCGGACAGGATGTAGCCGATCTCCGCCCCGACCTGGTGCCAGTTGACCGGCACCACGTACAGCCCGGTCTCGATCGCGGCGAAGTACATGGCCAGCGCGGTGGAGCTGTTGGGCAGCAGCGTGGCGAACGTGTCCCCGGCGGCGAGGCCGAGCGCCTGGAATCCCCGCCCGTACTGGTCGGCGGCCGCGGCCAGCTCGCGGTAGCTGACCGCGGTGCCGTCCGGCTCGTACACGGCGGTCAGCTCCGGCGACTCCCCGGCGATGGCCCATAGCCCCACGGTGGCGTTCACGGGCACAAATCTAGAACACGTTCTATACACCAGCAAGCGGGCCCTGGCCCGTGTCCTGCGCGCTTGCCGGTCCCGACGGGAACATGTTTCACTCTGAGGCGTGGATCCGCCGCTGCGTGCGCCGCTGGAGATCGGCTTCGACTACACCCGGTCGCTGGGCCCGGTGCTGAGCCAGTTCATGACCGCGCTGGCGCAGGGCCGGATCCTGGCCGCGCGGGCCGCCGACGGCCGGGTGCACGCGCCGCCGTTCGAGTACGACCCGGTCACCGCCGAGCCGCCGGCCGAGCTCATCGAGGTCCAGCCGACCGGGACCGTGCTGTCCTGGTCGTGGGCGCCCGCGCCGCTGGCCGGCCAGCCGCTGGCGCACCCGTTCGCCTGGGCGCTGATCCGGCTGGACGGCGCCGACACCGCGATGCTGCACGCGGTCGACGCGGGCTCGGCCGCGGCCATGCGCACCGGGATGGCGGTCCGGGCCCGCTGGGCCGCGGAGCGGACCGGGCACATCAGGGACATCGCCTGCTTCGAGCCCGGGACCGAGCCCGGGCCGGTGCCGGGCCCGCCGGACGGCCACGGGCGGGCCGGCCAGGAGCCGGTCACGATGATCACGACCCCGGTGCGGCTGTCCTACGAGCACACCGCCTCCCCGGCCGAGACCGCCTACCTGCACGGGCTGGCCCAGGGCCGGCTGCTCGGCCAGCGCTGCCCGGTGTGCGGGAAGGTCTACCTGCCGCCCCGCGGGGCGTGCCCGACCTGCGGGGTGCCCACGGCGGACGAGGTCGAACTGCCAGGGACCGGGACCGTCACCACGTTCTGCGTGGTCAACGTCCCGTTCACCGGGCAGCGCGTGCAGCCGCCGTACGTCGCGGCGCAGATCCTCATCGACGGCGCGGACATCCCGATCCAGCACCTCGTGCTGGGCTGCGAGCCCGCCGAGGTGCGGATGGGCATGCGGGTCTCGGCGGTCTGGAAGCCGCCGGAGCAGTGGGGCACCACGGCGGAGAACATCGACCACTTCCGCCCCACCGGCGAGCCCGACGCGCCGTACCAGTCGTACGCCCACCACCTGTAAAGGACGGTCACCGTGACGGACGTCGCCGTTGTCGGGTTCGCGCAGTCGCCGTGCGCCCGCCACAGCGACAGCACCACCAGCGGCGTCGAGATGCTCGTGCCGATCTTCGGTGAAGTGCTCGCCGCCACCGGCCTGAGCAAGAACGACATCGGCTTCTGGTGCTCGGGCTCCTCGGACTACCTGGCCGGCCGGGCGTTCTCCTTCGTCCAGGCGGTGGACGCGATCGGCGCGTTCCCGCCGGTGATGGAGTCGCACGTGGAGATGGACGCCGCGTGGGCGCTGTACGAGGCGTGGCTCAAGGTCCTGACCGGCGAGGCGGAAACCGCGCTGGCCTACGGGTTCGGCAAGTCGTCCGCGGGCGTGCTGCGCCGGGTGCTCGCCCTCCAGCTCGACCCCTACCTGCTGGCCCCGCTGTGGCCCGACTCGGTGAGCATCGCGGCGCTGCAGGCCCGGGCGGGCCTGGACGCCGGGCTGTGGACCGAGAAGGAGATGGCCGAGGTCGCGGTGCGCAGCCGGGCCGCGGCGCGGGACAACCCGGGGGCGCAGCTGGCCGGCGAGTACTCGTCCGCGGACCTGCTCGCCGCGCCCTACGTGGCCGACCCGCTGCGGGCGCACGACTGCGCGCCGGTCAGCGACGGCGCGGCCGTGGCCATCCTCGCCGCCGGGGACCGGGCCCGCGAGCTGTGCCCGCGGCCAGCCTGGATCACCGGGTTCGAGCACCGGGTCGACTCGGCCGTGCTCGGCGCCCGCGACCTGACGGCCGCCCCGTCGGCCACCGCCGCGGCCCGGGCCGCGGGCGCTGTCACGGGCACGGGCGGCGTCGACACCGCCGAACTGCACGCCCCCTTCACCCACCAGGAGCTCCTGCTCCAGCGGGCGCTGGGCCTGGGCGAGGGAGTGCGGGTCAACCCGTCCGGCGGGGCGCTGTGCGGCAACCCGATGTTCGCGGCCGGGCTGGCCCGGATCGGCCTGGCCGCGAAGGAGATCATCAGCGGCCGCGCGGACCGGGCTCTCGGGCACGCCACCAGCGGGCCCGCCCTGCAGCAGAATCTCGTCTGCGTCATGGAGGCACGTTCCTGATGGAAGCACGGTATTGATGGAGGCACGGGCATGAAGCAGCAGGCCGCCGTGCTCGGCGTGGGCCAGACCCGGCACCGCTCGCGGCGGGCCGACGTGTCCATCGCCGGCCTCTGCCGCGAGGCCGTGGACCGAGCGCTGGACGACGCCGGGCTCACGCTGGCCGACATCGACGCTGTCGTGGTCGGCAAGGCCCCGGATCTGTTCGAGGGCGTGATGATGCCCGAGCTGTACCTGGCCGACGCGCTGGGCGCCATCGGAAAGCCGCTGCTGCGGGTGCACACCGCGGGCTCGGTGGGCGGCGCGACCGGCATCGTGGCGACCAGCCTGGTCGAGGCCGGCCGGCACCACCGGGTACTCGCGGTCGCGTTCGAGAAGCAGTCCGAGTCCAACGCGATGTGGGCGCTGTCGATCACCCCGCCGTTCAGCATGCCGGTGCTGGCCGGCGCGGGCGGGTACTTCGCCCCGCACATCCGGTCCTACATCCGGCGCAGCGGCGCCCCCGGGCACATCGGCGCCATGGTCGCGGTCAAGGACCGGCGCAACGGCAGCCTGAACCCGTACGCGCACCTCCAGCAGGCTGATATCACGCTGGAGTCGGTGCAGGCCTCCCCCATGCTCTGGGACCCGGTCCGGTACGACGAGACCTGCCCGTCCTCCGACGGCGCGTGCGCGGTGATCATCGGGGACGAGGAGGCGGCCCGGGCCAGCGACGGCCCGGTGGCCTGGATCCGGGCCACCGCGATGCGCACCGAGCCGACCATGTACTCCGGCAAGGACCACGTGAACCCGCGGGCCGGAGCGGACTGCGCGGCAGCGCTCTGGCGGCAGGCGGGCATCACGGCGCCGGCCCGGGAGATCGACGTGGCCGAGATCTACGTGCCGTTCTCCTGGTTCGAGCCCATGTGGCTGGAGAACCTCGGCTTCGCCGAGCCCGGGCAGGGCTGGCGGCTGACCGAGGCCGGGGAGACCGGGATCGGCGGGTCGCTGCCGGTCAACCCGTCGGGCGGGGTGCTGTCTTCCAACCCGATCGGCGCCTCCGGGCTGCTCCGGTTCGCCGAGTCGGCGCTGCAGGTCATGGGCAAGGCCGGGGCGCACCAGGTGGACGGGGCCGCCGTCGCGCTCGGCCACGCCTACGGCGGCGGCTCGCAGTACTTCTCCATGTGGGTGGTCGCGGCCACCCCGTGAGGACGGGGCCCGCGGCCGGGGGCCGTAATCCTAAAGAATTGCTCAGCGGTAGCTGACCGGCAGCCGCTTGATGCCGTTGAGCCACCCCGAGCGCAGCCGCTCCGCGTCACCGGCCCTGCTGATGGCCGGCATGGCGTCGGCGATCGCGCTGAACATCAGCTCGATCTCCAGCCGGGCCAGGCTGGCGCCCAGGCAGTAGTGGGTCCCGTACCCGCCGAACCCCAGCTGCGGGTTCGGGCTGCGCATGATGTCGAACCGCTCCGGGTGGTCGAAGACCTCCTCGTCGAAGTTGGCCGACCGGTAGAACAGCCCGACCCGGTCGCCCTCCTTGATCTGCTGGCCGCCCAGCTCGGTGTCGGCCATCGCGGTCCGCTGGAACACGGTCACCGGGGTGGCCCACCGGACGATCTCGTCGACCGCGGTGTCAGGCCGCTCGGCCCGGTACAGCTCCCACTGCTCCGGGTTGTCGAGGAAGGCCAGCATGCCGTGCGAGATCGCGTTCCTGGTGGTCTCGTTGCCCGCCACCGAGAGCAGGATCATGAAGTAGCCGAACTCGTCGGCGGACAGGTTGTGCTCGTCGATCTTCGCGTTGACCAGCTTGGTGACGATGTCGTCGCGCGGGCACTGCTTGCGGTCCTCGGCCATGACCATGCAGTAGCCGACCAGCTCGGCCGCGGCCAGGTTGGAGTCGCCCTCGAACTCGGGGTCGTCGTAGCCGATCATCTGGTTGGACCAGTGGAAGATCTTGCCCCGGTCCTCCTGCGGGATGCCCAGCAGCTCGGCGATGGCCTGCAGCGGCAGCTCGCAGGCCACGTCCGCGACGAAGTCGCCGGTGCCCTCGGCCAGCGCGGTCTGCACGATCCGCTCGGCGCGGACGGTCAGCGACTCACGCAGGTTCCTGATCGCCCGCGGGGTGAAGCCGCGGGACACGATGCCGCGCAGCGTCGTGTGCTGGGGCGGGTCGATGTTGAGCATGATGAGCCGCTGCAGCATGAGCGATTCCTCGGTCACCGGCTGCCCGTGCCGGATGATCGCGGTCTTCGCCTCGCTGGAGAACACGCTGCTGCCACGCGAGGCCTCGAGCACGTCGGCGTGCTTGGTGACGACCCAGTAGCCCTCGTCGTCGAAGCCGGAAGCGCCGCGCGGCTGGGAGTTCCACCACACCGGGGCCGTGCGCCGCAGCTCGGCGAGCTCCTCGGCGGGGACCCGCTGCAGGTTCAGGTCGGGATCGGTGAAGTCGAAGCCCGGCGGGATGTTCGGCTCGGCCATCACTGCCTCCACTGCCTGCCGCTGCAACGTGTTCTAGCCGATTCAACCATGGGCCATGGTCTCAGTGAATAGCCGTCCGTGCCAGAATAAGAACACGTTCTAGTACGGTGGCTAGTACGGCAGCCGCCCCTGAGCGGCCAGAACGGAGGGCCCGGTGGGCACGGCGGTGATCGTCGAGGCGGTGCGGACGCCGATCGGCAAGCGCGGCGGGATGCTGGCCGGGCTGCACCCGGCCGAGATCCTCGGCGCCGCGCAGACCGCTCTGGTGGAGCGGAGCGGGCTGGCGCCGGACAAGGTCGAGCAGGTGGCCGGCGGCTGCGTCACCCAGGCGGGCGAGCAGGCGGGCAACGTCACCCGGGTCGCGTGGCTGCACGCCGGGCTGCCCTACCAGACCGGGTGCCTGACCCTGGACGCCCAGTGCGGCTCGGCGCAGCAGGCGGCGCACGTCATAGCCGGGCTGATCTCGGCCGGGGCGATCCAGGTCGGCATGGCCTGCGGGGTCGAGGCGATGACGCGGGTGCCGCTGGGGGCCAACGTCGCCTCCGGGCCGGGACTGCCGCGGCCCGCCTCGTGGGATATCGACATGCCGAACCAGTTCGTGGCGGCCGAGCGGATCGCGCAGCGGCGCGGACTGTCCCGGACCGAGGTGGACCAGTTCGGCCTGCGCTCGCAGCGCAACGCACAGCGAGCGTGGGCGCAGGGCCGGTTCGAGCGGGAGGTCGTGCCGGTGAAGGCGCCGGTGCTCGGCGCCGATGGCCAGCCGGACGGGCCGGCCCGGATGGTGGACCGGGACGAGGGCCTGCGGGAAACCAGCCTGGACGCGCTGGCCCGGCTGCGGCCAGTGCTGCCGGACGGCATTCACACCGCGGGCACGTCCTCGCAGATCTCCGACGGCGCGGCGGCGGTGCTGCTGGCCGACGCGAGCCGGGCCCGGGGGCTGGGCCTGCGCCCCCGGGCGCGGATCCTGGCCCAGTGCCTGGTCGGGGCCGAGCCGTACTACCACCTGGACGGCCCGGTGGCGGCGACCGAGCGGGTGCTCACCCAGGCCGGGATGGCGATCGGCGACATCGACCTGTTCGAGATCAACGAGGCGTTCGCCTCGGTCGTGCTGTCGTGGCAGAGCGTTCACCGGCCGGATCCGGAGCGGGTCAACGTCAACGGCGGCGCGATCGCGCTCGGGCATGCGGTGGGCAGCACGGGGGCGCGGCTTCTTACTACGGCACTGCACGAACTGGAGCGGCGGGACGCGAGCACCGCCCTGATCAGCATGTGCGCGGGCGGGGCCATGTCCACCGCCACGATCATCGAGCGGATCTAGCGCTGGTGGCGCAGGCGGGCCGCCTGCGCCTGCGGGTGTTCTTCAGGGTTACGGATGCTGGCTGCTGACCGAGATGACCTCGCCGGTCAGGTACGAGGCGTAGTCGCTCGCCAGGAAGGCGATCACGGTGGCGACCTCGGCCGGCTGCGCGGCGCGGCCGAAGGCCTCCTTCCCCGTTAGCTCGGTGAGCAGGTCCTCGCTGGTCACCTTGGCCAGGAACGGGTGGATGGCCAGGCTGGGCGCCACGGCGTTGACCCTGATGCCGTGCTCGGCGACGTCCATGGCCGCGCATCGTGTGAAGGCCATGACCCCGGCCTTGGCCGCGGCGTAGTGCGCCTGGCCGGGCTGGGCCCGCCAGCCGAGCACCGAGGCGTTGTTGACCACGGCGCCGCCGCGGCCCTGGGCGACCATCTGCCTGAGCACGGCGCGGGTGCAGCGGAACGTGCCGGTCAGCGTGACGTCGAGGACCCGCTGCCACTGGTCGTCGGTCATCTCCAGGACGGAGGCGGTGCCGCCGAGGCCGGCGTTGTTGACGAGGACGTCGATGCGGCCGAATCTCTGGACGGCGGCCTCGGTGAGCGCGCTGACCTGGGCCTCGTCGGTGACGTCGCACGGCTGCGCGGCGACCAGGCCGGTGCCGTGGCCGGCGGCGAGCTCATCGCGGGCCGCGGCCAGCCGGCGCTCGTGCTGGTCGCTGAGCATGACCTGAGCGCCCTCGGCCAGGCAGCGCCGGGCGACCGCGGAGCCGATGCCGGTGCCGGCCGCGGCGGTGATCACGACGACCTTGCCGGCCAGGAGGTCGCGGCCTGGCGGGTCCGCCGGGCCGGGGGCGGGGGCGGCCCCTGGGCTGGCGGTCATGGCCGGGCCTGCCGCGGCAGGCCGAGGGCGCGCTCGGCGATGATGCCCCGCTGGATCTCGTCGGATCCGCCGTAGATCGTGTCGGCCCGGCTGAACAGGTAGATCCGCTGCTGCTCGGTGAGGTCGTAGGGCTCGCCGCGGGCCACCATCGACCGGGCGCCGGCCACGTCCATGGCCAGCTCGCCCAGGTCCTGGTGCCACCGCGACCAGAGCAGCTTGATCTCCGACGCACCCGTGCTGGCTGGCCCCGTGCTGGCCGCGTCGGGGTTGCCCAGCGTGCGCAGTGCGTGGGCGCGGAGCACCTCCAGGCCGACCCAGGCGCGGGCCAGCCGGTCGCGCAGCAGCGGGTCCGCGGCCGCCCCGGTGTCCCTGGCCTGCGCCAGCAGCGCCTCGAGCTCGCGCCGGAACCCGATCTGCAGGCCCAGGGTGGCGGCCCCGCGCTCGGTGGCCAGCGTGGCCCTGGCCACCCGCCAGCCGTCGCCGGGCTCGCCGACGACCAGGCTGGCCTGCGTGCGGGCCCCGTCGAAGAACACCTCGTTGAACTCGGACGTGCCGGTGAGCTGGCGGATCGGGCGGACCGTGATCCCCGGCTGGCGCATCGGCACGAGCAGGTAGGACAGGCCCGTGCTGCGCCGCGACCCCGGCTCGGTGCGGGCCAGCACGAAGCACCAGTCGGCCACGTGCGCCAGCGACGTCCA
>Ga0157379_10006599_pt1 | contig 10015 bp, 15 predicted proteins | sample S25metaG_FD_121802 | JGI IMG/M metagenome (GOLD analysis project Ga0157379, IMG submission 121802) | Switchgrass rhizosphere microbial communities from Kellogg Biological Station, Michigan, USA - S2-5 metaG | ecosystem: Host-associated > Plants > Roots > Rhizosphere > Soil | place: USA...
GAAAATGATAAGACGACTGACTTTGTCACAAGTTTTACATTGCATACGGTTACGGAACTGGCCTTGGAAATAATCAACAATGATGCTGTCATTCCGCATACGGTAAATCTTCCATTCTTGCTCGCCAGCGATTTGTTGAGGCATGACTTCGAGCTGTGCTTCCCGCTCTGGAGTAGTCTCAATTGTCGGCTTTTTGAGTACTCGGTTCAAGTCTTCATGCAGGGTATCAAGGAGAACAGAGAGGAATTCCTGAGAATCATGTTGCTCTGTCCCCCCAAACTGTGGTGCTACCAGGCAGGTATGTTTCTACATTGTCGTCAGTTTCATTTGGCAGATAAATTTACAGAGTACTCACGCGGAAGTCGTATGGTGCCAAATAATTTACATCACCATGCCAGAGCTGATGTAAAATAGTGGCGAATGCTCTTGCCATGTTCCCCTTGGAACCCAGCGGATTGAGCATATTGACAGCATTTTTCCACCGTCCATCTAAGACAAATTAGACACGGTAAAAAAGAACGAATATATATATATTTACCTGTAAAGAACCTCGCAAACGGAACCGTAGCGCTTAAACACTGTATCGTCGAATTCATATAGCAAGTATTCCCCAAGTTCTTCAACCCCGTCTTGACCAACTCAACATCACCCCAATAAGACACAGGATAGTCGGATTTAATCAAAGCGGAAGAACCACCAGATATAGAATACGACTGAACATGCTGAATAGTTCTCGGCCGTTCCTGTCTTTCCAGCGCCGAAGACGCAGCGGCAGGTGGAGGACGCAAAACGTGTTGGGCTGAGAGATCAGGATAATCAATCGACGGACGCGTCACGCCCGTATATGACTGGTGAGCTTGATCCGTGTAATCATTCCGTCGTCCTCGCGAAGGGTTGATGGAAGCTAACGGCGGTAGTGATACGATACCATTGCTCTCGCCTGATAAAGCCTGGAAACTAGTCGACATTGAGGATGCAGGTCCGGTGGAAGCGGCCACGAGTGATGAGGTAGGGTATTGTCCAGTCCCAGTAGGGGATATCGTTGTGGGATACTGGATACTTCCGGAGCTTTGGGTATTATAGCCTAAAGAAGGCTGAGGCATATGCTAATATGGAATGAGGATGATTATCTCATTTTGGATTAATAAGTAAGGAAATGTCACTCACGAAGTCCATTGAGGGACGATTATACAAAGTGGGTATTTGGCCAGAGGTTGGTGGTCGACTGATTGCAGGCTTACGCACTAACGTACGTGGTGGGCTTCGCTCTGTAGATCCTGGTTCCTGTGTGGGAGGAGAAGTTGATCTGTTATACAATACTAGATTAAAGCACGGACTACAGTGTCGATAGACGAGCTACGTACGAATATTTAACGATAGGAGTTTGTGTGGAATAGTATCGGCGGTCCGCCGAATCCGGCGCGCCTGAAGGGGGACGAGTAGGGAGCCATCGTTCGTAATCTTGATGATGAGAAGTACTACTTGATGCGACAGGATGAGGGTTTGGTAACGGGGACGTAGAGTTCGGCGAAGGGATGGGGGACATGATGTTAGTGATAGAATTCGCTGGTGAGACCGAATTCCGTGTTGGCTCCAGCGGTGTCATTAACGGTTCTGAAGGCTTCGTGCTGGCGATAGGGGGGAGTTCATGTGCAGTTGCGTTGCCTCTGATTACTCCTGCCTCTCCAACCTCCTGTTTCCAGGCCTCAAGACCACCGATCAGGAGGACAGGAGGACGCTTCACCGAAATCTTGAAGTCTGTCTCAAATATCGCCTGTGCGAGATTTGACATGGCGGGAGTAGAACTGGTGGATGATTTATCATACATAACAATCAAGTCGAACTTGCCCCGGTTGGTAAACAACGTCTTCTCTGTGGACGGCGAGACGACGAGAGCATTCTCGATTGATGTTGATGTGATACTGCAAGAATTTGTGAGCTGTTGTTATCAAACTGGGACCAAGGAGTGGTGGAGCGTACTTATCACGAGTGAGAATATATGGTTCAAGACACACAATCTCATTACTAGCAATCCGCTCTGCATCGAATTCGGTTCGCGTCCGTATATCCATGTGGAGCACTCGCCATGCAGGATACTTCTTCCTATATTCGTACAACAGACGAGGTTGTATCGCGTTCGTAACTGGTAGGTCAGGCTTCAATGGACCATGCCCATGCCCAGACGCAGGTGTTCTCGTAACATAGAATGGATTGGTGGAAGAAGTTACAACGCCCGAAGAAGGAACGTTGGGTAGATTGGGCGTGTTCCGAGTTGGTGAGTTCTCTCCAGAAGAACCAGCTTGACCAATACCGTTGGTGATAGGCGGAATAGGTGTGCTGGCTGGTCGTTGATATGGTGCGTCTACTGCTGAGAACCGTGTCGCCATTGGCGAAATAGGAGGTGCTCCAGAAGTGCTAACACCCGTATGGTTGGGACTATGACCCGAGGCGCGGGAAAAGGATGGCGGCCTAGGGAGTGTGCCACGGGTTGCTTTGGATGGGGATTGGGATGAAGGAGCACCCGGTTCGTCTTTAGGGACGGATGGGAAGAAGTTAAGCTCGTTAATTTCGTCAATGGAAGGGAAGGCGGTCGCGAATTCGGTTTCTGTTCGCTGGAAACGTGCAGAGGGTGGAGGAGACGGGGAGGAAATTGATGTTGTAGCTGCAGTCATGATAGCAGCCAAATCCGGTGGAGGGGGAGACGAAGCAACTGAGGAAGTGGGGGATGGCGGACCGAAAGAGGATGTCGAGACGAAGGTGTGGGGTGAGGACAGTGCCGATAGAGGTTGCGATGGGGATTTAGCAAAATGAGATGTATGAGGAGGAGGAGAGCTCAGTGAAGACTGGAGAGAGGCAGGTTTCGGTGCAATGGGCGGTGGCCGCGAGCGGGTTGAAGTGTTTGGACTCATGTCTCGAGACAATCGTTTCGATGCGCTGACTGACAGGCCACTGCCTTGAAGAGCCTGTATTCGATCAACGATTGAGCCGCCTGGTTTGCGATCAGGGCCGTCCGTTGGGCTCGCTGTTCCGTTGGCATCTCCGTTCTCACTATTTCCAAACACAAACGCTCAGCCACCACAATAGAAGAAGAAGCACAACTATCACATACTGCTGAGGTTCAATATTCTTCAACTTGTCCTCCAATTTCTTCATTCGTGAGGCTAAACTTCCTGATAACAATTTCTGGGAGTGGTGTCAGTCAACGGGTCACAAACCAGGTAAGAATGTAACTCACCACACTGACTTCCTTCAACTCCTTATAAAATGGTGTTCTCCGCTTTAGATCCGCGTTCTCTGCTTTGTATTGTGGAGAATCATATAGTGCTTGAACCAAACTGAATGATGGGTGAGTCTACTTGTTGGCATGCTTCGGGAAGTTGGAGCTTACTTAGAAGCAACATAATAAAGTCTTAAAGTACTCTTCAAATCTCCTTCAGCCTCCATATTGTCAATGTTTGCAATCATCTCTCGAGCAACATGAAGCATGGCTGCAGGAGATGATGTGTTCTTCGTCCTTTGGACATCTTGCCTCGCCAGCTCCTTGATTTCGGCGACTGAGAGTTTGTCGGGGGAGCCAGACGATGAAGGGCCACTTGACGACAACCTGTGAGTTGGTAATGCAGTAGTAGAAGTCATCGTAAGAGCAACCATGCTCTAAGGCAGGTCAGACGGGAATAAGGATACAGGTGTTAATAGTAGTGATTGCGCTAGGCGCTAGTCATGGCGATGACAAATCACACCCCAGTTCCAACCTGGATCACCACCACAGTGGTTGAGGGTTTTTCGCTCTTCCTTGCTTTTGATGCTACTTCCTATCTAGAAGTTACGGGAGGAAATTATTCTCCAATTTTCTCAGAATTTTACGTTACAGAGATTTACTTTGGCGAATTCCGCATTCGGCCATCCCAAGCTCTTTTCTCCTATAGCCGTTCGAAGCACCACACTTCCCATGATGAGATGTTAGACTTTCAGTAAATGCGCGTAGGGCGAAGCTTTCGCGTGGCCGGGGATCTGACTCACAGAAGCAACATACAACTCGCGTGGTTCGATCGAATAAACTACTAATCAGTTACAGATCATGCCCATTGCCCACAGTACAACTACGCTTCCACAGCCATCAACATCGGCGCTTCAGCAGCCTGCTGCTGCGATGGAGTCTGCGCCATTTTCTTCTTGAAATAGCAACTATGGCACTCGTACGACCGTTCTTCCTCTGGCGCGTCCATTTTGGTGGTTGAGTCCTCCACTGGGTGGAAGAAAGGTGAATATTCAGTGCTGCATTGGCAGCACCGTAGATTTGATGCTGAAACCTCTGCTGCCGCGCGTCCTGCGCCACCCTTCTCGGCCCCACTGTTCATTACGGAGTCTAGACGACGGGCCTTGCGCAGTAAGCCATAGGAGTTGTCGGAGGGCACTTCTTTGTAATGCTTTGCATATACTTGTAGCGCGGTCTATTCACGGAGGATGAGCTTTCATGTCTGGGATAACCATAATATTTAAAGTAAATGAAAACATACCTCGCCTTTATCATTCGTGTCACAAAAATCGTACACTCGCCTTCCATCTAAATTATGTGGTTTGCAGAATAAAACTGGCGTCATAGCCCCAGTATCTCGCTTGAACTCCACCTGTACGGTAGAATCTCGCTTATTGGCCTTTACCTGCAAAGCAGGGTCAAAACAGTAGCTCACGAGAAAGGACTTTTTACTTACTCCTTGCATCTCAAACGCTAATCGGAGATTGTTTTTCCATGCACAGACAGGGTGATATTCAATGGGGCAGATCCCACATTTGACACTGACACCGTCTTGCTGATTACAAATTGCACACGTCTGGCCAAATGAGTCAATAAGCAGACCAGGGGGAATCTTATGGAGTCACTCACGCCTTCCCAACGGGATCGCGGAATAATGCTGATCCCTTCCACCAGACGGAGCTTCGACGCTTCTGTAAATTGAACCTCTGGGGCGTACAAGGAACAAAGAATATGTGCCCAGCCTTGTCCTTCAGTGGGTTTACGAGCTCGAAGGAACCCAGTATCACTCTCGTCTCGAGGGACTGGTCCTGGTTTCTTCCGTTCTTCCTTCTGCTTTCGGGGACACAGTACACATTCCGAATTCTATTATTATATCAGCATTGAAATGAATGAAACTTAAGAGAAGCTTACAAGAGAAGCTTCTAAAGACGTTTCATTTTGGCAGATCTCACATAACCAGGCTTCAGCCTCAGTAGCATCCATTGTGGAACCACTTGGAACGGCACCACAGCTTCCTGCATGGATCGACATGCAACATTGGATGCATTTGATAACCTTACCCAAGGGACCAGATCGTTTGCAACATTGACAGTTGATGTGCTTAACCAATGGTTGCTGCGAAGCTGGCATATTGAAGATCTGAAGGTCATCTTAGAATTTGCTCCCATTTTCGTATAGAACTCGCATACCTTCATCCGCTTGGCCGTAGGTGCTGACATTGGCGTGCCCTCCCTCTTCTCAACACCACGCTTGGATGCCATCGAATCATCTTTAGGAACCTTCGCATTAAGATCCCCATACTTTCGCCATTTGACTCCACAATCGTCGCAAAGCACTGGAGAATTAAGCCCTTTGGGAGCCTTCCACCATACGTTCGATTGTCGTGTTCTGCAGGCCGCACACGTGAAGGCTGTCCCACGCCCATCGGTCTTGACATTGACGATGGACTTTTCCTCGTCTGAGATTCCGACGGATGCTTGGCGAGACCCAACCTTGTTGGGGGTCGCTGTTCGTCCATGCTTACGAGCTTCGATGATTCGGCGGTTTTCTTCACCAATTTTGCTCCTGTAGCTGACGTCAATAATAAGGTTGATATACAGAAAGAGATATAATGCTGACGCTTTCCAGATAGCAAAGAACCGAACAACCTCAGGATGTGGTCTCGTCGCGATCTGCTCACGTATTGACCGAAGTTCAGGGCCATATTCTTGGATGGAATTCTCAAACATTTGTTTCTCGTTGTCATTCCATTCTCTGTCCGTGTATCGAACCTCATCCTTCCGCCACTGATCAAATATTCGTCTTGAGTTATGGAATAGAAAGATGGTTGATGGGAAGACACACCTTGGGCAGATGCATTGGATTCTTCATGCTCACATCCGAGAAGTCATCCTTCTGGAGATAAGCGACTGAGTAACGTCGGATTAGTTCTGTTAACCAATCCACGCTAGGAACATATGTTGGTCTTTCACTTGCAATCTTGTTCTTGCATGCTTCCACTAGGGATTGTTAGTTATAGGTTATGTGAAGATATTTACACTTACACTCTTCAACTATAAAATAACCGTAAATTATTTTATAACACAATTGAAAGAATGTAACATACCTTCGGCGTCAGACATTCTGTAAACGCAGCTGAGAATCTCGACAGTTTCGTCTGTGCCTCTTTCAGGGATATCAGGGCCTTGAGAGTATTATCAGCTTTCAGAACTCAATAGAATCAAGTTAAAAGTACCTGGAGCAGGGAGAGAAGATCCTGTTGCTGGGACTGAGGCTTGAAATTTGATGCCGACACGAGTATTGGCACGAGGAAAGATGATATCTTCCGGATCTATAGGGAGTTAGTTTCTTCGCGACAACTATACAACTATACGCTACCTAAGCTATCTTCTGCAACAGTGTATTGTCTTTACTGTGTGAATCATCTATGCCATAAAAGACTCTAGATCTCAACTTACCCAAAATAGCGGAATGGCCACATCTTGTAGTATTTATCGTCCGCTTCTTCCTGCTGTTTCGTCGGTGCTACAGTAGTAATAGCGCTGCGAGTTACTTTAGCTCTAGTTCGGGACTGTCTCCCAGATCCAGTAGTCGACTTGGACTTTCCAGAAGCTCCGGGTGTGCCGTCATCGTCTTCATCCTTATGAGCACAACGGGCACACGACCATCCATAGCCACGAGCAGGCTTCGCAATAAGAGGCGGTTGAACACAGGCCATATGGAAATATGACTTGCAGGTGTCACATTGTACTGAATCGGAACTAAGAAGATGTCGGGTCAGAAAGCGGCGAGGATGAGAAGGAAAAATACAAACCTTGGACACCATTCATTGCAGGTATCGCAAGTGCGAAGTTCGTCCGTTAGTTCCGCGACACATTCCTTTTCGGTGACAATCATATCATAGCGAGTAATCAAATTGTCCTTGACGTTCTTCGGGACTATTTCGTAGTCACCCAACTTAGCAGCACGTTCCATAGGAAGGAACAAAAACACTTACGATTCCGAATTTGAGAAGTTAGGATCACTTCAAATTCCCTCTTGATGAACGGATCGAAAAGCCTGTTGTAATAGAAGCGATCTGGTCTCTTCTTCCACGCAGCAAGATCCGCTATTTTATCCTTATGCTTGACATAGCATTTTGCTCTTAGTTGAGTGATAGGAATGACTTCAGAGTAAATAGCACAGAGGAGGAGCCGTGAGTCTGCGATGGGTCTGTCGCTCACATCGCTTGGTCGATAATACCATGCCAAGCGGACCTTAGTAAATGCCTCCTTAGTTCTTGCTCGTGTGCCGCGAGTTGTTCCATCGTCAACAAGAAATTCCATGATACGTGCGATGGAATAAGGAGTACCATCTCGTACAACCCAGTTTGGAGAGCAGTAGACATGGTCTGTGGGACGGGAAATGACGAGGTGGCAAAGTGTGACTACAGGATGACTACGTACCATTGACCTTTACCTTCTCTCCGTTTGGGAGAGTGTATTCCATGGCAAAATTGGAGTGAAGAAATTAAAGAAGGGTATAGGAGTTAGGAGGGAGTGTTACACGACAGTTCTTCAGGAGATTGCAGTTCTGTTCTATGGCGCTTGCGGGCGCTTATGTCGGTACTTCTTGTTCTCCTTGAAACTCGCCATCAACGGTCAATATCGTCTTCTGGAGAGGATACAGGGTCGGGAAATTCACCTTTTACAACAATCAAAGGAAAGAGAGCGAAAAAAGTCTGATACAACGTTCAGTTCAAGTCTTCAAGATGAGTCGTTATATAAGCCCCAGAGAAGACCGCGGCCATTGGCTGGACATCCTTTTCATTTTTCTCCAACTATACTGCTCTTTTCGGACTGAAGAAATATATATATTATTTCTTAAAGAAATGAAAGATGTGCTGACCAAATATGGGTCCAGTTGATCAAGGAAGCCAAGCCCATGTCCACCAACTTCTCAAGCAATAATCACGTCTACAAAGTACTAAATCCGACGGTATGTCGTAACGTCAAAACCATCTGTATGATTTAACGTTTGATTTGATTCCTATTTATAAAGGAATAAGTAAACGGGGAGAAGGATAAATATTATGGGTCGGTGTCGGTGCTTCTATTTACCATCCCCGCCTCTCGCCCGCGACAATGCTCCTGTTGCATCTATCACAAGCCCTATCCTTCATATATTTGGCAAACTCCAGTTTTCTTTCTCTCGCTACTGGTTGGCCATCCCGCGCAATTTTACCTCAGGAAGCAATTTCGTTATATAGACCCTACACGCTCTTCGCTGGTGTCGCTTATTGCCAACCAGCTAGAGTCGCCAATTGGACTTGTGGAGGTCAGCAATGCGCAATTAATTCCTCATATCAAATTAATGTGATTTTCCTTCTGTGCCACAGCGAACTGTGCAGCTCTTCCAGAGTTCATTCCAACGGCAACTGGAGGGGATGGTGATTTAGTCCAGTACTGTATGATTCTCTTCCTTCATTGATCGCTGGGAATATGGGAGTAATATTTTATATTAAGGGTATGTTGGTTATTACCCTCCCTTGGATACCATCATCATCAGTCACGAGGGGTTGCAGGTTGCGCAACTGTACGAGTTTTGTTATCCCGTCCCCTTTTACTAACTTTCTTAAATAAGCTTGGCGGATATAACCGTTCTCTCTTTCCCCCTGATTAATTTAAATCAGACTCTCTTTCCGGGAACTAATGGCCTTCAAGTCCATGCAGGTTTCGCTGGGGAGCAGGCGAAGTAAGTCCCTTTTGATTATCCATTGTAATGATTTGTTAATCCCATATCTAATATTTAGAACAGCCCATGCAGTTTTGGAAGCTGTCAAAGAGGCACTAACTACCTATATGACGACACACATAACAATAGCGGGTCATTCTCTCGGGGCTGCTATTGGCATTCTCGATGCAACTTTTCTTTCCCTTCAATTACCCAAATCAGTCTCCTTCAAGTTTATAGGTTATGGTATGCCTCGTGTTGGAGACCCTGCATTTGCAGCATATTTAGATGGTTCGTTGTCCATATCCATCCTGCCGCTTTCCACCCGTTTAATTCTATACCCACATTGATTTGCAGACCATTTCCCTGACTCGGAGCTCATACGCATCAATAACAAAGAGGACTTTATACCAATAGTCCCAGGTATCTACATACTTATCTAACTTCAAGTAGGAATGCTCACGCTTTGAAGGTAAATTTATGGGATTCGAGCACCCTCATGGAGAGATACACATAGACGTCGATGGCCAATGGAATATATGCCCAGGTAACGTTCTCCCTCCAAATATCTATACTATTTGATCATTCAACTGAATCTCTCTGTATAGGGGACGATAATTCTTCGCCTTACTGTTCCTCGGGCGACGTAGCCAATGTTATTGTCGGAGAGGTTAAGGATCATGACGGACCATATGACGGCATAATGATCTCTTGTAAGTAGGGAGCGCGGAGCTATTAACCTACACTATTACAATAATCTTCCCAAAAGTGCAATGTTGCCCCTAACGATTTCATGAGTATTATGAGTTTGTTTTTTATCCCAATTCTGGTAACCTTTTACTTATTATATCAGGGGGTGCTATTGAATGGCCCGCTGGAGTAATGTACATGAGTTGCATTGACTCCGAGTAGACTGAATATGTATGTAGCGAGAAGTGTAAATGTCTAAACTGAGTACATCCTTAAGTACTCGCCGGCTCTAACTTCTACGCAATATCTCTTCATTGGCAAAAATACTTGCCTACCACTGTAGAAACGCAGAGGACA
>Ga0157379_10006600_pt1 | contig 10015 bp, 9 predicted proteins | sample S25metaG_FD_121802 | JGI IMG/M metagenome (GOLD analysis project Ga0157379, IMG submission 121802) | Switchgrass rhizosphere microbial communities from Kellogg Biological Station, Michigan, USA - S2-5 metaG | ecosystem: Host-associated > Plants > Roots > Rhizosphere > Soil | place: USA: Michigan...
GACCGGCGCCGGCGCCGCTCGCCGCCAGTTTTCGGCGTTATCGCGCCGAAATCGCAGACAAGCGCAGCGCCATCGCCGCGTTCACCGCGCGCAAAAGTGCGGCGGAAACGATGCTGGCGCGCGAAGTCGCCCGCCGCATCGCGGGCGCTTAGTTTCTCGGTTCTCTAGTAGCCGACCGCATGGCGCAATTGGCGTTGAGAGGACTCTGCAAGCGATTCGGCGCGGTCGAAGCCGTACGCGGCATCGACCTCGACGTCGCCCACGAGGAATTCGTCGTGTTGGTGGGGCCGTCGGGCTGCGGGAAGTCGACCATCCTGCGCATGATCGCCGGACTGGAAGAGGCGAGCGGCGGCGAGATCCGTATCGGCGACCGGCTCGTCAACAACACGGCGCCGAAGGATCGGAACATCGCAATGGTGTTCCAGAACTATGCGCTGTATCCGCACAAGACCGTCTACGGCAACATGGCGTTCGCGTTGCGCGCGCAGCGCCTGCCCAGGGCCGACGTGGACCGCCGCGTGCAGGAGGCCGCCGCCATCCTGGGCCTCGAAGACCTGATGGAGCGCAGGCCCGGCGAGCTGTCGGGCGGGCAGCGCCAGCGGGTCGCCATGGGCCGCGCCATCGTCCGCGACCCGGCGGTGTTCCTGTTCGACGAGCCGCTTTCCAATCTCGACGCGGAACTCCGTACGCGGTTGCGCAGTGAGATCAAGAAGCTGCACCAGAAGCTGCGCGCGACGGTCGTGTATGTCACGCACGATCAGGTCGAGGCGATGACGCTCGCCGACCGCATCGTCATTTTGAACAAGGGGAGGGTAGAGCAGGTCGGCTCGCCGACCGAAGTGTATGCCGCGCCCGTCAACCTGTTCGTGGCCGGGTTCATCGGCAGCCCGGCGATGAACATGATCCCGGCGGAAATCGCCGTGGATTCATTGGGGCAGCCATGCATCATGGCTGCGGGGGCGTGCCTGCCGCTCGACCCGCGCAGCGAAATGGCAGCAATGCCGCGGATGAAGGCCACGCTTGGCATCCGGCCCGAGGATATCGCGGTGCTGTCGCCAGGCCTCCAGGCGCCCGCCGCCATCGAAGCGCGCGTCACCATGGTAGAGCCGTTGGGCGCGGAGTTCCTGCTCTCCTTCGCTTCAGGTGGATATGAGCTGATGGCGAAGATCGCAGGCCGGGCGCTGCCGAAAGTCGGGGAGAGCCTGCGCTTCGCGTTCAACATGAGCCATGCCCATGTCTTCGATGCGGCTACGGGACGATCGCTGCGGCGCGCGAGCGGCGGAATCGTCGGGCCAAATGCGAAGCAAACCCCCAGTCGTGAATCTGCACCTGAGTGACCGCAATGATCTGATTTATGGCCTTCCTGCGCTAATTCCGGTGCGACGTGTAGTTTGGCGCGCGAGCGTATGAATCGCTTGCACCACCACGTCGGGGGCCTCGCGCGATAGGAAATGGCCCGCAACCGGAATGACGTGTCGTTCATAGTGAGCCCCGAAGTGCTGTTGCGCATCTTCCGATTCCGTGGGCGGCACGACGCCATCACAGGCACCATGCAACACGATCGTCGATACGCCGATCGCAGGCTGGCTCGACAGCCTTTGTTCCAACCGTTCGAAAGCCGGGTCGCCAGCAGCTATGCCATACCGGTGACGATAGGATTGAATGGAAACGGGCACAAAGTCGGGATTGTCGAAGCTCGAAGCCGTGGCGTCGAACGTCTCTTCAGTGAAATGCCAGTTCGGCGACCACAAGTGCCAAAGCAGCCGAGCAATCGCGCGACGATCCTGCGTAAGTCCCGCGACGCCACGGTCGGTGTGCAAATACCATTGGTACCAGTAGCGCAGCTCCTGCTCCGCGGTCGCCGGGCGATTGGCGGTCGCTATGTTCTGAATGTTGTATCCGGTGATGGACACGAGCCCAATGACCCGCTCGGGCCAGAGTGCGGAAGCCACGCAGGCGGCGCGCCCACCCCAGTCGTAGCCAACGAGTATTGCCGCCGTTATGCCAAGCGCGTCCATGAAGTCGCGTAGATCGGCGCCAAGCGCTGCTTGCTGTCCGGAGCGCGGAATGGACGGATCAAGGAAACTTGTCGGACCGAATCCTCGCAACCAGGGAACCAACGTACGGAACCCGTGGGCAGTGAGCGGAGGAACAACGCCGTCCCAGTCGTGCACGTCGGATGGCCAACCGTGGAGAAGAATCACCGGCGGTCCGTCTTCCGGGCCGCTTTCCAGGTAGGCGATATTCAGCGTCTTGGTTCGGACAGCGCGGCGCATTTGATCGGGCTTCCACGGGCAAGCGCGCAACTCAACCAAATTCTGCCACGTTCGCGTTGGCGCCGATCATGAGATTGGCGCGAGCGGCTCGCTTACCATGCACTTAACGACTCTCGTATCGAGTCGCTAATCTGCGGTAAGCCAATAATTATTTGGTGCCGGTGGAGAGAATCGAACTCCCGACCTTCGCATTACGAATGCGCTGCTCTACCAGCTGAGCTACACCGGCGGTGAAACGACTCCGCTGACGCGGCATTTGACGGAATGCGGCGCGCAGCCAAGCCTTTGATTATATCGGTTTTGACCTGCGTTGGCCAAACCTGGGCGAGGTCTCGTCGATCAGGGCGCCGCGGGATGCAGCCCTTTGCTGAAACCGAATAATGCATCGGCGCCGTTCCACATGATCTGGACGCCGATGCACAGCAGAATGAACGCCGACAGCCGCAATACCACGGCCAAACCGGCGGGCCCGAGATAGCGGGTCAATCGGTCGGCATAGCCGAACGAGATCCATGTGACGACGCAGACAATGAACGCGCCGATGACGGCCGAGATCGCGTCGGCAATGAACGGCTGCACCGTCGAGGGGAAGTTGGCGCCGATCGTGATGGCCACCGAGATGGCGCCGGGGCCCACGGTGAGCGGCAACGTCAGTGGATAAAACGCCTTCGCCTCGGTTGCGTCGACGGTGGCGGCCGCCTGGGCGGTCGCCCTGGGTTGCTCCCCGCTGTCGTTCAGGCGCTTCCACGCAAGACTGGCCACGACCAGGCCGCCGGCGAGCTGCACGATCGGAATCGAGACACCGAAGAACGCCAGGATGGAATTGCCGGCGAATATCGCTCCCAGCAGCAGCAGAAAACCGTTGAGCGCAACCTTGCGCGCCAATATCCTGCGCTCCGCGTCCGTGTGTTCCTGCGTCAGCGCCAGGAAGAGCGGCGCATTGCCCAGCGGATTGATGATCGGAAACAGGCTGCCAACCACCAGGAGCACCCCCTCGAGTAATTGGCGCACCTCGTCGCTCATGGCGCTTTCGCCGGCGTGGTGACGGCCGCATTTCCGGACGTGATCTCCGGCGCCAGCGCCTTGATGCCGTTCCACATGATCTCGACGCCGATGCACAGCACGATGAATGCGGAAAGCCGCAGTATGACCATCACCCGGGTGTGGCCGAGCCAGCGTGCGACGCGCTCGGCGGAGTGATACGCGAGCCAGACCGTAAAGGCGATCAATCCAAGGCCGAGGATGGAAGCGATGATCGCGATGACGACCCGCTCCACACCATGGGCATGATTGGCGCCGACGGTGATGGCCACGGCGATCGCGCCGGGATCGACGGTCACCGGAAGCGTGAGCGGATAGAAGGCCCGCGCGATCATCACCTCGCCTGGCACGGGCTCGGCATCGGTTGGCGCGGGCTGGTCCTTGTTGAGCAGGTTCCAGCCCAGCGCGCACAGCACGGCGCCGCCCGCGATCTGCACCACGGGCACCGACAGCCCGAACAGCTTGAGCACCAGCGTTCCGAACACCATCGACGCGAACAGCAGGATGAATGAGTTGAACGCCACCTGCACGGCGAGCTTGTGGCGCGTGGCTTCGTCGCTGCCGCGGGTCATCACGAGAAAGATCGGCGCGCTGCCAAGCGGATTGACGATCGGCAGCAGGCTGCCCACGACGAGCAGGAAGGGCCCGATGAGCATGCGGAGATCGTCGAAAGTCATGGGACGGTAAGGTCAAGCCCGCATCGGCGTGCCGGGCGGCGCGCTACACTAGCACAGCGACCCGTGCATGCGACAGCGCCGCCCCTTCGCTCTGGCTTCCGTGCCTTCCACTCGATCCCTCTTCGGCTTTCATGCCGTCACCGCGCGCCTGCGCCAGCGGCCCGAGGCTGTCCACGCGCTGTACGTGCTGACGGGGCGGCAGGACGTGCGCGCACGCGATCTCATTGCGCGGGCCGAGGCCGCGCGAGTGGCCGTGCATCCCGTCGATCACGCGCGCCTCGACGCGTTGGCCGGGCACGGCAACCATCAAGGGGTCGTCGCGATCGTCGATGACGCGCTGCCGCACGTGACGCTCGACGATGTGCTCGAGTCGATCACCGAGCCGCCGTTGCTGCTGATCCTCGACGGCGTCACCGATCCGCACAATCTCGGCGCCTGCCTGCGCAGCGCCGATGCCTTCGGCGCCCAGGCGGTCATCGTCCCCAAGGATCGCGCCGTCGGCGTCAACGCTACGGTCGCCAAAGCCGCGTGCGGCGCCGCCGACACTGTGCCCGTGATCGCCGTGACCAATCTGGCGCGAGCGCTGCGCGACCTGAAGGAGCGCAACGTGTGGCTGCTCGGGGCGGATGCCGGCGGCGAAAGCCTTGTCACCGCAGATCTTTCGGGCGGCATCGGCTGGGTGCTGGGGGCGGAAGGCGGGGGGCTGCGCCGGCTGACCCGCGAGTCGTGCGACCGCATCGTCGGCATTCCGCTCGCCGGCAGCGTGGAAAGCCTGAATGTCTCGGTGGCGGCCGGAATTTGCCTTTTTGCCACGCGCGCCGCGCGGGCGCGTGCGGGAGCCTGACCGACGCAGCGGATGACGAGGGAACGGCGTCGGAACTGTGATTAAATACCGCCGCCCTCGGAGCGGCCCCAATGCTGCGTTTTCTGCTCACCCGCTTCAGCCTGATCATTCCGACGTTCATCGGGATGACGCTTCTCGCGTTTTTCCTGATCCGGCTGGTGCCAGGCGATCCCATCGAAACCATGGCCGGCGAGCGCGGCATCGACGCCGCCCGCCACGAGGCCTTGCTCAAGGAGTACGGGCTCGATCGGCCGGTCCTCGTCCAATACGGGATCTACATCGGCCGGGTGCTGCATGGCGACCTCGGCAAGTCGATGATCACGCAATCGCCGGTGTTGACCGAGTTCGCCGCGTTGTTTCCGGCCACCATCGAATTGGCGTTGTGCGCGATCGTGTTCGCGCTGCTGGTGGGCATTCCGGCGGGCATCATCGCCGCGGTGCGCCGCAATTCGGTGTTCGACCACGGCGTGATGGGTGTGTCGCTCACCGGCTATTCGATGCCGATATTCTGGTGGGGATTGCTGCTCATCCTGCTCTTTTCCGTGCAGCTCGGCTGGACGCCGGTGTCGGGGCGCATCGACGTCAAGTATTACCTGGAGCCGGTGACGGGATTCCTGACGATCGACGCGCTGCTGTCCGACGAGAAGGGCGCGTTCCGCTCGGCGGTGTCGCATCTCATCCTGCCGACGATCGTGCTCGGCACGCAACCGCTGGCCATCATCGCGCGCATGACGCGTTCCGCGATGCTGGAGGTGCTGGGCGAGGACTACATCCGCACCGCACGCGCAAAAGGACTGTCGACGGTGCGGGTGGTGGCGCTGCACGCGCTGCGCAATGCGCTGATCCCGGTCATTACCGTGATCGGCTTGCAGGTCGGCGTGCTGTTCACCGGCGCGATCCTCACCGAGACGATCTTCTCGTGGCCCGGCGTCGGCAAGTGGATGATCGAGGCGATCAACCGTCGCGATTACCCGGTATTGCAGGGTGGCGTGCTGCTGCTGGGGTTGGTGGTGATGACGGTGAATCTGCTGGTCGACGTCACCTACGGCATCATCAATCCTCGGATCAGGCGATCATGAGATCGGCGGGCGAGACCGAAGGTCGAGGCCAGGCCCGCAGGGCGCGTCGCCGATCGATTGATCCGAAGCCGACAACGCGGGGTTTCAATGTCGAGAGCGCATTGGAGGCCGAGGCGACATGACCGTTGACGTGCTCGAAGTACCCGTCATCGCCACCGTTCCGCGCGGGCGGCTGCGTGATTTCTGGGGCTACTTCAGCGCGAATCACGGCGCGGTCGCGGGCCTCGTCATCGTGATCGCGGTGCTGTCGATGGCGGCGTTCGCCAACGTGCTCGCCCTCTATCCGCCGGACCTCACCAATAACGCCGTATTCCTGAAGCCCCCCGCGTGGCAGGCGGGTGGCTCGTGGGCGTATCCGCTCGGCACCGACGCCATCGGCCGCGACATCCTCTCGCGGCTGATCTACGGGGCGCGGCTGTCGCTGCTGATCGGGATTGCCGTGGTGGCGATCGCGATCGTGGTCGGCATCGCGCTCGGCCTGGTGGCGGGGTTTTTCCGCGGGGTGGTCGAGATCGCGATCATGCGGCTGATGGACATCATACTGACGCTGCCCAGCCTGTTGCTGGCGATCGTGATCGTCGCGATCCTCGGGCCGGGGCTGATGAACGCGATGCTCGCAGTCGTGGTGGTGGTCCTGCCGCATTACGTGCGGATCACGCGCGCCGCGGTGATCACGGAAACCTCGAAGGACTACGTCACGGCCGCGCGCGCGAGCGGCGCAACGAAGCTGCGCCTCATGTTCTCCGAAGTGCTGCCCAACTGCGCCGCGCCGCTGATCGTCCAGGCCTCGCTCGGCGTTTCCACCGCCATCCTCGACGCCGCGGCGCTGGGCTTCCTGGGCCTGGGCGCGCAGCCGCCGGCGTCCGAATGGGGCACGATGCTGGCCGACGCCCGCGAGTTCGTGCTGCGCGCCTGGTGGGTGGTGACGTTTCCGGGGCTGATGATCCTGCTGACCGTGCTCGCGTTCAACTTGCTCGGCGACGGCCTGCGCGACGCGCTCGACCCGAAGCTCAAACGATAACCATCATGGCGCTGCTCGAGATCGAAGACCTGCACGTCGAGTTCCCGACGCAGGGCGGCGTGCTGCACGCGGTGGAAGGCGTGAGCCTGGCGCTCGACGAAGGCGAGGTACTGGGCATCGTCGGCGAGTCCGGTTCCGGCAAAAGTGTCACCATGCTCGCGCTGATGGGACTCGTTGCGTTTCCCGGCCGCGTGCGCGCGCGCCGGATGGAGTTTGCCGGGCACGATCTGCTGCGGTTGTCGGAGCGCGCGCGCCGCCACGTCATCGGCCGCGACGTCGCGATGATTTTCCAGGAGCCGACCACCAGCCTGAACCCGTGCTTCACCATCGGCTTTCAGCTGGCCGAGACGCTGCGGCTGCATCTCGGCATGGACCGCAAGGCGGCGCGCAAGCGTTCGGTCGAATTGCTCGAGCTGGTCGGCATCCCGGCGGCCGCCAGTCGCCTGTCCGACTTTCCGCATCAGATGTCGGGCGGCATGAACCAGCGCGTGATGATCGCGATGGCGATCGCCTGCAATCCGCGGCTGCTGATCGCCGACGAGCCCACGACCGCGCTGGACGTCACGATCCAGGCGCAGATCCTCGATCTGCTGCGCGGATTGCAGCAAGAGCTTCGGATGGCGCTGGTGCTCGTCACCCACAACATGGGGGTGGTCGCCGAAATGGCGCGGCGCGTCGCCGTGATGTACGCGGGCCAGGTGATGGAAGAGCGTGCCGCGGACGCGTTGTTCGCCGCGCCGCAGCATCCGTACACGGCGGCGCTTCTCGCGGCCATGCCCGAACGCCATCTCGGGGGCGACCGCCTCGCGACGATTCCAGGCATGGTGCCCGGGCTGCAGGATCGGCCGCACGGCTGCCTGTTCTCGCCACGCTGCGCGTATGCGACCCCCGCCTGCGGCGAGCGGCCCGCGTTGCGGCCGTGGCAGGACGGGCTCGTCCGCTGCCATTATCCGTTCGGCGATCCACGGCGCGAGGCGAACATCGCACGCGACTCCGCCGTGGTGCTGGAGATGCCATGAGGGCCGCTATCTCTTTTGGGTCGTGGGAAAGATCGACGCGTTATCCAGCGATGCTTTCGCCTTGCCCAGAAGAAATGGCGAGCCACGAGGTCGAGGCATGACCAGCCCCGGCCGCGCGCCGGTCGTCACCGCGCGCGATTTGCGGCGCGTTTACGAAGTGCGGCGCGGCGTCATGCGGGAACCGGCGCGGCTGCAGGCCGTCGGCGGCATCTCGTTCGCGGTCGACGCCGGGCGCACGCTCGCGGTGGTCGGCGAATCGGGCTGCGGCAAATCGACGCTGGCACGCATCGTCGCGCTGATCGAAAAGCCGTCGGCCGGCCGGCTGGAACTCGCCGGCATCGATGCCGTGAATGTAACGCCGGAGCGGCAGCGCGCATTGCGCAAGACGGTGCAGATGGTGTTCCAGAATCCCTACGGCTCGTTGAATCCGCGCAAGAAGATCGGCGCGATCCTGGAAGCGCCGCTCGAAATCAACACGACGCTTGCGCCCGAGTTGCGCGCCGAACGCGCACGCGCGATGCTGGCGAAGGTCGGTCTGCGTCGCGAGCATTACGACCGCTATCCGCACATGTTCTCCGGCGGCCAGCGCCAGCGGATCGCCATCGCGCGGGCGCTGATGCTCGAGCCGGCGCTGGTGGTGGCCGACGAGCCGGTCTCCGCCCTCGATGTGTCGGTGCAGGCCCAGGTGCTGAATCTCCTCGCCGACCTGCAACGCGACCTGCATGTCGCGTACCTCTTCATTTCCCACGACCTGGCCGTCGTCCGGTATATCGCGCACGAGGTCCTGGTGATGTACCTGGGGCTGGCGATGGAGCAGGGGCCCAAGGAGCGCATCTTTGCGCGGCCGCTGCATCCGTATACGCAGGCGCTGCTCGCGTCGACCCCTGCGTTGGGCGGCGTCCGCAAGGAGCGTATCGTACTGACCGGTGAGCTGCCGTCGCCGCTGAACCCGCCGGCGGGGTGCGTCTTTTCGACCCGCTGTCCACACGCCATCGCCCGCTGCCACAGCGAGCGTCCGCTGGCCCGGCCGCTCGATGGCCGCCAGGTCGCTTGCCATCTGGCGGAGAATTTTCTGGAATCCGGTCATACTGATGACACTACCGGTGCTTTGCTGCATTGAACTTGAGCTCATTTCGAAGGAGGAAACCATGAAGGATCACCATTCAGCCATGCGCGGCGTCCGTGCGGTAACGATCGCCGTCGCGGCTTCGCTGGCGATGCTGGCTGCCGCCGGCGCTTCCGCCAAGACGCTCGTGTACTGCTCCGAAGGCAGTCCCGAGAATTTCTACCCCGGCGTCAACACGACCGGAACCTCGTTCGACGCCAACAGCCAGATCTACGGCCGCATCGTCGACTTCGAGCGCGGCACGACCAAGGTCGTCCCCGGCCTCGCGGAAAGCTGGGACATCTCGGCCGACGGCACGGTCTATACGTTCAAGCTGCGCAAGGGCGTGAAGTGGCACAACCACCGTGCGTGGAAGCCCACGCGCGACTTCAACGCCGACGACATGATCTTTATGCTCGAGCGCCAGGGCAAGGAAGACAACCCGTACTTCAAGGTGACGAGCTCGAACCATTCGTACTACAACGACATGGGGATGGCGAAGCTCATCAAATCGATCCAGAAAGTCGACGATTACACGGTCAGGATCACGCTCAACAAGGCCGAGGCGCCGTTCCTGTCGAACCTCGCGATGGAATACGCGGGCGTGCAGTCGAAGGAATACGCCGACGCGATGCTCAAGGCCGGAACACCCGAAAAGGTCGATCAGGAACCGATCGGCACCGGACCGTTCTACCTCGTGCAGTACCAGAAGGACGCGTTGATCCGCTACAAGGCGTTTCCGCAGTTCTGGGGCGGCAAGGCGAAGATCGACGACCTCGTATTCGCGATCACGCCGGATGCGTCGGTGCGGTGGGCGAAGCTGCAGAAGAACGAGTGCCAGGTGATGCCGTATCCGAACCCGGCGGACCTCGACGCCATCCGCAAGGACCCGAACGTCACCGTGCTCGAGCAGCCGGGCCTCAACATCGGCTTTCTCGCCTACAACACGACCA
>Ga0157379_10006602_pt1 | contig 10012 bp, 7 predicted proteins | sample S25metaG_FD_121802 | JGI IMG/M metagenome (GOLD analysis project Ga0157379, IMG submission 121802) | Switchgrass rhizosphere microbial communities from Kellogg Biological Station, Michigan, USA - S2-5 metaG | ecosystem: Host-associated > Plants > Roots > Rhizosphere > Soil | place: USA: Michigan...
AACCACCTGGCCGCGCACATCGCCGTGGACCAGCTGGAGCACGGCCCGCTGCCCACCCCGCTGATCGCGCTGCTGGTGTCGGGCGGGCACTCGTCGCTGCTGCTGGTGCGCGACCTCGCGGCCGGTGTCGTGCCGCTCGGGGCGACCATCGACGACGCCGCGGGGGAGGCCTACGACAAGGTGGCCCGGGTGCTCGGGATGCCGTTCCCCGGGGGGCCGCCGATCGACGCCGCGGCCCGTGCGGGCGACCCGGCCGCGATCAGCTTCCCCCGGGCCAAGTACCACGACGGCAGCTACGACTTCTCGTTCTCCGGCCTGAAGACCGCAGTAGCCCGCTGGGTGGAAGCGCGCGAGCAGGCCGGCCAGCCGGTGCCGGTGAACGACGTGGCCGCCTCGTTCCAGGAGGCCGTGGCCGACGTGCTGACCCGCAAGGCCATCGCCGCGTGCCGGGCGCACGGCGTCGGCCACCTGGTCATCGGCGGCGGGGTCGCGGCCAACAAGCGGCTGCGCGCGCTGGCCCAGGAGCGCTGCGACGCCGCCGGCATCGCGCTGCGGGTGCCCCGGCCCGGCCTGTGCACCGACAACGGCGCGATGGTCGCGGCGCTCGGCGCCGAGCTGGTGGCCCGCGGCACCGCGCCGTCCAGCGCGGACTTCGCCGCGGACTCGGCGATGCCGGTCACCGTCGTGACGGCCGGCTGACACCAGCGAGCCGTATCCCTTAATGGTCTTTCAGCTGCACGCCGAAGCCGCCGGCCGCCAGGCGGAGCAGGACCGGGCCGGGCCGCATCAGGTCCGCCACCCGGTCGGCGCTCAGCTCTTCCAGCTCGGCCAGCTGCCGCTGATGCTCCGCGCCATCCGCGCCGCCGGCCCGGCGGCTGGCGGACAGCGCGACCGCGTTGGCCCACACCTTGCGGCGGGATTCGCGCAGCAGCCGCTTGGTGGCCAGCCGGTTCAGCGGCTGGAGCACGGTATCGGTCAACGACCGGCCCGCCGCGGCCAGCTCGGCGTCCTCCGCGCCGACCCGGCTGGCCAGCACCTCGTCGATCCTGGTGTGGTCGGCTTCCCGGCGGGCGATCACCGCGGGGTCAGCGAACTCGGCGTCGCTGATCACCACCAGCAGCGCCCGCGGCAGGTCGTAGTTGATGTGCGCGTTCATGCCGAGCAGGATCAGCCGCAGATCCGGCAGCCGCCGGGCGGCCGCGGCGGCGCCGAAGGCCACCGCCCACGGGCGCGGCACCGACTCGCCGCGCCGGCCCGCGTCCAGCGCGTCCAGGTACAGCTTGGCGAACGCGATGTCCCACTGCTCCACCCAGGCGGTGTCGGTGAAGAAGCCATCGGCCAGCGCGGCGCCCACCGCCTCGGTGGTCCGCGTGTAGGTGGCGTGGAACGCGGCGCGCCGGTCGCCCGCCGTCCGCAGCTCCGCCAGCTGCCCGTTCATCCGCTCGATCAGCGCGCCGATGCCGGCCGTTTCCATGGTCCCTCCCCAGCCCGCCCCGGGCGGCATCCCGGGCCCCGCCGCCGGCCGGGCCAGGCGCCCGGCAGGCAGGTCTGTGCAGGTTATCCTGATGCCCGCCACGCTGGGGGTTTGACGATCCGAGCGGGTCGCGCTACTGTTCGGGCTTAGCACTCGCTAGGATAGAGTGCTAATGCGACGAGGCTGGCCTGGCCCCCGCGACGGCAGGCCGACTGGTCGCCCTCTCTAGTAAATTCAGCTAGCCCTTTTCGGAGGGGGAGGTCAGATCGTGACGACCGCCACCAAGGTTGTTCTCAAGCCGCTCGAGGACCGGATCGTGGTGCAGCCGCTCGAGGCCGAGCAGACCACCGCATCCGGTCTGGTTATCCCGGACACCGCCAAGGAGAAGCCCCAGGAGGGCAAGGTCATCTCGGTGGGCCCGGGCCGTTTCGACGACGCGGGCGCCAAGCGTGTCCCGATGGACGTCAAGGTCGGCGACGTGGTGCTGTACAGCAAGTACGGCGGCACCGAGGTGAAGTACAGCGGCGAGGAGTACCTCGTGCTCTCCGCCCGCGACGTGCTCGCCATCATCGAGAAGTAACGAGCAGGTTCATGCGGCGCGGGGCTCGCCCCGCGCCGGGCGCCTCGTGCCCACCGCCCCGGATCGGCTCGTGGTTCCGCGCAGCCCGCGGGATCAGGGGCCTGCCCGGGGCGGTGGCATGAGAGCGCCGGCCGCCCGCTTGCGGGTCCACCAGCCAGACATTCTGATCAACACATTCTGAGGTACTCATGGCCAAGACGCTGGAGTTCGACGAGGATGCCCGCCGCGCGCTTGAGCGCGGCGTGAACCACCTCGCGGACGCTGTGAAGGTGACGCTGGGCCCCAAGGGCCGCAACGTCGTAATCGACAAGAAGTGGGGCGCGCCCACCATCACCAACGATGGCGTGACGGTGGCCCGCGAGGTCGAGCTGGAAGACCCGCTCGAGAACCTCGGCGCCCAGCTCGCGAAGGAAGTCGCGACCAAGACCAACGACGTGGCCGGCGACGGCACCACCACCGCGACCGTGCTCGCCCAGGCCATGGTTCACCAGGGCCTGCGCTCGGTGGCGGCGGGGGCCAACCCGATCGCGATGAAGCGCGGCATCGACGCGGCCTCCGCGGCCGTGTCGGAGAGCCTGCTCAAGATCGCCCGCGAGGTCGAGGAGCAGAGCGAGATCGCTCACGTCGCCACCGTCTCGGCCCAGGACAGCCAGATCGGCGAGATCATCGCCGAGGCGTTCGCGAAGGTCGGCAAGGACGGGGTCATCACGGTCGAGGAAGCGCCGACGATGGGCCTGGAGCTGGAGTTCACCGAGGGACTCCAGTTCGACAAGGGCTACATCTCGCCGTACTTCATCACCGACCAGGAGCGCATGGAAGCGGTACTCGAGGATGCGTATGTGCTCCTGCACGGCGGCAAGATCTCGTCGATGGCCGAGTTCCTGCCGCTGCTGGAGAAGATCGCGCAGTCCAAGAAGCCGCTGCTCGTCGTGGCCGAGGACGTTGACGGCGAGGCCCTGTCCACGCTGGTGGTGAACAAGATCCGCGGTCTGCTCCCGGTGGTCGCGGTCAAGGCGCCCGGGTTCGGTGACCGGCGCAAGGCCATGCTGGCCGACGCCGCGATCCTGACCGGCGGCGAGGTCATCAGCGAGGAAGTCGGCCTCAAGCTGGACCGGGTCGGCCTGGAAGTGCTCGGCCAGGCCCGCCGGATCGTGGTGGACAAGGACACCACCACGATCATCGACGGGGCCGGCGACCAGTCCGCGATCGACGACCGGATCCGGCAGATCCGGGCCGAGATCGAGACCTCCGACTCCGACTGGGACCGGGAGAAGCTCCAGGAGCGGCTGGCCAAGCTGGCCGGCGGCGTCTCGGTGCTGCGCGTGGGCGCGGCCACCGAGGTCGAGCTCAAGGAGAAGAAGCACCGGCTCGAGGACGCCATCTCGGCGACCCGCGCGGCCATCGAGGAGGGCATCGTGCCCGGCGGCGGCAGCGCCCTGGTGCAGGTTGCCGCGGGCCTCGGTGACCTGGGCCTGACCGGCGACGAGGCGATCGGCGTGAACGTGGTGCGCAGCGCGCTGTCCGCCCCGTGCCGCTGGATCGCGGAGAACGCCGGCGCCGAGGGCGGCGTGGTCGTGGCTACCGTGGCCGCGGCCGAGCCCGGCCACGGGTTCAACGCAGCCACCGGCGAGTACGGCGACCTGGCCGCCCAGGGCGTCATCGACCCGGTGAAGGTGACCCGGTCCGCCGTGCTGAACGCGGCGTCCATCGCGGGCATGCTGCTGACCACCGAGGTCCTGGTGGCGGACAAGCCCGAGCCGGCCGAGCCGGCCGCAGCCGGCGGTGGCCACGGCCACGGTCACTGACCGGGCCTGACCGGCACGCTCACTGACGGCCCCGCCGCCCCGCGCTGATCCCGCGGGGCGGCGGGGCCGTTGCCGTTCCGGCGCGCCCGGCGGCGCATAAGGCTTTTTACGGATTACGGCAGCTGGCCGGCTGGCCGTTCCGCCTGGGTATCCCGCCCAGTGGGAGCAGAGCGCCTGACCTGCGGCTGTGCCTGCGCGGCCGCTGAGGCGGGCTTCACTAAGATGAAGCATGGCCCGCAGCCTCGACGCCGACCGTGACCTGACCGGTTCCGGCAAGTTCGCTCCGCCCGCGCTCACCTTCGACGACGTTCTGCTCCTGCCCGCGCATTCGGCGATCCTGCCGAACGAGGCGGACATCACCGCCCGGCTGACCCGGGCTATCACGCTGCGGGTGCCGCTGGTGTCCTCGGCCATGGACACGGTCACCGAGGCCCGGATGGCGGTGGCCATGGCCCGCCAGGGCGGCGTCGGCGTGCTGCACCGCAACCTGTCCGTGGACGAGCAGGCGCAGCAGGTCGACATGGTCAAGCGGTCCGAGGCCGGCATGATCACCAACCCGGTGACCTGCGGGCCGGAGACCACCGTGGCCGAGGTGGAGCGGCTGTGCGCCCGCTACCGGATCTCCGGCCTGCCGGTCACCAGCGCGGACGGCGTGCTGCTCGGCATTGTGACCAACAGGGACATCCGGTTCGAGCCGGACCACGGCCGGCCGGTCACCGCGGTGATGACCCCGATGCCGCTGGTCACCGCGCCGGTCGGGGTCAGCCGTGCGGACGCGCTGGCGCTGCTGGCCGCGCACAAGGTGGAGAAGCTGCCGCTGATCGACCCGGCGGGCCGGCTGCGAGGGCTGATCACCGTCAAGGACTTCACCAAGAGCGAGAAGTTCCCGCTGGCCACCAAGGACGCCGAGGGGCGGCTGGTGGTCGGCGCCGCGGTCGGCGTGGGCGAGGACGCCAAGCGGCGGGCCCAGGCGCTGGCCGACGCGGGTGCCGACTTCCTGGTCGTGGACACCTCGCACGGGCACGCCCAGTCCGTGCTGGACATGGTCGCCGAGGTCAAGGGCAACGTGACCGTTGACGTGATCGGCGGGAACGTGGCCACCAGGGCCGGCGCCCAGGCGCTGATCGACGCGGGCTCGGACGCGGTCAAGGTGGGCGTCGGGCCGGGCTCGATCTGCACCACCCGGGTCGTGGCCGGGGTGGGCGTGCCGCAGGTCAGCGCGATCTACGAGGCCGCCCAGGCGGCCCGGCCGGCCGGCATCCCGGTGATCGGCGACGGCGGCCTGCAGTACTCGGGCGACATCGCCAAGGCGATCGCCGCGGGCGCGGACACGGTCATGCTCGGCGGGCTGCTGGCCGGCTGCGAGGAAGCGCCCGGCGAGATGGTGTTCATCCAGGGCAAGCAGTTCAAGCTGTACCGGGGGATGGGCTCGCTGGCCGCCATGCGGAACCCCGAGCGCGGTGGCTCGTACTCCAAGGACCGGTACTTCCAGGACGACGTGCTCAGCGAGGACGCGCTGGTGCCGCAGGGTGTCGAGGGCCAGGTTCCGTACCGCGGCCCGCTCGGCGCGGTGGCCGGCCAGCTGGTCGGCGGGCTGCGCGCGGCCATGGGCTACTGCGGCGCGGCGGACATCGCCGCCCTGCAGCAGGCCCGGTTCACCCAGATCACCGCGGCCGGGCTGACCGAGAGCCACCCGCACGACATCCAGATGACCGCGGAAGCGCCCAACTACGGCGGGCGGCGGGCCTGACGTGACGCAGGTGGAGATCGGCCGGGGCAAGAGCGGCCGCCGGGCGTACGCGCTGGACGAGATCGGCATCGTGCCGTCGCGGCGCACCCGGGACCCGGAGGAGGTGTCGATCGCCTGGCAGATCGACGCCTACCGGTTCGAGCTGCCGCTGATGGTGGCGCCGATGGACAGCGTGGTCTCGCCGCGGACCGCGATTGAGATCGGGCGCCTCGGCGGGCTGGCCGTGCTCGACCTGGAGGGCCTGTGGACCCGGTACGAGGATCCGGAGCCGCTCCTGGCCGAGGCCGCTGAGCTGGACGACGAGGCGGCCACCCGGCGGCTGCAGGAGATCTACACCGAGCCCATCAGGGAAGAGCTGATCGGCCGGCGGATCGAGGAGGTCAGGGCGGCCGGGGTCATTGCCGCCGCCGCGCTGTCCCCGCAGCGGACCGTGCGTTTTTACAAGGCGGTGATTGACGCGGGCGCGGACATCTTCGTGATCCGCGGCACCACGGTGTCGGCCGAGCACGTGTCCGGGCAGGCCGAGCCGCTGAACCTCAAGCAGTTCATCTACGAGCTCGACGTCCCGGTGATCGTCGGCGGCTGCGCCACCTACACCGCGGCACTGCACCTGATGCGGACCGGCGCGGCCGGGGTGCTGGCCGGCTTCGGCGGCGGCTCCGGGCACACCACCGCGGCCGTGCTCGGCGTGGCCGTGCCGATGGCCACCGCGATCGCCGACGTGGCCGCGGCCCGCCGCGACTACCTGGACGAGTCCGGCGGCCGGTACGCGCACGTGATCGCGGACGGCGGGATGACCCGCAGCGGCGACATCGCCAAGGCGCTCGCGCTCGGCGCGGACGCGGTCATGGTCGGCTCGCCGTTCGCCCGGGCCGCGCAGGCGCCGGGCCGGGGCTACCACTGGGGCAGCGAAGCGCACCACCGGGACCTGCCGCGCGGCGCGCGGGTCCCGGTCGGCACGATCGGCAGCATCGAGCAGATCCTGCACGGGCCGTCGACCGTGGCCGACGGGTCGATGAACCTGATGGGCGCGCTGCGCCGCACCATGGCCACCTCCGGCTACTCGGACCTGAAGGAATTCCAGCGGGTCGAGGTCGTGGTCACCCCGGGCGGGCGGCAGCGCTAGGGCGCCCCGCCGGGTCCGGCGGGGCCGGGCCGGGCCGGGTCCGCTCGCCAGTAGAATTCCGCAATGGCCAAACCGCGTGTCCTGTCCGGCATCCAGCCCACGGCTGACTCCTTCCACCTGGGCAACTACCTGGGTGCGGTCCGCCAGTGGGTGTCGCTGCAGGACAGCTACGACGCGTTCTACTGCGTGGTGGACCTGCACGCGATGACGCTGCCGTACGAGCCGGCCGCGCTGCGCCGCCGGACCCGGGTGGCCGCCGCGCAGCTGTTCGCGGCCGGTCTTGACCCGCAGCGGTGCACCGTGTTCGTGCAGAGCCACGTGGCCGAGCACGCCGAGCTGGCCTGGGTCCTCGGCTGCCTGACCGGGTTCGGCGAGGCCAGCCGGATGGTCCAGTTCAAGGACAAGTCGGCGAAGGCCGGCGCCGAGTCGACCACCGTCGGGCTGTTCACCTACCCGGTGCTGCAGGCCGCCGACATCCTGCTGTACCAGACCGACCAGGTGCCGGTCGGCGAGGACCAGCGCCAGCACCTGGAGCTGACCAGGGACCTGGCCCAGCGGTTCAACCACCGGTTCGGCCGCGCGTTCGTGATCCCCGGGCCCTACATCGTGGCCGACGTGGCCAGGATCGCCGACCTGGCCGAGCCGTCGGTGAAGATGAGCAAGTCCGCGTCGTCCCCGCAGGGCATCATCGACGTTCTCGAGGAGCCGGCCGCCATCCGCCGGAAGATCATGCGGGCGGTCACCGACGCGGACGGCGAGATCCGCGCCGACGAGGAAGCCAAGCCCGGCGTCACCAACCTGCTGCGCATCTACGCCGCGCTGACTGGCGAAAGCGTGGCCGCGCTGGCGGAGCGCTACGCCGGGGCCGGGTACGGCGCGTTCAAGAAGGATCTCGCCGAGGTGGTGGTGGACGCGCTCGCGCCGATCCGGGAGCGGACCGCGGAACTGCTCGCCGACGAGGCCAAGCTGGACGAGCTCCTGGCCGTGGGAGCGTCCCGGGCCCGGGCCGTGGCCCAGCAGACCATGACCCGGGTCCGCGACCGGTCCGGCCTGCTGGCCCGCGGCTAGACCGCCGGGCGCGGTGGCCAGCACCGTGCGCCCGGCGCCCGGGCTGGCCGTCAGCCGGCCGGGTTGGGGGTGCTGCGCGGCGGGACCAGCGTGCCGACCGGGGTGACCTTGTGGTCCATCGTGAAGCCCCAGCTGAGCAGCTTCTCGCCGGCCTTGATCTCGGCCAGCGCGCGGCAGTGCAGGATCGTGACGATCAGCGTCACGCCGTGCCGCCGGGCCATGCCGATGTAGGTGGCGCGCGCCTTCTCGGTCCAGCCGATCTTGCCGCCCAGCCCGCCCCGGTAGTCCATCAGCAGGTTGTTCTGGTTGACCAGGCCGACCCACTTCTTCTTCTTGATGTGGAAGGGAGCCGACAGGGTGGAGTCGTAGCGCATGAAACTGGGGAGGGTCAGGGCCTGGCGGGCGATCAGCGCCTCGTCGTAGGCCGACACCACCTGGCCCCTGGCGGGCAGCCCGTTCGGGTTCCTGGCCACCACGTCGTCGGCGTGCAGCCAGCGGGCCTCGGCGTTCATCAGACTGATGCCATGGGAGTAGGACCCGGTGGCCTGGGCCAGCGCGACCGCGGCGTCGTTCGCGGAGATCAGCAGCAGGGCGCGGAACAGGTCGGCGACCCGGTAGCGGTGGCCGCGGGCCAGGCCGACGATGTTGGGCTCGACCGAGGTGGCGCGGCGGGTCGCGAGGACCTTCTCTTCCGGGTCCAGGGCCGGGATCAGGCTGATCGCGGTGAGCACCTTCAGCGTGCTGGCCGGCGGGAACAGACCGTGCGGGTCCCTGGCCGCCAGCACCTGCCCGGTACTCGCGTCCGCGAGGACCCAGGCCGAGGCGGGGATCTTCGGCAGCTTCCTGGCCCCGGTGGCCGGGTAGCGGACCAGGATCCCGTGGCTGGCCAGCAGCGGCCCGCCGATGGCGTCCCTGGGCGTCGCCGCGGGCTTCGGGCTCGCCGCGCCCGGGCCTGCTGTCGCCGCCGGCCGCCCGGCCCCGCGGCCGGCCGCCTGGCCGCCGGGTGACGGGTGCAGCGCGACCGCCGCGGTCGCGGCCACCGCGACCAGGGCCGCGATCGTGACGACCGCACCGCGCGCACGTGACATGGGCAACTGCTCCCGATCCGCCGGCACCCTGACCCCGGCCGGACCCCGGGACGGCAACGGCGATTCCGTAGCATACGCGCGGCGGAGCGTAAGCGTGCCCACCCGGGACCGTCCCGGCGCGTCCGCCGGTCCTCCCGGCGCGACGGCCATCGGCCCATCGGCCGCCGCGGGACCGCGGCGTAGCCTGGTAGGCATGACGCGCGAGTCGGAATCCGGCCTGCCGGTCGACCCGGTTTACCGGCCGGGGCAGCCCGCTGGGTTCGACCCGGCCGCCCAGCTGGGCGAGCCCGGGCGCTACCCGTTCACCCGCGGCATCTACCCGCAGATGTACACCGCCCGCCCGTGGACCATCCGCCAGTACTCCGGCTTCTCTACCGCGGCGGACTCCAACCGCCGGTTCCACCAGCTCATCGAGGCCGGTGGCACCGGCCTGTCGGTGGCCTTCGACCTGCCCACCCAGATGGGCTACGACTCCGACGCGCCCATCGCGCGCGGTGAGGTCGGCAAGGTCGGGGTGGCCATCGACTCGATCGAGGACATGCGGATCCTGCTGGACGGTATCCCGCTGGACTCGGTCTCGACCTCGATGACGATCAACGCCCCCGCGGCCGTACTCCTTCTGCTTTACCAGCTTGTGGCCGAAGAGCACCAGGTGGCACCGGGCCGTCTGGCGGGCACGATCCAGAACGACATCCTGAAGGAGTACATCGCCCGCGGGACGTACATCTACCCGCCGCAGCCGTCGCTGCGCCTGGTGGCCGACACGTTCGCGTACTGCCGGGCGGAGATCCCGCGGTGGAACACGATCTCGATCTCCGGATACCACATGGCCGAGGCCGGCGCCACGCCGGTACAGGAGATCGCGTTCACCCTGGCCAACGCGCGCGAGTACGTCCGCGCCGCGCTGGCTTCCGGGCTCGGCGTGGACGAGTTCGGGCCGCGGCTGTCGTTCTTCTTCGTGGCCAGGACCACCCTGCTGGAAGAGGTCGCCAAGTTCCGGGCCGCACGCCGGATCTGGGCCTCGATCATGCGCGACGAGTTCGGCGCGGCCGACCCGAAGTCGCAGATGCTGCGGTTCCACACGCAGACCGCCGGCGTCCAGCTGACCGCGCAGCAGCCCG
>Ga0157379_10006605_pt1 | contig 10006 bp, 10 predicted proteins | sample S25metaG_FD_121802 | JGI IMG/M metagenome (GOLD analysis project Ga0157379, IMG submission 121802) | Switchgrass rhizosphere microbial communities from Kellogg Biological Station, Michigan, USA - S2-5 metaG | ecosystem: Host-associated > Plants > Roots > Rhizosphere > Soil | place: USA...
AAGAGCACGTTGCTGCGCTGGTTCACAACGACTATTCCGGAAACCTGGTGCCGTTGCGCCAGTTGCGCCAGCCACGCGTTATAGACGTGGCTACCCAGGTCGCCCGCCTGAATATGCGTGTGCCAGAAGCATGGCACGACCAACAGAAGGGAAACCGTGATCGTCGCCAGCGTGTTGCCGCGGGCAAACCGCAACGCAGCGCCAAGCGCAAACTCAGGCGAATGGATCAAAACACCAGTTGGCTCTGCGCTGGATGGCGGCATAGTCAGGTCGCTATCTTAATCGGGCTTTCCGGTTTTTGAGCCGACGTTCAACTCTGCGGCGCATAGACGCGTCCAATCGGCTGCATCGCACTGGTAGATCGACACCAGCGGCAGATCACTTTGTTGCACAACGTAGTCGCCGCGCACGATCGCTTCGGCTTTGAAGTTGGAACTCACTACGAACGAGCTGCCGGGCACCGCGCGCACCCGGAACTGCGCCGACGAGGGCTCATAGTTGCCGTAACTAAAGCAGTGCCCGATGCACGCGCGCTCGATCGAATGGTATACAAACGGGATGCGCCATCCCGTTGGCGGTTTGGCGACAGCTACAATCCTTTGCGCCGCCGGAAGCTTGGCCGCCAGTTCCCGTGCGCTGGCCTCCATACGATCCAGCTTGCGCGTATCGACGTAAACGAAAACGAAAAATGTCGCGGCGATCACGCACGATCCCAGCAAATGCCAGCGTCGCACTCGTACGCACGCAAGTAGCAGAACACCCAGCACTGCCGTGATCAGTGTCAAGCGCGAACCCAGCAATCCCGCCCAGGCGCCGGATCCGCTGAACCGCACATTTTCCGGCAAACATTTTATGGCGATCATGGAAAGCAGATACAGCTCAACAGCCATCCGAAACAGTGGCTGAGGTTTTTCGCGCCGGATAATCCAGTCATAAAAGAAGACGAATACAGCCAGAAGCGCCCAGGCGAACGCTACGCCCGCCAGCCATCCATAGCGATCACCGAACAATTTGAATTGATCGATTCCGAGAATATCAAAAAGCGCTCTGCGGTTCGCCCAGTCCGTGTCCCATTCTGTTCTCATCGCGAAAAACCATCGCACGTAGAACAAAACCAGGACGCCTAGAATCGGTAAGCTCCATCGCCAATAGCCGTCTAATTTCTTCGACAGCTCCACATACAGCGCTGCTCCCACAAAAAATGCAAAACCGATTGGATGCGCCGTAAGCGACAGCGCTCCGAACGCCGCGGCCATTGCCCAGTTCTCCGCGCTGCCCTGCCAAACCGCCGCCAACCCCAGGAAAGCCAGCGCAAGCGACATGTAGTAGTTCATGAAGCCCATGTGGAAGACATAGCCATACGCGAGCACCACCAGAAAGGGCGCGAGGTTCCAGGGCGGCCGCCCCGAAACGGATGCCAGAAAACAAAAACTTCCCCAAAAAAAGACTAGAACGCAAATCGAAACGACAATCCTTTCAGCTGCCGCAAAACCAAAAGCATTCGCCGTTTGCAGCACCAACACATCGAACAGGACGTTCGTCCATTGCCGCACAACCGTAACACCGGAAATTTGGTGGCGTTCCACCAGCTGTGCCAACCAGGCGTTGTACATGTGGCTGCCCAGATCTCCCGCCTGAATGCGCTGATGCCAAAAGCACGGAATGATCAGCAGAATGGAGAGCAGAATCACCGCGGATGCATTGGCCCTGACAAAACGCAGCACGGCCAACAGGCAAAACTTGCGCGGCTCCTTGTGGTCTGCAATCGAAGGGTTCAGAGAAGACTCCCGCGCAGCATTCTACACAAGGGGATCAACATCACGCAGCAAAGGTCGATGTCTCTAGTCAACTTTTGCCGGCACAAAATGACTTGGGATGACGAAAACGATTTTCGATTAGCGATTTTCGATTTAGCGAATCGAGGCGTGGTTTTCGCCCAGCCGCTTCAAGCGATCGCGCAACCGGCGCTGCAGCGGTGTAGGAGTGTTGGGATTGAACGCGACCAGATACCACAGCGGTTGGCTGCGGTCCTTGCTCAAATAAGTCAGCGTCGCCGCGTCGGCGTTGGGATGGCGAGCGACGTTTTCCCGGATCGCTGCATACGGATGGCGGCCCAGGCGCTGCAAGGTCTTGGCATTCGATCGCGGATGCTCGCTGATCAAACGCAGCAAATAGAAATCTTCTTCCGGAGCCTGCTTGGACAGCTTCTCCAGCATTTCCGGTTTGGCGTCGGCGCTCAGGACTAGGCCGATCTTTTCATCCCAGGCGGTGTTGATCTGGTTCAGCTCGCGCGTGCGCGCGTGAATCAGTTCTTCCAGCGAACGCCGCTCCTGCTGTGCGCGCGCGATAGGGAGATCCGTTCCTTCCAAAGAATCCAGGACGCGCAGCAGATGCTGGCGTTCCCCAAATACAATTTGCGAAGTACGCGAGGCCGCGTCTTTTTCTTTTTCCTTATGCTGAACCAAGTCCGAACGTCGCATGTCACGCTGCTCCTGCCCGCTTCCCCCAAGAGACACGCAAACGGGCAAATCGTGCGCCGAAAAATACGGAAAGTCCGAAAGATTTTCTGGCAAGGCGATTATGTGGCGCGGCAGTGGTAGGGTAAAGTTTTGCGAAACGGTTTGTGCCCGATGCGGCACGGCCCGGTTCGCGCGGCGATTTTGCGAAGAGAAATGCGTTCAAAGAGGCAGCTAGAATGTCGGCATTCACCGAACACCAGGATGAACTTGAACATTACGAGCAGATGTATGGGAAGGAGCGCGGGCGGCTGGCGGTGGGATTGGACCGGCTGACCAATGCGCTGGTGCTGGTGGGCCAGCATGGCGTGTACTGCACCAGCCAGCGCAATCCAACCGTGCCGGCGCTGGATTTGCGCATGATCACGCAAGAGCTGGTGCACGCGAAAGAGCTGGTCCAGTCGGTGATGGAAGAGATTCGCAAATCGCGCGAGCCGCGTACGGATTCAACGAGATAGCCTCGACTGCGAAAAGCAGATTCCTTCCGACAGGGTCGGAATCTTCGATCGCTTCGCTCGGAATGACAGGTTCAGTCCTACGTCGCCTAGCTATTTTTCGAGGAGGAAGGGATTGGTGTGGCGTTCCTGGCCGATGGTGGTGGGCAGGCCGTGGCCGGGATAGACTACAGTTTCATCGGGAAGAGCCAGCAGCTTGGTGATGAGCGATTCCATGATTTTTTCCATGGAGCCGCCCCACAAATCCGTCCGGCCAATACTTCCGGCGAATAGCGTGTCGCCTGCGAAGAGCACCGGCGTGGCAACGGTGACTTTGCCTGCGTCGGGTGGGAGGAACAGGGAGCAGCTTCCCGGAGTGTGGCCGGGGGTATGAATCACTTGCGCTTGCAAGTTGCCCCACTGGAGCGTGTCGCCTTCGCGGAGGAACTGGTCGACATCGCCGACCGGCGGCGGCTCAATGCCGAGAAAGCCGGCCTGCATCTCCATGGCTTGATAGAGCGGAACATCGTCGCGGTGCATCAAAACAGGAGCGCCGGTGTAGTCGTGGAGTTTCTTCAGGCCGCCGACGTGGTCAATGTGCGCGTGGGTGCTGACGATAGCCTTTACGGTAAGTTTGTGCCGGCCGAGCAAATCCATGATGCGGTGGATTTCATCGCCGGGATCGAGGACGATGGCTTCGCGCGTGACCGGATCGCCAATGATGGAGCAGTTGCACTGCAACATCCCGACGGGCATGGTGAAGTGCAGCAGGCGTTGGCCGTTTTGCGGAGCTTTCGACGCGTTGCTCTGTGCAACCGGAACATCGGACATGAAGCGGATTATAGCACCTAGGCTTCGACGGCCTAGGAGTTGGTGACGCAAACGATGCGATCCTTCGCGCCGCTGGCACGACGCTCAGGATGACCGTACGCGCGAGCGTACTGGCCTATCGCATGATGACGTTTTGTTACACTGAGAGCGATGAATGAGACCGCGGAAAAACCGGTGATAGAGACTCCGCTGCTGGAGCAGCATAAGAGCGCAGGCGCGAAGGTGGGGACGTGGTTTGGCTGCTCGTTGCCGGACCGGTTCGTCGAAGACTGGATCGTGGAGTACCGTGCCGCTCGGGAAAGGGTTGCGCTGATCGACAAGAATTATCGAGCTTATTTGCGGTTCAGCGGGCCGGATCGCGTGCGCTACCTCAATGCGATTCTGACGAACAACATCAAGGACCTGGTGGACGGCCATGGAGTAGTGTCGCTGTTCCTCAACCCGCAGGGGCGGATTCAGGCAGAGATCGAAACGTTCGCGACCGGCGAGAGTTTGTGGTGCGTGACGTTTGCGATGATTCGCGACTCGCTGGTTCCGGCGCTGGACAAATTCATCATCATGGATGATGTGACGTTGACGGACGAAACGGAATTGTTTGGGACGGTGGCACTGGAAGGACCAGGCGCGGCGGAGCTGATTCGGAAATTGACGGCAGTTGACCTCGCTCAGCTCAGTGATCTGGAATTTCGCGAAGTTACCGTCGCGGGAATGTCGTGCGGGCTGACGAAGCGTTCGCCGGGTGCTGAGGCGTCCGGAGAGCTGCTGGCGCTGAGAAGCGATTTGCCGCAGCTGTGGAATCTGCTGCACGAAGAAGCTGGCAAAGTTGGCGGCCGTGCGATGGGTTATCAGGCGCTGAATGCGCTGCGGCTGGAGCAAGGCGTTCCGTGGTTCGGCTATGACTTTGGCGAGAAGCAGATTCCGCACGAAGCCGATCTGCAGGATTCGCACATTAGCTATACCAAAGGCTGCTACACGGGGCAGGAAATTGTGGAGCGGGTGCGGTCGCGCGGCCAGGTGAATCGCGTTCGCGTGCTGCTGAAGTTTGACGGGAAGGATGTCCCCGCGAGCGGCACTTCCCTGCTCGTCGACGGAAAAGAAGTTGGATTTGTCACGCGGGCCGCATTTTCGCCAGCGCTGCAAGCCCCGATTGGTATGGGTTACGTTCGGCGCGAAAGCAGCGCGGTTGGCCGCCAGATCCTTTGCGGTGCCGAGACAGCCACCGTGATCGTTCCTCCTGTTGCCGCGGCGCAGTAAAAAGTCCTACACTCGGCTTCTGCTAGCCACGCAGGTAAGTATCTACGTCCTTAGTAACTGTGACAGCGGATCACAATGTTCGAGCGCTTCAACGAAAAAGCACGCCGCGTCGTGTTCTTCGCCCGCTATGAAGCGAGCCACTACGGAAGTTCATACATCGACACTGAGCATTTGCTTCTGGGACTCTGGCGAGAGGACCTCGCAATTCGAGGCTATTTGAAGGACACGAAAGTGGAGTCGGCGGTCCGGGCCGAAGTTGAGCGTTCGATCGAGCGAGGGAAGCCAATTCCGACATCCGTGGAGATACCCCTTTCCGCAGACGGGAATAAGGTGCTGCTTCTCGCGGCAGAAGAGGCGGAACGGCTCGGGCAGCGCCACGTGGGGACTGAGCATATTTTGCTGGGTCTCCTACGCGTGAAAGATTCTCTCGGTGCGCGAATCGCGCGGGAGCGCGGCGTTCTGACCGACGAGTTCCGAGAGCGGCTTGCGAACGGTCCGCAGCAGGTGCGCTTCCGCAAGTCGCCACTTCCCATCCTTGAAGAATTTCTCACGGGCCTCAAATGGCACAAAGCGGACTATCTGGCGTCGTATTTCGCCAAAAACCTGGAAATCGTTGACGTTCATGGCAAGGGGTGGAAGTACGATGAGATTGCCGGTAATTTTGAAACGCTATTTGCTCCTTACGCCAAGAAGAACGCGGCCCATACTGTCGAGGAGGTTCTGGTTGAAACCGATGATCTCCTGGTTGCAGTTGTGCTGTGGAAGAACGCGCTGGTTGCCAGCATGGAACGAGTGTGAATGCACCGGATGACCGTCGCTCTTGTGCTCCGCGAAGACGACTGGGCCATCGTGTCCATGCAGGTCAGACCTGTTCAGCCTTAAGTGTCTTTCCACTCTGGGACGAAAATGAGCGTACCCCCTCCCCTGTTTTCTCAGAAGTGGTGATTCTAAAGTGGTTAAAGTCCTTTGTTTTGATACAGATTCATAAGTGGTGATTTTAAAGGACTTAGTGTTTGTTGTTCGGAGCGACTTTGAGAGGCACAGACTGAAGTCTGTGCTACTGGTCGCGTTCGAGAGGGGTGCGCAACTGTATATAAGTTATTAACATTACACACGTCGGCACTAAAGTCAAGCAAAAAGGGGGCGGCCCGCTACTTGCGAGAGTAGACGCGGACGTAGTCGACCAACATTTGCTGGGGGAATTGCGATGTGGCGTCGGGATCTTTGGGCCAATCGCCGCCTACGGCAACGTTGAGGATGATGAAGAATGGGTGGTCGAAGACCCAGCGGCCGCCTTGGGGCCATTCGGCCTGGGTGAAGGTGGCGTAGTTGTTGGAGTCCATGTAAAAGCGGATGACGCCGGGTTCCCATTCGACGGCGTAGACATGAAAGCCGTCGGCGTAGTTCTGGCCTTTCGGAAGCGGTGTGCCTTTAGAGGCGTCGGACGCTGGCGCAACGAAACTGGGAGCGTGGAGCGATCCGTAGACCATGCCGGGTTCGCGGCCGATGTTTTCCATGATGTCGATTTCGCCGCAGTCGGGCCAGTCGACGCGACCCATGTCGTCGCCCATCATCCAGAAGGCGGGCCAGATTCCCTGCCCTGTGGGGATTTTGATGTGAGCTTCAAAGCGGCCGTAGGCTTGCGCGAAGAGGCCTTGTGTCTTGAGGCGCGCGGAGGTGTAAGGCCGGGTGATTCCGTCGGCGCCGGTGTATTGCTCCTGGCGCGCAGTGATGACCAGATTTCCACCGACGATTTTGGCGTTTTCGGGACGCGAGGTGTAGCTCTCCAGTTCGTGATTGCCAAAACCGTTGCCGCCGAGGTCGTAGGTCCACTTCTTTGGATCGGGAGTGGAGTTGTCGGGGGTGTTGAATTCGTCTGACCAGGTTAGATGCCAGGAAGAGGCCCTTCGATCGCCTCCAGCGACCTCAGGGTAAACGAGTGACGAGTGGCGAGTGACGAGGGAAGGCGGAAGAGCGGAGAAAAATACAGACACGACCAAGCCGGCGACGAATTTTGCGTACATGAAAGCAGAAGTTTAGCCGAAATCGAAAGGCCGCGCACAGACTGAAGTCTGTGCTACTGAAACTTACGCGATGTTGAGGGCGCGCTTGAAGGAGCCTTTTTCGGAGTCGATCTTCTTTTGTAGCTGGAGGATGGAGTAGAGGAGTGCTTCCGGGCGCGGGGGGCAACCGGGGACGTAGACATCCACAGGAAGAACCTGATTGCAGCCCTGCACGATGGCGTAATTGTTGAACACGCCGCCGGAGGTGGCGCAGGCACCCATGGAGATGACCCACTTAGGCTCTGGCATTTGATCGTAGAGCTGACGGACGATCGGCGCCATTTTTTGCGAGAGGCGGCCGGCGACGATCATGAGGTCGGCCTGGCGAGGCGAGGGGCGGAAAACTTCGGCGCCGAAGCGGGCGACGTCAAAACGGGCGGCGGCCATGGACATCATTTCAATGGCGCAGCAGGCGAGTCCGAAGCCGAGGGGCCATATGGAGCTTTTGCGGGCCCAGTTGACGGCTTTGTCGAGCGTGGTGAAGATGATGCCTTCGTCTTCGAGGAGCTTGCCGAAATCGTCAGGACGAGTCAGCGTGACGTGCTTGCCGAGGGATGTGCTCATGGTTCCTCAGAGGTATTTTGGCATAGAGCGACAGAGGAGACAAACCGACCGCCCCCTTTTCTGTCGAAGGGTCGCCAGTATCGAAGTCAAGCATAATACTCAGCGGTGGAACTTTAACAAATGCTGCAAACGCTACAGACTTCATGGTTGGGACTGATAGGAAACACAGTCCAGATAGCAACACTTGAGGCACATACAGAGCACGGAATTGCTACTTTCGAGCTCGTCTTTTCCGAGCGAGCAAGGCTACGTGCCGACTATTGGCGGCTTATCAGAGATCTCAAAGAGCGAGTCAGTAGCCTCACGACCAGAAATACGGCTCGCCTGCACCAATTGACGCGATCAAGGAACTGAAAACAGAGTTACAGGGCAAGATCGTCGTTCAAGTCGCACTGGACACCGAAACAGGGGACCTACAGTTCCAGTTCCGAGAAAACCTCAAACTTCAGATCTTTGGTTTCTCCGGTTATGAAGCTTGGGAAATTCGTTTTCCCGACGGCACCGGAGAATTTTCCAACTACGCGAAATGAGTGCCAGTGCATCGCGCAGGCACAAACAGGTATTCTAGGCGCCGGCAGCTTTGGTTTTAGGGCGGGCGGCCTTGTCTTGCCAGGTTTTGCGGAGGTCTTCGCGGCGGGCGAGGACTTGGGCCTTGGCGTCGTCGAAGCTGGCGTAGACCTTGGTGCCCTTGATGGTGTTGCAGGGGGCGCAGCAGGCTACGAGATTGTCGGGCTGCTTCTTCCCTTTGCGGGCGCGGGGCATGACGAAGTCCACACGCATGATCAGGGCGTTTTCAAAGCTGGCGCGGCCATCGAGTCCGCAGTACTGACAGACGTAATTGTCGCGCTCGAGAATCTTACGGCCTTCTTCCACGGTTACCGGCGAATCGACAAGCGAAAAAGAAACGAGGTTAAGCGGCATGAGGACCTCCTTGAGTGGAAGCCGTGTTGGCGGGAAAGAGACGACTTCCAGCGGTTGCGGGGTCGAAGGTAGGCCCGGCTGACGTTGATGTCAAGACCGGAATCTGCTCTAGACGCCGGTGATCCAGTGGGCGATAGCAAGCCAGGGGCGGGTCATGCCGCCGAAGATGGCTCCGAAGACGAAGAGGAGGAAGGCGACGGTGCTCCAGATATAGGCAACATGGACGCGCTTGCGGGTGAAGAGGTCGTAGGCCATGCAGGCGAGGAGGAGGCCAAGCTGCACGCCGAGGCTTTTTGGCAGGATCATGTTGGGACTGAAGAGCAAAAAGATGCGCGCGACGGCCGGCGTCAGGAGAACGATCGTGGCGCCAATCATGAGGCGCTTGTGGGTTTCGGGGCGATTGCGAAAGAGATAGGCGGCGGCGATGAGGCCGGCAAATGCAAAGAGACCAAAAAGTTGAAAGGCCAGGAATGCCAGCGGCGGCGGGCCTCCCGGTGGCGTGAATCCCCGCTGCGCCGCCTGCACCGACATGATCCAGCCGAGGGCGAACATGGCGACAACGATAGCGATGCTGGCGTAGCCGAGCTTTTTGTGAATGCGGACTTGCTTGGCAGAAATCAGGAACGCCTGGGAGACCAGCACCACCAGCCAACTGGAAAAGACGACTCCGTGGAGGATGAAGAGTGGCGGGAGATGAAGCTTGGCGAAGAGACCGTTGAGATAGAACGTGCGGGCAAATCCGGCGAAGACCAGCGCAGCGGTGAGGATGGCGATGAAGAGATAGAAACGGCGGTCGCGTAGGCGTGCGGATATAGCTGGATTCGGCGCTGGGCTGGTGGCCATTGGGTCCCTGATCCCGAAAAAGTTTTGGCGAGTGTACCACATCGGAAAACGGCGGAGTTGAGTGGGCGAATACTTTGGCGGGAGCAAAGCTCCCGCTGATCATGCTTGCTTTGAAGCTGACACCGTAAAAGCGGCAGCAGGCTGCCGCACTCGAAAAGGGCACGATGTATCGTGCCCCTACGAACGGCGGTCATGAGGAGACTGCGAGGACGACTTTGCCGAACTGGGAGCCGGATTCCAGGTATTCGTGGGCGAGGCGGCATTCGGCTAACGGGAAAGTGCGATCGAGCACTGGTTTGAGACGGCCTAAGGCGACGAGTTTGAGGACAGTGGCGAATTCGGATTTGTTGCCCATGTAGGAGCCGAGGATGGAGAGCTGGCGGCTAAAGAGGAAGCGCAGATCGATTTTGGCGCCGAAGCCGGTGGTGGCGCCACAGGTGACGAGGCGGCCGCCGCGGGTGAGGCTGGCGACGCTGTCGTCCCAGGTGGCGGTGCCCGTGTGTTCAAAGACGACGTCGACGCCGCGTTTGGCAGTGAGGCGGCGGACTTCGTCTTTGATTTTTTGCGTGTGGTGGTTGAT
>Ga0157379_10006608_pt1 | contig 10005 bp, 15 predicted proteins | sample S25metaG_FD_121802 | JGI IMG/M metagenome (GOLD analysis project Ga0157379, IMG submission 121802) | Switchgrass rhizosphere microbial communities from Kellogg Biological Station, Michigan, USA - S2-5 metaG | ecosystem: Host-associated > Plants > Roots > Rhizosphere > Soil | place: USA...
AAAACCTGTTTTCCGTCAGTAAATAATCATATGCTTTCGTTTCTTGGTTGATAATCCTCTGTCTTTAGATGTATCATCTTCCCGGATCACGGTTTCCGAAGCAAGATCCCACTATTTGGTGTTTTACAGAACTTACTAATTCGAGAAGTCCTTCTGATTATCACGAGCTCTGTGTGGGATTCCTTGTCGACCCTGGTATTCTCAGCCCTCGCTTCTAGCTTCTCGCAGATCCTTAGGGACTGGCAAGAAACTGGTGAGAGGCTATCCAATTGTACCAACACCCAGGAAGAAAAGTCTAGGCTGTGAACTTGGATCTCTTCTATCTTTCCGGATATGTGTACTTAAACGCTCGTTGCCATGGCACTGTCATCGCTGACACCCACTAGTCATATTGCTCTCTGAAAGCTTTGAACTTCTAAAGCGTTATCTTGTGGTTTATTTGAAATACCATCAACCCAACTGCACTCTATTTTGCAGCCAATCTCTTTGCCCATGGTTCTCAAGGCCTACCTTATCTATGGGTACTTATCTGACGTGCCTCAGCTGAATCTGACGGCCACTTTCATACAGCAAACGTCTTCTTTAGCACGTGCACCTCATTCTTGTCTCTTACCACATTCATTGGGAAGCATTTTCACGGCGACATATGTTGTTATCTCAGCATACACGTGTAGGTGTCGACTGACCCTGCTCAGGCTTGCAGCGTGTTTGGGAAGCAATCGGCATCCGCCGACGTCTGTGCATAAGTAAGTCAGAACGCCAGTCTTGCTGTACCCATCGGTGGGGTCAGTCCAGAAATTTCCAAGTGTCTGCTTGTAAGCTTATATATTTCTCTCTCCCGAAATTCCTCTCACACGAACCAAAAGCTGCATTATGCCACTCACATTTGCTGATGAGCTGCCCAACATATTACCCAAGTTTATGCCCCTGTACCATTTTTCTGCCGACGCTGAAAAATGGGTGCCGTTCCCATTCTCGACTTCCAAGGATATTCCCGCTGGGAATTTTCATATCTTGACCTGGAATCTGAACTGTAACTGGCCTCATAGGAAAGAACGGCTACGGGAGGTAATCCGATACCTGGAGGAGGACATATTCCCCGACTTGGCGAAGGAAAAAGGTGCACCTCCTCCTTGTGTCCTCTGTTTTCAAGAGGTCCACAAAGTGGCACTTAAAGTGCTTTTGCGACGCCAGTGGATACGAGACCACTTTCTTGTGACCCCTGTCAACCCTGAATCATGGCCTCAGGAAATATCGGGACTTGTGACTGTAATATCGAAGGCTATTCCGGTCAGTAGGGCGTTCATTATTGATCTCCCAATGTCTACATTGGATCGGCAGGCCTTGTTCGTCGATTTGCACCTAAAGGGCGCTGTGTCTGGAGAGGGCAGTTCGACGAGCGGAGGCCAAAGAATCCATGCCTTGCGGATAGCAAATACTCATCTCGAAGTCGGAGGAACCATCACGGATTCTCGGGCACGCGAGAAACAGCTAAAGCACATAGCTCGGATGCTTAACGTCCCGAATCTTAATGTCGCCATCTGCGTCGGAAGCTTGGGGGCGTGCCGCGACGATGATGCATATGTGATTGCTGAGGCTGGTTTTGCGGATGCGTACACTGGGAAGCAATGGGCATCCGAGACTTGGGGAGTCCAACCTGAAAGCAGAAGTCATGTGCCAGCCCGAATGGACAGAGTTCTTTATTTTCCTGCAGAAAATCTTCATGTTGAAATCCCCAAGCGTATCGGTCTAGGAGCTAGTATCAGAAATGAAACCTCGTATGTTAGCGATCATCTTGGAGTGCGGACAGTTGTCGAGATTTAGCCATGCCTTTATCTTAAGCATGGTGTCTTCATTGAAGATAGTCGCTGGATATTTCCTGGATTATTTATACATTTTCGATTGCGGTTATACACCCCTCTCTTATCTGGAACATATTTGTTTGTATGAATGGTTCCGTAAAACCTAATAATGTCGCTACCGATCACCTTACCGTCCGACTCGATTACCGTTTGGTCGATTTATATCGCCTCTCCGTCAGTTCAAAAGTTTAATATAATTTTGAGGATTTTGGTCAAAAATATTAACACAGTGCCAAAAGAGCATGGTATCAATTAATAAAAAAATGTGTGATCCTGTTTGGCTGCTCCAGTGTCAAATTTTCTGAGTTCCCGAGTGAAAGTGAATGTTGAATAGATCACCGATATTCTCCAACACATGACTGCGACTTCTTGGAAGGAATCTTTAGAGGTCGGTAATGTTCGCGGGTGTGGGCTAATATGACTCTTCTGTTTCGATTAAGACTTATGAAATTACATATTTCTATGAATATGATCCTTTCAGAGTCTAACCCAATTTATTTGTAGCCGGGGTGCTCCCGCTGGTGTTGTCCCAAGAAGTCTGAAGCAAGGACAATAGTAATACTCGGAGTATTTTTTAATGAAGGCACCTTTGTTGTAGGAACGATCTCATCTTTTGGGTGTCAACTTGGGGAGATAACCAAAGTCGTGGCCGAACGGTCAAAATGAAGAGACCTCGAGAACCCGGAGAGGTGACCAATAGTGTTCAAGGCTGGAGACAGACACTGTCTGTCTCCCTTCAGGTGATCAGTGGAGACGGTATTACGTCATGCAATGGTTTTTCTTTTTCAAAGTCCGCTCTGTGTTTTGTTGAAACTATGTTGTCACGCACGCATGTCCCAGGATCGCCCTCCGTGACATTGGAGAAAGGAGTTCCGCGTCTTCGACCAGTACCCCTACGAGAAACCCGACGAGGACCCGTCCAAGACGGCAGACGTTTCATCACGCCCTCAGAGGCCGAGAGGAGGGCCACGGCTATCCTTGCTTTGATTGCTTTTGTGATTCTTTTGGTGGTGTTGTCTACTCTGTATGTGATTACTCGTAATGCCAAGTGAGTTAATCATTATATGGACGCGTTACAGTTCCTAACCACTATGCTAGATTTGGATCGTCGCCGTGATTTGTGCTGGGGACGTGCACAATCTGTCTATGGTGTACCTGCGCCATTAGACCACATCTATTGCGAGGCATCGCCCTCTCTACCCTTTCTCGAAATGGATCGCCCTTCAGCATCCTCTGCGCCCGCCGATGGCGTGTTAATGCTACGCGATTTCAACGCCTTTCAGTGATCTTGGATCTCTCGGGCATATTCTGGTTGGTTCGCGCGTCGTCCGCAATGGCTTCGCGTTCTGGACTGGCACGAATAAAGCACCAGGAAATCGAATATCATTTTGGGTTCAGACGCAAACGCTTCCGACTGCCTTCTGCCTTCTTGGTCCTACAAAGCGAACGGAAGGATGGCGGACACAGCAAACAAGCTTTGCCCAGGCAGCTCTGCGTAGAGTTCCGTTGTGCATATTTTTTTTAAACATTCGACGAAATCGGGAAAGTCATTTTTGGTCTTGGCAGTCCTCCTCAGGGCAGAGCACTAGTTTACCTCGTCTCCAATGCTTCATGTACACCCTGAACTTTCCGTTATACCAATACACAAGACAGCGCATTAGACAGTCAGATACATTCTTACTTGCCTTGTCTATTTATTCTAATTCCGAACTAGATTATATTTCTCCACTTTGCACACTATCTCACTTGGATATCCACCATTACGTCGGCAGTGCTGCTTTAATAATGTGTGCTTGAGTCATGGACGTTGAACCCTCTTCGATTTTAATCCAGATCATGCTGTATGGCGTTCTTCGATGGTCATATGTGTATAACAAAATTCGTCGTTTCGGCCTTTGCAAAGTTTCTTCGCAGAACCTGTGGTTTGGTTACATGCTCAGCTGAAAGCAATTTAATATATCTACTTACAAGAATGCTTCTCGGTACCTCGAGTGGATTGAATCGCCTACCCTTGTCAATCAGCGCGAACCATTACGCGTAATTAGACCGGCCCGTCCCCCCGTGCAGAATTCATATAAAGTGCTCTGAGATCATGGGGTGTAGATCTCCATTTCCCACTCCTTCCAGTATGAAGTTTACAAACGGGACCTGGGATTTGAAGGAAGGGATCACAGTACATCCAGCTACTGAAATATCCAAATTGACTGTTCTTCCGGCGTTGTCAGAGGGTATGTCCGTCATGCTATTTTAATGATCGAACTTCACTTTATCTTTCCAAGGAGACAGCAATGAGTCTCGTTCACAGGCGTTGAGGGCTTTATGCACCACCCGTCATATCAGACACCGAGGTGATACACTTAATAAGCCCACTATTACCCTGGAGGTCTCTTCCCCTGGCGGTCGCGGTTTGAGTGATGTGATAGAATTGCGGGCGTATCACTTTAGAGTCAGGTCTCTCGTTAATATTTCGATTCTGGGACTAAACTCTGGCGTGTAGGGCAAACCAGTCCTCAAAGAATCTAGGTTTGAAAGGTTTCCCGACTTCAAAGGAGAGGTTCCCGCAAATCTGGTACCTCATGACGGTACGAGGAATTTCCAACCGCGCAATATGACTATTTACATTCTAATGATAACACTAGGGGTCAAACTGGCTGACTCTCAGGATGGAAACTTTGCTACTATTAGCTCTAGCACTTTGGCTGCTACGCTCGACAAACGGCCAGACTCATTCAACATTAACTTTGTCAATCAACAGAATAATAAGACCCTTACGACCATTGGATTCAACTCTCTTGCGTATAAATTTCCTTTCCTAACCCAGTTTCTTCACTAAAGTTCTCCTCCGTCGCAGCTGGATTACTGACTCCTTGTATACGGGTCGATCAAATGATACAATCTATACCACAACAAGCAATATCGAGCCATTCCACCGTCCTCCACTTGGTACATCTGGTCAAATACAGGACTACGTGGGTCTTCGATCGATCCTTTGCCCCATCTCCGTCGTTGAAATTGATCAACACAGATGTCCGTTTGTTTTTCACTGTCACCGGGAGAGACGTTCTATGGACTCGGAGAGCGCTTTGGCCCATTTATTAAGAATGGTCAGGTCGTGGACATGTGGCACGAAGACGGAGGCACAGATTCACCAATCGGTATGATTATAACTATTTCACCGGGTTATTTCTGACTGACCAGAATAAAGCGTACAAGGATATTCCTTTCCTAATTTCCTCCAAAGGATACGGGATTTTCGTGGATTCAGCCGATGTCGTCTCCTTCGAAGTTCAGAGTGAACGAATGGATAAAGTAACTTCATATCGCTGACAAACTTGTTAACTAGTCTGAGATCCTTTATAGGTCCAAATATCGTTACCCGGAGAAACGCTCAGAGTTCTCCTAATCAATGGTCCGCATCCAAAGCGTATTTTGGAATTGTATACGGCGATTACTGGGAGACCTTCCGTTCCTTCCCCTTGGACATTTGGCCTGTGGTTGACGACAAGCTTCTTGACGAGGCAATTAAATCTTCTCTCTCATCGTTTGTATAACTAAATGTTGGTTTAGCTATGACGAGAAGACTGTCACTGGATTTCTGGATGGTCTGGAGGAACGGGGTATCCCTCTGAGCGTCTTTCACTTTGATTGCTTGTTTGTGATAACTTCGTCCCTCCTTTGCGCTATTACTTATTGTTGACGTTTCTGGGTAGTTGGATGCGCGGACATCAGTGGTGTGATTTTGAATTCGATGAAGAATACTTCCCTGATGCCCCTAAATTTCTCGAGAGACTTCATAGACGAGGTCTCAAGGTTTGCGTTTGGGTATGTAGATGTAGCAGTCAGATATGACCTTACTCATTCCGTCTACAGATTAATTCCTATATCAGTCAAGAGTCAGCCTTGTTTGACGAGGGCGACAAGAATGGATATTTTATAAAGAGACTCGATGGAAGGTATGTCACGAATTCGTTTCCGACATTTCTCTTTTGAGTGACCGAGAATCTTTAAGTACATGGCAGACTGATCGATGGCAAGCGGGGATGGCCATTGTCGATTGTAAGTTAAGAAGATTAATTCTTCTATATGTGTGTGTACTCATTATTGCAGTTACCAATCCTGATGCTAAACGATGGTACCAATCTCATCTGGCCCGGCTCATGGACATGGGAGTCGATGCATTTAAGACTGACTTTGGCGAGCGCATCCCTTGGAGTCAAGTAAAATTCCATGATGGCTCAGATCCGAGGGTTCATCACAATTAGTAGGTTTCTTGTTCCCTGCTGAGAATAAAAACGTCTAATTTCGAAGGACAGCTATACTCAATTGTACAATCAAGCAGTTTTCGAGATTATGGTCGAAAAGAGGGGAATTGAACATGCGTGCTTGTTTGCCCGAAGTGCGACGGTTGGCGGTCAGCGATATCCTGTCCATTGGGGAGGTGATTGTTCGACGTTATGGACAGGTATGGGCGAAGCACTGCGAGGAGTAATGGCTCTCCCTCATTTAATAATGCCTCACATTGCTCATAATGATTTCTAGAGCTTGTCCCTTGGATTGGCTGGTTTCGGATTTTGTGCCACAGACATTGGCGGTTTTAAAGCTCCGGGAGACAGAGCAGTCGCTCCAGATCCTGCTCTGTACAAAAGATGGGTCCAGTGTAGGTTTTTCCCTGTTGATATGTTGGCCAACTCATTAATAAGTATATAGGGGGACTACTGGCATCTCACTCTCGTCTCCACGGTTCAACGACGTACAGAGTTCCTTGGGAAATAGAACCCAATTCTCCAGAATCATCACTAGTCTTAAAGGCATCCGTAGAGCTGAAGCATCGGTTAATGCCTTACATACTCAGTGCTGCTGCAAAGGCCAACGAAAGTGGTATACCGATCCTGAGGACAATGTTTCTCGAGTTCCCAGAGGATCCGGTCTCCTGGAAGCTCGATCTTCAGGTGAGAATACTACATTTTCTATGATATTTTGCGGCCTTAGTTTCTTCCGAAGTATATGTTTGGTCCCGATCTGCTTGTCGCCCCTATTTTCTCCGAAGACGGCGAGGTGACGTATTATGTTCCAAAGGGAAAGTGGGTTGGACTCTTGGATAAAAAAGAACGAATTGGCCCAGCATGGTTTACAGAAACCTATGATTTCTTCTCTTTACCCTTGTTGATACGAGAAGGGGCGGTGATCATTCTGAGCAAGGAACCGAAGGCTCCGGATTATGACTTGTTCTCAAAAGGCTTCGAAGTTATAGCCTGTTCACCTCCACAAGAGACTGTCGTCGTTGTCCCACAGGGCAAGTCGAAGCTCAGTGTCACCTTTCGAGATGGAAAGGCTTGGGCAAGAACGGAGAGAGGTGACATGATTTCGGGTCAGGTGACCATTTTATAACCGATTCATAGCTACTGCCTCGCATTCTCACTAGAATTATTTTGTTTTGGATTTAAATATGAACTGAGACTGAAAAGAATATAGTGCTGCACACCGTGACTGTCATTGCGTGACAAACCAAACAAGCGCCAACTCAGAGTTCACGTCATGCTACCTGCTGCCCCAAACCCCTAATGGACACGCCAGGGTATACCATGAACTACATCTTGAAGCTTTTTGCAATATCACTTTCTCTTGTTGCAGCTGTATATTCATTCATCGAAAGGCCGGAGCACGTCTCCCAAGGTTAGTGTACCCATTGGAAGTCGTTGAGTATTTGTCGTTTACAATTTTGAACCAGAATTATATTCAGAACTTGTATTTTGTAGGAGACCTTAATTCTCCAAAAGTCAAATTGACCTACTGTTTCAGATTTTAAGTATGCATCGAGTGCCTATGCCGCTGTCTGTCCTCTTCCAAACGGACAGGTCCTCGTTGAAGTAGTCAGTACAAATTATTTTTAAGCTAGATTCCAAAAATTCGACCTATTTAATTCTGTTAGTTCAAAGGCCTGGTGACTGATGTATGAGTTCCTAGCCTGTTCAACACCATGTCTTTTAACCATCTATAGACCCAGGGCTTTATTGCCCGAGACGATACCCGCAAGGAGATAGTGATAGCTCTCAGAGGAAGGTCCGTACCAACTCATCCGATTCAATTTTCTGAAGAGCCACGAGAACTTTTAGCCTTTCGACAATCGATGTAATTATCGATGTCGGCGTCGTTCTCCTCCCTTTCGTATCCCCTGGAGTGGACGCCCCAGATGGCACCCTTGTCCACAGTGGTTTTCTGACCGCGTAGGTTATTATTTGGTTCCTATCCAAAACAACTCATTCTAAGATAGTATGTAGCTGGAATTCGGTCTCTTTAACTGTCCTTCAAGGCGTGAGGAGTCAGCTGCGCAAATATCCTGGTACGATTGTCATTATTTGGATGTCAGATCCTGGATTGAAATATACAATTTCTATTTAGATTATTCCATGGTCACAAGTGGTCATTCTCTTGGGGGTGCATTGTCGTCGCTTGCAGCGATGACCCTGAAAGCCAATTTCCCCTCCTCCCATGTGAGAATGTACACATTTGGTAGATACCCCTTGTTACCTGATTCTACTCCAAGACTTAAATGGCATATGTAGGTCAGCCAAGAACAGGAAATGCTATCTACGCTTGTTGGGTCAATGATATTTTGGGTGTGCGTTACCTATCAACTTTAAACGCGCTAAATTTTTCTGATCAGAATCTTAATAGGATGAAGCTTTTCGAGCTGTCCATACATACGACGGTGTTCCTACCGTATGCTCTGGATATTTTTCGTCGATTCCACTCATGTTAAAACAATAGTTTTAGATGATTCCTGCCGGACAACCTGGTTTCTTGCGTCAATCACAAATAGATCCTTCTCATCTCAACTCGGAGAGATGGTATCATCATCATGGGCGAGTTCTACTTGATGCCATTTGTCGAGCGTATTAATCTTTATTTATTTATTTCAGTATTGAATATTGGCAAAACCCCGACCCGCCGTCGGAAATCACTACAATTCGCTGCAGTGCTGAAGGGGAAGATCCTGACTGTTCAAGTTCAATTCGTAAGTACAATACAGCTAACCGCTTACCCAATTGTCGTGACACCCTATCAGCAACTACCGGGGTTAATCCCGCACATTGGTCCTACTTTGGGATTCTTGCCGTTAGACCTTTTTGCCTTTGAGAATGCGAAAGTGAACATAACCCGGGGGGAGGTAAGTATTTTGCGTCTTGTGCATTTAAAACGCCAACTAATATCCTTTGGGCCAATAGAAGTTGAATCATCGACGAAGTCTAACCGAAGGATTCTAACCAACATGGTTGGCTGGCAACTCATGCATTTAATTAAGCCTAATGTTCCGATGCAACGTCAAGTGCCTCGATAGACTATTTTCATGACAGTATAACCTGTTTTACCTTGGACATGAAAGAGATTAGTGGCGCCGGCTGCCTAATGGGACAGTCAGATGATTCGTTTGTCACAAGTAGCTTATTTTCTAGCTCTCAGCCATTTAGCTTTTGAAATGTTCCACTAAGTCGCACATTCGACTTTCGCGGATCGACAAATCACTATTCCTGGGAAACTTGCAGCTACCGGGAACGGGCATACGAGGTATGCTTCATACTTGGTTGAAGTGTTTTCAAGGCATTGCTTTATCACCAAGTGGGAAGCGACATAGAATCGAACACATAGTGGGTAAAGAATCGTACATACGAGTTTACTCCTCTCTTGGTCTCCGTACAGACTTCTTCGGTGCGACCTTCACTTTCTTCGGTGCGACCTTCTTCTTCGGTGCGACCTTCTTGGGTGCAGCCTTCTTTGCTACCTTCTTGGCGGCAGCTTTCTTTGGTGCAGCCTTCTTTGCGACCTTCTTGGCGGCAGCTTTCTTTGGTGCAGCCTTCTTTGCGACCTTCTTTGCGGCAGCTTTCTTGGGTGCAGCCTTCTTAATGGCAGCCTTCTTTGCGGCGGTCTTCTTAACGGGAGCGGCCTTCTTCACTGCAGCCTTCTTAACGGGAGCGGCCTTCTTCACTGCAGCCTTCTTAGCGGGAGTGGCTTTCTTCGCGGCGGCCTTCTTAACGGGCGTGGCCTTCTTCACTGCGGCCTTCTTGGCGGGAGTGGCTTTCTTGACGGCTGTAGCTTTCTTGGCGGGAGTGGCTTTCTTTGCGACGGCCTTCTTAGCAGGAGCAGC
>Ga0157379_10006609_pt1 | contig 10004 bp, 10 predicted proteins | sample S25metaG_FD_121802 | JGI IMG/M metagenome (GOLD analysis project Ga0157379, IMG submission 121802) | Switchgrass rhizosphere microbial communities from Kellogg Biological Station, Michigan, USA - S2-5 metaG | ecosystem: Host-associated > Plants > Roots > Rhizosphere > Soil | place: USA...
AAGCCCAGCTTCTTTGACTACCTCTACGTTTCTGTTACCAATGGCACAGCTTTTAGCCCCACGGACACTCTGCCGCTCACTCATCGAGCAAAGTTGCTCATGACCTTACAATCTCTGATTGCCCTGCTGACCATCGCCCTGGTAGCTGCCAGAGCGGTCAACATCCTCTCTTAAACGCGGGGCCAGACGACCACAGCCACAATATCTTCTGCTTTAATGGCACCATAGTCTCGACTGTCACTACTAGCATCTGGGTTATCCCCTATCAAATAGAAGCCATCCTGAGAGACATTTTTAACCCGTTTTATGACTTCCCGGCCTAGGAGTTTGGCGATTACCACATCCCCCTCTTTGGGATCTTTTTGCCGAGCTAACACCATCTGCCCCGGCTTCAAGGCTGGCAGCATGCTTTTGCCCTGTACGCGGCGTAGCAAGAACTTAGGCTTTTTTGGTTTCGTGGAAGATGTTCGCGATGTCATCGATCATATCCAGCAGTTTTTGGCCCTCGGCTGGGTCAGTAGACTTCTTAGTATTGCCAGCTTGCTTCGTAGCTTTCCAAAACTTATCGTGCAAGTCTGGGTATTTTTCCAGGTGTTCCGGCTTAAAATAATCGGTCCACAGCACCCACAGGTGATGCTTCACCAGGTCGGCGCGCTGTTCTTTGATAAATATTGCTCGCCAGCGGTCTTCCTCATGCAAGTCGCCCTCGGCATACTTCTTCATAATTTCATGGACAGACTGAGCCTCAATCCGCGCCTGAGCTGGATCATAGACTCCACATGGTAAATCACAGTGTGCATCGACAGTTTTAATAAATGACATCTTTACCCTCCTTGTTATCACTCTATTATAGCGCTAACTTTCTACAACTATATCTCAAAGCCTTCAGAAAGATTCAAAATATCACCAATACTAAATGTTTCTGGTTGAGCGTCCGCGGCTTGGATCCGACTCAGGAACTCTTGCAGCTCTTCTTTAGAAGCTGGTACCGCCAGAGCAAAATCCTGCACAGCCATGAGACGATCGGCAGCAACATCGAGCGCTGTGTCCATATCTCTTTGTAAGACCATTCCCATTAAAGCCGTACTAGTTGTATCGGTTATGATGCGTGCCTGAATACTGTTACGCATGGCGTTAATAACCGTTGTTCCGCAAGCACTTCCATACATTTCTTCGGCGGCCATTGTCATCCCAAACGCCATTCTTTGAGCGTTAATACTGACAATTCGCTCTGGACCTCGGACACTGACTGTTTGATCGGGACCAGTGACCTGCTCTGCGGACAGGCGGTCGATCGTCCTGGAAACAACCTGATTAAATTTTAGTTCACCCTCGGTCTCTTTGAAGGCTGCTTTGATCCGGTCTGGATCGTTTAAAAAAGTCACCATGGCATCTGCAACATTTGTGCTTCTTTTTTCGGTATTCAACATTCTTTGGAATAATAAGTGAGTACTAACTCCAATACCTACGTGCATTCTTACTAGGTCTTCGAACTTTACATCAACATCGTCACGCATCTTCTTGTATTGATCGGTGAGCATCGTGCTATTTAACTCTATAGCTACTAAGGTATGGCCATTATCGGTATAGACTGGTCGACCTATAGCTTCTCGCCCCTCGGAAGAGCTAGGTAAAAAAGTAACCTTAAAACCTTCCAAAGTCATGCCCCGAGAAAGTTCTGGGAAGGCTTGGGCAATACGATTCGCCATTTGCTTACTGGCATGTTGCATTGATTCTTTATCGTTTCGGCTTGCTTCACTCATGCTTCTTTACCTACTGCTTTCTTTCCGCCACTTAGCGATTTCTGCATGATGCCCGCTCAAAAGAACATCTGGTACTTTTACGCCTCGGAATTCTTCAGGTCTGGTGTACTGGGGAAATTCAATGTTCTCGTCGTCTTGCTGGAAAGATTCGATCTCGGCACTGTTCTCGCCACCCAGGACGCCTGGGATAAGCCGTACAATGCTGTCGATGAGGATCATAGCTGGCAGCTCGCCGCCTGTAAGGACATAGTTACCGATACTGTACTGCCTGTCCACCCATTCGGTTATGCGCTCATCATAGCCTTCATACCTTGGGCAGATCAGAATCAAACCCTTTTCGAGCGCTAGAGCTTTAGCCTCAGATTGTTTATATAACTTGCCACGAGGAGTGGGCAAAATCACGAGTGCATCTGGATCATTCTTTTTGGCATCTTCAATAGCCGCAACTAATGGCTCAGGTTTAAGAAGCATACCGTCACCACCACCATAAGGTGTATCATCAACAACTCGACGAGTTCCAAGTCCATAATCACGCAGATTGATATAGCTAATCTCAGCTAGTTGTTTGTCTTGCGCCTTCCAAAGCATGCTAGTATTTAACACCCCCGGAAACATCTCGGGAAAAAGCGTAATAATTTGAATTTTCATCTGTTATATTATACTATATATTCATGGAATTCTCAAGAGGGCATATAGAATTCACCTATGTCGATTACATCGCACTTGAAGCCGGCTACGACAGGCTACTATGTACACGTAAATTGACACAGGTAATTCGAACAGTGAACTCGAGCGTTCAAGCCGGACTTTTGTCGCATGAAACTTTTGATTTAGAAAGTCCAGATGTCTACAGCCGCGTGAAAGATACACGAGTTACCCGTGTCACTCTAAAAAACTTATTCTCGGCGGTTCAGACGCACCCAGATGACATCACCTTTGCTGGCTTTGAAATTGCACCACTAAAAGCTACTGCATATGTAAACAGTGGGATGCTAGGAATTATATAAAAGATAGAGATACCAAAACGACCTCCGGTAGTTAGCCGAGAGGTCGTTTTGTCACATAAAGCTCCCATATGGGATGGCTCGCAGCCGAGCTTTTTGGTTATAAATTTTTATTTTTTGTAAGAACTAAGTCCTTAGGGACTGCGCACAATTATACGTCAAGGTCGTCCATCTCCGCAAGCTCTGCTCGGGTCTTACTTACAACACTGTCTGTGGATTCTTCTTCGTCTTCATCATCTAATGGTTCTGGAGCTGGCTTATCCTTAGCCTTAGAGCTAGACTCTTCATCTTTTGGTGCAGCTGGCGCATCGTCATCACCCCAAGTGCCGCCACCAGAACTGCCGCTGCGGTCTTGCGGTACGCCATTATCGACAATTTTTAGGTTGTAGCGGGCATCGTTCTTGGTTCCGAGGGCTCGCAGGAGCGTGCGGATACTCTGTGCGGTTGCACCGCGTTTACCAATCACTCGTCCCAAATCTTCTGGGTCTACGGTAAGTAGTAACAAAACGCCTTTTTCATCAATAGTTCTTTCGACTATGACTGCGTCGGGCTTGCTTACCAGAGATTTTACGACAAATTCGACAAATTGCTGATCGATACTATTATTCATAGTAAGTACATCTCCGTTCACAGTTTTACAACCTCAGTATACAAAGCTTAAGGGTTCGGACGCAAGGATTGATTATTATTCGGCTGATGTTTCAGCTGGTTCTTCGTCGGTTTTCAGGGGCACCTTGCCCTCTGTTGTGACCTCTGTTTCGGCTGGTGCTACTTCGGCTTCTGGAGCATCTTCAATTACTTCAGCAGCAGGTTCTTCCACAGGCGCTTCTTCGACAGGCTTAGCCTCTTCTTTGGGCTGATTCTTGCGCAGTTTATCACTGTTACGAATAGTCTTTGACTTTGGCGCGTCTTTTTTGACCCATTTAGGGAGTTTAACACCTTCTTTTTCGAGGACTAGCACAACACGAGGTGATGGCTGCGCACCGTTATCGAGGAATTTCTGAGCAGTTTCTTTATTAAGGACAACTTCTTTGGTATGTGGATTATAAGACCCAACTTGAGCCACAATCCGGCCACTAGTAGGAGTCAAACGGGAATCTTGAACAATGATACGGTAGTGGGCCAGGCCTTTGCGGCCTTGGCGTTGCATACGAATAGCGAGCATGCTGTTTAGATGAACCTTTCCTTAGTTTGTTCCCGGGTGACGGCCCTGAGACATTAATTAATAAGAGGATTAAGACATATTGTATCTGTAACAGAGAAAAAAGTCAAATTACCTAAGATCAAACTAGGAGGGTTAGGGCCTAGAAGGCAGTTAAGCCGCGAGGGCTGCCCAGGCCTGTAGGGCCATCAAAGCCGGTAATTGCCTTACATAAAGCAGCATTCTTTGCCGTACGCTTGGTTGTACAGATACCGTTGGATCCGCCGACAACGTCGTTCAAGCCACTTGTATGTGCGTAAGGATACTCGCCGTACTTAATAGCTGAGGCGGAGCCGCCAGTATTACCAGCTAACGCGTAGACACCGGCGATGATAGGAGCAGCAACGCTCGTACCGCCAAAGACCATCCAGTTGCCAGAGGCATCTGAACCATAGCTGTCATAGACGGCTACACCGGTGCTAGGATCAGCTACAGCTGAAACGTCCGCAATAATACGGCTGCCTGTGCAGGTACCAATGGTTGGCTGCCATGTTGGTCGAGCGATATAAGCTGAACAGCCGCTGCCAGCACCACTCCAAGCACTTTCGGACCAGCCGCGAGTAGTGGAGGTGTTTTGAGTCAAGCTTGTACCGCCCACAGCTGTGACATACTGTGAAGCTGCAGGAAACTGCGGTCCATAGCCTGCGTCACCTGAGCTAACTGTAATAGCTATGCCTGGGTGATTAAAGTGACCATTATAAGTAGCAGTATTTTCGGCACTAAATTCCGAACTTCCGTAGCTGTTAGAGATAGCATTAGCGCCCATAAGAGCTGCGCGGTCAACGGCGGCAGTAAGATCGGTATAAGAGTTTGAGTTAGCTTCGACCAGAAGAACCTTACAGTGAGCACAAACAGCTGATGCCATCTGAACATCAAGATCAGTTTCTTGGCCCCATGACACATTGCCAGCAGGTAAAGCAGTGGTTAAACCATTCTGGTTAACTTTCGTGAATAAACAGCCGACTAAATCATTAGTGGTTGGGGTTGCACTCGCTGTAGCACATAAAGGCAGGTTAAATTGGCGACGGTAAGCTAGTAAGTCATTTGCAACATTTGGGTTATCGTAAGCATCAATGATAGCAATAGTCTTGCCATTCCAGGCAAAATTTGTACCGGCAGCGGGCAAAGTACCAAGGCTATAAGCAGAGTGAAGCTGAGCTGGCGTTAAACCACTAGCATAACTAATTGTAGCCTGAGGTTTGCCGGTTGTTCCGTTAGTTACTACTTGCGCATGACAAGCTGCTACTTTGGCGGCATGTGTATCGAGACAGACTTTTTTATGAGGTTTCTCAGGGTTATTCTGCGCCGAAACCGTGGATGCGGCAGGCATCAAAGCAATAGTCAATAAAGGCAGTGCAATCAGCAAACCTTTTAATGATTTAAACATAATTTTACGTTCTCCCACATTAAATGTTGTGGCTATAATACCACACTAGTTAGTTTATGTCAAGCTATTAGTTACTTCCTTGCTATCGGTCCTGGAGTATTAATAATAAGATGATTAATACATACTGCATCTGTAAATGAGAAAAATTCAAATTTGCAAAAAATTTATTAACCCCCGGGACTCTTAGTTGCGCAATGCGCAAATAGAGCCCCGGGGGCGATTGTCACTGTGTCCTTATGGGGACTGCCGACTAGTAACTAGCCGCTGCCAACCTTTCGGTTAACATTTTCCTGATCATCACGCGGATGGAGCTGCAACCGCATCGGCTGCCGGTGTAGCAGCTGCTCCAGCAATCTGAGCCCGACGAGCTTCCAGAGCCGCCTTGGCGCGAGCCAACTTGGCTGCCTCTTCGGGACTGGCTTCGGTCTGAAGTCCGCCAACCACACGATCGAAGCGAGCTTTCGCAACGTCATTGTCGTGGTCGATACGGCCTTCGATGTTGTCGACGCTGCCGACCGTGTTACTGATTGCTACCGCAGCTTCGAGTGCGCTGGAAGCGCGGTCTCGTGCCTTGGTGGAAGCAGCCTTCAGAGTGATCCGATCAAGATCTTGGATCATCTCCTGGTGCTTCTTCTCCAGTTGATTGACAGCCTGCTGTAGCTGAGCTGTCTCGGTCTCGTTGTCGGCCTGCAACTGTTGCAGCGATGTGATCTGCTCGTCCAGGTCGCCAACCTTGAGTTGCAGCTGGAGGGCCGCTTCGTCGTTGGAAGGGTCGCTGTCGCCGAGCATCAGGTCGATGTCGGACTGCTTGGAAGCCCTCTGGCTGGTGAGTTCGTTGATTTGGCGCTTGTAACCGTTACCGGTCCCAACCGCTTCGTCGACGCCTGCCCGCAGGTCGGCCATAGCCGATTCCACGTCACGGATGTGCTGCTTGAACCCCTCGGGGGTGTTAACTCCTTTATCGAGGAGAGCATTCATCTTGCTCATATAGATGATGCGGGCCTTTTGGAACAGTGTTTCTGCCATGTCCTGCCTTTTCTAGTGAGGATATTCGTGGATGAACAACTTGCCGTGCACTTGCCTTACCAACTCGTCGAGGAGCCGCCGCCGTCACCGGAGGAACCTCCCCAACTGCTGCTGGAGCCACCGCCATCGCTTCCGAAGGACGAAGAACCCCATGAACTACTCCCGCCATATGACGAGCCGAAACCACCGCTGCTGTAATGTGGGCGACGGCGTTCTTCGGCGTCATCGACGTCACTTTTGGCCTGCGAGTACGCCTGATTGGCGTGTTCGAGGGCCGTCGTGGCATAGGCCAGCCTGTCCTGGGAACTCCGACTGCTTGTTGCTTGTTGCAGGGCGCGTTTCGCCGAGCTCAAGCTATTTTCTGCCGAAGATTCCACATCGGACGAGTGGTCATCGTGGTACTCGTCTGCCTGACTGACCGCTGCTTGAGCTTGACCCAAGACCGATTTCGCTTGACGCCTAAGGCGCTCGGCGGCTTCGTGCTCACTGGTGGCCTCCCTAAGGATGCCGTCAGCGGCTTGGTTTGCCTTGGTTGCCAGTTCGACAACTCGCAGATAGTCGGGCAGTGATTGCTCCAATTCCGCTTTCGCGTCTGCAAGTACACCCGCGGCAGTCCGGAGATCGCTCTCCAAACTTTTGCGCATGTCTTCGTCGTACTGGTGCAGGTACTGCGCCGCTTGGTCGATGTCTGCCTGAGCAGCCGCGACTTCTTGCGGGGCATTATCCTTAGCCTTTTGGAGATTGCTCTCCAGCTGGGTTATGGACCGCAGGAGCGATTGGGCTTTGTCGAGCGCCAAGTTGCCGTCTTGTAACGACGCCAAGGCGTTCACCCACTCCTGCTGTGTCATACCTGACTGCTCGCGTGCTGTGGCTAGAGCCCTTTCGGCGTCATCAATACGCTTCTGGGCCTCTGTGCCATTACCTTTGACCGCCTCCCATGAGGAAGCAGCATAGGTGCTGGCGATCCGGTCGAAACACTCTTTGGTGGTTGTTGTGGCCTCCTTGACTTCTGCAATACGAGCTTCTAACCCAGGAATGTCCTGAGCGATTTTCTCGCGTTGCTGGGCCAAAGTGGCAACTGTCTCCTTGCCTTGCTGTAATTGGCTGTCGGCCGATTCCAGGTGTTGGAGAGCCGACAAGTCGGTTTTCTCCTTAGCCTGAGCCAATTCACTAGTTGCTGCCGTCACAAACGGAGTGATGGTGTCGACCTTGACGCCCTCGCCCTGAAGGGTTTGAAGCGACGTAGTCAAGCCATCAATTTCCGCCTGAATCCGCAAAGTTTCCTCTGGGATTCGTTCCTTTTTGGCATTGATGTCATCAGCAATGCTTCTGATGAGCGTATCGGCCTTCTGGCAAGCAACAGCATGGTTGTGAACCTCTTCATAGCGCTTGGCCATTTGTTCGTAAACGCCAAGTGCCAGGCCCTTGTCTTCTTCCGTCGCCGAAGCGGAGACCGCGTTATGCATGCCGGTCGTTGCCGCCTCGTAGTTCGAGTTGAAGTCTTCAAACGTCGCCACAAGGTCGGATCCCCTCTTGCCCCCAACTTGGGAGAATTCGGTTACCCGAGCTTTTAGTGCAGCGGTATTCTCGGGCGTACACACCTCATTTATAATCGAGGTAGCCGCATCCCGCTCTGCAAGAGCCCGTTGCCGGACAGTCTCACATTCTTCTTCTCTTGCCCGACGCTCCTCACGCGCTCTTCTGCGGCGAGAAACCATTACAGCAATAGCAATGACAACGCCTGCAAGCAGAACCAGTCCAAGAAAGCCCCAAAGGACTTTCCACAGCCCGGAGTAATCCGTCGTGTTGTTGTTCACTACTGCTGGACCCGAGCCACTGGCTTGGGGGTGCTGAAAGTTATTGATAACGCGCTGCGTTTCTCGCATGCCGGCAACAAAACCGCCAGTGAAGTCCCCTTGTTTGAACTTGGGGTTCATCAGGTCAGCTTGGATTCTCTCGCCTGTACCGTTGTCGAGGGCACCTTTCCAGTCATCTCCATAGAAGATGCCAGTCTGGTGGTCCCCTTTTGACACCAAATACACCAACAAGTTGGACTTCCGGTTAGTACCTTGGCCCGTCCACGAGAGACAGTTAAGCTGGGTGTTCTTGAAGTAGGCATCCAGTGTGGAAGTACCACTTGGGAGCTTCGGAATTGTGCGAACGCGAACGTCCGCTCCGAGGCTCGTCAATTGGGCAGCAGCATCAGTGATCTGACTCGTGTTGGTCAGCGCATTTGCACTGTCCACAACGACATCATCACACGAACTTGCCGCAGCTGCCTGGCTGGAACCAAAAGCGAAAACGCTTCCAAGAACCACCAAAAGCATGGCTACGCCAAGTCTCTTGAGTTGATGTAACAATTGCCTCACCTCCTATGGGTGATGATCAGGGATTTAATGTGCTCTCAATGTCTTTGTTATGAACTTACGGACAGAAAGCCTGCATATTTTATCATCTTTTTGCATTTTTGGGAAGGGATTATTGGTTTAGACGTAGGATGATTCCTATCTGTTTTGCGTAAGCAATTGCATTCTTAATTACCAAAAGTATTGACTTTTATGTGTATATAGTGTAGAGTATGTTGTAATTGGTCATTTTGGCCAAGTTTTTTGACAAGATAGGTTGGATTTGTGTGGTGCTTTGAGCGTTCAAAAATAGAGCGCTCTAAGCACTACGCAAGTTCTAGTGCACAATCAGATTCCTACCAGGAGGACCCGAGTGAGACCCACCGACACCTTGTACATACTGATGAACACCATCGTGAACACGAACATCGACACCGTCTCTCCGATCAACCTCTGATCGGCCGGCGCCGGTGGCTAGCTTAGCCGATTATTTCCATCTGGATTGATCGGCTAACTAAGTTAGCCCTACAACCGTGAAGCCTGGCTTCACCCAATGGAATCCTTCGGGATTCCAAAGGTCGCTTTCTTGCGAACCCCATGAGACAATTTCTACCGCTATGGGCCGATATCTGGACCTAAGCACGTCTCGCTTGTTCGCAGGCAGAAGTGTTGTTCTCGCAGGGAGAACTACATTTACCTTTGCAGGCATGCATGTTAAGGTATTTGATCGAGGCGCGTTCGCATCGAGCACTTCTGAATTCGCGGAGGAGGGAATGTGGTTTGAGCACATAGCAGCAGCTGAAGTCTTAGGACTTTTACTTGCGCTTACACGCTCACCACTCCCTCCCGCCCCCAAAACCTATCTTGTCAAATTAATTCCATTCTCGTATACGTCCTACTGATCACCAGTAGGTTTTTTGTTTTTAAAAGGGTGGGCAGGAGTGCTATTGCAGCACAAATCCTGCCCACCTTGGTGGAGTACCTAGAGTAACTCGATGTTTTCTCGAGCCCACTCCAGGGTAGAAATGGTGCGGAGACGTGCTTCTTTAAAGCCCCTGGTAGGCGCGTCGACATGCCACCAGCGCTTCCATTCCAACGGAGACGGGTTAACCATCTCCATGTTACGCAGGTGATGCCACTTCCCATCGACGAAACCTTCGTTCCGTTTGGTACTCACTTTGACGTACCCGACCTTTTGAAGAGCCCTGAAGCTGGCCTCGTTACCGGTCATGACGGCCGATCTGATGACCGTCAGGTTGATCTGGTCGAAGGCGTACA
>Ga0157379_10006610_pt1 | contig 10004 bp, 7 predicted proteins | sample S25metaG_FD_121802 | JGI IMG/M metagenome (GOLD analysis project Ga0157379, IMG submission 121802) | Switchgrass rhizosphere microbial communities from Kellogg Biological Station, Michigan, USA - S2-5 metaG | ecosystem: Host-associated > Plants > Roots > Rhizosphere > Soil | place: USA: Michigan...
AGCAGAACCGTATTCGGATCCATGCCTACACGCGCTTCCTTGGCCTTCACCGCCTCCTGAAACTCGGGCGGAAGAGCCTCAATGCCCGTCTTGGCGATGCTCTGCTTGTTGAAATCAAGAACGGGATTCAACAGATCCTTGATCTCTGCCGCAGTCATTTCTTTAGGCAGCTTGCTGGGAAACAGAAGAGTTACCTTCGATCCCTTGGCCTGGGGAGTGTTCTTGTGCTGATCCGGGTCTCCCGTGGACGCGCCGCCAACGCCAATCTGAATGTTCGACAGGATATTCTTCTTCTTTGCGCCGCCACCGTCGATCTCGAACTCGATGGACTTGTCGCCGAACTCGATCGCTGTGATTGTGACAATTTTGCCCGGAAGAATGGCCTGACTGTTTTCAGCCAGTTCCTTCTGAAGTTTGTCGCGGTTGATGAGCCCGTTCGCCGAAAGCTCGACGCCGTTCTTTCCCAGCGGCATCGGGATGCGAGCCGCCCCTTCCGCTGCAACCAGGGATCCTAGAATCGAGAATCGCGTGTCCTGGCTGAGTTGAGCGCTAGCCGAAACAGCCAGCCCCAGAATCAAAACCGGCAGCAACTTCGCTTTGGCAAGCATGGGGTCAGTCTACCACCAGAAACAACCCAGTGGAAAATCGGGGCCAGGCACGGTGTTTCCCTATTTCTTGGATTCTTCGAACAAAAGGGGCGTGTTATTTCGTCCCTGACCCTTTGGCCGCCCGGATTTTCCGGGGCGCAACGGACGCCCTGTAAGAGATTCCAGCTGTAGGAGAAACTCCGGTGTGCCCCACGGCCTGCCGCTGAAAGTGTGCTGTCTGATTTGCCGGCGCTCAAGCTCGGTATGGTCCACTTGTAACCACTTTGCCCAATTCTCGATAGCTCCCGGAGGGGGGAAGTCCTTGTCGAGTAGAATGTCGTCCCGCATACCGCAATGCGCTGCAGCACTTGACCACAAATAATGCTCAGCGCGTTCCACCATGCCGGCTCGCACCGGATTCCTTTCGACGTATCGAATTGCGTTCCACATATGAGATTCGTCGGTCACACACATTTGAGGTCTGCCCTCCCACGCATGCCCTTTGAAACCATACTTGGAGTTGAAATACGTTGAGTAGCGCGTATGGGCATCGTGCAGCGCTCTGGAAAACGAATCCTCGTTACCGGGAACCGCTATCAGATGCACGTGGTTCGTCATGAACGTGTAGGTGCGAATGCTGACCCTGTGCTTTAGACATCCTTCTCGCAGCACCCGAATATAGACGAGAAAATCTCGGTCTTCATGGAACAGTGGCTCTTTGCGCACTCCGCGCTGGTACACATGATGCGGATAGCCGGGAACGACACATCGGCGAAATCTTGGAATTGAAGCTTAGGGTGGGTTTCAAAGGGTACGCCCAGTATAACGGCGATGCTTCCCGAATACGCTTCTAAAAATAGGGAAACACCGTGCCTGGCCCCGATTTTAGTTTTCGAGGCTGACGAGGTTGGCGAAGAGACGATAGGCACCCTTGATGCCGGCGGGAAGTTCGCGGAAGAAAACGTAGCCCGTGTAGGTGTAGGTGCCTTTTCCGTACTTCACCGTCACGAGACCGCCCTGAAGGGGCATCTCGCCAGGATCTCCGCTTTCCAGGAGCGGGGTGTATTGGGGATCCCAGGTCCGCATAAAGTAAGTGCCTCTTTCCTGGACCCAGCCATCAAAGTCGCTCGATGTAATCTTGTTCGGGACATTGAACATAGGATGGGCGGGCTGAAGAACCTTCACAGGCGCCTCTTCCTTTGTGATGCGATCATTGTTGTTGATCGTGAACGGATACGGCCCGAACTGAAGATTCCCTACATCCTCGCTACGGTTGTACTGAACGACAAGATTGCCGCCATTGGAAACATAATCGAGCAGCCGTTTGTTGTAGCTGCGCACATCTTCGCGAGCGGAATACGCCCGAACGCCTAGCACGATCGTCGGATACTTCGACAGATCGCCCGTAGCCAAATCCTGGGGAGTGAGCATCACCACATTGATCCCCAACTGTCGGAGCGCGTCAGGAACCGTGTCACCGACCCCTTCGACATAACCCAATGAGCTGATGCCTATCTTGACGTCGAAAACCTCTGCCGCGGATTCGGCCGGCGCATAAATGTAGTGAGCTTGAATGTGTGGATATGCAACAACGGTATATCCGGTTTGGAATTCCTGCGTGCCAATGCGTGCAATGGCGCGGACCTTGAAATCTCCTCCCACGGCAGGCGCGGTCACTGTGAACTGTGCCGACATCTGCTCGCCCTGCCGCGTAAACTTCACCGGCTGCGTCGCAGGGGTCAGGGTCCACCCCTGGGGAACGGCCAGCCTGACATCGCCATCCACTGCAGTTGTGCTCTGATTCACAATGTTGACGGTGAATTCCTTCTGCCGTTTACCGCCGAGAGGAATGACGGCAACATCGGGAGCAATCCGCACTGAAAGCGCGGGGACCACTTTGATGTCGGCGCGTTCTTCCCCATACATCCGATCGCTCGAGCGAAACTCGGCATTCTTGTCCAACACGATCACGGCGCCCTCGTAATTCAGGCTCGCATGCGTCATGAGCACTGCCGGATCAAAGGGCATGTTGACCGCGGATCCTTCCGGCCAAACGAAGCGGTCGCCCTTACGCGGTTCGCGCAACCAATACGGCTGGGTAAAGCTTGCGTTTGCCGGAACCTTAATCGCGTAAACCTGATCGTATTTCTGTCCGGGAGACACAACGCCCGGCTGAACAGGAGCCGCGGGCGGCGCGTTACCGCGCTGGCCGCCGCCGCGGCCACCGCCGCCTTGTCCTGGTGCGCCGCCACGGCCTCCGCGTGCGCCGCCTTGTCCCTCGGGCTGCGGTGGTTGAAGAGTAGCTTCCCACCCGGACGGAAGATCAAAGTTCAAAGAAGCTCCGCTATAAGTAAACGGCCCACCGTTGACGATGCTCACGGTGACTCGAAATTGCTGTCCGGGTGTGACCGTCTCATCATCCGCGAGCACATCAAGAACGAGTCCAGCGGCAAGTCTGATTGTTTCCTGGAAATCTCCTTCCTTCTGCTGAAGAAGGAATTTGGCGTGATCGTTCGTCGCTCGAGAACGGATCTGCTGTATCTGCTTCAGTCCCGTTATCAGATCCGGAACAAGATCCGATGGCTTCACAACGCTCGCTTTCTGCCGCAGCGACGTGATCCGCTCCTCCAATTGAGTAAGTTCTGCGCCCAATGATGGTTCGAGCTGAGCCAGATCCGGCAGTTTATAAAGAACACCGGCAAAGAAATCTGCGTTGTCGGCGACATCCACACTCTTCTGCACGAGCTGCAAACTGGTGCTGCTCGGTCCTCGATTTTGGATCGTGCCCTGACCCTGAGAACGATGAAGACTGCGCCCTTCTGCCGCGATCTCGGCGTAGGATCGTCCAAGAGCGAGATCAAAATCTCCCGTGCTGACGGTGATGGTAACGGGCTGTGGTGCGCCCGAATTTTGCGCGTTGCCCTGTCCTCCGCCGCCACCAGCATTCAGATAGAGCTTCTTTGCCTGCCATGGCTTTCCGTACTCCGGAAATCGTGCGGGATCCGCGGCTACCTTGAAAGCTTCCTGAGTGATGATGCCCGCAGCCTGGTGATGACCGTGCCCATCGGCCGAAGTTCCGCGGAAGCGCGAAACGATGATCTCCGGACGAAACTGGCGAATCACACGAACGAAATCCGCGAGCATCGCGTCTTTGCCCCATTTTTCGAAGGCTTCATCCGCGCTCTTGGAAAAACCGAATTCGTAGACGGGAGTAAAAAATTGAAGAGCGTGGTCTGCGCGGCGCGCCGCAAGAAGTTCTTCCGTGCGGATGACACCAAGGGCTTCAAACAGCTCCGTGCCCAGGAGGTTCTGCCCACCGTCCCCGCGTGTAGCGGAGAGGTACGCGACGCGCGCCCCCTTTCCACGTGACAGCGCAGCCAACAGCGCGCTGTTTTCGTCGTCGGGATGGGCACCCGTGTGGAGAATGCTTGCAATCACATCGAGACGGTTCAGCGCCTGCGACAATCCCATGGCGCCCCGATCCTCGGGGACTTCCGCTGGAGCGACAAGCAGCAGAGATAGCAGCATGAACAACCCAGCGATGAAGGCCTTGGTTTTCATGACCGGGGATTGTATGCCACGCCTCGGAGCGATTGCACGTGTCCTCGCTCTGTGCCATTCCCCCTCAATGGTGCTCCATGCTGCTACCCGGGTGCCGTCTCAGCCCGCAATACCTATGGGTGCCTCGCATCGTCGGAATTTTTTACATGCCTCGATCTGAGGAACAGAGCCCTAAGGTTTGATTTTCCATGCACATATAGAAACTCCCGGTATCGCATTTCTCAGACATGTCGGAATCGCTTACAGCTCTGGCAATCCGGGCAGTCAGACTCCATGTGAAGTGCTTTCCACAAGCTGCTGATTTGAAACAAGGGCTCTGCCACTCAAACTCTATCCGGAAATCGATTGAGTGGTGGAAGACCAGTTGCACCACAGGAGCGACTAGAGATTTGGCCTTCGGATCGGCACAGAGGATATCGAAGGCACCATGGAAGGAAGTTATGATCAACAGAAGATTGTTAGTGCTTCTGCCCCTCGTCCTTGTACTGGCAGCAGCAACAGCTTGGGCCGACTCCTACCAGTTGACCATCGATCATTGCACGGGCGGATGTGGGGCGATTCCTTTTGGAACCATCACGACGAGCAATATTGTTGGCGGCGTTCACGTCGAGTTAACCCTGAATGATGGAAACAAGTTCGTTTTAACAGGACCCGCCGGCGGCGGTTCAACTATTGCGTTTAACCTGGTCAACAACCCCACGATCATTCTGGCCAATCCCAGCCTGCCGGGTTGGTCTATTGACAATGGCGGTGTCCCGGGAGTCATCCATTTTGACGGCTTCGGCGAGTTTGAATACTCTCTGAATTGCTGCTTTGGCCAGAATGGCGGCGGCAACGCCTTCGGCAGTGCGCTCCAGTTAGACATTCTCGGCGCCGGCATCACGACGGCGAGCTTCAATGAACTGTCGACTGGGGGTAGCCCCTCCGTCTTTTTCGCGGTCGACATTTTTTCGACAGTTACAGGAAACACCGGTCCCGTTGGTACCGGAAACCCGCCCACAGTTCCAGAACCAGCATCCCTGATAACATTGGGACTGGCATTAGTTGGTCTCGGTGCAGCGAAGCGTTATCGGAAATAACTCAAACCATCAACCGAAACAAAAAAGGCCCACAACAACATCGTGGGCCTTTTTTGTTACACCTTTCGCGATCCTATCGCTCGGATCATTTCCTGCCGCTATATATTCTCTACGAGGGATGAAGTCAGGATGATAACGAGGGCTGAACTGCGAAAGCGTTGGGGACGACACCTTTTCTACCGGAAGGAAGTCTGGAAGATTACCTGGAAGTTCAAACTTGGAGCGCTGCTCCTGATCTTTATTACTGTGGCGGCGACCAAAGGAATCTGGTCCTTGCGGCTCGCTGACAGTCTGATGTGCGTCGAGAAAACCGATCACAGTGATGCTCTCCTCCTTGAAAACTTTGATTCCGACTACCTGGTATTTGAAAGGGCTGAGGGTCTCCGCAACGCAGGAGTTGCGTCAAGAATGCTCGTACCTTTAATCGGTGTGCGCGAGGAGGATATCTCCAATTCCTACCAACTGGACTTTGCCAGCGCCATGGCGCGTGTGGCAAGGCTGCCTCATATCGAACCTGTCGCCGTGCCCAATCGTGACGAGCCCATAAGCTTGAATGCCGCAAAGCAAATCCGAGATTTTCTGGTTCGAGAAAAAATCCGTTCCATTGTTGTTGTCACCCCTGCTTTCCGTAGTCGCAGATCGGAGATGGTCTACAAGAGCGTTTTTTCGCCTTCAGGAATACGCGTTGGCTGCGCACGCACCATCAGCGCCACCAAGCCGGAGAATTGGATGGACACGTGGCACGGCATCCAGGAATTCGCGGAACAATTCCTCAAGCTACAATACTATCGGTTTTACGTGCTCTGGTAGCGAGCGAGACTGGCTTGAAGAACAAAGGCCCGCGTCATTGAGTTCAACGACGCGGGCCTCGCTAACGGATCAAGGCGGGTTGCAGGACGCCTACTTGATTCCAGCCAACTCCTGCAGCAGATTCCAATTCTCCAGACGATCCTGCTTCGATGCCAGCAGCGTTGCTGAAGGGTTGCCCTGTTTGTCGAAGTGTTTCGCGAAGCGCCCTTCGGTACGGGCAAAGGCAATGAAGTCGACAGCTTCGCCGGTCTTCGGATTGACGTACCAGTCTTCCTTCATGTTCGGATTACCGGCCAGGCTCATCCGTTCCTTGATTCGCTTTCCCTTCCGCGGATCATAGATGAAGAGCGGGAACGAGCGGGAATCCGCGGCCAGTTTCGCCTGATGTTCAGCCATGTTGTCGGCGACGCCGTGCTCGGGCTGGCAGGTCGTAAACACGTTTATGATCGCGGGCCCCGGATATTCATTGGCCTCCATAACCGCCTTGTAGAAGTGATTGATGTGCGCGCAGGTCGTCTGCGCCACGTACACATCCTTGTGCATCAGGGCGATGTTGGCGATCTCCTTGCGGTTCTCCTTCTTGCCGTCGATGACTTTGCCGTGGAAGCTCATCTTTGCGTCCTGGCCCTTGAACGAACCTGTCGACGTCTGTCCGCCCGTATTCGAGTAGACCTGGGTATCGAGCACGAGAACTTTGATATCCATGCCCGAAGCGAACATTCGCGATAGCGACTGGAAGCCGATGTCCAGCATCGCGCCATCTCCTCCGACGATCCACAGCCTCTTGTTCTTCCATCCCAGCTGATCCCAGCGCGCACGAACGCCCATCGCATCCGCGGGAGCGTTTTCAAACAGCGAATTGGTCCAGGAGATGATGTAGGGATTGTAGGGATAGGTTGAGGTGTAAACGGTGTTGCAGCCCGTCGCCGCAACCATTCCGATATTTTCCCGTCCGTAGACGAACCCGGTTGCCGCGAGCATCATGCGCAGGGCCGTGGCTTCACCGCAACCCATGCATGACCCGGCGCCGCCAACGTAGAGCAAAGCCCTCTCGGCCAGCATCATATCGGCCAACGCCTTTTCGTTGATGTACTTGCCTGGGGTCTCCGGCACCGACGTGTAGTGGGTCCATGCGCGCTTGTACCAATCGAGGTTCTGATCATCCTTTCGGATCATCTTGAGAGCGTCGTGATCGCCGCATGCATCAACGCATTCCGCGCATCCTTTGCACTTGCTCGGATCGATAAAGATTCCGAACTTTCCACCGCCTACGCCTTTCTTCTCGAGAACGTTGAAGTACTTGTTGGTTGTGGCCCACTGCGCGGCCATAGTCTCGCGCTCGGTGGAATCGCTGATCTGGTTGAGGTTCTGTTCGAGGATGGCCGGCTCGATGACCTTTCCGAGGATTGCGGTGTCGGGGCATTCGGTCACGCATTCCATGCAACCGACGCAATTCTCGGCAATGAAGGCCGGAATATCAGGCGCGATGTAACTGAAGTCGCGCAAGGCTCCGGTTCCACCGGGGATAATGCTTCGCGCGACCTGATCATCGGCAACGAGACCCTTTTCCGCGCTGCCGTCGTTATAAGCGCCGACGACGCGGGAATTGAAATCCTCAAAGTCGACGACATTCAAGCGAATGTCTTCTTTAATCTGGTCGACAGTCAATTCCAATGGTTCCACTTTTATTGAGCCCTCCGTCAATTCGTTGTCGCGCTGGCAGGCAAGGTCATTGCCTCGCGCGGAATCTCGATTACTTCTCTGTAGCCGCGAGAGACAGCCTTGAGGTTGTCCTGCACGACCTGTTCGCCACGCTTTCCGAAATACTTGCGCAGCGACTTCTCAATACCTTTAAACAGCACTTCCTCGTTGATGAGATGTACGGCCTGGAAAGGTGTGACTTTAAGAAACACTCCCAGCAAAACGATGCCCTGCATGCGCTGTTGCAGATCGGCCAGCGAGGAGACTTCGCGAGCAATCGCTACCGTATCCAGTGCAAACAATTTGGCGTTCTTGCCGACCAGTTCGCGCCTTGCCCACAGGGGAATTGCGGACCAGACTTCGGCTGGATCAGTCTTCTGGCTCTGGACAAACACCATTCCATTGTCCGCGAGACCGGCCAACGGGTTCTCGAGGTTGAAGGCGTTAACGTCGTTAAGAGGAATGAACTCGACATGCTCGAGCTCGGAGTGAACTCGAATGTGATCCTTGGCAATTGTCAGGTAATAGGTGGTAGGCAGGCCCTTCTTTTCCGATCCGTACTTTGGATACGCCTGTACATCCATTCCGAAGACTTCGCCGGCGATCGTCGCAATAACCTTGTTAGTCGTGACCGAACCATAACCACCCACGGAATGGCCGCGCATCGAGAACGATCCCGGCGTTCTTACGTCGGGGTCATCGGTTACAGGCAGTGCAGCCTCATGTTTGATTCCCAGGGTGAAGTAGTACCGCGGACTCTTGCTCAACATGTTGTCAACGACTGCGATGAAGTCTCCCGCGCGAACATCGCGGCTGCCCAGTCCCGCGGAGCCGCCAAAGAAGCGAGGCACACTGGAAATTTCCGGGTAGCCTGGTGTTCCGGCAGCGGCGTCAGCAAACGCTGCCTTGATCTCGGTCAGCTGGGGGTTCGATTGCATCATCGGGATGTCGAGGCGTTCCAGCACCGCGATTGCTTTCACGTGGCGCAAGGCTTCAACGATTTCGATCGAGGGGAAAGGGCGGAAGCTCGTGATATGCAACAGACCAACTTTCACGCCCATTTTCTCGCGGATGTAATCGACGGCAGCTTCGGCTGTTTCCATCATGCATCCGGATCCCACAATCGCATAGTCAGCATCTTCGAGGCGATAGGGCATGACGACGTCGTACTTGCGGCCGGTCATGCGGCCATACTCATCCATTACGGACTTCAAAGTGGGAAGCACGCGATCATAGTATTTGCGCTGGGCAATCTTGCCCTTCATGTAGCTGTCCTGATTCTGTACTACGCCCGACATCAACGGTACGCGCGGGTCCATGAGGTTGCGGACTTTTGCCGAAGCGTGCCCGATGAAGAGCTTCATCAGCTCAGGCTCAGGCAGGCGGACATTTTCGATCGTATGGGTCGTCAGGAAGCCGTCCTGCACGTTGAGGAAGGGAGTCTCGGAATCTTCCGCCGTCCGGCGTGCAATCAGCGCCAGGTCGCCGGCTTCCTGCGCATTTCGGGCATAGAGAACGCCCCACCCGCAGTCCGAAACGGCATAGACGTCATCGTGTCCGGTATGAACGTTCAGGGAGTGCGACGTCAGCGCGCGAGCGCCAATATGGAAGACAACCGGAAGGCGCTTCCCCGAAATTGTGAACAGGACTTCCTTCATCAGAACGAGACCCTGTCCGGAAGTAAAGTTGGTAACCCGGCCTCCGGCTACAGCAAAACCCTCGCACGTGCTGGCTGCGCTATGCTCCGATTCGGGTTCGATGAACGCCAGCTCCTCCCCCCACAGATTGTGTTTTCCATTGGCTACTTCGGCCTGATAACCGCCACCCATCGTGGTTGAGGATGTGATCGGATAGGCGCATGCGCCCTGCGTGATGTGGGTTTCCACCCACACGACCATGCCCGCCCCGTCAGCCGTTGTCGGAATTCCGGGATAGGGTATTTTGTGCTCTGCGCCCTTCTCGGACACCGCCAATGAAGAACCGGGGCCATTCACAGTCGTACTCATACTGCCTCCTATGAAGTATAAGAACTTCGAAAGTCGATTTAGCTTAGCAAAACGTGCGGGTTAAAGCGACTGAGAATCTTGTCACTTTGTCGTAGTGGTAGGCAAAAAAAATGCCGGCGCTTCCCCCCGAAAACGCCGGCATCTGTTCAGCGACTGTCCGAAGCGGATCCCCCCTTCTCTCCCCCTCCACCTCGCTAGCGCAAGATGCAGTTCGGAAAAAGTACCGCTTCGCAACAAGAGTCGCGTCCTTACTAGCACGA
>Ga0157379_10006611_pt1 | contig 10004 bp, 8 predicted proteins | sample S25metaG_FD_121802 | JGI IMG/M metagenome (GOLD analysis project Ga0157379, IMG submission 121802) | Switchgrass rhizosphere microbial communities from Kellogg Biological Station, Michigan, USA - S2-5 metaG | ecosystem: Host-associated > Plants > Roots > Rhizosphere > Soil | place: USA: Michigan...
CAGGCATGCACGCAGCGGAAGGTGCCATCGAGGATGACGTTCATCACCTCGCGCCATTCCGAGAAACTCATGTCGGAAATATGTTTCTCGCGCCGCAATGCCGCGTTGTTGACGAGGATATCGATGCGCCCGAATTTCTTAAGCGCTGCGTCGGCGAGTGCAACCGCGGTCTTGTCGTCGCCGACGTCGCCAAGAACGGCGATCGCCTTGCCGCCGGCCTTCTCGATCTCGCCGACGACGCCATCAGCCTCGGCCTTGTTCGACCGGACATTCACGACGATGGCAGCGCCCGCTTCAGCCAACGTCAACGCGATCGCACGGCCGATATTGCGCCCGGCGCCGGTAACAATGGCAACTTTTCCGGCGAGTTCTTTGCCCTCAGCCATAAAACCTCATTACCCTTTTAAAAACGCCAAGTCGACCTTGCCTTCATAGAGCTTCGCCAGCTGTTTGAGCGCACCGGAAGCGCGCTTGTCGTCCCAGCCGCCGTGCCGGACATTCAGCGTGAATTTCTCTTCAATGTCCGCGCGCGTGAGCGGCTCCTTCGCTCCACCACGAAAATGCGGTTGGCGTTCCTCGACCACGCTGCCGTTATTGAGCACGGCGCGGATATGGCCGGTAAAATTGTTGGGATAAGGATTGTCCGGGTCGATCACGTAGCGAACCTTTGACGCGACCGCCAGCACGTCCTTGTCGCGCACGGCCTGGTCGGTGAAGGCCTCAAGACCAACGCCGCCGCGCACGAAGCCGGTCGCCAATATGAAAGGCGTCGCGAATTTCGCCGCATAGCCATTTGGCGGTCGCTGCTTGTCGGCAAGCGGCTCCCATAGGCGATGAACGGTGCCTTCCGCTACTTCGCAGACCATTTCCTTGACGTCACCGGTCTTGATGCCGCGCGCGGCAAGCCGCTTTGCACAGTCGATATAGGGATGCGCCATGGTCCCGCAGGGATAAGGCTTGAACGCAAGCGTTTCCGTCACCCATTTCGTACCGAATCCAGCTGTGACTGCCTTGTAGTCGCCCTGCGTTGTGTGTGCGAAACCGTGGAACAGCCCATGCACGCCTTCGAACACCGTGCGTGGCCCAAGAAAGCCGCCGCGCGCAAGCAGCGCCGCGCGGATGCCTGATTGCGCGGCCCAACCCGGATGCAGCCGCTTGGTCCATGCGCCTTCGGCAAGATATTCAATAATTCCGCCAGCAAAGCTTGCAGCGATCCCGAGCGCATCGATGATCTGCTTCGCGTTCAGCCCGAGTGCCGCGCCGACGCCGGCCGCAGCTCCCATCACGCCAAAAATCGCAGTTGGATGAAAACCGGCCTTGTGCACAGCCTTCGGCACCACCGTGCTCAAGCGGCACATAACCTCAGTCCCCACCGCAATTCCGAGCAAAGCGGCTGGCCCGTCGGGTCGGTGCCGTTCGCAGGCCGCGAGCACCGCCGGTACAATCACGGCACCTGCGTGGACCGGCCCACCTTCAAATGTATCGTCGAAATCTTCGCCATGCGCGGCCGTGCCGTTAATGAAGGAGGCGCTTGCGGCGCTGAAACCGCGCGCATGGCCGATAGCCGTGCAGGGGCCATCGTCATCGCAGCCGGCGAGCGCACTCTTGATGTAGTCCTCTTTGCGCGCTGTGACGCAGAGACCGACGACATCGATTAGCAGTTCCACACACTTTTCCTGCAGCGCGGGCGGCAATTTATTATCGGCGCGTAGCGCGGCAATCGATGCGGCCAGATGCTCGGCAACCGAAGTAGCGGGAAGCTTTTCTGCCATAAACGTCAGGTGCGGAAGCGCACGTTGCCGAAGCCGGGAATGCGATTGACGGTGATCACCACAGCGAACGTGATCAGCAGCATGCCCAGGCCGATCACCGATATGGCGCCGAGATCGCCGCTCTCATTGAGATCGAAAATGAGCACCGACAGGACCTTCGTTTCCGACGTGAACAGAATGATCGCCGCCGACAATTCGCGCATGACGCCGACGAAAATGAAGCACCAGGTCGCGATCACACCTGTGCGCAGAAGTGGCGCGGTGATCTGCCACAGCGAGCGTAGTCTTGTTGCCCCGAGAATACGGCTTGCATCTTCAAGCTCGGGATGGATGGTGCGAAATGCCGCCTGCAGCTGCTGATAAGCGGATGGAAGCGCGATCGTAACAAACGCAATCAGCAGGATCCACAACGTGCCATAAAGGACGAATGGCGGCCGCGTGTAGCTGAGGAACAGTCCCACGCCGAGCACAATCCCGGGAATAGCGATCGGCGCAGTCGCAAGAAAGCCGAGGACGCGCCAGCCGGTCACTGCTTGCCGTGCAGTGACGTAGGCAATGATCAACGCGAATGCCGTGCCGATCGTCGCGGTAGCGGTGCCGAGGATCACTGTATTCTTAAGCGCGAGCGAAGCCGCCGACAGCTCGAAAAGCACGAAATGAATGTTCTGCAGCGTGAAATTGTGAGCGGTCAGGAACGTCGTTGCGATTGGCGAGAACGCCGCGTTGAAAAGCGCGGCATAAGGCAGAAACACGGGATTGAGCAGCACAATGAGGCACAACACGAGAGCAGGCCAGCGCCAGCGGTGCAGCGGAATAAGTCGCGGCGCCCCGTATTTTCCACCGACAATCGAGTAGCCGCGCCGTCCGAGGATCATGTGCTCGGCGCGCAGAAGAATGACGGTCAGCGCCAGCAGCGGCAGCGCGGCTGCAGCGGCAAGCTCAGGTTTTGGCGGGAACTGGAACAGGCTCCAGATCTTCGTCGTCATGGTGTGGAAGCCGGCTGGCAGCGCCAAAATCGCCGGCGAACCGAACAACGTCATCGCCTGCAGGAAGGCCACAAGCGCGCCCGCCAGTAGGGCTGGCAAGACCAGTGGAATAGTAACCCGCCGCGCGGTGTACCAGCGCCCGCCACCAAGGATTGAGGATGCGTCCTCGAGCTCTCCCGGCGTCCGGTCGAGAGAATTCGCGACCAGCACGAACACGTATGGGAACGTGTAGCAGGAGATCACGAAAATGACGCCCGGCAGCGAATAGATATTGAACAGGTGCTGATCCGCACCCATTCCGAACCAGTGGCGTGCGAGCTTGTTCAACAGCCCGCTGTTGGGCGCAGCCAGCAGTTCCCAGGCGATCGCGCCCAGGAACGGCGGCGTCACGAACGATGCCGTCACCAGCGCGCGGATCACTCCGGAAAACGGCAGGTCGGTGCGCGCAACCAACCAACCCATCGGCGCCGCCACCGCGCAGCAGATGAAGGCCGACGACGTTGCAAGGATGAAAGTCGTGACCAGCGGTTCACGGAACGACGATTCCGTGAACAACCGGTAGAAATTTGCGAGGGTGAAGCCGCCCTGGCCGTCCGTCACGCTGTACATCAGCAGCCACGACAAGGGCAGCACAATGAGCACGCACAGAACGCCAGCAAAAATATAGAGCACCGGCCTCGAGATATCGATCCCGAGGCTTCGTCGTTCAGCACGTACGGCCAGTGCAATAGTCACTGGCCGCACCTCCGATAAATGAACGCTACCACGCGTCTCATGACAGACCGCTCAAAGTGATGTCCGCCAGCCTGCCTAGACCTTAAAGATCCTGACGTAGTGCTGCTTGATCTCGTCGCTCATTTTCTCGACGGCCGCGGGATCATCTTTCATGACCTTGATCTGTTTGAACGGAATGCGTCCTTCGTGCTCTTTTGTATTCGGATGCATGGAACGCAATCCGCCAACATCGATGATCAGTTGCTGGCACTCTGGTGTGAAGCTGTAGTTGCAGAACAGCTTCGCTGCGTTCGGATTAGGCGCCGCCTTGAACATGCCCGTCGGCCCGACAATCAGCGGCGAGCCCTCGGTGGCATAGACCGCCTCAACCGGCCCGTTCTTCTCCTTGATCTGGAAGATGTTGTATTCATTGCCGTCCGCCATGACCGCACGCTCGCCAAGCGCAAGCCGTTTCGGCGGATCGGCCGAGGACTGCACCTGCATAATGTTCTGCTGTGCGAGCTTCTCGAAATAACTCCAGCCGAGATCACGCTGCATCTGATAGGTCGCGGTCATGATTGTGCCGCTGTAGCCCGGATGCGCCTTGACGATCTTGCCCTTCCATTTGGGATCGAGCAGGTCGGCAAAGCTCTTGGGCGCCTCTTCCTTCTTCACGAGGTTAGTGTTGTAGGCGATGATGCACACCCAGACGCGGAAGCTGGCGAACATGCCGTCCGGGTCCTTGTGTTCGACCGGATAGAATTTGGCGACATCCTCCGGCAAGTAGGCCTCCAGCATTCCCTTATTTTTCCAGACGATGAAATGCGCGGCGTCCGACGAATTGGCGACATCAACAGCGTGAATGTTGCTGCCGTATTCCTGGCCGATGCGCTGAAACACGCGCTCAGCGCCGGTGCGCTCAACGCGCACGGCAATGCCGGGATACTTCGCTTCGAAGGACTTGGCGATCTTCTCGGCAAGCGGCAAGTCAACTGAGGTGTACCAGACTACCTTGCCTTCTTTCTTGGCCGCTTCGATAAGCTGCGGCGTTACAGCGCTCGCTGGCGGCGCTGCTGACATGACCTTCGTCGAGAAGGCGGCGCCGGCGACGAATGCGCTCGAGCCGATCAACACGTCGCGGCGTGAAATTCCTGACCCTATCATTGACTTTCCTCCATGCGCGTTCTTGTCGTCTCGCCCCTCGATTTAGTCATTTTGCCAGAGCACGGCAGCGCTCCGATGGCAAATGCAGCCAAACGGCGCTGCCTTGCGGGATGTTTTCACCGGCGCCGGTAAGCACGCGCAATTGCGTGCCGTCCTTAGCCTCAACCATATAGTCCCGGCTGCCGCCGAGAAAGACCTGCCGCACCACGGTCGCCGGCACAACGTTTTCGCCCTGCCGCTGCGCCGCCGAGATCGCGATGTCGTGCGGGCGGACCGAAACCGGCGTCGTTGCACCGATCTTGATTGCTTCGCCACTGCATCGCAGCGGCGTTCCCGCAAAGTCGATACGCGTCGCATCGAGACCCTTGCCTTTAATTACGTTGCTCGAGCCGATGAAGCGCGCGACGAACTCCGAGCGTGGCCGATCGTAAATCTCCTCCGGTGAGCCCGCCTGCTCGACCTTGCCGGCATTCATCACCGCAATCAGATCGGCGGTCGTCATCGCCTCAGACTGATCGTGCGTGACGTAGACAGTAGTGTAACGATAGGCGTCATGCAGACGACGCACCTCGAACCTCATCTCTTCACGCAAGTTTGCATCGAGATTGGACAGCGGCTCGTCGAGCAGCAGCGTCTCGGGCTCGACGATCAATGCGCGGGCCAGGGCAACACGTTGTTGCTGCCCGCCCGACAGTTCGCCGGGGTAACGCTGCGCCAGCGGAGCCAGCTTCGTCGTCGCCAGAATGGCATCGAGCTTCTTGCCGATCGTGTCGCGATCCATCTTTCTCAGCTTCAGGCCGTAGATGATGTTCTCGGCAACCGTCATATGCGGCCACAGCGCGTAGCTCTGGAATATCATCGACATGTTGCGCCGTTCGGGCGGCAAGGTGTTTGCCGGCGAGGACACCAGTCGGTCACCGACGCGAATTTCGCCCTCGCTGGGTTCTATAAACCCCGCAATCAGCCGCAACGTTGTCGTCTTGCCGCAGCCCGAAGGGCCGAGCAGACACACGAGATGACCGTGCTCTATCGTGAGCGAAACATCGTCGACCACGGCGGCATTGCCGTATCGCTTTGTCAGGCCCCGCAACTCGACCGACGCCACACGCTTCCTCCCCTGTACCCGCCGCTAGCCGCGGCTGTCATTTGATATTTCTTGTATCAGCAACGTTCACAAACGTCTCTTCAGCCCCCATACCCGGATTTATGAGCCGGTAAATGCCGGTTTGCGCTTCTCCATGAACGCCTTGCGGCCCTCGACATAATCCTTGCTGGCAAAGCATTGCGCCACCAGGTCGTCGCATCGCTTGAGATTGCGCTTGTTCTCGTCCTTGACCACTTCACCAACAATATACTTGACCGAATTGACGGTAAGCGGCGCATTGCCGCTGATCGTCTCGGCGTAGTCCTTCACATATTTCTCGACCTCCGCGTCGGGCAGCGCACGGTTGACCAAGCCCATCTGCAGCGCTTCCGCCGCAGTGAACTGACGCGCTGTGAAAAAGATCTCCTTGGCGAAGGACGGACCGACCACATCCACCAGCTTCTTGATGCCCTTGAAACCGTAGCCGAGACCGAGTTTCGCCGCAGGCACACCGAATTTGGAATTGTCCGAACAGATGCGCAGGTCGCAGCACAGTGCGAGGCCGACACCACCACCGATGCAATATCCGCGGATCATTGCAATAGTCGGCTTGGGGAATTCGTAGACCGCCGTGTTCGCTTGATCGACTGCCGCATTGTAGCGGTCGATTGCGTCCTTGCTGGAACGCTCGCTCTCGAACTTGGAAATGTCGGCGCCCGAAACAAAGGCCTTGCCGCCGGCGCCGGTCAGCACCACGACGCGAACCGCGTTGTCAGCGGCAAAATCGGCAAGGATCCCCGAGGCCGCGTCCCACATTTCCAGCGACACCGCGTTGTGTCGTTCCGGATTGTTGAAGATGAGATAGCCGACGCCGCCCTCCTTGCGAGACAGCATTTTGTCGGTCTGGGTCATTCACATGCTCCTTCGTCGTCACTACTCATGGCCAGGCTGATGGACAGCCCTACACCGCCTGCGCCTTGTGCAGCTCGGCAATTTCATTTTCGGCGAAGCCGAACTCCTTGAGCACCTCGTCGGTGTGCTGGCCCTGCGCCGGCGGCGTCGCCACGATCTTGCTTGGCGTGCGCGAAAGCTTCACCGGCTGGCCGACGAAAACCTGCTCGCTGCCGTCGGGGCGTTGCGCAGCTTGCGCGATGCCGATGTGCTTGACCTGCTCGTCCGCAAACATCTCATCAATCGCGTAGATCGGCCCGCATGGCACGCCGATCTTATTGAAGATATCGATCCATTCGGCGCTGGTCTTGTGCACGGTCCGCTTGTCGATCTCGGCGTTGAGCGCGTCACGGTTTTTCGATCGCAGCGCACCGGTCGCGTAATCGGGATGCTTGATCAGTTCCGGCGCCTGAAGTGCGTTGCATAGCCGTTCCCACATCACCTGACCGGTCGACGCGATATTGATATGGCCATCCTTGGTCTTGAACACCCCGGTCGGAATGCTGGTCGGATGGTTGTTGCCGGCCTGCTTCGCGACCTCATTCATCTGCAGCCAGCGCGCGGCCTGGAAGTCGAGCATGAATATCTGCGCCTGCAGCAATGAAGTATTCACCCATTGGCCTTCGCCGGAAACTTCGCGCTCGAGCAGTGCGACGAGAATACCAAGAGCGCAGAACAGGCCGGCAGACAGATCGGCAATCGGAATGCCAACGCGTACCGGCCCCTGTCCCGGCAGTCCCGTGATCGACATTAGTCCGCCCATGCCCTGCGCAATCTGGTCGAAGCCTGGACGGTCGCGGTAGGGCCCGTCCTGGCCGAACCCGGAAATGCTGCCAAGCACGATGCGCTTGTTGATCTTCTTGAGTGACTCATAATCGATGCCGAGACGGCCCTTCACGTCCGGACGGAAGTTCTCCACCACGACATCCGCCTTTTCGACCATCCGCTTGAATGCCGCGAGGCCCTGCGGCGATTTCAGGTCGAGCGTGATGCTTCGCTTGTTGCGATGCAGGTTCTGGAAATCCGCATTCGATCGCGGTCCGCCGGGGCCCTCGCCTTTTTCCAGATGCGGCGGTGTCTCGATCTTGATGACATTGGCGCCCCAATCGGCAAGCTGGCGCACGCAGGTGGGACCCGATCGCACGCGCGTCAAATCAAGGACGGTAAAGCGGGAAAGGGCCGAAGAGGCCCTGGGAAGCGGCATTACAAGAACTCCGGAGTGTCTTCCTGGCCCCAGGACTGGGTTTCCGACCCGACATTCCCCGATCTATGTGGGCTTGTCTATTGCATCGCCAATTATCCCCGACCGGCGCAAAACGTCAGCCTGGAAAGGCCGAAAAAGGCTTTTATTCATCATATCCGGCAGCAATCTGCGTCTATGCCTTGAAAAGACCACGAGCACCTGTCATATGACCGCTAACGGATGAAAGACCCGGTCTCGGGTTTGCGGGCTGCGTGCACGAAGCTCATTAAAACGAATTTCGCCCCGCCTCCTCCGTTTCTCCAACAAGCGACAACCCTGGCCACGCGGGATGTCTTGAAGAACCCGCGATTCCGCCGGCTGCAACCGCAGCACGGCCGGTTCGCCATATAAGTAAGAAAGAGACTCATTGACTTCATTTAACGAGTTCGGCCTCGCTGAGCCGATCCTTCGCGCACTCGCGCAAGAGAAATACATCACCCCAACCCCGATCCAGGCCCAGACCATCCCCCTTGCGTGCCAAAACCGCGATGTCATCGGCATCGCGCAGACCGGCACCGGCAAGACCGCGGCTTTCGCGCTGCCAATCCTGAATCATCTCTTCAACAAGCGTCAGCGTCCCGCGCAGAAATCCTGCCGCGTGCTGGTGCTTTCACCGACACGCGAATTGTCCGGCCAGATCGCCGACAGTTTCCGCGCCTATGGCCGTCACATCCGCCCGCTCGAGATCGCTCTCGCGATCGGCGGCGTACCGATCAACCGGCAGGTACGCGCGCTTGCGCGCGGCGCCGAAGTGCTGGTTGCAACGCCCGGTCGCCTGCTCGATCTGGTTCATCAACGCGCGCTGCGCCTCGACCAGATCGAGGTGCTGGTGCTCGACGAAGCCGATCGCATGCTCGACATGGGCTTCATCCACGACATCAAGAAGATCGTCGCCATGCTGCCCAAGCAGCGGCAGACGTTGTTCTTCTCGGCGACTATGCCGCAGGAAATCACCAGGCTCGCCGATGCGATGCTGCGTGAGCCCGCCCGCGTGGCTGTGACGCCGCAAGCCACGACCGTCGATCGAATCGAGCAGCGCGTCATCCTCACCGAAAAGGCGTCGAAGGCATCGCTACTGATCGAGGTGCTCAAAACCGAAAAGACTGACCGCGTTCTGGTCTTCACCCGCACCAAACATGGCGCCGACAAGGTGGTACGCGGATTGCAAAAAGCCGGTCACGCCGCCGAAGCAATCCATGGCAACAAGTCGCAGAACCAGCGCGAGCGCGTTCTCGCGGCGTTCCGCAATGGCCGGCTGCGCACGCTAATCGCCACCGACATTGCCGCCCGTGGAATCGACGTCGACGGCGTCAGCCACGTGGTCAATTATGACCTCCCGAACATCCCCGAAAGTTATGTCCATCGCATTGGTCGCACCGCACGCGCGGGCGCCGAGGGCGTGGCCATCTCCTTCTGCGATCATGAGGAGCGGGCCTATCTACGCGACATCGAGCGGCTGATCCGTATGACCATCCCGGCAACCGACCGGCGCACAGGCAAGCCGGCGGGCCATGCGGCCACGCAACCGGCAGAGGCTCGCCACGGCGGCCGACCGCATCGCGGCAAGCAACAGCGCGGTCACCGCGGCGGTCACGGCCGTCCTGGCAACAACGGCCACCGGCCCCATAACGGCGGCAATGGCCGCCAAGACCGTCCGAGCCAGAACGGTCACCCCGCGCACCGGCAGGACGCTACGGCAGGGGAGCCAAGCGGCATCGGAAATGTTACATTCCTGAAGCGCCCGAATGAGCCGCGCCGCAGTGCCGGCCACCGGCCGCGGTAAGGCAATTGGAGTCGACTGGATGGCGAAAGAAGAGTTGCTGGAATTTGACGGCACCGTCACCGAGGTTCTCCCGGACGGCAACTTCCGGGTAAAACTCGACAATGACCACGAAGTCTTGGCCTACACGGCCGGCAAAATGCGCAAGTTCCGCATCCGCACGGGTGTCGGCGACCGCGTGATCGTTGAAATGTCGCCCTACGATCTGCAGCGCGGGCGCATCAGTTTCCGTCACAAGGGCGACGCACCGGCCGCCGCCCCGCAGCAGCGCCGTCCTAACTTCCGCGGCAGACGTTAGGCGAACAACACG
>Ga0157379_10006612_pt1 | contig 10003 bp, 6 predicted proteins | sample S25metaG_FD_121802 | JGI IMG/M metagenome (GOLD analysis project Ga0157379, IMG submission 121802) | Switchgrass rhizosphere microbial communities from Kellogg Biological Station, Michigan, USA - S2-5 metaG | ecosystem: Host-associated > Plants > Roots > Rhizosphere > Soil | place: USA: Michigan...
AAGTTGCTCGAGCTCTCTAGCGCAACCGTGCAAATCTCCGATGATGTCGAAGGGACCGAGCTGGTCCTTCTTGTTATTCCAAAGTGGAACGCGCTTGATTTCGACTTCGCCGGAGGCAAGGTCATCTTCGTTGAGCAGGTAGACGTAGCGGAAGCCTTCTTTTTCGAGACCACGCAGGCCTTGTCTCAGTTCGTGCACCTGGCGGCGGACCACGTGGGATCCGAAGTCGCGATCAGGGCGGCTCGCATTGCGCGCGAGGCAGGTTCTTTCCGAGGCATTCAAAACGATCGCGACGGCGAAGCAGTGATACTGGCGGGCATGAGCGATGAGGCGCTTTCTGTCTTCTGCTCGAACGTTGGTGGCATCGACGACGGCGAGACGGCCGCGAGCGAGGCGCTTGGCGAGCATGTAAAAGAGCGCGTCGAAGGCATCATGGGATGCGGATTGGTCGTTCTCGTCGTCACTCACCAAGCCGCGGAAGAAATCGGAGGATAGGACTTCGGTCGGCAGAAAGTGCTTGCGTCCGAAGGTGGATTTGCCGGAGCCGGAAGCGCCGATCAACGCGACCAAAGCGAGTTCAGGGACTTCGATGGTTCTTATTGCGCACCTCCGGCGGGAAGGACGAAGACGGCCATCTGCGAGGGAGCTCCGTGGATGGGATCCGCCGCTCCGATAGGCCGGAACTGGAGCTCGTAACCGAACTTGGCGGCGACGGGTTCGGCCCAGGCGGCGAACTCGGCGCGAGTCCATTCGAAGCGATGATCGTTGTGGCGGAATTTGCCCAATGGAAGTGCCTCAAACAGGGCGTTGTATTCACGATTCGGAGTCGTGATGATGATGTGGCGAGGCCGGGCGAATTCGAACATCACCCGTTCGAGAGCAATAAGGCGTGCGGCATCGAGGTGTTCGATTACCTCGACCAATGCGGCAGCATCGAAGCCATTGAGCCGAGTGTCGCGATAGAGCAGCGAGCCTTGGACCAGTTGAATTCTCTTGCGCTGGCGCTCGGACATCGTCTCCAACCGCAGCTTCGCCGATGCGACTTCGAGGGCGCGATGGCTGACATCCATGCCAAGGAGGCGGTCGAAGACACGGTCCGCGAGCAAGCGTCTGAGGAGCTTCCCTTCACCGCATCCGAGATCCAGAACGGACCTGGCTTCCAGTTCCTTCAAAGTGTCCGCCACCTGATTGAGACGCCGCGTGTGGAGCGTCATGGGACGCTCTAAGTCCTTTTCCTGTTGTGAGGCTTTTGCAGTACGCGCGTCGGTAGACTCGACCTCCGCGCCTTCTTGATCGAGTAATCGCGCGAACGCCTGCTCGGTGAGGGATCGGCGGCGTTTCAGGTAGCGATTCACAATCAAGGTGCGCTCGGCATGACTCGCAAGCCAGCCCTCGCCATGACGCATGAGCTTGTTGACTTCGGCATCGCCGATGTAGTAATGCTTGTCCTCATCCAGGACCGGGAGCAGGACATAGAGGTGCGAGAGAAGATCGTGGACCGTGACTTCCGCGCGCAGGGTAAGGCGGAAGTAGCGGCTTTCGCCCCAATCCGGGAAGGCGGGATCGAGTGGAATGGGAGTGGCTTCGACTGCATAGCCGAGAGGCTCGAAGAGCTTTCTGAGGATATTCGCTCCGCCGCGTGCTTGGATGACTTCGATGACTGCTTCGAGCGGCAGCTTCATACCGACCAGTTCGGGGCGCTTTTGACAGATCCCGGAGAGGGCTGTGCCGAAGACTTTAGCTATCGCGACAGTCATATACGAGGAGGACACATAGGGGCGATCGTTGACGTAGTCCTCGAGTTGGTGAGTTCCGCGAACGAGGCTGACGGGATCGATCTCGAGGAGGAGGCAGGCAGTGCAGCGTTCGGCGGATGCCTCAGTGTAGAAGACGTAGACTTTTCCGAAGGCAAGGTCGGTGTCGAACAGATTCGCAGGATTCTTGTGCAGGAGAAATCCGAGATCGGTGGCGGGGTGGGCGGAACTGGAGATGCTCAGCAGCATGGATAGTTTATTATCGGCGGATTTGAGGAAGACAGGGCGTTCGCTTGTAATGGATGGACATTTGTACGCTCTGCAAGGAGTCCCCACGTACAGTAATGTAAGGTTGGTCGTTCCTAAAGGGCTTCTAGTCCACGGCTGGTGACGAGCTTCCGAATATTGAAGCGATTCCGAACATGTTCTTCTCGCGAAGAAAGCACAGCGGGCACATTGTGGGTCTGGCACTGAGGCCCGACGGCGGACAGTGCGTAACAGGCGCGTATAATGGCCTTTTCAAGGATCTCGACGCCTGCCTCTGACTCTGCCCGACCTCAAGCCGGTGCGAAGGGTTGCAAGGACATCAAGCGGGGATCCGAAGCGCGGGATGGTCCCCACTAAGCGTTCTTATCGCGGTGGGCGGAAACTGGGAACACCGAGGTTGGGGAAATGGGGCGCTAACGAAAGATCCTGGGATCCGGTTTTGGAATCCTGATACGGGTGAACAGACCGGCATTTCGGCCTGGATCTCGAGCGGGTTTTTAGCTTGGCCTTCTCGCGTGACGGTAAACTTCTATTGGCCGGTGGTCTCGAAAGGTCCGGTGACGATGCGTTAACTGGGGTTCAACTTTCGGACGTTGAGACGCAGACGGAACTGTTGCGCTTCGGCTGGCAGAGAGAGAGATCCCATCGTCAGTTGCTCTATCCCGGACGGCAAATTGGCGGTAGCCGGATACTTGACTCCTTACGTCGGGGAGCGCGTCCCATCCATTGGACATTCCGGAAGGCCGGTTACGGTCTTCGCCCCGGACTTTGGGCCTGGTACACGCACGCTCAAGCTGGTTGACCTTGTAACGAAACAAGAGATCAATCGCTTTGAGTATTGGCAGCCCGTCAGTTCTATCAGGTTCGCACCCGATGGGATTCACCTTCTAACCGTCGGCGGTGAGAGTGCTTGTTATGGAACCTCAAGGTCGGCAGGATCGTGTACAATTTTCAGCCGGAGGGTTTAAGTATGCAAATGGAGTAGATATTTCGATTGATCGATTGTATTTGGCTTTCGCCTGCGGGACTCAGCCTCAGCTCGGCAGATTATGAGGACCGTTTCGTCAGAATCTGGCGGATGGATTCGCCGAAGGAGATTGCGGCCTATCTTGTTGTCGCCGGCGGTGACGTTGGCGAGCTTCGTGTTTGGCCCTTCGCGGGCTGAGGTGTCGTCTGTGGAGCCACTACGCCGCCGGGGCTGGACTGGACTGCTTCGCCGCGAGCGCTTCACGCCGTTGGCGCTGCGCTTCCAGATACTCCGACAGCTTCAACGGAAGGCGGGCACCCTTTTCCATATGCCGCTGATTCGCCTTCTGATACCTCCGCAAAGTCTCGCGCTTGTTGGAGTCGCGGAGGTTGCACATTTCGATGTCGAGCAAGACGTCGATTTCCCATGGCCGGAAAGTGTTCCGATTCACGGAACCCTTCAAAAGCTCATTGACGAGTCTGTTGAATTGCGCCAAGACGGTTTCGCTATCTGGTAAAGTTCCGAGCATACCCTAAGGTACCTATCGGCAACCTTAGCTGAAACTTGATAGTCCAATCGACTCAATTTCGGTCAGCGGCCCCAGTCCGTGAGCTGTTGCAGGACCAGTTGCGCCGCTTTCTGACCCGCGCTCTTCTTGGAGTTGCCTTCCGCGCGGCTCGCCCAGTCCTTACCCACCCGGACTTCGACCGTAAACGTCTTTGAATGCTCAGGTCCATGCTCGCCGAGAATCGAGTACTTAGGCTGCGGCAACTTCAAGGCCTGCGCCGTCTCCTGCAGCGCGCTTTTGTAGTCGGAAATGACGATCTCGCCATTCTCGCCTACTGTCGCAGTGTCGGGTGCGATACAGGATTCGATGAACCGGCGGGCGACCTCCATCCCTCCATCGAGATAGACTCCGGCAATCACAGCCTCGAGCGCATCGGCCAACAAGGCACGCTTCTCGCGCCCGCCGCTCATCTCCTCGCCGCGTCCGAGGAGCAGATAATCCCCAAGCTTCAGCTTCTGGGCGCACTCGAACAGCCAGACCGCGCTCACCAGATGCGCCTTCAACTTCGACAGTTTGCCTTCCGGATGCGTCGGATAACGCTTCACCAGATACTCGCTGATGACGAAGCCTAGAATGGAATCGCCCAGGAACTCGAGCTGTTCGTTGTCAGCTTGAGTGATCCCAGGAGTGTTCTTTTCGTAGATGCGCGACTTGTGAGTGAGGGTGCGGACCAGGAGCTCACGATTTCGAAATTTATAGCCTATTTCTGTTTCGAGAACATCCAGGTCGCCGAGCATCTTATGTCAGAGGGAATCCTACTGGGGGGGCTTCGGAGCCTCCGCTGGCTTCGGCATCTTTGCCTTCGCCACCACGGCCTTCATCTTTTCCTGACCCGCAACCTGCTTCACGATAGGGTTTACGTCAGGCATGGTCTGTATCTGGTCGACGATGGCAATCGCCTGATCGTACTTGTTCTGTGCATTGTACACCTGAGCGATACGAACCATAGTCGCCGGATCCTTACGGACGGCGAGCGACGCCTGGAATTCCGTCAGCGCGAGATCGAATTTTTTGCGAACAACAGAAGCGGTCGCGATGGCGTCATGACAGTCGGCCACAAAGTCGTTCTTGCGGACGGCCCACTGCTCGTCCGTCATCATCCCGGTCGAGTTCTCAGCGGTCGGCGCCAGTTTCAAGCATGTGCCCGTGAGGTCGTCGACGCGTTTGAGTTTATCTTCCTTATCGAGATCATTCTCGCGGATACCAGTCGAAACAGCTTTGGCGATGGATGAAATCGCGTTGAGATTGGTTGGATCCGCCTCGAGTGTGCGCTCGCAGTAGATGATCATCGTGTCGTTGTCGCCTTTTTGGCGGGCTGAATCGGCCGCGATTTCAAGGGCGATCACTTTGAACTCGGTATCGGCGAATTTGGTCAGCAAATTCTCGACAGCCTTGATGCGAGCATCGGCGTCGGCGGCGTTCTGGATCGCCTGCAGTGCCTCGATCTCCTTATTAGACTTCGGTTTGGGTTTCGCCTTGGGCGCCTGTGCGAACGCCAGCGAGGCGAGGACGGCGAGAATCGCCGGCCATTTCCAGAATTGCTTCTTCATTTTCGGATCTCCTTACTATATCGCGGTTTGGGAACTACTTACACTTATCTTTCGCCGAGTCTTTGGAAGCATCCCGGATTCCGTCTTCAGCGGCTTTGCGCGCATTGGCTGGCGCGCCTTCCATTGCAATCACCTGTTTGTAATGTCCGATCGCGGCTTCGGGATCGCAACCCGTGTAGGAAAGGCGTCCTAGATAGACCAGCGCCCACGAGCGCGTCTCCGTCTCAGGAGACAACTCCAACGTCTTTTCGAACAGCTTCTCCGCGAGCTCGAACTCCTTGTTTACCGCGGCGATGCGCGCCAGCCCGTAATAGGCCTTGGCATGATACGGCGTCGAGTCGGTCTCTTTCAGGACCGCCGCGTACTTCTCGCGCGCCGGCTCGTATTGCTTCTGCCAGTACAGATTCTCGGCCTCATCCAGCGTTTTGGCCGGGCCGGTGAGTTTCTTAGGCGCTTCAGTCACCGTGCGTACAACTTTTGCGGCTCGTTTGTCGGCCCACTTGGTGTCGGCCAGCCGATCGCTTTCCGCCCTGACATCAATCGCCGAGATCATATCGGGATAGTACAGACGCATCGACTTCTCCTGCTTCTCATACAGCGGCAGGTGTTCGTAGAAGAAAGGCGTGAGGATATAGCCTTCGCGCAACGCTTCGTCGATCTTCGCAAGCCGTTGCGGAGCCGTCAGCGTCGCCAACTTCGTCTCGACTGCTTTCACCAGGCACGCCGTGGTCAACAGGTAAAAATCAAGCTTGAACGCTTCATCCAGCGCCGGCGCGAGTTGGGCATAGCGGTTGAGCGGCCGCTTGTCTCCTATACTATTCGAGTACTTCAACGACAGTGGATCGAGCACATAGAACAGATAGGCATGGCGGATCTCGTCGATCGGCACCTTCGCCGTGGGAGTGATCACGACGAAGTAATCGTCGCCATAGCTGCGCGTCTCGAACTGATTGGGCGCTCCCATGAAATCGAGATAGATGAAGAAGCGTCGTCCGAGGTACCCACTAGTCGGATTCCGCAGGAAAGCGTTCGCACGCAGGATCTCCTGCGAAACGGGCTCGCTGTACTGCGCGAGCAGTTGTTCATAGGCCGGCTGGATCTGTTCCCAGATCTTCGCAAGCTCGGCTTCCTCCCAGAATCGCTCCAGGATCTGCCCCAGGGCTGCCGCTGCCAGGGCGTCCGGAGGCAGTTCCTTCATGTTGGTGACGTATTGGAATTTCGGGGGACCCTGCAGGACCAGCGCGTAAGAGATGTACTGGCTCAAGCCGAGATTGGGATGTCCGGCGTAGAACCTCTTCAATTCAGCGAGCGATGGCGGATTCTTCTTCGCCACATAGTCACGGATCTGCTTGCGGAGGGGGTGCGCGGACGGCGAGTCGAGTCCCGCGTCGTAGCCGGCGGCGTTGATCGCGGTGAGGACGGCGAATAGCGTGTCATTGCCATCCATCGAGCCGCGCTGCTCGTTGGGCTTCTGTTGCTGGGCACACAGAGTGACGCCGAGGAGGAAGGCGGCGGCCGTTAGGAAAGGCTGGCGAATCACAGATTTGGTTCTTCTTGAAGCTGAGGAGTGTTTCCGGGCTCTTCCCCAGTTTACCCAAAGCGGTAGACGAGCGCTCGGACGTGGGTGGAAGTCCGGCTAATGAGGAAACATCCGTCATCGTTTCTGCATCAGTACCGTAGTCGTCATCCTAACCAATGGGCCCATTCGTTATTGACTTGACTAACTCACATCGGAGCTGGTCCGTGCCTTTCCCGTAAAACAACGAGAGCAACGCCGGATGTTTCCTCATAGCTACTTGGCGATTGAGCACGCACACTTCCACTACGGGAAGTTTGCCGGTCTGCTGACACAAATAGGGTGTTTTCTTATGTTTCAGGCCTTAGTGACCCTATCCCGGAGAATTCGCGACGAAAAAATTACCGGACGGACGGCGCCGCGGCAACGACTTTATTCATACCGGATCGCGGCCAACGGATCCGTCCCCGCCGCCCGCCGCGCCGGCAGCCATGTTGCAACCAGAACCGCTCCGCCAAGAACGATAGCGGTCAGGGCTAAAGGAAGGTCCACGCTAGCACTCGCCAGTCCCTCGAGCGCGCTCTTCAAGCCAATGGTTGCCGCAAATGCACCCGCGAGTCCCGGGACCAATCCCGCCGCCAGGATCACCAAGCCTTGCTTCAAGAAGAGTCCCAGCAACTGCTTCCGGTCGGCGCCGAGTGCGGAACGAATCCCAATCTCCCGCGTGCGCTGCGAAACGGAGAAGGCCACCACGCCGTAGACACCTACCGCCGTGAGGGCCAGCGCCAGCAGTCCAAACCAGATCAGCATCCCCGATATGATTCGGAACGGTGAGTATTCGCGGTCCACGCGATCTTCGAGGGTCACCGCCTCGAACAATGGCTGGCGCGCGTCGATGGCCGCGAGCCTTCGACGGATTTCCGGGATCTTCCCGAGCACATTGCCCCCGCCTCGAATCAGGAAGAACGCGTCACCGGAGGGAGCTTGCGCAAACGGCACGAGGATCTCCGCCTTGCCGAGGGTCGGGTCAGGATCAATCTTGATCTCTGGAATCACGCCCACGATTTCGACGTCCATCTCCTTGCCGCGTATCAGGATGACGTGTTGCCCGATCGGATTCCTACCCGCCAGATTTTGCGCAACAAAGGGCTCGTTTACGATTGCAACCAAGTGTGAATCGGGCGAATCGCTCGCGGCGAAGGCGCGTCCCGCCAGCAGCGGCGTCTTCATCGCAGCAAAGAATTCAGGACTCACGGCGTTGAATCGAGCCGGCGGTTTCCCCAGTACGTCCGGCACCGGCGCATAGGCGATTCGAAAGGATGTGTTGGCACTTTCGCCACCGAACGGAATGTATCTTGCCAGGGCCGGACGTGTAGGTGCGGTTACCGCATCCGCCGCGGCGTCGAAGAAATTCCTGCGGCGGACCGCATCCGGATACTGCTTCTCGTCGAGCGACATTTTGAATGTCAACACATTCGTTGGGTCAAAACCCAGCGGCTTCTGGACTGCGGACCGGAAACTCTGTACCAGCAAGGCAGTCGGCGCGAGCAGGATCGCGGCCATGGCAATCTGGCCAGTCACTAGAACAGTCCGTATCCGCCGCGCTCTTGGACTCTGCGACACAGCGGAGCCGGACTCCTTCAACACCGACACCACGTTGGTACGTACGCTCTCGAATGCGGGCGCCAATCCGAAAATGATCGCAGTGAGCAACGCCACACCCAACACGAACGCCAAGACCGAGAGGCTCAAGGACGCTTCGCCATAGTTTGGCAGGTAGCCTCGATTTTCATAAGGAATCAGCGAAGTGGTAAATCCGGTGAGCCACCATGCCAAAACTGTGCCAGCGGAGGCCGCCGCTACGAATAGCGTTAGCGTCTCAACGAGGCTCTGCCGGATCAATCTGGCGCGGCTGGCTCCTAACGAGAGTTGGATGGAAGCTTGACGCTGCCGCGCGAGTGCCCGGACTAAGAGCAGATTCGCGACGTTCGAGCACGCAATCAAAAGCAGCCCGATGGTAATCGCGAAAACAATCCACATCACGTTCGCCCCCGTGTGGCGGGCGATTTCATCGCTGAGCGAAATGCAGAACGAGCCAATGTCGAGGTTGGTGTCCGGGTACGCTTGAGCGAGGTCTTTCGCAATCGTCAACAACTCCTGTTTAGCCTGTTCGACGGTGACTCCCGGCCGCATGCGGCCTAAAAGAGTGAGATATCGCGACTGCCGGCGCGAACGTTCTTCGGGCGTGGGCGCGAGCGGTCTGAAGATGTTCGCGCGGCCGACCAACGTGAAGTGGAAATCTTCCGGCAGCACGCCGATGATCGTGCAGTCTTCTCCGTCCAGTCGTAGCGTGGAGCCGATAGCGCTCTTGTCGCTATTCAATCGAGCCTTCCAGAATCCATGGCTTACGATCGCGACTCGATTGCGCCCGTAATCTGCTTCAGAAGCAAGGAAGTCGCGGCCCAGAAACGGCTGCACGCGCAGCGTTTCGAGGAAATTTGCGGACACCGTCGCGCCCATGATCCGCTCGACTCCGGGTTCCTTCGAGCCAAACGAAAGCGTGAAAGAATCAAAGCCCCACGCGGCCAGTGATTGCATTTGGCGAGCGCGCGCCCGGAAATCCTCATAGTCGGCGAACGACGTGGTGAATTCGCTACCACGCTTCGTGTTGAAGCTCCTGGCGTACACCAACTGCCGCGGCTCAGCGAAACGGACCGCTTGTAGCACCCAGGCATCCATCATGCTGAAGAGGCTAGCCGTGCCTGCCATTCCGGCCGCGAGAATCGCGACGGCGATCATGGCGAACACCGGCGCGCGGCGTAAAGATCGCATGGCATGACGGACATCGTAGCCCCAGTCCGCAAGCGCGTCGGTCCAACGGACTTTACGGACGTGTTCCTTACTGATATTGCGGCACAGCGTGGTCACTTCCTTGAGATTTCCGAAATGCCGCAGGGCTTCACGCTCGGCCTCGGCCGGGCTGCGTCCCTTTTCAACCAGTTCGCGGATTTTGTTGTCCAGATGGAAACTCAGTTCTTCATCCACGTCCGCCTGCACATCCGGCCCAAAGAACCGCAAGTAGCGCCTCCACATCGGATTGCGAGCCATCAGCTTTTCTCCCATTGCGGTTTCGTAGTCGCGCCCAAGACTTTGCCGACCGCTTCGGCATAGTGGCTCCAGGTCTTCATTTCTTCACGCAGGCGGCGGCGCCCGTCGGGCGTGAGGCAGTAGTATTTGGCGCGCCGGTTATTGTCGGAGAGCCCCCATTCGGCTTCGATCCAGCCCTTGGCTTCCATCCGGTAAAGGGCCGGATAAAGCGCGCCTTCTTCCACCAGAAGCGCCTCATCTGTCTGGCGTAGGATGCTTTGCGCGATCGAATAG
>Ga0157379_10006614_pt1 | contig 9999 bp, 13 predicted proteins | sample S25metaG_FD_121802 | JGI IMG/M metagenome (GOLD analysis project Ga0157379, IMG submission 121802) | Switchgrass rhizosphere microbial communities from Kellogg Biological Station, Michigan, USA - S2-5 metaG | ecosystem: Host-associated > Plants > Roots > Rhizosphere > Soil | place: USA: Michigan...
CACCAAGTCGGCCACTGTCGCCGGCAAGGGCATCGAAAGCATCAACAGCGAAATCTATTCCTATTCCAAGCAGTCGATCGAAGACGCCGTCACCGCCACCAAGGCCGTGCTGGGCTCCAAGTCGGTGCATGAAGCGTTTGAGTTCCAGACCGATTATGCCAAGTCGGCGTTTGAAGCCTATGTCGGCGAGTTGAGCAAGATCAGCGAACTCGCGACCAGCGCCACCAAGGACACCTTTGCGCCGTTCAAGGGCCGCGTTCAGGCTTGGCTGGACACTGTCCAGAACGTTCGCGCCGCCTAACGTTTGACATTTTCGTCGTACCAAAGGGCCCCGGCTTTGCCGCCGGGGCCCTTTTGCTTGCGCAGCAAAATCTTGAAATATCTAGGCGAACTAACCAGATAAGGCACTACCACTAGGCATGGCGCCAATCCGCGTTAGGATAGGAGCGAAACGAAGCAGAATCTCGAGAGATGAAGGATCCGGGCGACAATAATGGCGACGGCAAGCGCGGGGCGGGCGACACCGGCACCGGCATCGTCACCAAGACGCGCCCCAAGACCAAGAAGCCCAGCCTCTACAAGGTGCTGTTATTGAACGACGACTACACGCCGATGGAATTCGTCGTCCACATTCTGGAAAAGATTTTCGGCAAGTCGCGCGAGGAAGCGGTGGATGTGATGCTGCATGTCCACCGCCACGGCGTCGGCATCTGCGGCATCTTCACGTTCGAGGTCGCGGAGACAAAGGTGGCGCAGGTGATTGAATTCTCCCGGCGGCATCAACATCCTTTACAGTGTACGATGGAGAAGGAGTAGCGCGGAATGCCGAGTTTATCGCGGAGTTTGGAACAGGCACTGCATCACGCCATCAAGCTCGCCAGCGACCGGCATCACGAATATGCCACGCTGGAACACCTCCTGCTCGCCCTGATCGACGATACCGACGCCAGTCAGGTGATGAAGGCCTGCAATGTCGACATGGATGTGCTGCGCAAATCGGTGCAGAAATATATCGACGAGGACCTCGCCACCCTGGTGATGGACGAATCCGAGGAAGCCAAGCCCACCACCGGCTTCCAGCGGGTGGTTCAGCGCGCCGTGCTGCATGTGCAGAATTCCGGGCGCGACGAGGTCACAGGCGCCAATGTGCTGGTCGCGCTGTTCACCGAGCGCGAAAGCCATGCCGTCTATTTCCTGCAAGAGCAGAACATGAACCGGCTGGATGCGGTGAGCTATATCAGCCACGGCATCGCCAAGCGGCCCGGCATGAGCCAGCCCAAGCCGGTGCGCGGCTCCGACGAGGAGGAGGAGGGCGAGAAGCCCTCCAAGCAGGGCACCGAGGCCCTGGAGGCTTATTGCGTCAACCTCAATGAGAAGGCCAAGTCGGGCAAGGTCGATCCCCTGATCGGCCGCGCCGCCGAGGTCGAGCGCACCATCCAGATTCTCTGTCGCCGGCAGAAGAACAATCCCTTGTTCGTGGGCGACCCCGGCGTGGGCAAAACAGCGATTGCCGAAGGCCTGGCGCGCAAGATCATCCGCGGCGAGGTGCCCGAGGTGCTGCGCGGTTCTGTGATCTATTCCCTCGACATGGGCTCGCTGATCGCCGGCACCCGTTATCGCGGTGATTTCGAGGAACGGCTCAAGACCGTGGTCAAGGAGCTGGAGAGCCTCAAAGGGGCGATCCTGTTCATCGACGAGATTCATACCGTGATCGGCGCAGGCGCCACCTCGGGCGGGGCGATGGATGCCTCCAATCTGCTCAAGCCGGCTTTGGCGGCGGGCACGCTGCGCTGCATCGGCTCGACCACCTACAAGGAATACCGTCAGTATTTCGAGAAGGACCGCGCCTTGGTGCGGCGTTTCCAGAAGATCGACGTGGTCGAACCCACCATCGAGGATTCGATCAAGATCCTTATGGGGATCAAGAGCTACTTCGAGAATTACCACAAGTTGCGCTACACCGCCGACGCCATCAAGGCGGCGGTGGAACTGTCGGCCAAATACATCAATGATCGCAAGCTCCCCGACAAGGCCATCGACGTGATCGACGAGCTGGGTGCTTCCCAGATGCTGGTGGCGGAAAGCCGCCGCAAGAAGGTGGTGGGCGTCAAGGATGTGGAAGAGGTGATCGCCAAGATTGCCCGCATTCCCTCCAAGTCGGTCAGCAAGAATGACGCCGAGGCGCTCAAGACCCTTGAGGCCGATCTGGGCCGGGTGGTCTATGGCCAGGACAAGGCCATCCATGCTCTGGCTTCGGCCATCAAGCTGGCGCGGGCCGGCCTGCGCCAACCGGAAAAGCCCATCGGTTCTTATCTGTTCTCAGGCCCGACCGGGGTGGGCAAGACCGAGGTCGCCAAGCAGCTGGCCAGCATCATGGGCGTGGAATTCCTGCGCTTCGACATGAGCGAATATATGGAGCGCCACACCGTCTCGCGCCTGATCGGCGCCCCGCCGGGTTATGTCGGTTTCGACCAGGGCGGCCTTCTGACCGACGGTGTCGACCAGCATCCGCATTGCGTGCTTTTGCTGGACGAGATCGAGAAGGCCCATGGCGACCTGTTCAACATCCTGTTGCAGGTGATGGATCACGGCAAGCTGACCGACCATAACGGCAAGAAGATCGACTTCCGCAACGTTGTCCTGATCATGACCACCAATGCCGGCGCCAGCGATGCCGCCAAGGATGCCATCGGCTTCGGCCGCGGCAAGCGGGAAGGCGAGGACGAGGAAGCGATCAAGAAGCTGTTCACGCCCGAATTCCGCAACCGGCTGGACGCCACCATCGCCTTTGCGCCGCTGTCGCGTGCGACCATCGACAAGGTGGTGGAGAAGTTCGTGCTGGAACTGGAAGCGCAGTTGGCCGACCGCGACGTCACTTTCGATCTCACGCCGGAGGCTACCCGCTGGCTGGGTGAGAAGGGCTACGACGATGCCTTCGGCGCGCGGCCTTTGGCGCGGGTGATCCAGGACAATATCAAGAAGCCGCTGGCGGATGAGATCCTGTTCGGCAAGCTCAAGGATGGCGGCACGGTGCGTGTGCTGCTGGACCGCGAGAAAGACAAGTTGGCGTTCGAATTCATCCCCGCCGCCGAGGCCAAACCCCGCGCTCCCAGAAGCAAGGGCGGCAAGAAAGCGAGTGAAGACATAGAAAAATAGGAGGTGCCCCATGACGTTGCTTTTGCGTGCCGGCCTAGTTGCCGCGCTGGCGTCTTTTGCAATCCCGGCCTATGCCCATCATGGATGGGGCGGGCAGGAGGAAGCGGTCACCACCCTCAACGGCACCGTGGTGCAGGGCGTCTCCCTGGCCGGCCCGCACGCCACCATGAAAATCAAGGTTGGCAGCGATGTCTGGGATCTCACCTTGGCGCCGCCGGCGCGCACCGAGCGGTCGGGCCTGAAAGAGGGCCTCATTCCGGTGGGCGCGACCGTCACCGTGCGCGGCAACCGCAACCTCGACCATAGCCGGCATGAGATGAAGACCATCTATGTCAAGCAGGGTTCGAGCGAGTATCACGTCTATCCCGACCGCGAATGACCTAAGTGCATCTGGCGCCGCTTTTCTCCTGGCTGGAACATTCGTGGCTGGGCGTTTTCACGCGCTCCCTGGGCGTGTGGAGCTATAGCGTCATCAACCTGGTCCACATACTCGGCATCACCCTTCTGTTCGGCTCGATCCTGATCCTGGATCTCAGGCTGTTGGGTGTGTGGCGCCAGATTCCCCTAAGTCTTCTGTCGCGGCCCACCACCACCATGGCGCAGATCGGCTTCATTCTGGCGGTGGCGAGCGGCATTCCCATGCTGACGGTGAAAACCACCGATTACATCGGCAATCCCTTCCTGCTGATCAAATTCCCCGCCATCGCGCTGGCGCTGCTCAATGTCTGGCTGGTGCATCGGTCCGCCGCCTGGCAGGCGCATTTCACGCGCGAGCTGCAGCCGGTGGAGCAACGCCGATTGGCCCAAGGCGCGGGCCTGTCGCTGGCTTTCTGGCTGACGGCGATTACGTCCGGGCGAATGATCGGCTATTGGTGAGATAGGATGGACAAAAAGATTACTGGCGGCTGCCTCTGCGGCGCACTGCGCTATGAAGCCAACAGCGCGCCAACACATGCTGGCTATTGTTTTTGCACCGACTGCCGGAAGGCCTCGGGCTCGGCCTTTATCGGCTTCATGGGATTTTCGCCCGAACAGATCAGGGTGACGGGCGAGACCCGCCGTCACCATTCGCCCGCCGCAAACGGCAGCACCGCCACCCGCAACTATTGCGCCGTCTGCGGCAGCCTGGTGTTCGGCGGCGGTCATGACCTGGGCGGCGTCAATGTCTATGCCGGCTCATTGGATGATCCCGCGCAATTTCAGCCCCGTATTGCCATCTTCACCCGCGACAAGCCGCACTGGGCGGTCATGCCGGAAGGCGTGAAGCAGTTCGAGACGATGCCCTGAAAGCCGGCGTTACAGCGGTTCGTGGTGATGCACCACCGCCGGCGGGGCCACGAACAGCGGCCCCAGGATGGCGCGCCATTCCTGGAAGGCCGGGGACTCGCGGAAGTCCACCATGTGGTTTTCCACCGTGTCCCACCACACCAGCAGCAGGAAGTCCTCCGGATGTTCGATGCCGGGGCGCATCTCCACCTTGCGGCAGCCTTTCGAACCCTCGATGAAAGGCCGCGCCTTGGCAAAGGCGGTCTTGAAGGCTTCCGCCTGGCCGGGTTTGACGGTGATGAGGGCGCGTTCCAGGATCACAAGGCACTCCGTATCTTTGCGGCGATGGGTTCGAGACGTGACGCCTCTACCATGACTTTACCATGCGGCGCCATCGGCATGTCCTCCCAGCGCGGCACGATGTGGAAATGGACATGGAAAATGCTTTGGCCGGCGGCGGCACGGTTGTACTGCTTGAGCAGGATGCCGTCGGGATTCAGCGCCTTGTCGATCGCCTTGGCCACCTTCTGGGTGGTGGCCATCATCGCCGCCATACCGTCCGGCGACAGATCGAGGATGTTTTCCGCACCCTCCTTGGGCACCACCAGTACATGGCCGTCGGACTCCGGCATCACGTCCATGAAGGCCAGGGTCCTGGCGTCTTCATAGACTTTCACGCAGGGGATCTCGCCATGCAGGATCTTGGCGAAGATGTTATTGGAGTCGTATGACATTGCTCTTTCTTTGAGGTCGTCATGGTCCGCTTTAGGCGGGTCATGACGATAGAATAAACCGAGGTACAGGTCACTCTTTCTTCTTGAACGGCGCATGGCGGGCAAGGTCCGCGATGTTCTCCGCCACCGCCTCCCGCTCCGCTTGCAGGAATTCGTCCACCGCCCGCGCCAGGCCTTTGTGGGCAATGATATGCGCGCTGTAGGTTTCGACCGGCAGATAGCCCCGCAGTAATTTGTGCTCGCCTTGCGCGCCCGCCTCCACCCGTTTCAGCCCACGCTGAATCGCGAAATCGATGGCCTGGTAGTAGCAGGTCTCGAAATGCAAAAAGGGTACATATTCCACCGCCCCCCAATTGCGACCGAACAACACCCCTTGGCCGAACAGGTTGAGGGCTCCGGCGACGGTGCGGCCGTCTTTTTTGGCCATAATCAGCAAGGTCTGCCGGGAAAGCGACTGTCCCAGGCGTGAGAAGAATTCGCGGGTAAGATAGGGCGTGCCCCATTTGCGCCCGCCGGTATCCATGTAGAAGTCGAAAAACAGGTCCCAATGCGCTTCGGTGATGTCCGGGCCGGTCAGCCAGTCGAACGTCACGCCCGCCTCGCGAACGCTGGCGCGCTCTTTGCGCAAATTCTTGCGCTTGGCCGATGACAATTCCCCCAGGAATTCGTCGAAGCTTTTGTAGCCGCGATTTTCCCAATGGAATTGCTGGCCGGTGCGCAACAGATATCCGGCTTCACCGGCCGCCTGCCATTCCTCGCGAGTGAGAAAGGTGACATGCAGGGACGAAGCGCCGATCTGTTTGACGGCGCCCCCGGCCGTCTTCAGCAGTGGAAGGCGTGCCGCATCATTGGCCGTCAGCAGCCGCCGTCCTGTTACCGGCGTGAAGGGCACCGCTGCCTGCAGCTTGGGATAATAGTCGCCGCCGGCGCGCTCCAGCGCGTCCGCCCAGGCATGGTCGAAGACATATTCGCCATAGGAATGGCTCTTCAGATACATGGGCAATAACGCTTCCGGCATTATCAGATGCGCGGGCTGCCAGCCGGTCTTGCGCGAGGCGGAGCCGGATTCTTCCAGCGCCGCGAAAAATTCATAGGCGGTGAACGGGTGCGGCTCAGCCTCACCCAAGGGATTGGCCAAGGCATTCCAGCGCGCCGGCCCGATCTCGGCGGCGCTGGTGATGAGCCGGGCGGACTGCTGGTTGGCCGTCACTTGATCTCGAAGATGGCGTCCACTTCCACGGCCACGCCGCGCGGCAAGGAGCCCATGCCCACCGCGGCGCGCGCGTGCTTGCCGGTATCACCGAATACCGCAGCGAAAAGGTCGCTGGCGCCATTGGCCACTTCCGGATGCTTGTCGTAATCCGGCGTGGCGTTGACGAAGACCGTCACTTTCAGGCAACGGACCACCCGGTCCAGGTCGCCGTCGCAGGCCAGCCGCAACACCGAAAGCACGTTGATGGCGCAAAGCTGCGCCGCCGCCTGGCCCATCTCGATGCTGAAATCCGCCCCCAGCTTGCCCACATATTTCAGCGCGCCATCGGCGATGGGGACCTGGCCGGAGATGAACACCAGATTGCCGGTCATGGTGTAGGGCACATAGGAGGCCACGGGCTTGGGCGGGGCGGACAGGCTTATGCCAAGGGTTTTCAGGCGGGCGTCAATGACGGACATCAGGACCTCGAGTGTGAAGGCCTTGACCCTAACCGAGTGAGGCGGTTTCTTGAAGCCGCGTTATTTTTTTATCGGCTTGCCGCTGGTAAACGAACGGCCGGTGGCCACGGCCTCACCACCGAATTTGGCGCGGATCTTGTCCATGGCACGCTCCGCCGCCGCGCGCTTGTCGCCAGCCTGATCGATCAGACTGGAAGGATCGGCGCTCACGGCAGGTGCCAGGTTGGACAGGCCCACACCCAGGAGGCGGAAACGGGTGCCGTTGGCCTCGCGTTTCAGGGCGGACTGGGCGGTGCGGAAGATGCGGTCGGCCAGCTGGGTGGGCGCATCCAGCGAAGCGGAGCGGGTGCGCAGGCGGAAGTCCGCCGTCTTGAGTTTCAGCACCACGGTATGCCCGCCCAACCCCTTGGCCTTGGCGCGGGCGCTCACCCGTTCCGCCTGCCGCCACAGGACGCGCTCCAGCTCAGCATAAGATGACAGGTCGCGATCGAAAGTGGTCTCCGACGAAATGGTCTTCATCTCGCCGCTGGGATCGACAGGGCGGGTATCCTGGGCATTGGCCATGCGATGCAGCCACAGGCCGGTAGCGCCATAGCGCTCGGCCAGTTGTTTGGGGTCGGCATCCTGCAATTGTCCGATGGTGGCGATCCCGTCGCGCTCCAGCCGTGCCTGCAGCACCTTGCCGGCCCCGCGCATGATCCCGATGCTCTTGTCGCGCAGGAAAGACCGTGCTTCCGCCATGCCGATCACGGCAAAGCCGCGCGGCTTGTCCAGCTCGCTGGCCAGCTTGGCCAGGAACTTGTTGCCCGACAGGCCGATGGAAACGGTGATGGCGATTTCGCGCTCGATGCGCAGCGCCAGGGCCGCCATGGTCTTGGCGGGACTGCGGTGATGAATGCGTTCGGTGCCGGACAGATCGAGATAGGCTTCGTCCAGGGACAGGGGTTCGACCAGCGGCGTCAGGTCCTGCATCATGCCGCGGATCTCGCGCGCCACCTGGCTGTAATAGGAATGACGCGGCTTGAGGATCACCGCCTGGGGGCAAAGCTTTTTCGCCTGGAACATGGGCATGGCCGAGCGCACGCCATATTTGCGGGCGATATAGCAGGCGGTGGAGACCACGCCGCGGGTCTCGCCGCCCACGATCAGCGGCTTGTCTTTCAGGGATGGATCGTCGCGCTTTTCGATCGCGGCATAGAAGGCATCGCAGTCTAAATGGGCGATGGTCAGGCGGTCGAGCTCGGGATGCGCCAGCACGCGGGTTGAGCCACAGTTCGGGCAAGCCGCATCCGCGACCGCATCATTCAGGCAGTCACGGCAAAAAGCTGGCCACTTTTCTAATCCGGCCATGGAGCGTAGGCGTGAGCCGGAGCGGCCAGAAAAAGAGAAGCGTCCGCGAGAGCGGGAGCGACCATTAAAAGAGAGCGACGCCGAACTCTCATATCAGTCACCGCTTTCGGGCCATAACCAGGCCGCTCCGCGCACTCCGCTTGAATCGCCATGCATGTTCTTCACGATCTTCGGAGGGCCGCCCAGGTTGAAGGCATAGTTCTCCACCAGCGGCGGCAAGTCGCGATAAAGCCGGCCGATATTGGAAAGCCCGCCGCCCAGCACGATCACATCCGGATCCAGGATATTGACCATGGTCGCCAGGGCCCGCGCAAAACGGTCCATCCACCGCGCCATGGCTGCCTGTTCCTCCGCGCCATCGCTGGCGGCGATCTGTTCGGCGGAGGATTCGCGCCCCGTCACTCTTTTGAAGTCCGCCGCCAGGCCGGGTCCGCTGCACCAGACTTCCAGGCAGCCGCGCTTGCCGCAATAACACAGTGGAGCCTCGGAAACTTCCGCGACGCTGGGCGCGGGCAGGGGGATATGGCCCCACTCGCCCGTGACACCATGGGCGCCGCCCAAAACCTTGCCGTCCACCACCACGCCGCCGCCAACGCCGGTGCCGGCAATGACGCCAAACACCGTACCAGCGCCGGCCGCGGCACCGTCGCTGGCCTCGGACAGGACGAAACAGTTGGCATCGTTGGCCAGCCGCACCGGACGTTCCAGCGCCTTCTCCAAGTCCCGCCTCAGCGGCTTGCCGATCAGATAGGTGGTGTTGGCATTTTTGATCAGGCCGGAATCAAGACTTTCGCTGCCGGGGATCGCCATGCCGACGCTTCCGCGCGCGCCCAGTTCCTGTTCCGCGCCCGCCACCAATGTTGTCACGGCTTGCAGCATGGCAGGGTAATCTTTGGGTGTGGCGACGCGGCGGCGCAATGCCACAGCGCCATCCGCCTGCAAGGCGATGATTTCGGTCTTGGTGCCGCCCAGGTCGATACCGAGACGAATGGAAGTGGGGCGCATCAAGCCGCTCCGCCCAAATGGTGGTGCGCCAGATGTACAAATCTGGGCTCGATTGCGGCGTTTTCGCAGAAGCGCAGCAGCAGGTCCTCATTCGCCAGCAGGAAATCCAGCACCGCGATCTGCGTCTCCGGGCTGCCGGCGGTTGCCTTCAGGACGGCGGCATCAGTCCCAGATTGATCCAGGAAGCGCTGGAGGCTTTCTTCATCGCCGGCCAGCCAGGTTAAGGCTTCCAGGGCTAAAATTTCCGCTTTTTCACGGGTTTGTAGGTTGTTCATAAGGGCCATCGTCAAGGGAGCGTTAAGAGATAATCCCTAATACTGGCCAAAACAGCCAGAGCCCCTGCCGGGCGCTGGGAATTGGGCGCACGGACCGCGCCGGAGAACCGAGAGCCATGGACGCGAAAACCAAAACGGTGCTGATCGTGGAGGACAATGAGCTCAACATGAAGCTCTTCCACGACCTGCTGGACGCCCATGGCTACAACATCCTGCAGACCAAGGATGGCATGGAAGCGCTGGACATCGCGCGCGAGCACCATCCCGACCTGATCCTGATGGATATCCAATTGCCGGAAGTCAGCGGCTTGGAAGTCACCAAATGGCTCAAGGAAGACGACTCGCTGAAGGGCATTCCCGTCGTCGCGGTTACCGCCTTCGCCATGAAGGGCGACGAGGAAGTCATCCGCCAGGGCGGGTGCGAGGCCTATATCTCCAAGCCGATTTCGGTGACCAGCTTCCTGGATACCGTGCGCCGCTTCATCGGGTAATACGCCATGACGGCACGCGTTCTCGTCGTCGACGACATTCTCTCCAACGTC
>Ga0157379_10006615_pt1 | contig 9999 bp, 10 predicted proteins | sample S25metaG_FD_121802 | JGI IMG/M metagenome (GOLD analysis project Ga0157379, IMG submission 121802) | Switchgrass rhizosphere microbial communities from Kellogg Biological Station, Michigan, USA - S2-5 metaG | ecosystem: Host-associated > Plants > Roots > Rhizosphere > Soil | place: USA: Michigan...
CCTTTTTTCACTTATTAACCCTATCAATGCGCTTATTGACACCCTGTACAGTAAGGAATGTTTTTGGACAATGAGGACAAATGTATGTCATTCAGGAGTGAGATGAACAAGCAGAAGCAAAGAGTTTTATGCTGGAGAGGAGATGCCACAAGCTGTGCACTTGAATATGCTAAGTCCAAAATGTCCTGTGCACTTGGAAATTTTTTTCACATCCTTGTTTCTTTCATTCCCAGTCTTTGCTTCTCACCATCAGTTACATGTCTTCATCAACCCATATCACATCTTGCACTAACAAACTGAATTTCTTCTTCAGTTTTGTTGGAACAAGTCATTCCACCACAGAGGAAACCTGTAAAGGCCATTCCATCCAATCCACTTCAAACTGCCATCAATAAGAAGGTACCTGCCATGTGTTACAAACTGATCCTGGAGCAAGACTGGAACAGGTTCGAAGATCAGATCAGAACAGAGTTATCAGATATTGGAAGAGGGTAACAGAATGGGATTCGGCTTCAACTTATGTGTTATGCTCACTCATACAATATGTGGGTATGTCCTATAATTTTGGGACAGTCATTGGAGACCAGAGTCAGACAAGGGTTGAACAGAGGTTAGATAGAAGTTGGACAGAAGCGGGAGGGTAGAGCCAGTCAAGTCAGATGGTAGCAGAGAGTAGGATGAATTGGAACAAATAGAACAAAGTAAATGAAATAGGAATATTGGAGGTATTGGAGTTGGGTCAGAGGTTAAGAATGGAACTGGACTTAACACCATGCACCATGTCACTGTCACCTAGCTTCAATGCTACTCAGGAGGGGCAACCAGTGCCACCAATCCCAAGTATGTTCCCATTCTCAACTTTTTTTAAACTTTTACCTTGGACAGGATATTGATATTCCCTAGGGAAAGCATCATCCAAGGATTTTCCCAAAGTTCAGCTCCTGCACCTGGGACAGGTTCTTCTAAGCAGCAAGAAAACCAGGATGATGCCAAAGAGAACATGGTTGTCAATATGAGTGAGTTCCAGCAAATGGATCAAGCTGGAAGCCTCGCATCAAGGATTTCAATACCCCTCACCAGATCACACTTAAATTGGGATCCCTCTGCTATCGTGTCCTTCTTGCCACAGAGAACACATTCTCCAATGACGAAGAACAGGGGCCAGTGGCGATGCTGCAGAGGCATGGAATTAGCTTATTATGACTACTGCGAAAGGTTACAGCCATTTGCTGAGGTTTTGAAGCCGGTTAGTACCTCCTTTTATCCCTGTATACATCCACACTCACCATCTTGTGTATTGTTAGCTTTGTTCACATGGCAGTCAGTTTCGAGGCGAGCTCAAGTGATTTCTTTGACCCCTTGTTATTGCAAAGTACAGTTTTAAGACAAGCATCAACAAAACCAAAATGGCCGCTACAGCAGATTTCGCACCACAACTCTTGTTAAAAAATGCATTCGTGCATAAGATATTTTATTCTTACAATTCTACTCCACTCAGATAACACCATTGCCTTGATATAGGACTGGCAAACCCGACAGGGTGTATCAAAACCCGCTCGTCCTTGATGGAATTGCTGGCCAATGGTTTGACAATAGCCAAGATGAAGGCATTATCTTCCATGCCTATTTCAATCCCGTTTCAACCCCGATAATCGCGCTTGTGTTGACTGCTGTAGGTGATGTTTACTTCCAACAGACATGATGCTTACAAAAGATAGATCGAGAACTGCATCGACGAATGGATATCGGGTTTATGAAAGTGCATTGACTTCTCCAGCAATGTGTATTGAATTGTGTATATGGAAATCTCTTGACTTTGGAGAGATGGGCGGCACATACCAAAGGAGGCGCCAGAGCGTCACGTCTCCAACAATCATTGCATGATGAATCGTGGTGAGTTCAATTTAAATCACTAAGATATATTCCTAACTAATGTACTGTAGTATACATGCTCAAGCTACGCCCGTGGAATACCAGACCGAATGCGATAGGCTCGATGACGTTGATTTTGAGGCAGCGGCTTTGGAGGCAGAGGCGTTGGAGGCAGCGGTTATAGAGGCAGCGGATTGGGAGGAAGGAGACAGAGAACCCTTGGCAGGTGAGAGTGAAGATGAAGAGGAGCTGACTTAAGGCGCGCTTGACGGGGTAAATGGTGATGAAGAGTAAATGGTGATAGTGGAGCAGGAAGCAGAACAGGTGACCAATGAAGACCTGGAGGAAGAGGAGGAGCCAAACTGCAGTCGCAGGCCAGTACATGGTCGGCAGGAAGATAATTCTTGATGTTTACTAGGCCATGTAATACAAAGGTCGATACCATATCAATTCGTGTTTATAGCTGTTTATTTTTTGCCACGCACCAGAACTCGGAATCCTTCCAGGTATCATGTCCACCTAATCCCCTCTATTTTTATATACCTCGCTATCGCGGCTATAGCGCACCTTCCTATATGGCAGTATGTCGAAGTGAGCCATGGCTATATCGTGCTATACTGAGCTATAGGGCCGGCGTCTCCAGCCATGCGGCGCTTGATAATCCGACCATTGTTTAAGTCACTATGGCAAGTATATTGGCTATATACACCTATCCAACAAATGCAATGTTCCCTGATGAATACATTTAAATAATGGCGGAGCACAGCACTTTCTATAGTTAATTCTCCACAGCATGTCCTAATTTCCCTCCTGGAGAAATATAACTTTAGAAACGTTGAACCTGGATCCACAAGTAGTGTTTAACCCCCTTCAATTATCCGTTTGACACGTTTACCTAGAGCATACTAGGTAACAGAAATCTCTCTGTCCAGACTCGGCCTATTTGAGTAGATGATACAATGAAGAGACCTATCCATCTTCACTTCTTTAGCTTCCCGTGGAGCAATTGCCAAGTTGCTCCATGATATTTACCACTTTGAATTTAAACCGCCAGAATATGCTCAGAATAAAATGAGGTTATTGCGCCTTTTTCAATGTTCATCTCTGCTTCAGCTACAGCCCTGTTGTTTTTACGGAACCAACAACTATGACCGAAGTCTCGAAGTGCGTACATACATCAGTACAGTTTGCAAATTGCTTTCTACGAGAGTACCCTTCTCATATTCATCGAGTTGGAATCTAAGAACAGCGAGTAGCTATGTATAGACGCCGTCAGTCTCGCTGTGTTCCAGATAAATCAACCACGTCACTCACATTCACCTGGGCAGCAGGCAGGACCAAGACCAGCGATAGGCGGCAACGGCGGGGTAGGGCAAGCCGGCACTTAGGATTTGCTAGTTCAGTCACCAGTTGAATAATATTTTGTATACACTTACAAAGTGCATTGCAACACGGAGTTGGAGACGGATCAGGCTTCCCATATTGAGGTGTAGCGAGAGCCGCAGGGAGCAGAACTACAAGCCCGACGACAGCGGAAAGCAGAGGTAGTTGGGTTAGCTTCATGTTCTTTATTCTACTGGAGGTAACACAGCTTGGGATGATAAGATGCTGGAGAGCTTTGTCCGTCGCTTTTATACGGGAAAAGGATATTGGGCGTCCCTTTTTTGTCATAGCCTCTTCACGGATCTACTCTGGTTTTCTGTTGATAATTACTGCCTCTGGATGTTTTTTCAGCTCACCCTGCAGTATATCCAGGGTTTTCCAAACCAAATTTCAATTTATAATCGGAGATGCTCAGGTGAATCGCTCAGACCGAGGTATTGCACTGATACTGGCTCTACTGTCTTCGGCAGCAAGCCAACCTAGAAGATGGAGAGGCGCCGCCTCATTCAATCCCATGATTTGGATTGGATAAGTCTCCTTCTTAGATCACCGCGCATATTTGCCCAACCACATAGCTTTGAGGTCGTCATACCTGGTCGTATTACAAGGTCATTGCAAGCTAAGAGAACTATCTGGCATCATTCCAGATGAACTTGTTAGCCCTCTTACCTAGCTGGTAATTAAAGGTCTCGTTTTTATCGAGATCCGGGGCCCGCTTTCGGACCACCGGCCCATTTTCACTTCAATGATGTCATCCGTACCTATTATTAGCATGTCAAGAGTTTGATGACAACTAGAACCCTCTATTCACCAGGTCTTGCTAACACCATCCAGAGGCAGAACATGTTCAGGTAGTTGTACAACACTCTGGATCGTATCGCCATCGCCATTCGTTTAAAAAATGGGTGGTCACCGGAGACACTAGCATCGCGGCAAGACCAATGTCGTTCGCAACCATCTGAGTGTCACCTGGTCTCAAAAATTCCTGTAGAGAATCAAATCACCCCCCCAGACCCCATTATAATCGATTCGGATCGGTGAAATAGTTGCAGAGTCTCCCTTCCATTCCTCGATCCCTCAGCTTCCTCTGCGGATCCCATCTCGACACGAGTACGTGACACCCACCAGAACTTCTGCAATTATCGAAGAAGATCTCCATTGGTTGCATCAATATACTAATGAAATGTTTTCAGCCGCTGTGCCTTTCTTCAGTGCTCGTTAGCTAGACCTTTTGCGCAACCTCACTTGGATGTAATATCGATATTTAAGGCACGTAATCATTGTTTGCAAGGATGTATCTTCAAATTTAATCGGGTGCGTATTCAATCAGTTACCCCTGGTTCCATCTGATGGTTTGCTTTTTCCTGATCTTCAATATTGCTCCGATTAACCCCACGCACATGCCCAACGGCTGGAGCATTGCATTCATCTTTGCTTCAACCGTGCTCTCAAAGCCAATAAATCAGCCATAAAGCAATTTTATCACACCGAAGTGGAATATGAGGCGTATGTCGTCATCGATCCGTGATTTTCTGTGCTAGTAAAGATTCCTTGTCACAACATCCCCCAAAAAATAACAATGCATCGCAGCAGTTCCTCTCACTATGTCCACGTCACTCTCCACTTTCGGCTCCTGGCGGTATCTTCGATCACGTTGGGCTATCCGTTGGCAGAGCGCCCAGTTAAAAGCAGAATCGTCGACCTGGTGTCTAAAAATTCCCCGTCTCTGGCTGCGTTGTGTCCTTACTTCTATATTTGCCGTAATGGCTACTTTTCCTATCGGATGAAGCATTCAAAAGTGTACTTTTCTTTGACATCCGTCGCTTTGGCATTGTCGTTATCTCAACTACCCATCGCCTGTGAGTTTTTCCAACCATATCTTACCATAAGTGGAGCCTAAATTGCTAACCATGGGAGAGCATCCGTCTTTTGAGACTCATTTCCGAGTTTCCCTACGATTTCATATGACAACAAGTGCAGTAACCTGCGCGGAAAGAAGTGTCATGATACGTGGGTCCAGTAGTCACGAAACTGCCCTTATCCTCGAAACATCTTCTCAGCAGGAATCGTCTTTGAGAACAAAGGAGAATGAAGCTACACAAGGTTCGACAGAACAAGTGAGTTAGGGTATTCGCTTCGAAGGCTTGGTGCTGATTTTCAAAAACCTGTTCTAGCCATCGGACCCCTGTTACCCACTGAGTTCTGGACCATGATTGCCAAATTATACATCACAGACAAATACGTTCTTTCGATACTGTCGTTGACATCCCGTCATATTCGATTTGGTACCTTCCACTGTATGTTCAGCAGGCTCTCCTTCAGGGCCTTCGGTACTCAAAGGCAAGGCGGGGTTCGAGAATGTTTTGGTTACTTGGTCCACCTCGTCCAACGGATAGAGTATCTCCATAGAAGCACCAAAGTCCTTCCACTCGTACGATCGGTCGTTGTTGACAACTGGTTGGAGGTTCCACGATATGTTCCAAAATGCGACGTTCCAGAGCACCATCGACGGGAATCGAAGAACGACGAACTAAACGTTGACTATTCGTTTCTCCGCCTGGAAGAAAGGAAAATACTACACTTTCTTCGCGTCTACGGATATCAAGCTATCATTGGTTTCTTCGAGGACCTTCCAAATCTCACCGAAGTTTGGTTTGTGGAGAATCCATGGTTCATCTGGCGTCTGAGCATACAGCAGGCACGTCTGGATTGACTCATAGTGCCACGGCGATTTCGTGGAATACACTTACTTACGGTTTCATTTGTCCACCTGGGCACGAAAGACCTCGCTTCATTTGGCCTTACCGCCTTCTATTGAATTTTATACAGGCGAGCGTTACTTTGCGGTATGTATCCCAGAGTACGTGGCTGATATCCTCAATCACGAGGATATCATTCTGGTTGATGCTACCATCGGAGTGCTAGATTTTAATGGTCTCTGTACAATTTTGGACGAGATGGAACCTTGTCTCCATACACTTCAAATCTTTACTGTGGGTATACAACTTCTTGATTCCAAGGAGTATGAAGATATCCATCGGATCCTGGAATCGATATGCATGGAGGCGTCAAGATTACGATCTGTACGAATTGATGGCTGGGTCAAGGAGGGTAAACCCCTATTCAATCTCCCGCCAACGGTCCTCCCTCTTCTCGAAGGTGTCTCTGGTCGTCTATATCTGCTTAGTAATCTCACTGAACGACGTCCTGTGAGTTCCATTAGGGTCAGTGATGTGCAGTGAAAAGACAATGACGTATTTGTGTTATCCTTGGGATCAGGGTTGATCACGGATGTGCTATCACTGGACGTTGCAGACCAGGTGACGATCCCGCGGAAGGCTCTACAATTTGTTGCTGACTCCTTTCCCAAACTAAAACATCTGTCAACCATGCGCCCCCCGTCCGAAAGTTATGCTAAGCGTGGTGTCAGTGGAAAAATGACTTCCTCTCTACATTTTGCTGACCGTTCCGATTTCAGATAGCTGAGAGCGTTCTCGAAAGTATTATACACTTAGTGTTAGTGTTTGAAAATATTTGAGCGCTGAGAGTATAGGGAATCAATCTCTACCTTGGATTTCATCCATAAAAAATCGCACCGTTCGACTACCCAATGATCATCCCACACTGCGCGTTGTATTGTTCGCGGACAGCTCGGGGTGTACGTGGTCCGAAGCTATGGAAGCATGGGCCTTCGATTTTGTGGAAGACGGATCTCCCCCTCCCAAAATTAAGGAAGTCATACGGGATACAAAACAAGCCATGCACGAAGCATTTGAGAAGAGAAACAGTAAGCGATCTGGTGGCGGGAGAACGTTTGCCAGAGTGGCAAGAGCTACCGGACTACGATACTGATGTGGACATTTTGCAGAGCTACGATATTTATGGATAGTCTTGGATAGAGTAGCTTTTCTCAAGCTTGGGTTTATAATGCCACTGATGAAAGCCTTAATTTATTGAATATGAGGTCATAGGTGCCACTCAACAATGAAGCAGTCCCTGATCACTCAAGAAGTTATTATAGTTGTAGCTGAAAAGTAAAGAATTTCGACATGGGGAATCGAACCCCAGCCGTGAAGAGGACACTAACCCACTTGGTTGTAATCTCGAGAACGATCGCTACCTTGGTACGCTTCGGGGATATCTTTAGTTCTGTTTCATTTAAATGCCTCAAATAGCTTCTGAGTTGGCATCTTACAAAGGCCCTCGGTTCGTGCTGCTCCGGAACTTGCAGATTTATCGGTGTTACTCATAACTATGCCTACCCGTTATTCACAGACGAAAACGGCTGATGTCTTTTTGGATCGTTCAGTGCCAGCGATAGGCACAACTATTATCCTAGGTTCTTCAGGAATCTGAAGCCGGACAGCGACATTGAGAAAGATATCCGGTTACACGTTCGTACATCTAGATCTGTCCATTTCAAACTTGTTCAGATTCGCTGTGCATATTTCAATATGTCGAATACCTCAGTTTTTCGCCTCTCACTGACTCCAGTACGTATCTACCCCCTATCAGTGCTTCGGCGTTGGAAGGATTTACAGGGTCCGTTTAATTCGATGTATCAACTGACATCCACGGAATTGACAGTTATCTCAGTCATCCAGAACAGTCCATTAGGCGATGGTGCCAATCAAGATTGATTGCATAATCATTGCACCACTGAGAGGACTCTGTCACCCAAGTATTTCGATAGTTTTCTTTTCTTTCTTGGCATCCATAATATTAATATTTCATTTTGGATAGACGTATTTCACGGCACTTTATTCCAAAGGCCCGTCCTACCTACGTGTCCTTACGTTCAAGATTTCCTCCATTTTCACTCATTTCGGGGTTGATATGCGATGTTCTTATCACAACCTTTAGTGAGATACCGGTAATCAATTAAAAATCCTCCACTCTTCGGCGTGTTATCATCTTCGGAGCGAAGTGACAGGTGTCGGTTGAATGGATAAATCCTTTTTGGACTAGTGAGGCTTAGTATCCGATCTACTGCTATCAACCTTGTTCCAATTCTTTTTATTTATTGGACTGCGTGGTGTTCCATGGAAAATAGGACTCTGGAATATCTATTCATCGGTTAATTATCATACACTGTAAACAATGGGAGGAATATCGACCGTGGTTTTCCTCCAAGACATCATTCCGGCTCCTCGCGAACCCCAGGAATAGCTGCGGTGTGTGACGCGTGAAACTAACCGCAAGCGATGTCAACACCTTCCAAGTTTTAAGTCCTCGCGTGCTTCTTACACGTTAAGCCCACCTCCGCAGTGCATGTGAGGCACGATCGGGCGCATCAGCAATTACCTAAGCGACCAAAACACTCCACCTGGACCCGCCTAGGCAGCTTTTTATGGCGATGATGTGCTGTTGAGATGATCCGGAGGTATGCGCTTCCCATTCAGGGGATAGTTCATGGCACGGATAGGAGGTGAACCTCGTGAAGACGAACCTGAAAAGGCGAGTCAGGCTGAAGAGGGCTTGTCATTGGCGAGTCCTGAAGTATGGTACACATCTTTATTCAACATCTAGGTCTCGTTTAACCTAAATATTGAACGGAAACCCCAAGGGTGGAATTCCGGTGTTTTAGCTGGGACCTAAATGTGAACATAGCCACGTGGTATGTCCTTGTCGTTTCATTCGAGTCTGACCTTGCTGAGGTCCAAGTGATGAACCAAGATGATGCTAGCCTTTACTGCGTACAGTTCTGCAACAGGCGCACCATTTCTGGTCCCATATATAACACTTGAAGTCCCCTATTTTGCTGCACGATGAACTGGAAAGAGTACATCCCGAAGGTGCCTTTTCACTCCACAACGTTCCAGTCCTCTCCAGGAACCGACAAGGCTACGCAGTCTATTGGAGTTGAAATTACGCGGATAAGCGTCGGTTTGCAATTCTTCGGTTCCATCCCTTTGAGGCCCACTATTTTGCCTCTTCGAGGTGCTGTGCGTATAAGGTTAATTGGGATGACAGTCTCAAGAAGTCATGCGGCCCTTGAATCGACCTAGAAACGTAAGTGGATGTCACTCGTGTCTGGCATAATCGGACTGACGGCAAATAAACTCTAGGAGACCCTCACCAGTGCCATACACTCTATGTAGTTATTAACCAGCTTTCAACATGCGTTTCTGTCCTAAATGGTGACGCAGTCGACTAGGTCAGGCCTAAATTGAAATTCAGCGGATATAGGATTAGCGGGTTAGTTTCCAACCGTCGTGATTTTATAAGTAGCGATGATTTTGGATGTTGGAACTCATTGCACAGAATATGATGTTCTCTGCTCGATTCTACCATCTGGCGCTCCTGTTTCCTTCCGTTGCAGTTGCCGTCATTTACGATACACCTTCCTCGCTGCCTCTAACTACGAGTTACGATTTCATTGTCGTAGGAGGTTTGTTATGACACTTTACGTTGAAACGGAAGCACTTACCTGCCTTCACAGGAGGGACTGCTGGTTGTGTCATTGCCAACCGGCTGACCGAAAACCCGCTCTTTAAAGTCCTGGTTCTCGAAGCTGGACCTACGTATGTTATTACACAACCTCCGGCCATACACTTTCCCATTAATCCGTTCGTATCCAGTAATGAAGGCGCGTTAGACTCGATCGTGCCAGGTTTAGCATTTGGACTTGCCAATACTATCTATGATTGGAATTTCACCACTACGCCGCAGTCAGGTTTAAATGGACGGACGCTATCTTATGAAAGAGGACATGTTCTTGGTGGAAGTAGTTCCGTCAGTGAG
>Ga0157379_10006616_pt1 | contig 9998 bp, 6 predicted proteins | sample S25metaG_FD_121802 | JGI IMG/M metagenome (GOLD analysis project Ga0157379, IMG submission 121802) | Switchgrass rhizosphere microbial communities from Kellogg Biological Station, Michigan, USA - S2-5 metaG | ecosystem: Host-associated > Plants > Roots > Rhizosphere > Soil | place: USA: Michigan...
GCTTGCTGTGGAAGTGGTCACAGGGGAAGAACCAGCCGCGTCACCATAAAATACTCCACGACCATTGGTACCAATGTACACCCTGTTTTCAGTCAAATGGGTATACATTCTGGAGAAAATACGTACTTGAACTCACCTTCCGTAGATACGAGGATCAGCTGTCAATACATTAGAAGTTACTGCTCCAAAACCGTGTGCTGCATCATTTATCTGGACCCAGTTCGTACCAGTGTCGTCGGAACGGAAGTAGCCAACACCTCCGATGTTGGCAGCAGCAAATACTGCAGGGTATCCACCGGCTTTCGCTGGCGCCCCGAGCGCAATTGCCCATGCTTGAGAAACTCCCGATACAGCAGTGAAAGTCGAACCAGTGTTGGTAGAATGGAAGAGACCCTTATCGGTCGAGACCCATACATCGCCAGTCACGCCTGGGTTGACGACGATCTTGACTGGAGCAGTGGAGCTTCCCAACGACCCCTTGACAGCAAAAGTCTTGCCTCCGTCACTAGAGACGTAGAAGCTGGATCCAGAAGCACCGTAGAAGACGGAGTTATTCTTCTTATCGGATGCGATCACAGCTGACGATGGGAGCGATGAAACAGCGGTGAAGGGATTCGTGAATTGAGAAACCATGACGCCGTTCGAGCTCGTCGCCCATAAAACAGTATCAGCACTGGCAGAAAGGGCCACATGGCCTCCTGTGACATTATCTGCCGCACCGTAGTCTTGAGACCTGTCGTCGAGTGAAAAGGTGTAGTTGTTATTCATGCAGATTTTCTTACCAGGTCGCTCCGGAATCCGTAGAAAGGGCTACCTGCTTGCCAGTGGAACTAAAATGCGACTAAGTGTCCTGTTTCGAGGATTTTAGATGTAATGTACCTATCTCCGTTGCCAATGCGGACAATATTGGTTGGGTTGTTTCCGGCGAAGTCGATATCTACTGTGGTTGTCCATGTGGGATTTATAAATCCAGTGCTGGGCGCAACACTCAAAGAATTGTGGACAAAGCCTGAATATTTTAGGTCAACATCCAAATATTTCCCTGATCAATTGTCACATACCTCCAATATCACCAACGGCTGAAAGGAGGGAAGGTCCAGCTGGGGGTGAAATGAGACCCAGAACGGCTGTTTCTTCGATACCATCTGCGAGAGATTTCAAGGTAACATTATGGACGGTATCCCACTTTATCAAAGTCAGCGATTTACGGTGCAATAATTAGTCCCACAAACCTTGAGAAGATCCCTTCCACCATAAATAGTTGCGCCAGTACCGTAGAGCCAGTGGTTAGAATCAAAAGGATCGATAACCAGAGCTATAGGTTTCAATCGTTAGAAGAGACAAAGCTTTCCTGATTAAATAAAAGGCATGCCCTCCATCATCCAACCGATTTGTTTGTCACCAGCGGTTCCGTCCACATAGTTGGGTCCAAGCCAAGGGGCGAGCGAATCCGAATAGGTGTAGTATTTGTTCATGGTGGGGTAGCTAGTCCAAGCCCAGAATGGAGACCAGGAAGCACCGCTGTTGGTGGAACGGAAAATTTGGCCATCCGGCCACCAAGAGTTCAAAGCGGCGACCATGATAGTTCCAGGCTTTTGGAGATCAACAGCGACACCACCGAAGCCGAAGTAGAGGTCACTTCCCGAAACGGGGGTGATATCGGTCCCTTTCCTGTTGTCAGGGACTGCAAGTCGACGTGGATTAAATTTTACTTACAGGCACCAGATGTAATGTTGTATTTAGCGACTGAACCTAGGGTTCCATCGTACTATAGGAGTTCGTTGCTTAATGATAGTCAGAGAGTAAAATAAAATGACACTCACAGGTCCAGCACCATTCGAGTATGAAACATAGAGAACCTTCTCGGAGGGGGAGAGGACACCTTTGTGAGGAATATAAGTGGTGTTCTGACCAGCGACGGCCGACCCTGCAAGATGGTTATGAGAGGAAAGCTAAATCATAGAACTAAAGCAACGGACATGTGTTGCCTCCATCGTTCGTTACGAAAATGTTGCTGGATCCTTGATTAGCAACACCCACAAAGATACGGGGTGTTGCCTTTCCGGATGTGCCAGATGTTTGATCGAATGTCACCCAGGAAATTCCTGGAAGCTGATAAGAGGATCGTTAAAAAGGGAGAATTATCTCTCTTACCAATTTTATCGCTATTATAACCACTCGAGTCGGACGAATCTGGGATATAGGATCCTAGATCGATTATCAGGAAGTTATCGTTAATGGTGCAATATAATGCCAATACCTGTGCTAGTAAAACCAGTGACTTTGGTCCAGGTAACACCGAAGTTGGTGGATTTCCAGAGGCCATTTCCACTTCGTGCGCCAAAGAAAAGAATACCGTTACTGTTCGGATCAACCGCGAGACGCTAAGGATTTAATTAGAGACGTTTTCGAAACATTGGCCAAGACACTGGCCTCTCCCCTATACCAGGATATTAACTATCCGTATATGTAAAGAATACGTATTTTACTCACATTCCACGGCCAGGCATGTTGCCTCCTACTTTAAAGGGAAGTTGGGAGGCATTGAAGGTCTTTCCGTAGTCAGTGGAAATCAAAATCTGGCCGTTGTTAGGATCCCAGGAGTTGGTATACATCCCAGTGGCCTATAGATGTTGATTGGACTCGTTATCGCAGAAAAGAATTAATCGAACATACCAAATAGAGGCGATTTGTTTGCACGGGATCAGTTGCCAAAGCATCAACACCCCAGTAGTTCCACCGCGCATTGTCAGCGAAATCGAGTAGTGGGCTCCAGGAATCATCAGCGTTCAACTTGTAGGCACCGCCAATATCCGTGCGAGCATAGGCCAGTCCCTTTACAGATACAGAAAAGTTTTAGAAACGGAAGCAAAGAAGGTGAACCCACAGACCTTTTCTGTAGGGTTGAAGACAATTCCCGGGACAAATCCGCCGCCACCTCCGATTTTCACATTCTTCCAGGTATAAGCTTGTGATGATACGGCATATGCGACGGGGTTGATCGTCATAGCAGCAACTGCCGCGACTATTTTGAACTTGAACATACTCGAAACTTTCAACACGGCCGGGCTGATGTAGTACGACACTGGCACTTTAAGCTTTTATAAAAATTGATACTAAAAAGAACCGTGTGATACTGCTCACATTTATGAAATCGACACCGAGGTATTAGCGGTGAGTCGCCTGCTTTGTCCGAGGAAGAAGAATGACCTATGGTATAATGGTTTCCTGTTTATTATTAGTCTTTTATGCATCAGCTATTGGGACTATAGCTTTCATCTTTACATAACTCTAACATATAGAAAAGTTGGAAGGTATACGAAATCCATTGGAGGTCAGAGTTAATCTATGTTGTGGGTCGAGGATACGTACAGGAGAAACTCTTAATCCAAGCGTGTCAGTAACTATACTAGAAGACGAAAGGTCGCATTGACGTGGCAGAAAAGCCTTGTGGAGATCTGACCAATATAAGTTGGATCGAGCATAGGAAAAAAATGTGACGCGTGACATTGACCAAATTTGGCGATCCACGGCCCGTTAACCTCTCTGTTCTGAACACCTGGCGATGAAATAAACACATCTAGACAAAGTACGAATAAATTCCCCGAAATTCTAGAGAGAAAATTAGGAGTTGCTCATAATTTGAGTAACATGCCCTTGCGGATCATTCGAAAAGGCCAGAGGTGGGGCAATTCTAACGAATAGCAGAGGTCGGAAAATGAGATTGGTGGACTCAATGAGCTTGACCACATCTTAAAAATGTGGTTGATGGTAAGTGGTGGACATAGGTTTTAGAGGCTTCCGATAATCGAAGAATCAAATTTCGTCCCTGAGAGAGTTTGAGAATGCCCCTAATGACGCACTGGTTCAGGCCCCAGGGGAGTCGGTATGTATTGTTTAAGCCGTCGCAAACGATGACGACTAGGTGGGTAGATAGGGGAAAATGTCTTCTAAGGCCTTGAACCAATATTATCATTTCAACATGTATAAAAGCCTCAGCATTACGTATCTATATTATGTGCCTAGAATAGCCATCGTCCCAGAGAAAAGAATGAAACCCGGAAGAGAATAGCTAACCATTCAAAAGCCAGTTTATAGTGAGGGTCTTCGAGTTCATCTTCTGGAAAAGGCGAGAAATATAGGCATAGTGTCATATCAGCTAAGAGCAGTGGTCAAAGGTCTGGGGAAGAAGTCACCATCCCCTTCTTGGTGACATCTGAAAAGCTGCGAATCGTCCACTCGGATCAGAGTTGGTACTGCCCGAGATTGGTCACTCCAGAACTCTGAGTAACCACAACTGGATGAAGAGGCTTTTTCAAAGTTCTTCTGTCCAGCTGGTATTATGACGGTCCTTTCTGGACAAAATTAAATACAAACACAAAATTACACAAGTCAAAGTCAACAAAACCATCGATACCAGCGCGATACCACAGTGATACTGTGTGAACCCTTGTGGTCCTTTGGGATCCCTCGAAACACCACGGGAAACCATGTGATTTCATAGTATTCTTCAGGGTGTTGTGTGGCAGTCCTCTGGTATTGTGTGGTAATCCTCCGGTATTGTGTGGCTTTGTTCCCTTGGTATACCCAAAGGACTTCTCAGTATACCATCAGTTTTGGGTATACCTCAATATCTCTCAGTACTACCGCATTTTTTTTGGTAACACCACAGTATCTTTCGGTATTATCGCAGTATTCGTCGGTTTTCCCATGTGATCTCTCGGTATTGGCCACTTTTTGCTAAGATGTGCAAATGTAAACTGAGAAAAACTGTGGTAATACTGAAAGATATCGTGGTGTTACCGAAGGAGACTGCGGTAGTACTGAGAGATACCGAAATATGCTGAAGAATTCTTCGGTATTCTTCGATCTTCTTCGGTATACTGCGGTATACTTCAGTACTGCCGCAGTTTTCTTCGGTATTGGTAAGAAAAACCCTATATTTTGAATTTTAGTTTTAGTTTTGTCCAGTAAGGTCAGTCAAATGGTAGGCTATGGTGGGCATGGTCACGTCGATAATGTCATTATGCATGCAGAATACAACGAGGAAGGGTGCGGCTGCACTGCTGCTATTGGGTGAGTCATCCTGAACCCCCGGAAGGCCGGAGCACTGGTACTTGGTAGAATTATCTAGATACTTTTAGTAATATTTTTTCTTATTATTCTTACTGATATTATTACATGTATTTACTATATAAACCGGCTTTTATAGGCTCTAATCAATAATTCAATTCATTTCTAATTGCTGGGGATTCCGCATCCAACAGCTGCAACTACGCAGGACAAGCTAGGTGCTGGAAATTTTGATTGGGAGGAATTTAATGCCGACTACATTTATAATTAGCCAACAGTCTTTTTTCATACCAAGTTGAGGCAGTGCTGGTGAAGCTTTGCGGCTTAAAGCTAAGTGAACTTAATCGTTCAACAAGATTATCCGCGCTCGCCGACTCATGTATTCGGACAAACATCAACATATACAACACATTATTTAATTTTGCGTTATACAGCCATTCTCTTCCGAAGCCTCTATCTCACCGTTGACAGCAGTCTCCTAATCTCATGGATCTTCATCGTTTCTCGTTTCTCGTTTCTCGTTTCTCGTTTCTCGTTTCTCGTTTCTCGTTTCTCGTTGGTATTCAGTTTACTGGATCGTTGCACTATGTGAACATGAATGTGTCATACAGCGGCTTGGCTATACTGTTTGGTGAGTTATAACTTTTGTTTTGTTTTTATTTCATCAGGAGCATAGCTCTTCATGCAGGTCGCCTTTTCCTACCAACGCCCCCACATTTTTGTCTGAAGATGAGGGGAATGATAATCATAACATTTTCCAAACCTACTTTACAGTCAACCGACAGCTACGGACAGGTTTGAACCAACATAGCAGTTCAATCAGAATATCTCCCGTCTGATGGATACGGATGACCCAGTATTACTGATTGTCAATTTCTTCCACAGAGGTGATAGTGAGCTGCGAGATTTTACCTCAAATATAGGAAGGAGACTACCTTTCCTATTGTCAGTGTCCCTAATTTAAGCTCCCCTTGAACGCAGCGAGATTCTCTTAGCTGTGCATGCGTATTCCTAATGTCTTCCGTACGAATGCGTACTAAGGTAAGGATTTCCCTAAGGGAGGGGGCAGTGGGTGAATGCTCCGGTTCTCCGCTAAGACACTCCCTCCGATTATCATGAAATGCTTGCAGGGCCGCCGTTTGAAGATAGACTTTGCCCATGGCAAAGTAGATCGATTTTCTGTGGGGGCAACTTCGAATGTCAAGAATTGGCATTATGTTTACCAACGAGGATATTTCGTCTAACACCAGAAAGCCTCAGCCGTCACTATCTTCATTGTAGTCTGGACAGACACGTGAGTGTCTCCTTTAGAATCCATGTTGAAATTATGGAAGAAAGTCGTGATGAAGGAATCTTTGAGCTTGGACAAGAGATCTTGATGCACGGAGAGGACACCTTTCAAGTGTATTTCATAGGCATGGCCAACGAGTGTACCGAACCGCTTTCGCAGCAACAACTACATCGCACGAAGATCAAAGATTGGATAATAGTTAGGAGGAGCTGGAAGCACTTCAGAGGAATTTCTGACACGTAGCTTGCGTACGGGGTAAATTGAAGAGGCCACGATCTGCATTGTATGAATTGCGTTAACCCAAAATATCTGAGTGGACACGTACGACCTACCATTGTTAAACCCTCAAGTGAAGATATCGTAGGTCTTGAAGAGCTCAGGCCCAGTGAACTAATTCGTATAGATCACCAGATTCATTGAATTAGATGGTTGGACACATACTTTACAGATTGGTTATACAGCTCTGCGGATTGCATATGCGTGGAGCACTCCAGAAAGTCCTCGGATAAGGGAACTCTGCCAACTAATATTGCGGCGCGCAAACCAGGATTCCAGCATGGAGAGCATTTGTCGAGTCTGAGAGAGGTAAAATATCCTCTCACTAACCGGAATCCCACATTACTGCATTTGAAATAGAGCATTTCCTAAACTTATATGACCCTGAGTACGACTTCCTGCTGTATCATCTCAATCACTGCAAAGTAGGGATGCGTTGAAATAAACTTTGCCGCCTCCTCCCAAATCCCATGCTTATTACAGCCTGAGAGAAAAAACGCTATAGGCCGGACTTCCTAACCCCCTTTTTACTTTTGTTGAAAATCACCCAGACCTTGTCCAACAAATTCGAAAAATTCCCATTTCTTCCGATGGTACAACCAGAAAATAGAAAAAGCTTAACGGTACCGCTAGAGTCTGGCCAGCTCCGAGTCATCGGGCGGACCTGGCTACATTACGTGGATTATTCTCCATCAATCTTACTACCACCTCCGGGTAGGTATGACGGCGATTCCAACCCTTCCGTGATATGGGGCAGGTAAGAGAAAATGCAGGTTATCAGTACTTCAGAAGAATTAGATCTGGTAGGGGGTTCGCGATCTGTTAACACTCCGTGTAAACGGAACACTCAGCTGTCAGGAGCAGTCCGTTTTTGCTGCCGCAGAGAATTGTCCGCTCTGAGATCCTCCAACCCTGATCAAGTAATTCTAAGTCTCCGTTTCCGCTTAATGGATTTCAGACCCCATCGTGAGAGCCTTCAACAAATGCTAAGGCGATATAGGTCCAAGACCAATTAATTCCTCTACGAAGTAGATAGAAAGGTCTCAACATTGGATCCCCAGCTATATCATGTGTATATTTCTATAGATGAATAAAAAGAGCCCCGCTTGTGGATAAAAAAGGCATAATGAAGGCAATACAACCAGAATACCGTAATTGAATGCACCCCTTATCCGTGATCACCACCGGTATTTTTCTCTGTCTACGATGTCATATACCTGACCACAAACGTTTGTTGAGGGATGTTGAGAAGAAATGTCATAAGGGTTGGTCGCTGGTCTCCAAAAATAAGAGTGCCATTCGGGACCATCTTCAATTCCTGAAAGGGTGTTTTCATCCACCCTGTGGAGCGAAACTTCACCAGATTAGGAGATTGGGGGTGAATATTATTGCAGTGTATCGTTCCAAAGCGTCTGGGACAAAGATAATCAACGAGATAATCAATTATGTAGAGCACGTCTTGCGTGAGGGTCTATCCTTTGCTGGCTCCTTGGCGAGGCTGGAGATGAGGCAGTGTCTCTCATACTGCGCTGTATTCCTCTTGGATAGGTTTGGTGTTTTATTGTGAGCCTTGGCGGGGATTTCGGAAGTTATAGTTTCTTAAAGATATACGCAACCCCTCTGGTGTTCGTGCTATCGCATTTATATGTAAGATCATTAGCCCCAGCCTGAAGCGTAGAATTGCTCATAAAGTACCTGCGACCCTTGAGGTACATGTTACTATATATCTGAGATCAATTCCCTGCAACAATTACGAAGCTGAAGTTTATCTAGTTATTAGGTATAATACCTCTGATGGACCAATCGTTCCTTGGTAACTTGTCCCCATTTTCTAATTGAAGGTAGGTTACGCGGTAGGGAGAATATCCATTAAAGAGCCTGATGTCAGACTTTTTCCAGCAGTATATTTCACCGTCATACACGAATTAGTGGGGCTGTTAAGAGATAAACACAGAGAAAGTTACATAGAGATAGATGGTGATGTATTTACAGCAGAATTAGTTCTAAACTGGACTCGGTCGAATATTAACGAAGAGACGGAATAAATTATGTAATCTTGGTGGTGTTCCTTCCCTTTTCAACCTATTCGTTGTTTCAAATGAAGGGCCGACCATTTCTTCACTTCACATTTCAACATGCACTTCTTTTAGAGAAGCAGGGAGCCGGCACCCCTTTAGAGAAAAATAGAAACTGTACAATCTTCCGCTTTCAAATACCTACCCACTGGCTCTTCATGCAAAAATATAATTCCCCGTTTGGGACATTGATTCACAGACCTCGTGAAGGGGTGTATCCGAGTTTTTTTTCCTCCAAGAATTTAAGCTATCAGAACATTCCTTGATGTTGATGGTATCTGTTGACCTACTAGGCATTTTGTTTGCGCACAACATTTCTTCCGCTCACTCAATGCATTTTATTCTAATCGCAGTATAGCTCACTATCCCAACTACTGTGGTCTGTTTAGAAAGCCGACCGCCAAAGTCCAGGGTCGAATGCGGCTCGCGCTTAGTTCTGAACCTGGAAAAATGTATCTTCATGGGGTTTCTCCTTCAGGAACTTGATTTTCTCACTGAATCTCAGGTATCATAGGGGTGACAGTGATTATTCGTTCTTGTCTACTATCAAATGGGAGGGATTAGAACAATATCGGACTGCTTTCTGCCACCGGAGAAATCCGATGACTGGGCAATACAGTTTTGGAGCAAGAAGTTGATTACCTATCATTTATTGTCTTTCCCTCGAGTTAAGTGATTTGATATGCACATTTTCACAAATGGGCCGCTCGGATACCAATACAGATGAAACGAGAAGCTTACATCGCAGAAAAAATGGGAGAACTCTTCCTTAATCCGAAAATAGCTCTTTATATATACTCAACGTTCATGATCGCTATTACAGAACTCAACCCTGTTGTTCCTTCATCATGTCGTCCACATCTCGGAAAACCAATTGGGTGAAATTACATCTGGCTTCGTCCATACACAATATCCAACTCGGTCTTGAAAACTGTCTCTGCGGCCTGTCTTCGGATGTTTCCCTTAGTCTAAAAGGAAGAGTATTAGATAAAACACAAGAACCATTAGTAAACATACCATGGTGCGTGGTAAGGACCATTGCTCTACGACCAAAATAGCACGGACTGCAATTTGTTCGTGAAGGTAGCGCCGAACTTGGAATGGTTGAATACGATTCCAGATGTCTTGCCTCAACTGCGACTGGTTCACTCCCTGTAGCATAGGCTCAATAATTAGCGCGGGTGAAGGCCTTCCTGCCCCGACGACAACGCAATCGAAAACGAGGTCTCTGCAAGCGCGCTTTACATGATCCTCTATTGCTCTGAAAAAGAAAAAGAAAAAGA
>Ga0157379_10006617_pt1 | contig 9997 bp, 9 predicted proteins | sample S25metaG_FD_121802 | JGI IMG/M metagenome (GOLD analysis project Ga0157379, IMG submission 121802) | Switchgrass rhizosphere microbial communities from Kellogg Biological Station, Michigan, USA - S2-5 metaG | ecosystem: Host-associated > Plants > Roots > Rhizosphere > Soil | place: USA: Michigan...
GAGAGTCAGGTTTCTGGTTTCAGGTCTCAAGTTTCAAAAACTCAAGACGAAACCTGAAGTCTTGAGACTTTGAAATCTTGAAACTTGAAACCTTGAAAACTAGAAACCTTGAAACCTTGAAACTCAAGCCGCAATCCTTGGCCGGCGCGCGTTGGTGCGTCCGCAATCCGCTGTGTTATATTCGTTAACGTATTTGCAGTGAGCTGATCCAGTGGTTCCGGCAGGCAGCTTCCCGGCTGCAGCATGAGGCGACAGCCCGCAACCCGCGTCAAAATCGGCGGGCCCCCAGGCTGAAACTCAATCCAGAGACGGGCGCGTAGCTCAATTGGCAGAGCAACTGACTCTTAATCAGTAGGTTGAAGGTTCGATTCCTTCCGCGCTCACCAAACCACCATACGGTTGGCAAATTTCAAGCAGCAAACTCCGTTTTGGGTTCAATTGGATTCAAGTTCCCCGAAGATGCGAGCTAACGGCAAGGCTTGTTCCTCCGTGGAAGCGTGGTCGTAAGTTCCAGTGCGAGCTGGACGCGGCTGTGGCCGAGTATTGGCGGAGGCACTTCGGGTGCGTGCCGTCCTGTCGCAGTTGCGTCGAGAGCGTCGAGAATTGTCCTGACCGCTCAGGACGATCCCAACTTTTTTGAAGGTTCACGGGATCAAGGTCTCGATCATGACCATCCACCGTGACCTCACGCGCTCGCGGTTGAACGTCGAATCGCTGGCATGACCAGCTCGCAGTGGCGGCAGACTTTGTCGGCGCGGATGGAGACCTTGCGCGACGAAGTTTTACAGCTCGGACCTCACTCCAAGGACTACGCGGAAAGCCTTAATCGCTCCAAAACGTTCGATATCCAACCGTGTAGCTATCGTACTTATGATATAAGTTTCCGGAAAAGGAGGTTCCCATGACCGGGTATGAGGCGGAGAAGTGGGTGGAGCTCTACACTCAAGCCCTCACCGAGCTGGAACACGCGAAGATGCGCGGTCGCGTCGGAGAGGCACGGGCGGCGATCCGAGCTCGCGTCGAGAAGCTGGGGGAGATTCCGGGCCTTCACGCGACGGAACACCAGGCGATCCACGACGCCCTGAGCGCCCTCTCGTTTTTAGAGCGGGAGGAAGAGCGCTACGATGAGAACCAGCGCCGCAAGGCTCTAGAAACCGCGGCGCAGAAGGTGGATTCCATCGGACCGAAGATCAAGAAACTGGGCGAGTCTGCTTCCGAATAATTGTCTTTTGGGTTCAAGTACGCTCGTTCCTGACAACATGCAGATCGGTGGATCGCTGTAAGCTCAACATTCCAGCTGTCTCACCACACTATCTGCATTCAGCACGGTTCCGACTTCAGTCTTCTGATTTGCGAGCTGCATTTCTTGAGTTGCGGCTGGTGGAGTCTCACCCGACCGTCATCATCCCACTTGACGACCGCGTCTTCTTCGTTAGTTCGCTCCACTGTGCCGAATTCTCCCGTTGGCTCTCCGAAGTTGCCCACTCCCTCAACGCGATCCCCGGGTTTGAGTTCGTGATCGCTCGGGACAGGCTCGGCGAGGCGTGGTTTCCGGGCGCGGTCTGAGTCGGGGGCCGCCCCTGGATGCGACAAGGGTGGTTGAGAGGCCTTGCGGAGCTTGGGTTGCCGATTCTTGATGATGGCAGTCACGTTTAGCTGATTCTCTCCAAGGAAGGTGGGGGTCAGCGCACTTCGCTGCCACAGTTCATTTCCTCAATGGATATAGCATAGGCCTCGAGTGAAGGGTTCGCTGCACCAAACTGCACAGGTTTGGCTTTTAATTTGGTCAGTACTTTTTGATGCCGAAGCTTGCAGAGGAGGATGCTGTCAGCAATGAAGGGTGGACTTCCAACCCGCCTTCGCAATGAATGAAGCCCAATCCCCGCCGATGAAGAAAGCTGGCCCCGCCGCCGGGGTCTTGCCTGCCATTTCGGCGCACAACGGAAAAACCGTTTGGTCAATACTGCACAGAGTATCGCCGGCCCGCTTGGTAGGCTCGGGTTACACGTCTGTGGAGGTGGAGCTTGCTTGCCCAGAATAAGAAGTGGCAACAGCTGTATGAACAGGCCGTGATGGAAGGCGATCCGCAGAAGATTCCAGAGCGGATTGCCGACACGCGTGAGGCCATCGCCGGAAGGTTACGAGACCTGGAACACGACAGCGATCATCATTCAGAAAGACACAGAATCGAAGATGCACTCTTCGCCCTGGCGGTGCTGGAGCGTGAGATGAAAGGATGGTAGGCCAACTGGCGGCGCTCTTCTTCGTTCTGATCGTTGCGTGGGAGTCAGCGCAGGGCCGCCAGGCTTGGGCTCCCTGTGCATTAACGATTAACCCAGTAGTCTGGGAACCTCCGGGTGTGGAAATGCCCTAGTTAGCCCTACACTCTCGCTCCCGAGAGTTCAAGACTGGGGGACATGCCATTCCCCCAAAAAATTCAACGGCCCCTAGTCTCTCGACTCCTGATCATAACCTTCACACTTGTTCTTTCTTCCCTATCGACAATTTCCGCATCAGCTGGTTCTGGGACCTACAACCAGCGCAATCGAACCCTCTCAGCCAGTTCATGGAGCGTCGATTTCGGCAATATTCAGGTGGGTAGCAGCGGGACTCAATATCAAACCTTGACCAATGCAGGTCATTCGACGCTGACCATCTCCCAGGCCACCGTAACTGGGGCAGGCTTCAGCTTGAGTGGTCTGACCTTGCCTTTGAGCCTGAACGGGGGACAAAGCATTACCTTCAGCGTCCTCTTCAATCCGAAAGTCGGGGGCGCCGTGAGCGGAGCCATTGCGGTGGTTTCGGATGCGTCGAATCCGAATCTGGCTGTCGCTCTCTCGGGAACGGGCGTCTCCGGGGGGCGATTAACATCCAGCGCGGGCGTATTGGATTTCGGCGGTGTAACGGTCGGCACGAGCAAGACCTTGACGGCCACGCTTACTGCCACCGGCTCGAGCGTAACCATCACGTCGGCAACTTCGACCAGTTCGGAGTTTCGCCTGGTTGGATTGTCTCTGCCCAAGACCCTCGCCGCTGGACAGAGCGCCCCGGTTTCGCTGACCTTCACACCCCAGAGCAGCGGTGCGACATCGGGCAGGATTTCGCTCGCCAGCAACGCCGCCAATACACCCGTGGTCGAAACTCTGTCTGGGTCGGGCACGGCAACGCTGTCACATACGGTCAGTCTTCGCTGGAATCCCAGCACGTCGGTGGTGGCGGGATACAACGTATATCGCAGCTTAACTGCGGGTGGCCCGTATGCGAGGATCAATCCTGTCGTGGCGGTCAGCACCAACTATCTGGACAGTTCCGTTCAAAGTGGAAAGACTTATTACTACGTCAGCACAGCGGTGAGCACGGGTGGGATAGAAAGCAAATACTCAAGCCCGTCGCAAGCCACGATTCCCAGCCCTTAAAGCAACACCTGATGAAAAAGAGGTGGATCCCCGTGATTCGTGGGGACAAGTGGCCGAGGCTGCCCCCCTTGTGTTCTTTGCAAGGGTGGGAACCTCGAGGCCTGACCGGAGACGAAGACGATTGGCTGATCAAGGGCGCGCTTCCCACCCTTCGAAAACCACGAAGGGTGGGGCAGCCCCAGGTTCAAACCATCGGAACAAAGATTGGCTGTGTGACTCAGGATTTTTGGTCGAGCTTGAGGGTAAGCGAAAACGCTTCGACGCGGTTGCGTCCAGCCTTCTTCGCCCGGTAGAGGGCGGCGTCAGCACTTTGCAGCAGGGTCTCGAGGGTGGTTTCCAGGTCGCAGCCGGTGACGGTCACGCCCATGCTTACGGTGACGGAGAGTGCCCCTACGGGTGTGATGATCGGCTCCCGGGAAACCAGGCGCCGGATTTCGTCGGCGCGGCGCGCGGCGGTGTGCAGGTCGCAGCCCGGCAGCACCAGGATGAACTCTTCGCCGCCGTAGCGTCCAGCCACGTCGTAGAGTCTCAGGTCGGACTTCAGGCGGCGGGCCACCTCGGCGAGTACGGCGTCTCCCGCGGGATGACCCAGCGTGTCGTTGATCTGCTTGAAGCCGTCCACGTCCGCCATGATCACTCCCGCCGGCCGGCCTTCGCGTTGGGTGCGGACCAGTTCGCGCTCGAGCGAGGCCAGAATTTCTGAGCGGCTCAGCAGGTTGGTAAGGAAATCATGAGTGGCGGAAAACCTCAGGCACTGCTGCAGATCGAGAATCCGTTTGCCCACCAGGATGCGTGCCCGCAGTTCTGACGGGTCAACCGGCTTGGCCAGGTAGTCGTCCGCGCCGGCCTCCATCGCGGTCAGGAGATTCTTCTTGCGGTCCTTGGCGGTCAGCATCACGGTATAGATATAGGTTCCGTTTGAGCTCAGGGTGCGAATGCGGCGGCACAGCTCGATGCCGTCAAATCCGGGCATCACCCAATCCAGCAAGGCAAAGGTGGGAGCATCGGGAGCCTGCAGAATCTCCCATGCGTCGGCGCCGTTTTCGGCCGTGACAAAATCGAAACCGGCCTCTTCCAGGCACTCGCTGACGCGCGCGCGGTCCAGTTTCGAATCGTCAACCAGAAGTATCTTCACCGGGTAAACGCCTCTGCTGATTGTGGGCATATTAATCGGCAGGTGCAAGATACCGGCTGGAGCACGAACGGGCCTGTACTTCCGAAGGACACGGGGATGCAATGGCCGGGTGCCAGTCCAAGCTCCGCCTGGGCTGGGACTCTACTGCCCACACTGGAGAGGCTTTTAGATCTGCGCCACGCCGCCGTCAACGAACAATTCGCTGCCGGTAACAAAACTGGAGTCGCTGGAGGCGAGGAAGAGGACCGCGGTGGCAATCTCCTCCGGCCTCCCCATCGTGCCTCGTGGGATGAGAGAAACGAACCAGTCCACAGTCTCCTTGGGAAGGCCATCGAGAATGGGGGTATCGATGGTGCCCGGGCTGATCACATTGACCCGGATATTCCGCGCCTTGAGATCCAGCGTCCAGGTCCGGGCAAATGAGCGCAGCGCTGCTTTGCTCGCACAGTAGGCGCCGAGGCCAGGTAAACCTTTCACGCTCGCGATGGAGGCATTCATGATGATCGATCCCCCATCGCTGAACAGCGGCAGGGCTTTCTGCACCGTGAATACCGTGCCTCGGACATTCACTCCGAAAACCTTGTCGAAATGCGCTTCCGTCATGGCGCCGATGGGAGCAAGGTCTCCATAGCCGGCACTGGCGAACAGGACATCGATCCGCCCCTTTTTCTGTTTTACGGTGTCGTACAGCCGGTCAAGATCGGCGAGGTTCGAGGCGTCACCTTGCACGCCCGTGACATTTTTGCCGATGGTTTTCACCGCTTCATCCAGCTTCTGCTGGCGGCGGCCCGTGATAAAAACGTATGCTCCTTCCTCGACGAAGAGTTTGGCGGTAGCCAGAGCCATTCCCGAGGTGCCTCCTGTGATGACTGCGACTTTGTCCTGTAGCTTGCCCATGGAACTTCCCTTCAGAGAGCAACTCTGCGTGTGATTTGATTCTTAGACATAGATCGAAGTGCAATCGATGCAGAAAATGATGTTGCAAGAAAGACTACGGCCTTGGCGACTGTCTCTTGAGTTCTTCCCGGAATGCCTGTTCTCTCTCGGCAACGTATCTCTTGTAGCCTTCGCCGTCGATGAAGGCGTTCGCTCCACCAGGCTTTATGCGGGCGAACTTGGCTTCCATGCCGTAATAGTCGCCGTGGGCGCCAAGAAACACATCGCATGGCAGGGTCTTTAGAACGTTGAACGTACGTTCATAATCCTGAGCAATTTGCGGATACTGCGCGTTGCCTACCAGCTTGTACCCGGGATTCACATTTGGACTGCCTACAATTACCACGTCGTATGACTTGCCGGAATCGCTGACTCTCGTCGTCCAGGTGGTCGTTCCGCGGGTGTGCCCGGGCGTGAGATGTGCGATCAGCACGGTGTCTCCCAGGCGTACTTCGTCGCCATCGTGCAGCGCCCGGTCCACCTTGGTGGGTGGGAAGAGCGCATTCGAGGAAGCGCCATACTGGAAATCAGCCCGGCCACCCGATTCGATTACCGGCACATCCGCGTCCATCACAAAGTATTTGGCGCCAGTCATTTCTTTTATCCGAGCGCTCCCCGCGCAGTGGTCGCCATGGGCGTGGCTGATGAGCAGGATCTTGATGTCGCTGAAATGGAAGCCGAGCTTTTCGACGCTGTCCTTGATGAGCGGAACCGAGCTTTCGAGGCTGCTGTTAATCAGGATATGTCCCTGCCGTGAAGTGATCAGGTACGAGGCCAGTCCCTTGCTGCCCACGTAGTACACATTCCCGATGACGCGGTGCGGCGGAAAGGGCTCGGTCCAGGCGGGGTCGCTCTGCGCAGCAGCGCTGCCGGCCAGGCAAAGCAGCGGAAGCGCGATCACAAACCAGAAATCTTTACGCATGCGGCCGATCTCCCTTGAGCGGTTTGAACGTTCAAGCTCGCAGTGCAACATCGCCAAGACTGACTGACGACATTCTCTGCAGGGAACTTCTGGCTGATCTGAACCCGAATCGTGTTCCGCGGAAGGACAGGGCTGCGGGATTGCGCACTCTGTGGGCGGAGTCGAGTCAGGCATGTGAGAGCCGGTCCGACTCACGGGAGAGTCGCTCCCACGCAATAAACCTCTGAGAGTCGGCAACGGACTCGATCCGTCAGCCGATCTTCTCCGCCAGCTCGATGATGATTCCCTCCGGGCCGCGAACATAGCAGAGCCGGTAGCTGTCCTGGTAGCGCTCCAGCTCGCCGACGAGTTTAGCGCCGCGGGATCGCAGGCCGGCAACGACTGCGTCGATGTCCTCGACGGCGAAGGCGACGTGGCGGATACCCGGCGTGTTCGCCGGCGCCTGCCGGTTGTCGCCCTGGCTTGACGGCGAGTGGAACTTCGTCAGCTCGAGTCGTCCGTTGCCATCCGGAGTTTGCATCATCGCAATGTCCGCCCGGACGCCCTCGAGTCCCACGACGCGGTCCACCCAGCGACCTTCGACCGGCCCCTCGCCCTGCAGCACGAGTCCGAGCTCGACGAAGAACTCAGTTGCAGCTGCGAGGTCGTCAACCACGATGCCGACGTGCTCCAATCGTTGGATAGCCATGCCCGATGGTAGCAGACCCGGGCCGCGGTGCTAAAACGCTGGCGCTTTTTGCAAGAATGAAGGGTTGGGCTTGATATTCCGCGAAAGTCTTAAGTGGCGGCGGGGTGTTCCTGCACTGTTGCCCTCTCGAAATTAAAAACCCCGCCCAAGCGGAGCTTGGACGGGGCACTCTCGTACTCGTGGATTTATTCGCTGGCCGGTTGGCTCTCCGTCAACGTCGGGTAACGCGGATCGGGGGGCACGACCAGCCTTCCGGTCCGTTGCATGGTGTTGCAGTCATAGGAATAGACCGCGCCACAGAGCAGGCACGCCTGGTAGGCGGTGCCGTGGACGCCAGCGTGCGGCCAGGTGAATTCGTGCCGGCAGCACATTTCGATAAGCCGTTGCAGGAGGATTGTCATGGCTGCTTTCGATTCCTTGGTTGTATCTGATGCTGTAAACAACCTACTACCAGTCGCATTCGTTGCGAGCTTGTTTCTTGGTCATCGGCGGCGGGAATTTGGACACTGTACCGTCTCATTACCCGGTTACCGAGGGAGGTGTAACGTAACTGCCCCGCTGACGTGGGCGGGCGGAACTACTGGAATTCCTTGAATGGCGCGGCTTGCGTTACGGTAGTGGTGCAGAGTTTTGAGCCGGTCCGCGGGTCAAGCGGCACGCTCTCTTGCAACGCACGTCAGCAAGGCGGGCAGGAAAGCGGGACACCATGAAAGAGGGACAACATGCATAGTGCGAATGTGCCTGAGACCATGCGGCGCAGTTCGAGAGTGCCGATCACCCTTCCCATCGCCGTCACCAGCCTGGAGCCGAGCGCGCCCTTTTCCGAAATATGCGAGACCCTGGTGGTCAGCGCGCACGGCTGCGCCATATTTTCTCCCACCCGGCTCGAGGCCGGCATCCCGGTCCAGTTCCGGCGCAAGGGAGGCGGCGCCGCCAAAGCGCACGTGGTTGACTGCAAGCCCATGGGCGCGGGTCAGCATGGCTGGCAACTGGCGGCCAGGCTGGACCAGCCGGAGAATTTCTGGGGATTGGAATCCTGCCCGGAAGATTGGGGACGACTGCTCGAGATCCATTCTGACGACCCCCAGCCTCCGCGCAAGATGCCGCGAAGCGACAAGGCCCAACCCAGCGCGCCCGGGCTGAAGATCGTATCCGAGAAGGGCCATGGGCAATTGACGGAGCACGACATGCGCGCCATTGTGGCCGAGTTTGTACAGCCCTTGCATGCGGAAGTGGTGGCGCTCAAGGAAAAGGTGGCGCAGGGAGATGGCAAGCGCAGCAAGTTCGACATTTCGCTGTCACATATTCCTCCCGAGGTCGAAGAGAAATTGTGGGTACGCCTGCGGGAAGACCTGGGGACACAAGTGCTGAAGCAGACCCAGGAGCAGTCGGCGCAGGTGCTGGGATCCGCCCAGACCATGATCGAGCAGAACATCGTCCGGGCATTGGAAGGATTCCGGCAGCAGGTGGCACAGCAACTGCAAACCGTCCAGCAGAACGCGCAAGGACTATCCGAAGAGATGGCCGAAGCGGTGGGCCAGCACTTCAATTCGAACGCGGAGAAATTTCAGAAGCAGGTGGCGGACGCGGGCGCCCGGGCGCAGCACCAGAGCGAAGAACACTTCCGCTCGCTGCAGCAACGGCTGGGCCAGGAGCACGATGCCTACCGCCGGGAAATGCAGAAAGCGCAAGACACGGTCGCAGCCGAATCCTCGCGGCTGCAGACGCAAGTCACCGGTTTGGCCAGCCGCATCGTACAACTGGATGACACCGCATGCCGGCTGGAGTCCGGGATGGAGACCAGGCTTTCGCAGATGGCCAGCGACCAGATATCCGCAGCCCGGATGCAACTGGAAACCGCGGTCGATGTAGTGCTCAAAGAGTTGGGTACGCGCAACGCCAAGGAACTCGACCGCCAGCTGGAGGACGCGCGCGGAAAGCTGAAGATCGTTCAGAAGGGAATCGAGACTTCAGTGTCCGACCTGGTCAAGACCGAAGTCGCGGCCAGCCTGCTTTCCTTCGGGCAAACCATGGAAGAACTGGCGCAGGATTCCGTGGGACGCTGGCGCTCAGCACTGAGCAAGGACCTGACTTCAGTGGCCAGGATTCTGGGCAGTGGATTTCAGAAGGAACCTGCATCGAGCCGCGGCGAGCAGGAAGCGGAAGAATAATTCAACCCTGGCGGCGGGCGGGTCGCCCGCCGGACAGCCGGCGAGACGCCGGCGCTACATAGCTGCCAGGCTAGGGCGCCGTCGGCGTGGGGCGCAGATCAATATTGCCGACTCCGCCGGAGACATCGAGCCGTAGGGTCACCGGCGACTTGCCATACATATCGTTTACGTATTCGTCGCCGTCGCGCTTTAATCCTCCCGAGCTGATCGAACCGATGCCGCCCGTGGCGTGGACGCGCACGCCGACATCCTCGGGCAGGAGAATGATGGCATGTCCAACGCCTCCGTGGATCTCAGCGTCGAGGTCCTTCTTCCAGTCGCCGGTAAGGTCCGCGGTGAACTGGCCGGCACCCATGCTGATGTCGAGCCGGGTGAGCGAAAGGCCGCCGACTTTCAAGTCGCTCTGGCCGGCACCCATCTCAACCTTGAGCTGCATGGGAACTCCGTTGGCCAGACGGATGTTCCAGTTGTTGTGCGCTGGGCCGAAGTGAAATTTTTTGCCTGGCTGGGTGACTTCAAGCTCGCCCGTGCCACCCGATAGGTGATAGGAAGCCTCCGGCTTGCCTTCGGCCTCGTCATAATTGAAGTCGGCTTCCATCAGCTGTTTGGCCCCGCCGGACAGTTTCAGTTCGCCGGCCGGCATTTGAATGTGGACTCGAACCGGTTCTGATCCTTGCCGGTCGATGGCTTCCACATCGTGCAGGCGGCGCGAGGCGGTCTGAAAGCTGA
>Ga0157379_10006618_pt1 | contig 9997 bp, 9 predicted proteins | sample S25metaG_FD_121802 | JGI IMG/M metagenome (GOLD analysis project Ga0157379, IMG submission 121802) | Switchgrass rhizosphere microbial communities from Kellogg Biological Station, Michigan, USA - S2-5 metaG | ecosystem: Host-associated > Plants > Roots > Rhizosphere > Soil | place: USA: Michigan...
AAATCCAAAATCTATGAATGTTCTTGGGAATGGTCGACCTGCTCAAACACAGGCCAAAGTATCGACTGTCCGTTCTTCATCTGCCTCCATATGTCCCCCTGCCCTTCCTGCACGACCTCTTCTTAACCATAGCACCTCGCCCACGAAAGGATCCCGCGCATCTCTTCCTGCACTTTCCAAATTCCACTCCGAACCATCTCCGATTTCATTAAGTCCCACACCCCGAGTATTCTGTGGATCTCCTGCTACAGATTTCAACATCGAATCTGATGATACCTCGCATGTTATTTCAAGAATACCCCCTCCCATTCCCTCACGACAATCCGATCCTGCTAAAGTGATGGAATCCATAGATCGACCCGAGCATTATCGAAGCTCTAGCGACAGCACAAACAGCAGTGGAAGTGAACACAATAATGTCCCGCCTGGATTGCCTCCGCGACGTGTCACGCCTGTTCCTCCGCCATTACCTCAGCGTCGCAGTGGAAGTGAAGAAGCAGCCGACTTACGACCTGCCTTACCTCGACGTCCATCGTGGGATCCAAGTACAGAATCCACCCCAACACCCCCTGCCATTCCCATTGCCACGAAGCCCATTCGATCGACCCCCACTCCCCCTACGCTACCTTCTCGACCTGAGCCGCCACCTACCCGTATGATAAACAACATCGATCCGCCTCTTCGTACTTCGAATGCCACGCCGACGCGAGGTCTAAACGGTATCGAACCTCCTCCTTCACGCATCCTGAATGGCATCCCGCCGCCACCCGTTCGCACCGTTGGGATTAATGACAAGCTACCTGCAGCTCGCAAACGAAAGACTTCAGATGACGACTCGGACGACTCCTCAGATGAACACGACCCTCGAACGACCCTCAAGACGGCAGACGCATCACGAGCTCCAATCGACGAGCTTCCTGACGCTACGAACTGTTCACGCCGCCCTCCTATTTCTTCAAGTTCCTTCTTCCGTGCTTCTGTTCCTGCTCTTGCTGGGAGTACGGTCGCAGTTGCGGGTCACCTCGCTATTGTGTCGCATCATCACCATCTACGGATCTATGACCTATCTAAAGGTGTTCATAGTGGACTGACTGAGATCGATTTGCGGTCTATTGGCGTGGATTTCAAGAAAGAAGCTCGGGTTACCGCCATGGAGTTCAGAACTGATGATGGCCTTTCTGCTGATCCGGGACGATTCTTATGGTGTGGAACACGAGAAGGCCATCTTTTCGAGTTCGATACCGCAAACCTCGTCGTGACCCGTCTTCGTCTTTTGGCACATATGAACCCCGTCGTACGCATCATACGCTATGGTCTATCCATGGTCACCCTCGATGAGGCCGGCAAAGCCCTAATCTGGCGCCACTACACCGACCTCGCACCTGGCCAACAACCCCGCGTCGCACGCACGACCGAAAAACAAGGCTTCATCCACATGTTCGGCGGGCTTCTCTGGACATCCGGTGGGATAGGCTCAGGTATAGGTGGGACGTCTACATCTCGCGGGCCCATCCTACGTATATACGACATAATGGCCTCTAACTGCAGCGCGAAGATGGTCAGTCCTTCTGACCCGCTCGGCGCTGTGACCAGCGGTGCGATCCTTACTTCCCAGCCTGGGACTGTATATCTGGGCCATGTGGGTGGGTTTATCTCTGTGTGGAGGATGGAAGGGACCGAGTCGTTTGATTCGGGGAGGAAGGTGCCTGTTTGTGTGCAGACGTTGAAGGTGGCCAGTTCGGATATTATGTCATTGGAAGGTGTTGGAGAGAGGTTGTGGGCGGGGTCGAGGGGCGGTGTTATTGCGGCTTATGAGGTTGGCGGGGTGGAGGAATCTGGGGCGAAACCGTGGAGGGTGACTAATGCGTGGAGAGCGCATGGGGAGTTGCCTATTTTGAGGATATTTGTGGATCCATTTAGTATTGCGAAGGTGGGTTACTTGGGGGGCTCTGTTTGCTGTTTTGAGCTGATATTGTTATAGGCGCAAGCTTTGAACGTCATTAGTGTCGGTCGAGACGAGCAAATGAAGTTTTGGGATGGTTTGTTAGGAGCTGAATGGATAGGTGAGCTACCTCGTTATTTACTTGCATATGTCACTGATCGAACAACTCTTTCAGAATCTGAGGTGCAACAACGCGAACAAGAATTCAGCACCTTCCGGTCTCTCAATATCCTCATCTGCTCCTGGAACACAGATGCACAGAAACCGGATACACTCACTAGAAAATCAGCCAACATTAGTTTCCTCAAGGATGTTCTTCGAAGCGTCGATAAACCTGATATCATTGTTTTCGGCTTCCAAGAGCTCATTGATCTGGAGAACCGTAGTCTGACAGCTAGTGGGTTTCAATCTACATTCGTTGTAATTCATATTGAATGTCCTTTTAGAAACCGTCTTACTCGGAGGACAGAAGAAAAACGCTGATGGTACTCTTTCCGACAAAGTATCACGAGCGTACCGTATGTGGTATGAGTCACTTGTCCATGCAATGCGTTTGGCTATGCCTGTGGAAGACCCATACGTCGTCGCACATACGGACAATCTCGTCGGTCTGTTCTCTTGCATATTCGTTCGGCAGCGACAGAAGGCTTTGTTGAGGGATTCCGCCATGAAGACCGTCAAACGCGGCATGGGTGGTCGATATGGGAATAAGGGAGCTATCGTTGCACGATTTGTATTCGATGATTCGTCGTTGTGTTTTATCAATTGTCATCTTGCGGCTGGGCAATCCCATACTCGTCAGCGCAATCAGGATATTGCGGCGATTTTGGAAGATGGGGCTGCGTTGCCAAGGTCTGAGGTGACGGATGCGCTTCCGTATGCTGGAGGTGGGGATGGTTCTATGATTTTGGATCATGAGATCTGCTTCGTAGGTGTTCGTGTGTCTATGTTTTGACGTAGTTGCTTATCCTACTCAGTTAAACGGCGACTTGAACTACCGCATCGACTTGCGACGGGATGTAATCGTCAAGGCCGTCCAGGAGGGCGACTATCAGTACCTTTTGAATCACGACCAACTGCGCAAGCAGATGAAGAACCATCCGGGATTTCGTTTACGCGCGTTCCACGAGGCTCCCATCAATTTTGCCCCGACCTACAAATACGACCGTCGCTCGGAGGAATATGATACCTCGGAGAAGCGACGTGCACCTGCATGGTGCGATCGCATCCTGTGGCATTGTCGGCAGCCTGAACGAGTCGAGCCGTTGCATTACCAGAGATACGAGGTGGACGTTTCGGACCATAGGCCCATTTCCGGCGCATTTAGAGTTACCGTTAAGAAGATAGATCATGATGCGCGCGCACAAGTGAAGAGCGAGATCCAACGATGGTGGCAGGAGCGGGAAACCAATTTGTTGTTCGCGATGAGGGAGTTTTATGAGACTCAATGCATACTGTAAAGCATGGTAATCTTTTTCCTGACGTTTTCTTTTCAAATTCTTTGTTTTGGAATATTGCATAGGACACTAAATATACTTGTATTAATTGTTTTGTTCCTTACCGTGTTTGTAATAAATTTTGCTTTTTCTGGAAATTTTTGTGGCGTCTATTCAATGTGACTAAGCTAATCTTGGGACTTATCCCCACCACTCATGGTATGCTTAGACGCTCCCCCATAGTTTCTCAAGTTCTAGGAAACATCTCTCCTCTTAGATACTATCCTAGACTTCCCGCTAAATTTCCCGTCAACCCTCGAGGGAACCTCCGCCTCCCTCTAACACGTATTATCGACAAAAGGTCCTCCCCATGGATTTGGCGCGTTTTACTGAGAATCCAACGTTTGCTCATCAGAGGCGAGAGCGAAAAGGCGTCGTCTATGCATTTGCATTGGTTAGAGGTTATGAAGCCTGGGGAAAGGGAAAGGCAGGACTTCGACGAGCGTGCGGTGAATCTCTTCACTCGTGCAGGTGACTTCAGCAGCGCAATCAAGGTCGTCAACCGGATGATGGAAGACGGCATCACAATCAAACCTAATGTCTGTATGTTGTTATTGCGACGTATGAGGACTCAAGACCCACGGCATATCAAGCAAGTCGTCGAGCTGTTCCAGAGCGAGACGGTGCAGCTCGACGATTTAGCGTTCAACGCTCTTCTCGATTCTATGGCGTACCTCAAGGATTCTGCACATGACATAGAGGCGGCCTTTCTCGTTTATAAGAAGAGTCGTGGAGAGGGTTGGATTACTCCTGCGTCAATGTATGGGACCCTTATCCAGAGCTTCTGTGCGGCTGATAAATACCGTCGTGCTTTTCGTTATCTGCAAGAATATCGCAGAGTTACTCGCGTTGAACCTCAGCTGCAGCCACTAGATCTTTCTGAAGCTAATGTTCTTTCTGGGGATGGCGATACGGAGGCATCGGTAGCTCAAGAAGAAGAGGTTTACGACGACGAGCGCTTCCAAAAGTACGCCAGAATACAAGGAGGAGCGTCTGCCAGACCTGACAAACAAGAGCTGTGGAATCAAAAACTACGCTTCCGTTATGGCACTCCCAGTCCCAATGGGTTGGTATGCTACCCATACACTGCCATAGCGTATGGCCTCAGCAAATCACTCGATCCTATGCCACGCAGAGTTCGTGGTCTTTTCCTGCTCATGCGCGAAGATGGCATCACGCCAGATGCAGAGATGTGCAATATCCTAATCAGCACATTCTTCCGTTGGGGCTGGCCTCATCGTGCATTGGCAATTTTCGAATCCATGTGTCGTCCTAGCAAATATCCTTTACCCAATGCATCCACGTTCCGAAAAATGTTTATAGGCCTCAATCCTCTTTCAAGGGGCAGAAAGAAGCCGGTAGAGGGCATAACGGCTCGTCAGCTCTTTTGTGAAATGCTGAAGGTGGATAGCTTGAATGCAAGCAGGTCATTCTCTCAGAGTGGTCCCCGAGCGAAGAACAATATCATCTCTACCGCTACTTATAATGCTGCTTTGGGAACATTTGTTACTAGTGGTGACTTCGCAGCCGCTTGGGCATTATTATCATATTATTCGATTCATCATGTTTCCCCGGACAAAGGAACGACGAAGCATGTCACATTGCCGTTACTCAGGCGTATGCAGCTTGAAACTTTACACGGACCGCTGGACGAACTAATGTGGACAGACCGCCTTCTAGGGATTCGTCGCGCCGAATTTAACACGCAAGAGCGTCGAGTTCTTCTCGCTGATCGACTATATCATCTTGCACACATGGAGTTCGGTCAAAGTCTGGAATCTCCCGAAGACTTTCCTACTCTTATCAAAAGATCTCCTCGCCTCTACAAAGGGGAAAGACAGGAGTTGGTCTTCCTTGCGGCGTTACTCCGAGCTGCCCTGCGAGCACAACTTGGTTATACACCCCAGGATGATCCCAAGTTAGTCAAGCGAGCCATCGAAATAGCGTACCAAAGGGTAATGTCTGAGATGGCTCCGTTTGGGCGGATTGTGGGATTGGGGAAGAATTTAAGACATCATCGCAAGATTATGCTGCGGGGAAGACAGTCAATTGGCGAGTTCTTGTTGCATTTTAATAGGTTTTGGAGATTTACTGATATTTTGTGTTTCCTTCTCTCCAGTTGATCCACTTTACGGTGATACCGATAGTCTTACGGTATCTGCACTAGAATTAGGCGGACTTCCGACTCAACCGCTCGAGGATTCGGGAGGAAGAGAGGTTGAATCTCAACGGGGGCCGTCCCCCCGCGTACACGACTTGCCGAAGGATCCGGAAATAAATTCTGAAGATTCCGTGTCGCATAATTATGAGGAAACTTATGAAGAAGTGGAAGATGTTCTCATCACGAGATTCTCTTTCTCCTAAAGCCCTTCCCCCCCATATCTTTGATCCCTTTGATCGTCTTAATTTCTCTCGCATAAGCAGTCAATACATTTCGTTGTATAGAGGTTCTCCTCGACAGCCTGGGGCACAGAGCTTCATGATGTATTCCTATTCTCTCACTCATGCTGTATTCATATTCTTTGTCGAATCACTTGTTCGTTTATATATATTTATAATACACCGCAATTCAATGGTTTCATCCACTACTTGTTTTATTGGATTGAGGACTGTTGAAGATCAGGAAATCGACACTACGAGATCAACCATGTGGGGGTCCGTTTACTATTTTCTTTCCTCCTGGCAATCTCGCGGCGAAGGGTGCATTTACATTGCTGATCTGGCTGGGTAATGTCGTATGATCTCCTACTGGCTTCAAGTTGCCCCCTTCTTTGTCGAAAAGAATGATGTCATTCGCGACATTCACGTTGCGGGTGTACGTATTCCCAACAAGGTCTGAATAGATGAACGTGTTGTTATTGGTGCCGTCGCCAATCTTGGTTCCGTTGGTAAAGACAATTCGAGATCCATCTATGACCGGAGATATGATAAACGTGCGTAAATGAATGGGATGCATTGTTACTCACTGGTAATTTGATGAGTCTGAATCGTTGAGCCTACCAGAAGAGGGTTGGGGATGAGGATACGGTTGTAAGAATGGTCGAAAAATGTAGTCCCTGTGTTAGAATGCTCAAGAGCCTGACATGGTGATAAAGCTGACGCACTTACATCCACTCTGGATTATAGGGTTGAAAGGTAACTCGGCGAAATCAATAAGCGCTGGGTATGTGAATATATCTTGAACGACAAGGACACCATTGTGAGTAGATAGTGTAGTTCCACGACTGACTTGGTTGACGATCTGCTCCCAGGGGATTGTCAGAATAAATTTACGAACAGCCAATTTGAAGATAACTGAACTTGGCGTGTAATATTGTTGAGGTATACCTGCAAATTACTATACGAATGATCCTGTTTCCACACGATGTGGGTTTTCTTTCCACTCCCACTAATTACGTCTGCTTCAATGGTAAGCTGCCGACTTGCTTGCACGGTGATATTGAGATCGGTGTTTTTTCCTCGTGAAAGGTGGGTTGAGGAGGATGGGAAGGGGGAAACAGCGTACTTCGTGATGGATCCTTTTGTTTGCTTTCCCGAAGGGTCTGTGAATACCTGGGGTATCCGTCAGTTAAGTTGTGCAACTGGAGACATATAGTATTACGGTATTACCTGGATATTGCCGCTGAGGAACCAGTTCTGATCAATTGTATGATTAGCCTCAGCGGAAATCACGTCAATGGAGATATTATGCGATTGGCCGTTAGCGAGAAGAGGGACGAAAGGAGTTAAATCGACGTAATATGTCGGAAGATCGAGTGCACCGTACGAAACAATTGGGCTTTATAATAACTGACACGTTAAATAACATCATTAACCCAGTGGTGAACCTACCGCCAAGCTGGAGGAATGTCCGCACCCGTAAAGAACACAGGATAAGGAAGTGCAACTCCTGCCAGGATACCATCGACTAAAAGACGAACTTCCCTGAAGGGACCTCTTGGAAAGGTGAATTGAGGAGAGATTGCATCGACTTCGCTGAATACGAGATCGGGAGCGTTGCCAAACTATCGGGGTGAGATGTCATTGACAGAAAGGAGACCCATTGATCATGCATGACATACCCAGAATTCCTCTTGAGCGTTTCCTGAGGCATAAATCTCCGCGTAAGCTTCAATGCTATTTATCGGAAAGCTGATATTCAACTTCGGGGATACGAGTGTGAGCTGATGACTCCCCCCCCGAGAAGGATAAAACTCACGGAAAACGTTGGGGGAACAGAGACATAGTTCGCCATGTCAGGCGACATGTTTGTTATCGGTATAATAACGCTGGATTTCCTCGCTGGCGGAGTCTGCTTTGATGATGCATAGAAAGTCGCACTGAGTCGCACTGGAAATTACATTAATAAACACTATCACTCTCATATTTTATACTCACCGTCATAAAGTCCGGTAAGATTCTGAGTTGGATCTACTATGTTATTCAGATCCAAAATCAACGTCCCTGGTTTAGCAAACAGCGGAACGTATCGAGAAACATCTTTGATGTAAGTCCAAATAATGCCAGTTGCGATGGGTTCGGGAGTGGATGTCCTCCAAACTGGAGCACATTTAAAATTATTTCTTGATATGGATAGATGTAGGCTTACTTTCCACATTTTGGAAACTGATCGCTGAGAGACGGTCAAATTGCGTCTATAGGATAAAATTGAGTCATGAGATCAGTGGAGATATGGACGCATTATACTCCGTTCGAGGTAGCTGTCCAGTTCAATGTAATTGCTGCCCATGAGCCTGGAGTTCCACAATTTTGAGGAGGTCTAAAGGAGTTTCAGACCGAGGCGCCTCATTTGTACTGAATACATAACGTACGTATATTGAATGACTTCGGGACTTGCGATTTAGACCTGAGTGAGAATCGATATTTCATAGGCTGGAACCATGACATACTGGCCAAACGAATTACCGAATTCACGACTGGACGTAGAAGTAGGCAGCATACCTAAATAAGAAAGAACGAACTTACTGAAGAATGTTGATTGTACACTGTTTTGCATTATGAGGTACTATAGGTGGTTGTGCGACTTGAAAATCAACTAAGGGAGGTACAGAAGTTCCTTGTCCATTTACTCCTATAATTTCGATATTCTTCTGAAGCAAGAATATTCCCAGTAAGCGAGGCCAACGCATTTGGGAAACCTTTCTCTGAAGAATGCCACTGGTGAGTAACAGAGCCTAGTGTAGACATGTTAAGTGTCTTTCGTCCTTATAGAGGTTCAGTTATCTTCGCGAAGCTCTGGAGCGCGTGGTCACCTCCAGGTCACATTGGCTGAGCTTTCTCTGGGTACGCCAAACTTTCGTTCATCATCACGGCTATATATAGGCCAGGAAATATCTGTAAAATATAGAAATACTTACTTTTCTAGATTCCTCTTTAATAACAACCTGAAAAATGCGGCGGAATGGATTCTCCAGGTCCGCCGCCACAGGGTGATTTCCGCTGAATAGGCATCGTGAGAATCGAGATCCCCTCAACTGCTGAATCGGAAAATTATCTATAAGTTTGATAATAAAAAATAATGATGGTGTTTTTCTTCTTCTGAACAGTACTACATAATGAATGACACAAAAAGAGTGCCCCGATACGCTTAAGCACAGAATAAGGGTTCCATCTATACCAAACTCCATGGCTATACAACATCCACATGAGTCGTCGTGATTAGGACTTCGGGCCCATTGGTGGCCTATTTAATACACGAAATAGTCAGTATCACGAATTGTTCTGTAACTTCAAACTACTAACCCCAACAGTGAAGAATTCACCGCAGGTAATAGTCAATGGACCAGAGCCACTGACGGTAATGGGGAAAATAATCTGACGTTCGCCGTGAGGTCCCAAGGGTTGGAACTGGGGTTGGGAGATCACTTTGAGTTCTCCACCCAAGATGCTGTTGGAAGGATCATCGACGGGTAAACTTCCTATCATGAGGGCCAATACATTGAACTGTGAGTTCGAATCTGAGTCACGATTATAAGTTTATTTAGTTTTAAATTAGTGGAAATGTCTTCGCTTACTTTGCACTTGCATAGTCACGTTGAACGGAACTCCTGATTGGACCTGGGCACCAGATGCTGGGGAAACAAAAGAAACTTGCTGCGCGTTTGTGCCCAAAGCGAGGAGCGCGAGTGAGGCGACGAAGCTCAAAGCGGTTCTCATTTTGAAGATATGTGTTGGTAGACGAGGAGTTCCTTGTAGTAATAGTGAGTTGGTGAGGTAGTTAGATCGAAGAAAAGGATGTAGACTTTATATAGGGCAAACTTGACCCTTTTCTATAATATTTACTACTAAACCGGAGTCTGCAGAAATGCATATCCGCTGATGTGCCCAGTTACTGCCACGCCAACACTGGAAGAGTCGGTCCAACAATGTTTTGATGATAGCCGACGCTTCTACGAGGCTAAGAGTGCCCAAAGGCATTCGGCCTCCTATGAAAGTCAGTAAGAAGAAAACTGGTTGCTAATTTTATACCTACTTCGGAGCAATGGCGTCCGGCGGCTCAAGCGGGTTCCCTTTGTCTATTTCTTGTTCACATGAAGTCTACTCATCTTGCTGGCAAACC